>Ga0335080_10007266_pt1 | contig 11476 bp, 11 predicted proteins | sample Lox_Sample_34_FD_206720 | JGI IMG/M metagenome (GOLD analysis project Ga0335080, IMG submission 206720) | Soil microbial communities from Loxahatchee National Wildlife Refuge, Florida, United States - Lox_Sample_3.4 | ecosystem: Environmental > Terrestrial > Soil > Wetlands | place: USA...
GCGTTGCGCGCGGCGAGGACCGCGACGGCGAGCGTCCCCGCGAGCGCGAGCGCGAGGCCGACGCGGATCAGCGAGCTGCGCGTCGCGGCGCGCGAGATCGCGTCGAGGTCGCCGAGCGGCGTCGCGTCGCGGCGGTGGAGCGACGGGAGCCTCACTCCGGCTCCTCCGTGTGCGCCTGCTCGTGCGCGCGCTCGGAGAAGGCGTCGAACTCGCCGCTCTCCGGCCCGCTCGACGACCACGCGAGCTCCCGCGCCTTCTCCGTCAGCTCGTCGATGTCGCCGACGTCTGTCCCGAGCTCGTCGGCGACGCGTTCGAGCGCCTTCCGCTGCAGCGTGTCGTCCTCGTGCGCGCGCGCCCACTCGAGCAGGACGAGCGCGCGCTCGAGCGGCGACGCGGTCGGCGAGAGGGTCGGCCCGGTTTCGCGCGCCGGCCGCATCGACAGCGCCCAGCGGCCGGCGAGGACGAGCGCGGCGCAGCCGAGCAGCGCGGCGAGCGCGAGGGACAGCCAGTAGAGCGTCCCCGGCGTCATGCGATACGCCGGCGACGCGAGCGGCGCCATCCGGTACCGCCACGGCAGGCCTTTCTTCTGCGCGAGCGACGACGCGAACGTCGGGCCGATCTGCGACAGCGCCTCGAGCGGCGGCCACGCGGACGTGATCCCGTACGCCCTCGTGCCGTTCGGCTTGAGGTAGTCGATGTGCGCGAGCGGGAAGTGGAAGACGTGCACCGTATCGCTCGGCGGGTACCGCGGCACGCACGGCGAGCTCAGGCAGCGCAGCGTCCAGGTCCACGTCAGCTGCTCGAAGCGGCCGGTGTGGAGGCGCGCGACGGTCGGGCCGTGCACCGCCTGGTACGGGAGGAAGCTGGCGGTCACGCGGAGCCGGGCCGGGTCGACCCACTTCGTGTCGGCGACGACGGCGATGCTGGCCGTGACGCGGTCGCCGAAGAGGTGCACGAGCGGCGTGAGCGAGGCGTACGCCTTCAGCGGGACACCGTCGCCGACGGACGAGCCGGACGGGAGGTTCGGCACGTCGGCGGACGCGGTCGACGCGGCGGAGGCCGCGAGCGCGACGACTGCGAGCACGACCGCGCGCCTCACGCGACGAGCCCCCGCGCGACGAGCCGCAGGTCGGCCCACCGCAGGAACGCGCTCAGCACGGCCCCGGGATCGTGGTCGTGCACCGCGACGGGCTCGAGCCCGAGCGCGCGGAAGCCGCGCACGAGCTCGTCCCACCGTTCCTCGTTCCGCGCGCGCTCCGCGTCCGCCTCGGCGTTCGTCAGCAGGACCGGGACGACGCGGCCGGTGCGCGGGTCGGCGAACGGGACCGAGACGCCGCCGACGTCGGGGAACGTCCGCTCCCAGACCGGGTCCTGGACGATCACCGGCACGAGCTCCCACCGGTGCTCGAGCGAGCGCTCCCACAAGCGGAGGTCCGGCGGCACGACGAAGTCCGACAGCACGAAGACGAACGTCTGCGTCGGCAGGTCGCGCCGGTGCTCTGCGAGATGCTCGAGCGCGCGCGATACGGTGTCGGCCGGCGCGCGGAACGGCCGCTCGAACGAGTGCGGCTCGGCGCGGTGCTCGGAGCGCGGCGGCCTCCAGTACACGTCGCCCTCGGCGTGGTCGACGTAGCCGGAGAGGCTGCGCGCCGCCGTCGCGCTGAGCCCGATCAGCTCGATCGCCTCGAGCAGCGCCTGCGGCTTGTCGAGCGGCCGGAGCGCCGACGCGCCGATCCCGAGCGACGGCCGCCGGTCGCAGACGACGATCACGCGCGGCGCCTCGTCGGCAAAGCGCTCGCTGACGATGAACTGGTCCTCGCCGCGCGCCGCCGACAGGCGCGCCGACGCGGCCCAGTCGATCCACGCGACCTCGTCGCCGGGCCGGTACTGGCGCGAGCTCGCGACGTCGGACCCGCTCCCGCGCCGCGCGCTCCGGACGCCGCCGAACGCGAGACCGATCACCCGCCGCCGCGGGATCAGCGGGAAGACGCCGCGCTGCATTCGCCTACGTCGCGCTCGCCGCCGGCACGTCGAGGTCGATGTCGAAGCCGGGCTTCGGCGCGACCTCGAAGCAGCGCTCGCGCACCTCGATGCTCGAGACGTCCCAGCCCTTGTCGCGGACGTCGGCGAGGAAGCTCGGCCGGAAGAGGATCCGGTGCAGCAGCACGGGGACGAAGAGGCGCTCGACGTCGTCCGGCGTGACGTACCGGCGCCCGTGCAGCACGGCGTACGCACGCGCGGCGCGGTTCAGCGCGAGCGTGCCGCGCACGGAGCTGCCGATCGCGACGATCTCGAGCCGCCGCGTCGCGCGCACGAGGTCGACGATCCAGCGCGCGACCGCCTCGTGGACGAAGACGCCGGCAACGGAGGCGCGGAGCAGCGCGATCTCGTCGAGCGTCACGGCCGGCTTGAGCCGCGTCAGCGGGTGCCCGCCGAGCTGCTCGTCCACGATCCGGAGCTCGTCCTCGGCCTCCGGGTAGCCGAGCGTGGTGCGGACGAAGAAGCGGTCGAGCTGCGCCTCCGGCAGCGGGAACGTCCCCTCGTACTCGATCGGGTTCTGCGTCGCCATCACGAGGAACGGGTCGCCGAGCTTCCGCGTCTCGCCGTCGACGGTCACCTGCTGCTCCGCCATCGCCTCGAGCAGCGCCGACTGCGTCTTCGGCATCGCACGGTTGATCTCGTCGACGAGGACGACGTTCGCGAAGACCGGGCCGGGCCGGAACTCGAAGTCGCGCTCGAGCTGGTTGTAGATCGAGAGGCCGGTGACGTCGGTGGGCTGGAGGTCCGGCGTGCACTGGATCCGCGTCGAGTGCGCCCCTTCGATCGACTGGGCGATCGCCCGCGCGAGCACCGTCTTCGCCGTACCCGGGACGTCCTCGAGGAGGGCGTGCCCGCCGCACATGAGGGCCGCCAGGACGAGGGTGATCTGGTCGCGCTTCCCGTGCACGACCGTCTCGATGTTGTCGAGAAACCGCTCCGCGACGCCTGCCGCGCGCCCAAGCTCGTCTGCACTCACGCGCCCCACCTCCCTGGAGAGCGTATCCCGCCTATCCCGGCGTGTCTTCGACTTAGACGACGAAATCGGATTCTGGTTCGTATAAAGGCTGCTTCTACGCCCGGACGGCTCCCGGCGGGCGGGGAGCGACGTGCGGCGCCTCGCGCCTTCCCCGGTTCGGAGGGAAGCCGCGCGCGCGGTCGGGGAGAGCCTCCGCGCGCCGCGCGAGGCGCTCGTGCACGTCGTCTGGTGGACCGGCCGTCGCCGACGACGACGACCTACCGCAGTCCGTCTGCGCCGCCGCACGGCGTGGATCGCGAACGGACATCTCTCTCCTGGCGGGTTACGTCTGCCCGTTCCATCGGCCGGCGGTCGCCGCCGAGTCGATCCCTCGAAGGTGGCGCTCGGCCGATCGACGACGAAGGGCCCGGCCCGAACGGGCCAGGCCCTTGCCGTTACGCGTCGAGCAACGGCTCAGTCCAGCTTCACCGCGGCGTGCTTGATCTGCGTGTACTCCTCCATCGAGTAGATCGACATGTCCTTGCCGTAGCCGGACTGCTTGTAGCCGCCGTGCGGCATCTCGGACGAGATCGGGAGCAGGTGGTCGTTGACCCAGACCGTCCCGAACTGGAGCCGGCGCACCGCGTTCATCGCGCGGCCGACGTCGCGCGTCCAGACCGACGACGCGAGCCCGTAGCGGACGTCGTTCGCCCAGGCGATCGCCTCGTCGTCGTCCGCGAAGCGCTGCACGGTGACGACGGGGCCGAAGACCTCGTTCTGGACGATCTCGTCCGTCTGCTTCACGTCGACGACGACGGTCGGCTTGACGAAGAAGCCCTTGTCGCCGTTCGTGCCGCCGCCCGTGAGGACGGTCGCGCCCTTCGCGCGGTCGAGGAAGCCGAGGATCCGCTCCTGCTGCGCGCCGGAGATCACCGGGCCCATCTCGATCTCGTCGCTCTCCATCGGGTCGCCGACCTTCAGCGACTCGACCTGCGGCACGAGCTCCTCGAGGAGCGCGTCGTAGATCTTCGGGCCGGCGATCACGCGCGAGCCGGCGGTGCAGTCCTGGCCGGAGTTCCAGTAGCCGGCGAGGCGGATGCCCTCGGCGACCGCCTTCGGGTCGGCGTCGTCGAACACGATCATCGGCGCCTTGCCGCCGAGCTCGAGGTGGACGCGCTTCAGCGTGTCCGCTGCGTTTCTCGCGATCGTCTTGCCCGTCGCGACGTCGCCGGTGAGCGAGACGAGGCGCACGTCGGGATGCGACACGATCCGCTCGCCGACGGGGACGCCGTCGCCGGTGACGACCTGGAGCACGCCCGCCGGGATCACGTCCTGCGCGAGCTGGACGAAGCGGAGGAGCGACAGCGGCGTCTGCTCCGACGGCTTCAGGATCTGGACGTTGCCCGCCGCGAGGCCGGGGCCCATCTTCCAGACCGCCATCATCAGCGGGTAGTTCCACGGGCAGATGCCGCCGACGATGCCGAGCGGCTCGCGCCGGATCATCGACGTGTAGCCCTTGATGTACTCGCCCGTCGACTGGCCCTCGAGGTGGCGCGCAGCACCGGCGAAGAAGCGGAGGTTGTCCGACGAGAACGGCATCTCGTCGCGCGACGCCATCAGCGGCTTGCCGACGTTCAGCGACTCGAGCTGCGCGAGCTCCTCCGCGTGCTCGTCCATCACGTCCGCGAGCTTGTGCAGGAGCTCCGAGCGCTCCTTCGGCGTCGCGTCGAGCCACTCCGGGAGCGCCTTGTTCGCCGCGTCGACCGCGCGGTCGACGTCCTCGGCGCCGCAGCTCGGCACTTCGGCGATCGTCTCCCCGGTCGCCGGGTTGATCACCTCCATCGTGGCGCCCGAGGCCGCGTCGACCCACTCGCCGCCGACGAGGTTCTTGTAGGACGTTGTCGTGGTGCTCATTCCGTGCCTCCCTGGTCAGACCGCCGTGATTTGAGCCGACTCGACCGCCTCCGTGACGTTGCCCGCCCCGCGGCGGAGGACGCCCGTGTCCCTCATCAGGCGCTGGGCGAGAAAGACGGGGATCACCGTCAGGAGGATCATTGCGAATGCGATGGCATTCACGACGGGCAGCTGCTGCCCGAGCCGGATGTAGCCGAAGATCAGGAGCGGGAGCGTGTTCTGCGAGCCCGCCGTGAAGGTCGTGACGATGATCTCGTCGAACGAGAGCGCGAACGCGAGCAGCCCGCCCGCGACGAGCGCGGTCGAGAGGACGGGCCAGATCACGAACCGGAACGTCTGGAGCCCGTCGGCGCCGAGGTCGAGCGAGGCCTCGATGAGCGACGGCGACGAGCGCCGCAGCCGGGCGAGGACGTTGTTGTAGACGATCACGATGCAGAAGGTCGCGTGCCCGATCACGATCGTCCAGAGGGACAGGTTGATGCCCGCGAAGAGGAAGAACGAGTTCAGCGCCATCGCGGTGACGATCCCCGGCAAGGCGATCGGCAGCACGAGCAGGAACGTGATCGACTCGCGCCCGAAGAACTGGAAGCGCGCCAGCGCGAACGCCGCCATCGACCCGAGGACGAGCGCGATCGTCGTTGCGAGGCACGCCGCCTTGATCGAGAGCCAGAACGCGTCGTGGACGTCCGGCGAGTTCCACGCGACGCTGAACCATTTCGTCGTGAACTCCGCGATCGGCCAACTCTGCACGTTCGACGCGTTGAACGCGTAGACCATGATCAGTCCGAGCGGCAGCCAGAGGAACAGGACGACGAGCGTCGTCCAGACGCGGAGGAAGATCTTCGTCCAGCGTCCCTCCACCTACATCGCCTCGAACGCGCCGAGGCGGCGCGCGACCACGAGGTAGACGCCCATCACCGCGAGCGGGATTGCCGCGAAGGCCGCCGCGAACGGCACGTTGTTCGAGATCCCGACCGAGTCGTAGACGACGTTGCCGATGAACTGTGAGCTCGCGCCGCCGGCGAGCAGCGGCGTGACGTAGTCGCCGAGTGTCAGCGCGAACGTGAAGATCGAGCCGGCGACGAGGCCGGGCAGCGCGAGTGGGAGGATCACGCGGCGGAACGTCAGGAACCCGCTCGCGCCGAGGTCGCGCGACGCCTCGATGAACGACTCCGGGATCCGCTCGAGCGCGCCGTAGACGGGAAGGATCATGAACGGCAGCCAGACGTAGGAGAAGATGATCCAGACCGCCCAGTTCGAGTACGCGAGGTGCTGGTCCGGCAGCCCGAGCTTGTTCAGCGCCCAGTTGAGGACGCCGTCCTGCGCGAGGATCAGCCGCCAGATGTAGACGCGGATCAGGTAGCTCGACCACAGCGGCAGCAGCACGGAGATGAACAGGAGGGTGCGCGTGCGCGGCTTCGCGATCCGCGCCGCGAAGTAGGCGAGCGGGAACGCGAGGAGCGCGTCCGTGATCGTCACCGCCGCGGCGATCCCGATCGTCCGGAACGCGATCTGCCGGTACGCGCTCGACTCGAAGATCGTCTGGTAGTTCGAGAGCGTCCAGACGTGCTCGATCTCCGTCGTGAACGAGTTGACGGTCCAGAACGAGGAGACGAAGAGCGCCCCGAGCGACCCGAGGTACACGAGTCCGAACGCGAGGAGCGGCGGCAGGAGCAGCAGCAACGCCTTTGCCCAGCGGTGCCGCCAGAAGAACGAGGACAAGCCGAGACGGGCCCCCCGCAGCGGGGAGCCCGTCCTCGGAGACTCAGCAGCGCGAACGGCCAGGGCTCAGCCCTTCATCTGCGTCCAGGCCTGCTGCCACTTTGTGTAGTCCATGCAGTTGTTCTGGCCGTTGCCGCACGCTGCCACCGGCGTCTTCCAGAACTTGATCGAGTTGAAGTACGCCGCCGACGCGCCGCAGTGGTACTGCGCGGCCGAGCCCGGGGACAGCTTGTTCATGATCGGGCACGCCTTCACGTTGGCCGGCGTCTCGCCGAAGTAGATCGCCTGCTGCGCCTGCACCTTCGGCGTCGAGACCCACGCCATCCACTTGTACATGCAGTTCGGGTGCTTCGCGTGCGCCGACATCATCCACGTGTCGGCCCAGCCCGTCGCGCCCTCCTTCGGGATCAGGTCCTTCACGGGGACCTTCGCCGCGATCAGCGTGTTCGTCTGGTACGGCCACGAGGCGCCGATCACCGCGTTGCCGTTCTTGAACAGGTCGATCTCGTCCGACGCGAGCGCCCAGTACTTCACGATCAGCGGCTTCTGCGCCTTCAGGAGCGCGATCGCCGCGTTGAACTGGGTCGAGTTGAGCTCGTACGGGTCGGTGATCCCGAGCGACGGCTTCGACTTCGAGAGGTAGAGCGCCGCGTCCGCGATCTGGATCGGGTTGTCCGGCACTGTGACCTTGCCCTTGTACTTCGGGCTGTAGATCGACGACCAGCTCGTCGGGGCCGGCTTCACCTTCGTCGTGTTGTAGAGGAGCGTGTTCGGGCCCCACTGGAGCGAGATCCCGTAGTGCACGCCGTTGACCGTGTTGTGGGGCGGCGACTTCAGTGCCGGGATGAAGTTCTTGAAGTCCGGGATCAGGGCCGGGTTGACCGGCTGCACGTCCTTGCCGTAGATGAGGCGAAGGCTCGCGTCGCCCGACGCGGAGACGCCGTCGTACTGCGACCCGCCGCCCGACCGCATGAGCGTCACCATCTCGTCCGACGAGCCGGCGTACTTCGCGTGCACCTGGCAGCCCGTCGCCTTCTGGAACGGCTTGACCCACTGCGGCTGGGTGTAGCCCTCCCACGCGATGAGGTTCAGCTGACCCTCGCCCTTCCCGATCGACGTGGGCAGGCCGTTGCTCTTGCTCACGCCGGCGGCCGGGACGCAGAGCGCCACCACGAACGCCGCCACGAGCACGTGGACCTTCCGAATTCTTCTCACTCCGCGTCTCCCTCCTTGATGACGTACGTGTGCTCCGGCCGCCAAGAGAGCCGGACGTGCTTTCCCTGTGCTTCGAGCGCCTCCGTCGAGGACGTCTCGAGGTTCTGCTGGACGACGACGAGCTCGCCGCCGGCGTCCAGGTCGACGATGTAGCGCGTGACCATGCCGACGTAGACGACGTCGCGGACGACGCCCGGCTCGCCGGGGCCCGTCTCCGACATGTGGATCTTCTCCGGGCGGATCGTGATCTTGCGGAAGTCGCGCTCGAGGACGTTCGAGACGCCGACGAAGCCCGCGACGAACTCCGTCTGCGGGTGCTCGTAGACGTCGGCGGGGCTCCCGATCTGCTCGATCCGCCCCTCGTTGAAGACGGCGAGGCGGTCGCTCATCGTGAGCGCCTCCTCCTGGTCGTGCGTGACGTACACGAACGTGATCCCGAGCTCGCGCTGGAGCTCCTTCAGGAACACCTGCATCTCCTGGCGCAGCTTCAGGTCGAGCGCGCCGAGCGGCTCGTCGAGGAGCAGCACCGTCGGGCTGTTCACGATCGCGCGCGCGAGCGCGACGCGCTGGCGCTGGCCGCCGGAGAGCTGCACCGGCTTGCGGCCGCCGAGGCCGGGGAGCCGGACGCGCTCGAGCACCTCATCCGCCTTCGCGCCGCGCTCCTTCCGGCCGACGCCCTTCACGCGGAGCCCGTACTCGACGTTCTCGCGCACCGTCATGTGCGGGAAGAGCGCGTAGTCCTGGAAGACGGTGTTCACGTCGCGCCGCGACGGCGCGGTGCCCGTCACGTCGACGCCGGCGAGCTCGACCTTTCCCGTGTCCGGCCGCTCGAAGCCCGCGATCACGCGCAGCGTCGTCGTCTTCCCCGAGCCGGACGGGCCGAGCATCGTGAAGAACTCGCCCTCCGCGATGTCGAGGTCGAGGTTCGCGATCGCGACGACCTCGCCGTAGAGACGGCGGATGCCCGTGAGGCGGACGGCGGGCGGCGATGCCGAGCCGGCCGCGCTCCCGGCCCTAGCCGGAGCCTGCGTCGCCAAGCGCGTCGTCCAGGATGGCGAGGCCCTGCTCGAGCTCCTCGTCCGTCGCCGACAGCGGCGGGAGGAGACGGATCACGTTTCCGTACAGGCCGCAGGAGAGAAGGACGAGCCCGTGGTCGAAGGCGTACGCCGTGACGGCCTTCGCGGCGTCCGGCGTGCGCTCCGCGAGCTCCATCGCGAGCATCGAGCCGAGCCCGCGCACCTCGCCGACGATCGCATGCCGCGAGGCCATGTCGTCGAGCCGCGCGCGCATCAGCTTCGCGATCTGGCCGGCGCGCTCGGCGTAGCCCGGCGCGGAGAGCTCGTCGAGCACCGCGATCGCCGCGGCGCAGCAGACGGGGTTTCCGCCGAACGTCCCGCCGAGCCCGCCCGGGTGCACCGCGTCCATCACGTCCGCGCGGCCGGTCACGGACGCGAGCGGCAGCCCGCCGCCGAGCGTCTTCCCGGCGACGAGGATGTCCGGCTCGATCCCGTGGTGCTCGATCGCCCACATCTCGCCGGTGCGCCCGCAGCCGGACTGGATCTCGTCGTCGACGTAGAGGATCCCGTGCTCGTCGCAGAGGTCGTTCAGCGCGCGGATGAACTCCGTCGGCATCGGAATGAACCCGCCCTCGCCCTGCACCGGCTCGAGCACGATGCACGCGACCTCCGTCGGCGCGACGTCCTGCTTGAAGAGGAGCTCGAGCCCGTGCAGCGCGTCCTCGGTGGAGACGCCGCGGTACGGGTACGGCGCCGGCGCGCGGTGGATGTCGGTGGCGAGCGGCCCGAAGCCCTGCTTGTAGACGAGCTTCGACGTCATCGCCATCGTCAGGTTCGTGCGGCCGTGGAACGCGCGGTCGAAGACGACGACGCCGGCCCGTTTCGTCGCGGCGCGCGCGATCTTCACCGCGTTCTCGATCGCCTCGGCGCCGGAGTTCACGAGCAGCGTCTTCGTCGGCGCCTCGCCCGGCCAGAGGTCGTCGAGCCGGCGCGCGACCTCGATGTACGGCTCGTACGCCCCGACCATGAAGCACTGGTGGAGGTAGCGGTCGGCCTGCTCGTGGATCGCGCGGACGACGCCGGCCGGGCCGTGGCCGAGGTTCTGGCACGCGATGCCGCCGCCGAAGTCGAGGAACTCGCGCCCGTCGGCGTCCCAGATCTTCGCGCCCCACGCCTTCGAGACGACGAGCTGCGGCGCCGCGACCCCGCGCGGGACGTACCGCTCCCGCGCCTGGAGCACGCGCTCCGTCCCCGTCCGTTCCTCCACCGACATTGCGGCGTAGTATCCCTGCTCGCGTTCCCTGTTTTCAACGCGGATTGCACACGCATTGCGTGGCAGGCGGGCGCCGGGGCTGTCGAAATGCGCAGCCGCACCGCACACGACGCGGGTGTCTCCGTGGCGGCCGGCGACACGAAGGTCGTCGTGGGCGGCGCGGCGACGGTGGGTACGGCCGGACTGCCGGGATCGGTTTGCCACCGCCGCGGGGGCGGGACCGAGGCCCCGCCCGCGCAGCGTGACGCTTCCCCTAGCGACCGCTCGGCTGCGACGCGACCGGCGCCGGGCAGCGCCAATACACGTAGGTGCCGGCCGAGCCGGCGCTCCTGCAGCCGTTCGTCGAGAGGTCGGGCATCCCCTGGAGCTTCCCGGGGCGGCACGCCTCGAGTTGCGTCCCGTCCGCCGCGGTCTGGGCGACGGTGCAGACGGCGGTGAGTCCGCTCGACTGCAGGAGGCGGCCGTTCTTCACGGCGACCATCACCCCGACCACCAGGACGGCGAGCACGACGACCCTTTTGACCATGCGGCATCCCTCCGGCCGCAGGTCGGATTCCTCGGCTCCTCAATCGGCGTCCCGCTGCGAGCGGGCGATCCCTCGTTCTAGGAGTTCCAGACGCCCTGGAACGTCCCGAGGCGGAGCTCCTGGTCGTAGTGGAACCGGCTGTCGTCGACCCGGCGCATGTACTCGTCGCGGGTCGCGTTCGCGAAGTCGTTGTAGGCCTCCGCCGACTCCCAGCGGTCGATCACGACGTACCGGCCCGGGGTCTCGACGTCCCGGAGCAGCTCCGTCCCGACGTAGCCCCGGCCCTGGCGAAAGAACTGCGCCCACTCGCCCTCGGGCCCGTAGACCCGCTCGAATTCGGCGTCGTCCCGCACCTCGTAGCTGAAGATCAGGGCTATCACGGACCGAGTGGTACCACGGGCGGGTTACATTCTGCGCGATGAGCGCCGAGCCGTTGAGCGAGGACCGGGAGCAGGGGCCGGAGGAGGAGGACCGCAGCGCCTACGCCGGCGTGCTGCGCTTCTACCACCTCGCCAAGCACCAGGAGTGGGCGGTGCGCGACCTCCCGTGGGGCGAGATCGCGCCGGTGCCCGAGGGGAAGGGCTCGCCGCAGCGGCGCGCGCGCCGGATGGACGTCTGGCGCTCCGTCGTCATGCAGCAGCTTCAGGCGGACATCCTCGCGTGCGAGATGTCGGCGCAGCTCCTCAACTCCGCGCCGGACCCGGAGGCGAAGCTCTACTACTCGACGATGGTGCAGGACGAGTCGCGCCACACCGAGGCGTGGCTGAAGCTGATCGGCCAGGTCGGCGGCGAGGGGGAGCGCGATCCGCACCTCG
>Ga0335080_10007268_pt1 | contig 11476 bp, 8 predicted proteins | sample Lox_Sample_34_FD_206720 | JGI IMG/M metagenome (GOLD analysis project Ga0335080, IMG submission 206720) | Soil microbial communities from Loxahatchee National Wildlife Refuge, Florida, United States - Lox_Sample_3.4 | ecosystem: Environmental > Terrestrial > Soil > Wetlands | place: USA: Florida...
GAACTCCAGTTGATTTGCCGGTAAGCTTGCCGGCCGATAATCAAGCTTCCCGGTTGAACTTTCTGGCTGAACTTCCTGGTAAAAATTCCCGGCCAATCATGCGCCCATCCAATTTTCATGTCGGCTTCGGGCTGGTCACCCTCAGCGGCTGCCTGTGGTTTCTGGCCTGCACTCCCTTTGATTTATCCGCGCTGGGCTGGATCGCCGCGGTGCCGATGCTCCTCGCCGTGGATCGCGCGCCGACGCTCGGGCGGGCGCTGTTTCTCGGCTGGTGGGCCGGTGTGGTCGAGACCGCCGGCGGATTTTATTGGCTGATCGACGTGATGCAGCGGTTCGCCGAATTTCCGTGGATCGCGGCGGTGCTGGTGCTTGCGCTGTTCTGCGCCGCTCGCGCCCTGATTTTTCTGCTCTTTACCGGCGTCGTATACGGCATTCGCAGGCGCCGCCGGGTCGCCATGGCCCTGCTCGCTCCGCTCGTCATGGCCGTCTGCGAATTCGTGGTCCCGCAATTGTTTCCGTGCGGCCAATGGATCACCCAGGCCTGGCAACCGCTGGTCATCCAAATCACGGAGCTCACCGGGCCGTTGGGCGTCACTGCCCTGTTGATGATGGTCAACGGTGCCCTCTACGATCTGCTCGACGACCCGCGCTCGGCGCGCGTACCGCTCGTGACGGCGGCGGCGGTGCTCGCCGCGTCGCTCATCTTCGGCGCCGTACGCATGCGGCAGGTCGACGAACTGCTTGCGCGCGCGCCGCAGCTCAAGATCGGCCTGGTCCAGCCGAATTTTCCCTATACGATGAACGGGGAATTCTCGCCCGATGAGGCCGTGCGGCAGCTCACGGCGCTGCAGGAGCAGACCCGGCGGCTCGAGCGCAGCGGAGCGCAGCTGGTGGTGTGGAGCGAGGGTAGTTACCCGGTGGCGCTGCCGCGCGATTTCAATGCCGATTTCCCGCCCGCCTCGCCGGCCATGATCCGCCGCGACATCGGCGCGCCGGTGGTCATCGGCGCCGACACCTACGACTCGGCGCGCGACGCCGTCTACAACTCGGCGCTGCTTCTCGATCGCGACGGCAAGCTCGCCGGACGCTACGACAAGGTTCGGCTTCTGGCGTTCGGGGAATACATGCCGGGAGTCGAGTATCTCCCGTGGTTGAAGAATCTGATGCCGGCGGCCGCGGGACGCTTCACGGCCGGCGCCGCTCCGGCGTTGCTGTCGGATCGGGATGCGCAGGGACGAGTCTGGAACCTGGGGCCGGTGATTTGCTACGAGGACATTTTGGCCGGGTATTTGCGCGAGGTGGGGAAGCTGCACCCCAACCTCATCGTCAACCTGACCGTCGATTCATGGTACGGCGCGCGAAGCGAACCCTGGGAACATCTTGCCCTGGCGGTGTTCGCCACGATTGAGCTGCGGGTTGCCATGGTGCGTTCCGTGAATTCCGGCGTTTCCGCGCTCATCGATCCGAACGGCCGGCTCCTTCAAAAGACTTACGCGAACGATCCATATCGAGAGCCCCGCGCCGCCGACGGCATGCTGGTCAGCGCGCCGCACATGACGGGAGGCTACACGGCGTACGTGAAATACGGCAATTGGTTCGTCTATCTGTGTGCAGCCGCAACAGCGCTGATCGGAGCATTTTGTCTTCGGAGGCGAAGCGCGGCTCACTAGGCGCGGCTCACTAGGCGCGGCCGGCTAGGCTCCTTCGGGCGGTCCCTTCCTGCGCAGAACCCGATCGGCTCTGATTTCCATCGCGCCGAAGGAGGTCTGCACCGTGAAAACCACGTTACCCACGAACGTCTGGGTATCGTCGCCGCCGATGATGACCTCGGTCGAGCGCAATTGAGGAGCCGGGAGGGCGGGGAGGAATCCGCTCTTCTTCGCCGCGGGCGCGTCGTCCGCGGTGAGCTCGAGCACCACGTTATCCGCCTTGATTTGGATTGGCTGGGCGGTCCCGACGACGTTGATCAGCACATCGCCGCTCAGGCGCATGGCCTCGACCTTCGGGTCCGCGAAGCCGACCAACGCTTCGGCGACGGTCGCCGAAAAGGCCGATACGGCGCCCACCGGAACCTTGATGGTCTCCGCGCGGCCGCTCTGGCCGGTTTGTATCACAAAGGTTTCCGGCGGCGTCGGTGCGCTCGCCATCGCCGCCGTTGACGCAACGCACAATAAGACGGTGCCGGAGATTTTGAACATCTGCAGTCCTTCGCGGTTCGGGCTTGCGATCATCGACGCCGCATCCCGGCAATGCAACCGCTGGTCAGGCAAAGTTATGCAAAGCATGTTCTACAACGCGCGTTTGAGCCGCCGGTTGACGGCCGCGACCACTTCGTCGAGTTCCTCGATCTTCAGCAGCACTCCGCATCCGGCGAAGACCAGCACTCCGACGACCACCGTTGCCAAGAGCGCGATCAGTTTGCTCCACAATGCTTGCGTGGCCCAGTCGGCCAACAGCCAGTGAGCGGAGCCGGCGCAGACTGCACCGAGCGCCGCGCCGGCCACGGCAATCTTTCCCAGAGTCGCGAGCATGTGCCGCGATTCGAGGCCGCCGAGGCGCCGGCGCATCAATGCGTACAACAGCAGAAAATTGCACGTCGCCACCAAGCCGGTGGAGAAGGCGAGCCCGCGATGGCCCCAGCCCAGGCGGAAGGTGAATATCCAGTTGAACAGCAGGTTGAGACCGACGGCGAGAAAGCTCACCAGCATCGGCGTCTTGCGCCGATCGAGCGCATAAAATGCGTTCACCAGCACTTTGAGCGCGGCATAGCCTGCAAGGCCGAGCGCGTAGAAGCGCAGCGCGCCGGCCGCTTCGGCCGCCTCGTGGGCGTCGAATCTGCCATGCTGGTAGAGCACCGAGATGATGGGCTCGGCCAGCATCATGAGGCCGATGGTCGAGGGGATGGTCAACAGGAACATCAGGCGCATGGCGCGCGAGAGTTCCGCGCGAAACGCGGTCATTTGTCCGGCCACCACCAATCGAGACAGCAGCGGCAGCGTGACGGTGCCGAGCGCCACGCCGAACAGTCCGAGCGGCAGCTGCATCAATCGGAACGCGATCGCGAGCCAGAATATCGCGCCGTCGCCGAGGGTCGAGGCAAACATCGAATTGATCAACACGTTCACCTGAGTGGTGCTGGCCGCGATGACGGAGGGCCCCATGAGAGCGAGAATCGCGGCGACCCCCCGATCCCGCCATTGATAGTCGGGATGATAGCGATAGCCGAGATGCGCCAAGGGCGGCAGCTGCACGGCGAGCTGCAAAGCGCCCCCGATCAGGGTGCCGATGGCAAGGCCGATCAGGGCGCGCTCGCCGAAATGCGGATCGAACAGCGCTCCCAAGGTCACGCCCCCGATGATGGATCCCAGATTGAAAAAGCTCGACGCCATGGCCGGCCTGCCGAACACGCTTTTCGCGTTGAGCATCCCCATCACCAGTGCGGCCAGCGAGACCAGCAGGATGAAGGGAAACATGATCCGCGTGAGTTCGGCGGTCACGCCCGCTTTGTGCGGATCGAAACCGGGCGCAAGAGCCTCCACCAGCTGGCTCGAGAACACCATGCCGAGCAGGCATAGAACGCCCAACACCAGCACGGTGAGCGTGGCCACCTTGTTCGCCAGCCGCCAGGCGGCGGCGTCGCCGTCGCGCGCAATGGTCTTGCTGAAGGTGGTGACGAACGCAGTCGACAGCGCCCCCTCGGCGAACAGATCGCGGAGCAGATTTGGAATGCGGAACGCCACCGTAAAGGCGTCCATCATGCCGCCGCCGCCGAACAATGCCGCGCAAATCTGCTCGCGCGCCAGTCCGAGCAGCCGGCTGCACATCACGGCCAGCCCAATGATTCCCGCCGCCTTGGTGTTGAGGCGCTCGGTGCGGCTATCGGGAGCGATCAGGTCGGCTGCGGCCGTCGATGGGGGGGATTCTGAATTCGGACTGGACCTTGAGCTCATGAAGGATTGCGGACCTGGAAAGCGGCCTAGTCTACCGCTTCTGGGCAGTCCTAAGCCCGGCCTCGACGGCGTCCCGGCGCAGCGGCGGCGCTCGACCGCGCGCCGGTGATTTTCCGTATCGCACCGTCGAGGGAACGCGCGGCTTCCTCGTAGCCGCTCCAGGCCCTGGTCTTGACGAGCAAGGCCGGCGCGGTCCTCACCGTGAAGCGCTTCGGATCGAGGCCGGGCTTGACCTCGCGCCATTCGAGGGGCATCGACACCACCGCGCCTGCACGCGCCCGCGGCGAGAGCGGCGCCACCGCGGTCGAGGTCCGGTCGTTGCGCAGATAATCGAGAAAAATGCGCCCGACGCGCTGACTCTTGGACATCGTGTCGAGATACTTCTTGGGGCTGTCCTGCGCCATCTGAGCGCAGATGATGTGCGCAAAATTCTTCGCCGCCGGCCATTCGATCGCATGTGCGCGTCCGCTCTGCAATGGAGTTACCACATGCAGCCCCTTGCCGCCGGTGGTCTTGCAGTACGCCTCGAGTCCGACCGCTTGCAGCCGATTGCGCAGCTCGAGCGCGGCGTCGATCACGGCACTGAACTGCACATCCGGCGCCGGATCCAAGTCGAAGACCAGTCGTCCCGCCACCTCAGGTTCATGGGGCGCGCAATTCCACGGGTGCAGCTCCAGCCCGCCAATTTGGGCGGCTGCGACGAGAGCTTCCACCCGGTCGATTTGTACGTAGGGTGCGCGGTCACCTTTCACCTTGACGAGTGAAAACAGACTCGACATGCCCGCCATCGCATGTCGCTGGAAAAACTGCTGCCCGCCGAGGCCATCGGGCGCCCGCACGAGCGAACAAGGCCGTCCCTCCAGGTGCGGCAGCATCCACGATCCGATCTTCTCGAAATAAAGCGCCAGATCGAGCTTCGTGACCGGTTGGGCATCGCCGGCGTCGGGCCAGAGCGCCTTGTCGGGCTTCGAGATCGAAACGCCCATGACCACAGAGCCGGTGTGGCCACCACGGCTGGCGTGGAGCGCCGCGCCCGTGGAACCCGCCGCGCCGCCCATGGAACCCGCCGCGCCCGCGGAGCCTGCCCGGCGCTTGGATCGTGCGGCGCTTTTGGACCGTGCCGCCACCTTGGAGCGTGCCGCACTCTTGCTGGAAGTTGCGCCCTTGGAATGCGCTGCGACCTTGGAGCGAGCCGTGCTCTTCGCTGCCGCGAGTTCTTCATTCGGTGCAATTGCAGAGTCGCCGGCCGGCGCCGGCATCTCCGCCACCACCTCGCGCGCGGGCTTGTCCTGGCGCAAGCCTTTGAACGCGGCTTCCCGGATCATCCCCGAGCCGGTCCAGCCGGCGAACTCTATGTCTGCAACCAGCTTCGGCACGAGCCAGCGCACGTTGCCCTGCTTGGCCGGTGCATTCGCGCCGCGAAACGGGCTCTTATCGGTGCTGAGTGCCTCGAGCAGCGGCAATAGCCGCTTGACCGTATCACGATCGTATCCGGTGCCGATGCGGCCGACGTAAACCAAATGGCCGTCGCGATTGACTCCCGCCAACAGCGATCGCAAGGTGCCCGCTTCGGTGGTCCAGCCGCCGAGGACAACCTCATGGCCCGCGCGGCATTTCGATTTCCTCCAGCCATCGCCTCGCCCGGAGGCATACGGGGCGTCGACCCGCTTCGAAACGATCCCCTCGAGTCCCATTTTGCGGGCCGAGAGCAGCAGCGCATCCGCACGGGCGTCAAAATGGCGTACATACCGGATCCGATCGCTGGGGGCGCGCTCGAGCAGTTCTGCGAGCCGCGCCTTGCGCTCGGCCAGCGGCACACGGCGCAGATCGGTGCGCCCCTCGAACAGCAGATCGAAGCCAAAGAACACGAGATTTTCCGTCTGATCGTCCGCGAGCGCCGCTTGCAACGCGGAAAAGCTGGGTACGCGGCGGTGATCGAGCGCGACCACCTCGCCGTCGATCAGGCAGTCGGGCAATTTTCGCGCATCGGCAGCAATCGCGGCAAAGCGCGAAGTCCAGTCCAAGGCGTTGCGGGTTTTCAACGAGGCCGCACCGTCGGCGACCCGCAGCTGCATCCGATAGCCGTCGAATTTGACCTCGTGGACCCAGCCGTCGGCCGCGGGCGGGTGATCCGCCAGCCGGCACAACTGCGGTTTCACGAAGTCGGGAATCCGGCGCACCTCGATGCCGCCTGCAGGTGCAGGCGAGGGCGTTTTCCAGACCGCATCCGAGCGCGCATGCTCGCCGGAGGCCAGCATGAATGGCGTCGGAGCGCGTCCCTTGCCCGCAGCGATCTGCGCCATCGAACGGCCGGAGGCCACCGATCGATCCACGTCGAGCAGCGCCGCGCCGCCGTCCGATCGAGCACTCGCATCGCGATGCTTGATGAGAAGCCAATTCGTGCGCTTGCCGCCGTTGCGGTCATGCCTCATGCGCACCAAGACCCAGCTGCCGTGCAGACGCTTTCCGTCCAGTGTAAATTTCAGGTCGCCCGAGCGCAGCGCATCCTGGGGCGACTTTGAACCTTCGGGCGCCCAATGTCCCCGGTCCCACAGCTGCACCGTCCCGCCGCCGTACTCCCCCGCCGGGATCGTGCCTTCGAAATCGCCATACTCGAGAGGATGATCCTCCACTTCGACGGCGAGGCGCTTGTCGGCTGGATCATCGGAAGGGCCCCGCGTGACGGCCCACGATTTGAATACCCCATCGAGTTCGAGCCGCAGGTCATAGTGCAGACGCCGCGCAGCATGCTTTTGCACCACGAAGCGCAGCCGGCTCGAAGCGGCGACGGCGCGCTCGCCGCTCGGCTCGGCGGTCTTCGAAAAGTCGCGCTTGTCGCGATATGTCGACAGTGCCTTTCTTGCCATGAATAGTGCATCCTCGAGTCGTGGACGACGACAATAGCAATCGAACCTGAGCAAATCGACTGGACGGCCACTACCCCGGCGAGCGTCAAGAGCGCACTAGCCAATGAGCGAATTGAGGCCTAGCCTTGTAGGTTGCCAACCGGTCCATGAGGGGATGCATGAAAGATAAGCTGCGAACTGCCGCAATTGCCCTGTCTCTTTGCCTCGCCGCGGGAATAGCCAATGCGGATAGTTATACGGACACCATCGAGCTGTTCAAGAATGCCGGCGCGAGCTCCCGATTTTTCGGCAAGAGCTATGCCTATGCGGTATTTCCAACCGTCGGGGCGGCCGGGTTCGTGGTCGGCGGCGCGCTCGGCAAGGGCCGCGTCTACGTACAGGGGCAATATGTCGGCGACTCCACCATGGGCCAGATGAGCGTCGGCTTCCAGCTGGGCGGAAAAGCCTATAGTCAGATCATATTTTTCGAGGATAAGCGCGCCCTCGACGAGTTCGAGTCCGGAACATTCGAATTCGCCGCCGGCGCCAGCGCCGTTGCCGTCACGGCGGGCGCCTCGGCCAGCGCCGGAACCTCGGGTGTTGCCGCCGGCGCCAGCGGGACCGAGTACAACGCAACGAACGTCGGGACTTATCAGAAAGGAATGGCCGTCTTCGTCATCACCAAGGGCGGGCTGATGTACGAAGCCTCGGTCGCCGGGCAGCATTTTAGCTACAAGGCGCGCGGCGCCCATTGAGGCGCCCGTTGGGCCGAAGATCGCGCGGCGCGCCGCCGATGGTGCGGCGCTGTTCGCCCGCCCGGCTGGTTCGCCCGGCGGGTTACGGGGCCGGCGCCGCGCTCGGCGCCGATTTGAACACCGCACCGTCCTTCATCACGAATTGCACGTGCTCGAGCGCGCTCACATCGGCCAGCGGGTCGCCGGCAACCGCAATCAAGTCGGCGAAAGCGCCGGGCGCCACCACTCCGAGCGCGCCGCTCTGTCCCAGCAGATCCGCGGCGCGCGAGGTGGCCGACTTTATGGCCTGCATCGGCGTCATCCCGAATTGCACTTCGCGCGAGAATTCCGCGGCGATCGGCTGGGACCAGGAGAAGCCGCCGACGTCCGTCCCGAACGCAATCTTGACGCCAGCGCGCAGGGCCTTGGCGAAGGAGACGCCGTGGACGGCCACCCGCTTGCGATCGCGCTTTCCCGAATCCGTGTCCTCGGGATCCCAATCCGTGTAGTAGACCTGCAACGTCGGCACATACCAGGTGCCCTGCCTCACCATTTGCGCGATCTGAGCATCGGAAATTTCCAGGCCATGCTCGATCGAATCGCATCCGCCGTCCAGCGCGCGCTGCAGACCCAGGCCATTGTAGGCGTGGCAGGCAACCTTCCTGCCCCAGCCGTGAGTCTCGTCCACGACGGCTCTGAGCTCTTCGAGCGTGAGCGTCGGCTGCGATACCAATGCGCCTTGCGCATCCAGCCACGAGCGATGCGTCATATAGACCTTGATCCAATCGGCGCCGTGGTCGAGCTGTTGGCGGGCCGCCTTGCGCGCCTCGATCGGACCGTCGATCAGCTGCGACCCCTTCGGCACCACGACCTCGGGCGCATACCCCTCCAAGGCGTAGCCGCCGGTCGATGAGATCGACACCGTCGAAACCCACATTCTGGGACCGGGCACGAGCCCCTCGTTGATCGCCTGCTTGATTCCCACGTCGCCGTATCCCGCGCCTTCCGTCTCCATGTCGCGGATGGCCGTGAATCCCTGCTCGAGCGCGCGCCGCGCGGCGACGATGGCGCGTGCGGTCCGGTAGGAGGCTGGAAATTTCAGCAGCTGCACATCGTAGCCGCCCGCAGCCGGGTCCTCGCCCTGCAAATAAATATGCGTGTGGGTGTCGATGAGGCCGGGGAGCACGGTGGCCGAACCGAGATCAATGACCTCGGCGCCGGGCGGCAGGGGGTGGGTCCCCGCCGCCATGACCTCGACGATCTTGTCGCCTCGAATCAAGATTTCCACGTTCCGGCGCGGCCGATCGCTGGCGCCGTCGATGAGCGACTGCGCCCGGATCACCACCGAGTGTGCGGCGCCGCCACGCGCAGGCTGCGTGCCCGGATCGGGTCCGGTGCCCGCACTCAGCGCGAGCGCCCAAGGCGCCGACATCAATGCGACGCCGATTGCAGCGATTCGATTCATGGGGATGCCTCTAGCCAAATTGGAAGCCGGAGATGGCCTTGCCGGCGATCGACTCGCCGAAGCTGCGCACGCCCGGGTCGCCGTCGGCCGCGCCGGCTGCGACCATCAGCGGAATCAGATGCTCTTCGCGCGGGTGCGACTCTCTCCCACCCGGCGCGCTGCGCCAGGCGGTGAGGTCGGCGTCGCGAGTCTGCGGGTCCCGCACCGCCTCACCGAGCCACGCGTCGAAAGAGGCCGCCGCCTCGGCGCCGCGCCCCGAGAACATCGCGGCCAGGTTGTGGTAGCTCATACCGCTGCCGACGATGAGTATTCCCCGATCCCGCAGCGGCGCCAGCGCGCGCCCGATGGCCAGATGTACGCCCGGATCGAGACTTTGCTGCAGCGACAGCTGCATGATCGGTACGTCGGCCCGCGGGTAAATCAACAGGAACGGCACGAACACGCCGTGATCCAAGCCGCGCTTGGCCTCGATGCCGAGTTCGAACCCGACGTCCGCGAGCAGCGAGCGCACGCGCGGCTCCAAATCCGGGGCGCCGGCGACCGGGTATTTCAACCGATAGGTGTGGTCGGGAAAGCCGTAATAATCAAACAGCAGCTTGGGCCTCTCGGCCACATTGACCGTGGGCTGCTGCATCTCCCAGTGCCCGGAAATGACCAGCACGGCCTTGGGTCTGATGCCGAGGCTGCCGTCGATGCCGCGCAGATAGGCCGCCAACCCATCCCACATGTGCGGATAATTCGGCGGAGGATCCATGAAAAAACAGGGCCCACCTCCATGCGGGATGTACAGCGTCGGCAGTCTCTTGATGGCGTTCACAAATGGAAATCTACGGCCGGTTCAGCGTAGCCGGGCCGGTAGTGAACGTCAATTGCGCCGGTCGGCGCCTGCGCGGCTCAAACCTTGGCGTTCACGCTCGCTCCGAGCGCATTCGGCGGATGTGCGCCGGTGTCCTGCACATGCTGCAGGAGATTGTTCAAGAGACTCTGCAGGGCCGCGGCAGATGAGGGATTCGACGCCGTGCTGGTTGCGGCGAGGGCACTGATCGCGCCGCCGGCATTCAAGTTGTTGACGATGTGATCGAATGACAGCTGTAGATTCGAGCTCGCGCTATTCGGAGAGCCGTTCGCGCCCGTCTCGCTGGTGGCGGACGTCGTCGGCGCCGGTGTGGTCGGCGCTGCGTTCGCCGCAGCGGCCTGCTGCGCACCGACCGTTTGCCGAAGTGCCCGCAGCAGATGGCTGTACAGGTTCGTGGCGGCGCCCACGGGAAGCTGCCCGACGCTGCTGCCGGCGCCGCCGATCGACGCCTCAGGCGCCACCGGTGCACCGTGCTTATGGCCGTGGGGGCGGAAAGTTGCGGCTGGCAACGCCAGAGTTGAGGACGCGGAGATGGCGATTGGACTCATGTTGGTTCCTTGTTGAAGGTTGCTCGCCGTCCAAGCGGCAAGGGTTTGCCGTCGGGCCGCCGCCGCGGCGGCCGCGGATTGCCGCTCCGCTGAGCGGAGAGACGTCGGCTGCCGATGGAATCGTGCGAATGCTGCATTGCTGACCTGGTTGCGCTGAAAATCGAACGCTGCGGACGATTCGCTGACCGCCCTCGCTGCATGACGAAGCAGATTCCGTGCCAACTCGACCTCGAGGCGGCCGATAATTTGTTGACTCGGCAGCGGCAGACCCTCAACATGAGACCTCGCGGGTCCTTCCAAATACATGCGCACGCCAGACCATGAGCTGCGCCGCCGTGCCGCCCGGGTCCCTTAGGATTTGACATCCGCTCATTGCGCTACAAGCAGATGACGATCGTCGCGTTGCTGTTTGGCGGCTACGCAGCATTGTATTTTTGCCGGGCCGACTTCTCCGTCGGAACGCCGCTCATCATCGATGAACTGGGCCGGCGCGGAGTGAGCCATGCCGACGCCATCGTGCGCATGGGCACGATCGCCTCGTTGGGCGTACTCGCATACGCGCTGGGCAAACTGTTTCTCGGCGGATTGGGCGACGTCTGGGGCGGCAGGCTCAGCTTTCTCATCGGGTTGGCCGGAGCCACCGGTTTCACGCTGCTGTTCGCCGCGGGCGGCGCCATTCCGGTATTCATGATCGCCTGGCTCGGCAACCGGCTGACCCAGTCGATCGCGTGGGCGGGATTGATCAAGGTCTCCTCGAAATGGTTCGATTTTTCCTCCTACGGGCTGATCATCGGCATTTTGAGCGTCAGCTGGCTGGTCGGCGACGCGGCCGCTCGGCCGTGCATGGGAATGCTCATTGAGCGCGGCTTCGGCTGGCAGGCGCTGTTCTACTTCGCTGCGGCCGTGGCGGGCATCTGGTTCATCGCGAATCTGCTCTTCCTTCGAGAGTCGCGCGTCGAAGCCGGATACGAGGAAGCGAGGACCAATCCTTTGAGCCTGTTCGCCGCGTCCGAAGCGAAACCCAAAGACCTGCGCAGTGTCCTCTTGCCGCTGTTTCGCAGCCGAGCGTTCCTCCTG
>Ga0335080_10007269_pt1 | contig 11474 bp, 8 predicted proteins | sample Lox_Sample_34_FD_206720 | JGI IMG/M metagenome (GOLD analysis project Ga0335080, IMG submission 206720) | Soil microbial communities from Loxahatchee National Wildlife Refuge, Florida, United States - Lox_Sample_3.4 | ecosystem: Environmental > Terrestrial > Soil > Wetlands | place: USA: Florida...
GCGTTTGCAGGTAGCGCAACTGGATCGCCGCCGGCTGCTTCTGGATCACCTCCGCGGCCATGGCCAGCTTTTCGGAGGCCGTATACTCGCCTTCGGCGTGGATGATTTTCGCGCGCCGCTCGCGCTCGGCCTCGGCTTGCCGCGCGATGGCGCGGATCATTTGCTCGGCCAGGTCGACCTGCTTGACTTCCACCATGGTCACTTTTACACCCCAGGTGGAGGTGTGCTGGTCCAAGATGGACTGCAGGCGCACGTTCAGCTTCTCGCGCTGGCTGAGCAGTTCGTCGAGTTCCACTTCGCCCAGCACGCTGCGCAGCGTGGTCTGCGCCAGCTGTGAAGTGGCGTAGAGGAAATTCGAAACCTCGACGATAGCGAGGCGCGGCTCGAGCACGCGAAAATACACCACGGCATTGACCTTCACGGTGACGTTGTCGCGCGTCACCACGTCCTGCGCAGGCACTTCCAGCGTGTCGATGCGCAGCGAGACGCGCACCATGCGGTCGAGGGGCGCAAGAACGAGAATGATGCCGGGTCCTTTGGGCTCCGCCAGCAGGCGTCCGAGGCGGAAGATCACGCCACGCTCGTACTCGCGCAGGATCTTGATACAACTCAGCAGGTACAGCACGACCAGAATAATCGCAATCGTCGTCACATCGAGCATGTTCAGCCTCCCGTTCCGTCCGTCTCCGGCTCCACCGTGAGCGTCAATTGATGGATCCCAGTAACCCGCACCCGCGCTCCGGCGGCCAGGTTTTCCCGCGCCACAGCGTTCCAGTATTCTCCATGGACGAATACCTTACCGGCCGGCGCCAGGTCAGTCACCGCAGAGCCGGTCTCACCGATCATTCCATTCTCTCCCGTCACTACTTTGTTACGCCGCGCCCGCACAGCCAGTGAGACCAGCGTTGCCGTGATCAGCGAAAAGGGCAGCGCCAGGCCGATCGCCGTGCTCCAGTGGATGCGCAGTTCGGGCAGCGGGCTATCGATCAGCATCAGCGCCCCCAGCACCATGGAGACGGTGGCGCCGGCGGCCAACACTCCGTGCGCCGCGAACTTGGCCTCCAGGGCAAACAGTGTGATCGATACCAGCAGCAGCGCCGCTCCCAGCCAGTTGATGGGCAGCACCGAGATCGCCGACAGGCCGAGCAGCACCAGGATGGCGCCGATCACTCCCGGCGCGATCAGTCCGGGCGAGGAGAATTCCACGTAGATCGCCAGGGCGCCGATGACCAGCAGCACCAGCGCGATGTTGGGATCGGCAATGGCGGAAATGATGCGCTGGCGCCACGTTTTGTCGTAAACCTCGAGGGTAGCGCCGCGCAAGACGAGTATTTGCGTGCGCCCGTCGAACCGAGTCACGGTGCGTCCATCGAGCGCCGCCACCAGAGCCGGGACATCAGCCGCCACCAGGTCGATCAGGTGATTCTCCAGCGCTTCCTTCTCCGTGAATGACTTACTCTCACGCACCGCCGCCTCGGCCAGCGCGCTGTTGCGCCCCCGTTTCGTGGTGATGCTACGCAGGGACGCGGCGGCGTCATTTTCCACTTTCTCTTTCATGACCGCATCCATTTGGCCAGCCATCAAAACAGGATGCGCCGCGCCGGTGTTGGTGCCGGGCGCCATGGCAGCCAGGTCGCCGGATTCGAGAATAAAAAACCCGGCCGACGCGGCGCGTCCGCCGCTCGGCGCAACGAAGGTCACTACCGGAACGGGCGAGGCGACAATCTTTTCGATCGTCTCGCGCATAGCATCCATCAGACCGCCCGGTGTGTTCAGGCGGAGAATCAGGAGGGAAGCGTTTTCCTGGCGTGCCTGCGAGATAGCCCCCGCCACAATTTCCACGGTAATGGGGTGTACCACCCCATCCAGAGCGGTGATGATTACCTTCGGCGCCGCAGCCCATGCCTGCGCGGCGAGCCCGGCGAAAATCGCGAGGATAGTGCCAGCGCGCAATCTGTTCTCACTATACCTCCAGTGTTCCGCCGGGGGCGGCGGGACAGGCCGCGTTCTGTCCCAGGAGGGCACGCAGCGGCGACTATGCCGTGAATCAATAACTTACACTGCGTGCAAGAACGGACGACTTAAGTTGTGGTTCAGGCAATTGTGATTCCACTGATAGAAAGATCTGATGCCGGCTTTTCGCGGCGTCGGGTAAAATAGAAAATAGTCCCATTCACTTCTGGAAAGAACAGATGCCTACAAAGCGCACCAAAGAAAACGAAATCGCTGTCCCCGCTGCGTCCGCCCCCGTGCGGCGCAAATCCGCTACTACCACTCGTGCCAAACATGGCATCAAGAGGTCCACTGCCGCGCCGGCCGAAGCCGTTGCGGAAGTTGTCGCCGTTGCAGTTTCGTACATCCCGAGTGAGGACGAGATCGCAGCCCTGGCATACACGTATTGGGCTGGGCGCGGCTACCAAGGCGGTTCGCCGGAAGAAGATTGGCTGCGTGCCGAGCAAGAACTACGCGCCAAGGCTTAGCGCTGATAAGACGAGGGCCGGACATGACTGGCCGGACGCAGGGCGCGGCTCTCGGATTTCGCGCGACAGATCGGCTCGCCCAATAGAATTACCCGCGGTTGGGTGAGGCCTTACTTATACTTGCGCAGCACCGCCAGGAGGCGGCCCTGCACCTCCACGTCGCGTGCCGGCGCCAAAATCGGCTTCAACGCCGAGTTGGCCGGCTGCAGCCGGATGACACCCCCGGGTTCGCGATAGAGCCGCTTGAGCGTGGTCTCGCTGCCGCCCACCAGGGCGACGACAATATCGCCATCGCGCGCTTCCTGTACGCGCTCCAGCAGGATGAGGTCGCCGTCGCAGATGTGATCTTCGATCATGGAGTCGCCGCGCACTTCCAGCGCGTAGGTGTTGCCGTTGCCGGCGAAGTCCGCGAAATGCAGCTCTTCTCTCTGCTCGATGGCCTCCACCGGCGCGCCCGCGGCAATCCGCCCGAGCAGCGGCACGCTCAGCTTGGTGCGCCGCTGTTCCTGCAGGAATTTCGGAGTCAACTCCAGCGAGCGGCTCTGGTTGAAACCGCGCTTCAGGTAGCCCTTCTGCTCGAGCGCGGTGATGTGCTTGTGCACCGTCGCCAGCGAGGCCAGCTGCAGCCCGCGGGCGATCTCCTCATAGCTCGGACAATACCCCTGCTCGTCCCGAAAATCGGCGATCAGGTCGAGCAATTGCCGTTGCCTCTTGGTCAGCGCCATAGTGGGATCTCGCTTCCCATTATGGGCGAAGAAAAAGGGAAAAAGCAAGCAAAATCAACGTGCTCCCGGCGTTTCCCGGGTTCCAGCCGCGCCCGGGGGCGGGTCCTAAAGGTTAGCGGCCCGGGCACCGATAGCTACAACAGGTCTGGCCCATGCTTTCCATACGCGACAACATCACTGAACTGGAGCGGCTCGTTGCAGAACGGGACGCGGCCATCGACTGCTATCGCGATTCGCTGCGCAACGTGGCGGACTACACCATCGAACTGGACGACCATCTCACTTCTCAGCAGCGCCGTTTCGTCTCCGACATCGCCGAGAATCTGAACGACCCCACGCCGGAGGCGCTTCGCGAGGCCAGTGCGACGTTGCGGGCGCTGCTGCGCAGCTATCGCGGCAAAGCCGCAGAATTCCTGAACCACATTCGCGAACAACTGGCCTCCACTGCCCGCGCGCTCGAGGAGGTCATGGAATCGCTGGCGCAAACCGATGACGACAGCGAGACCCGCCTGCACAGCGCCATCGCCGGGTTGCGGGAACTGGCGGAACGGCCCGCGGCGGCGCCAGTCCGCGAGCAGCTGCTGGGCGCGGCCGACATGGTGTGCAATGGGGTAGAGGAGTTGCAGAAGCTGCACGAGGCTCACGTCGCGCAATTCAAGACAGAGATCCGCATGCTGCACAACCGGATCGGGCAGTTGGAGTCGGCGGCGTCCATCGACAGCGTTACGCAGCTGCTGACCCGGGGCGAGGTCGAGAGACAGATTCGGAGCCTGGAGGCGGGAAGAGTGAGCTTGCTGCTGATTGCCGCCTCGGGGTTGCGGCTGTGTGAGATGCGTTTCAGCAACGAGGTGGCGGCAGAGCTGGCCGGCGCTTTTACGAAGCGGCTCCGCAACAACTTCCCGGCGCGCGCCGTGTTGGGACGGTGGAGCGCCGAGGAATTCGTGGCTATCCTGCAGGCGCCCGCAAAGGATGCGATCGGCCTGGCGAAGGGCCTGGGCGACCAACTCTCCGGCGCCTATTCGTGCCTGATGGAGGGAAGAGTGGTCCGTCCCGACCTGCAGGTACGGGTGACGGTGCTCGAGTTCGCCGAAGGCACCGCCGACAGGCTGCTCAGCCGCGTCCGCGAGCTCACGCGGCACTCGCCTGCGCCCGAGTGACGCGGGTCGAGGCAGACGGACTGGCGGCGTCGCCGCGCATTCGGCGCAGTGCCCAGGGCCAATCCGGCAGCGCAGGCTTACAAGAGGCGGAAGTTCACTTCAATCTGGGCTGCCACGGTTACGGCGGCGCCGTCCTTCGTCCCGGGCTTGAACTTCCAGCGGCTTACGGCGTCGACGGCTTGCTCGTCGAGCCCAAAGCCGAGGCCGCGCACGATCCGGATGTTGCGTGGCAGACCGTCCGGCGCGATTTCGAGATACAGGATTGCCGTGCCCTGATACTTCGCCAAGCGTGCATCTTCGGTGTAACTGGGTTCCTGCTTGGAGAGCACCGCAGGAGCGGTAACGCCGTTGCCGATGCGGAAGACACCGGGTCCGCGGCTCTGCAACTTGGTTTCGGCCAGTACCGGCGCGCCCAGGGCAGTGCGAATGGCGGCGGCCTTGGCGCGCGCGGCCCCGCTTTCGTCCTCGCGCCGCTGTTTCCCGAGAAACGCGGCGTACAGTTCGAGAGTTGTGGCAGTCTCCGCGGACGCCGGGTCCTCCGCCGCCAGAGCCTGTTGGAAGGCCGACTCGGCGAGGGCCGCTTCGCCGCCCTCGAAGACGTAGGTCAACGCAAGCCACGTCAGCGGCATGCCGGCGCCGGCCGGGAAGGCTGCGAACGCCTGCTGGAAATGATCGCGCGCCGCGGGATAAGCGCCTTGCGCGGTGAAGGTAACGCCGAGCGCGGCCAGGGCGCGGGCAGCGGCGGGGCCGCCTCGGGCCGCGGCAAACGCCCGCTGGTAGAATTCCGCGGCCTGGGTATTGAGCTTTTGCGAGTGAGCCAGGTCGCCGAGCTTCATCAGCCCCTCAAAATACTCCGCGCTTTCGGGCCCGGCGTTCTTCTGGCGCAGGGCAAGAGCAGCTTCCAGCAGCTTCTGTGCTTGATCGAATTGTTGTTGCCTGGCAAACTCCTTGGCCAGTTGGTCGAGAACGGCATAGCTGGTGGCGGTCCGGATGGTGGCGTCGAGATCGTGTACCGGCGGGGGCGCCGGCACATCCCGATCCTGGGCCCGCAGAGCGGCAACGGGCGCGACCATGACGACTGCCAGCAGAGCCGCCGCCAGGGCGGAGTCGCGGGCGAGGGAACGACGCGGAATGCGCGGGTCGAGAATCGCCACCAGGCGCCCTTCGAGCTGCGAACGCCGCGCCATGGCAATGGCCGCCCAGGCTTGGGGCGCCTGCGCGTGCATGCTGGTAGCCACCTCGAGCAGGAGATCGGCATAGTCCGAAGCCCTCTCACCGGCCAACAAGACCAGGTCGTCGGCAGCGCGCTCCCGCTCCTGCAGGAACTCACGCCAGGCAAGCCAGGCCAGCGGGTTCCACCAGTGCAGGGCCAACGCCAGGCGTGCGATTCCGTGCGAGCCGGTATCGCCCCGGCCAATGTGCGCCAATTCATGGAGGAGCACCATGCGGCGCCGGCCAGCGCTCCAGGCGGCCGCGTCGGCGGGAAGAAATATTGCCGGCCGCAGCCAGCCGCAGGTCATCGGCATCGATCCGGCGCGCCCTTCCAGAATGTCCACTGTATGACGGATGCCGCCCGCTTTTGCCAGCGCCGCGCCCTCCTGCTGGGCCGGGTGGACGCGTGCCCGCCGCCGGGCTGCGGCCAGAATCGCAGCGGCCACGACGATCTGCCCGATGCCCGCCACAGAGCCCGCCATCCATAACAGCGCCAGGCCGAGACGCCAATTGATCCGGGAACGCAGCGGAAGCGGCTGCGCCTGCCGCCGCACGGTGTTGGGCTGGGTTTCCCTGCTCGCGCCCGCAGCGGCGCCGGCCTGGAAGGTGATGTTGGGGACGAGCGCGGCCAGCGCGCCGCCGCCGGGCAGGCGCACCGAGGGCAAACCCAGGGAAAGCAAGGGCAAGGCCAGCACGGCTGCGGCCGCGGCGGTCCATACCAGGTGGCGCACAGCCGCGGGACGCTTGCGCAAGAGGCAGCCCACCAGCCAGGCAGCCGCCCATAGGCCCGAGGTTTTCAAAGCCACGCCCACCAAGAGAGATTCTGCCGACGCCATTTTACTTACCCTCCCGTTTTGCCTGCTCAATCATCGCCCCCATGCGGTCCAGTTCCTCCCGGGTCAGCCTGGCGGCGGAAACATCCAATAGCGCCGCCACAATCTGTTCCGGAGAGCCGGAGAAGAATGTATCCATGACATGCTTGACCGCGGAGCGTTTCGCCTTGTTTGGCGCCACCATGGGCACGTAGACGTATTTGAGGCCTTGCTCCTCATGGCGCAAATGCCCCTTCTCTTCCAGTACGCGGAGCATCGCCCGCACCGCCGAATACCCCGGAGCCGCCGGCATCGCCTGGCGGACTTCCGCCGCCGACGCCTTGCCGCGCTCATAGAGAATCTCCATGATCTGGCGGCCGCGCCAGCGGTTCGATGCCTGCAGAAGGCGATGCGCCGGGCGCGTGAGGGTGGCTTTTCGGCGTTGCAGGTACGGCAATTGAATTGCTGGGTCGATATGCAGAGTGAGGTGGAGCATATGCTGGTGGCCGGAGGACTAGGGGTTTTGGTGGTGATTTGCTTGCTTCTCGCAATGATGGAGACGCCGCCTCATATCGGCAGATAGTACACAGGTAGAGTCAACTTGACACACCCGGTCGAGTGCCTGCCCCTGTAATACCCTGTACCACCTGGCGCTGCGAGCCAGGAAGATCCCCCTGCGATTCGATGCCCGGACAACCCGCCGGCCGACGGTTGCGTGGGTACCATTCGGTACGGGAGCCCACGATTTCCGCGGCGTGGACCGGCTTGGCAGAGTGCACGAGGTGGGGCAAGTTGCTTTGCGGCGGCACGGCAGGGCGGCTGCGGTTGGGCTGACCTAGACCCTTCGGAGTGCCGGGGGCGCCGATCCACCTTATGCCGGTCTACGAAAGGCGCCCGGAGTCGGGGCCCGTTTTGGCCTTCCCCGGCTAAGGATTTCTCCAGATCCGCCGATAACAGCAGTAGGATGCAGCGGAGAGAATCCACGCCAAGTCCGCGGGCCAAGTGGAGCCGATCACGCGCCGGGGCGGGCGTGCCGCGCGATTGGCAGGATCTGCTCAAGACGTGTGCGCAGCGCACGGAAGAGATGCGCAGGGAACACCGCGGCCGTGCGGGGCTGGATGAGACCGAAGAAATCGTCTTTGCGCTGGCACGCGCGGTAGAGCAGCGCGATGTGAACACGGGCGGCCACTGCGAGCGACTGGCGTTCATCAGCGTCACGCTGGGCATCGCCGTGGGACTGGATCGGGGAGGCCTTCTGGCGCTCTATCGGGGCGGCTATCTGCACGATGTGGGCAAGGTTGGCATTCCGGATTCGATTCTGTTCAAGCCCGGCCAGCTCACCGCCGAAGAATGGGTCACGATGCGCAGCCATTCGGTGCGTGGAGAGGAGATCTGCCGTCATCTCAAGTCGCTGCGCACGGTGCTGCCGGTGATTCGCCACCATCACGAACGGTGGGACGGCTCGGGATACCCGGATGGCCTGCACGGCGATCAAATTCCGGTGCTGGCGCGGATTCTGCAGATCGCCGACATTTATGACGCGCTCACATCGGCGCGGCCGTACAAGAGCGCCTATGCGCCCACCGAAGCCCTGGACATCATGCGTGAGGAGACTGAGCGCGGCTGGCGCGACCCGCGCATCTTCCGGCTCTTCGAGCGCCTCCACCAGGAAGTGATCGCGAAGGTGGAACTCCAAGGGACCACGGAGCGAACGCTGATCTCGATGCAGCAGTCTTTGGTCAACCTGCAGCAATCGCTGGTGGCCGAATCGGCCGCCCTTGCCCGCTCGCGCCTGCAGGTGGCCTGATTACTTCTGGCTCACCGGGGCCGGAGCCCCTTCGCATCAATACGGCGCCTGCAGGCGGCTGAATTCGAACCCCTTCGGATCCAGGCCGCGGGCGCGCAGCATCCGGATACACTCTTCAGCCGAATCGCCGATGGCCTCAATGCGCCGTAGGGCGAGGTTCTGCGGGGTATAGATTTCCAGCGCAATGCACTTGCCGGCCAGGGAGAGCCGCTCGGCGAGCGTAAGCCTCTCCGGAGATCGTCCAATTGCGCGCTCAGCCCTCTTTCCTGGATCCTTCGCGGTCGCCACTGCGGGAATTTTACCAGAGTCGCCCGGTCTGCTCCGTGCAGGCCGGAGCCGCCGATTCCTGCCAGATCTATCCGCGCGGCGCGGGCGTCTTCATCACCGTAGGCCGGAGGCGCTTGATCCCCGCCGTGTACACGCTCACTTCGTGGCCGTCCGGGTCATCCAGGTAAGCGTGCCGCCAGCCCCAGGGCATCAGCTTCGGCCCGCTGGTCAGCTTGGCGCCCGCCTTTTCCAGCCGCCGGCAGAACCCGTCCAGGTCCCTGACTTCGAAGTAGAGCCGGATGCCGCCGATCGCCAGTTCCTGGCCGGGCCCCAGCAGGTGCAGGGCGATGGTGCCCGAGCCCCGCGGCGCCGCGAGACGAGCGTAGCCGTGACCGTACTGCTCAATCAGGCGGAACCCGAGAATGTCCTTGTAGAAACGCAGCGCAGGCGCCAGGTCCCGCGTGTAGATCATGGCGTGATTGAAGGTGAAGCCTTGGGAACTGCGCGAGGGCTTGGGTCCGTTCCTGGATGGCACCGAGATCCTTCCCTCCGCGGCCATTATATGCATCGCCCGCTAAGCCGGCAAGTCCCGGCGCCCGCGTCCGGAATGATAGCCTATTCTACTAATGAGGCTCGCTGCACTTCTTTTCCCCTTGTGCGTTGCGATGGCGCAAATCCCGTCTCCGGAATCGGTGTTGGGGCACAAGCCGGGCGACGATTTCTTTTTGGCCGGCTACGATGAGTCGCTGGCTTACTTCCGGCAACTGGCGCAGTCGACCGACAAGCTCAAACTGGTGCAGGTCGGCAAGACCACGCGCGGCCTGGATTGGTATATCGCGCTGATTTCATCGCCGCGCAACCTGGCCGGCCTGGATCACTACAAGGACATGGCGCGGCGGCTGGCGCTGGTGAAGGGTGTGGATGATGCGCAGGCGCACGAATTGGCGCGCACCGGCAAGGTGATCGTGCACATCGATGGCGGGCTGCATGCCACCGAAGTTGCCTGCGCGCAGCACACCATTCAACTGGCCTACAACCTGGTAAGCGCCACCGACGCCGAAACCACCTTCATCCTCGACAACGCGATTCTCGAGCTCTGGTTTTCAATCAATCCGGACGGGCAAAACCAGGTGGCGGCGTGGTACCGCTCCAATCTAGGCTCGCCGTATGAGGTCAGCAATCTGCCGGGGCTCTATCAGGAGTACATCGGCCACGACAACAACCGCGACGGGTACATGAACAACATGATCGAGTCGCAGGTCATCACCAGGGCGGAGCTGGAATATTATCCGCAGGTGTTTTACAACCATCACCAGACGGCGCCTTTCCCGGCGCGCATCTGGATTCCGCCGTTCGGCGATCCGGTATCGCTGAGCCCGCATCCGCTGATGTACCGCTGGGTGAATGTCTTCGGCACGGCGATGGCGGCGTGGCTGGACGAGCACGAGATGCCGGGCGCGATACATCGCGGCGTTTTCGACGACTGGTATCCGGGGTTCGTAGACCACGTCAACAATTTCCGCAACACCGTCAGCTTCCTCACCGAGACCGCGCTTTACCGCTACGCTACGCCGCACTTCTATACGGTGGACGAGTTTCCGCGCGACCGGCAGGATCTGCGGACCGGCGTCTATTACGCGAGCCCCTGGCGTGGCGGCTGGTGGCGGCTGGGCGATGCGGTGCGCTACATGCTGGGCGCTTCCATGTCAGTGCTGGACACCGCGGCGCGCAACCGCGAACAACTCCTCTATGACCGCTACCGCGCGGGCCGGGATGTGGTGGAGCGCTTCACCAAGGACCCGCCTTACGCCTACGTGATTCCGCGCGAGCAGAGAGACCGGGGGGCCGCCTCCACGCTGGTGGAGAAACTGATGACGGATGGAATTGAAGTTCACCAGGCCACGGCCGATTTTCGTGCCAACAGCGAGTCCTATCATGCCGGCGATTGGGTGGTTCTGATGAACCAACCATTCGCGGCCCTGGTGAAGGAACTGTTCGACATCCAGAAATATCCTGCGCCGCACCGCCCGCCTGCGGCCGGCTCATCGCCCGGCGGAGGGGGCGCGGGCGCGATGCCTGCCGCGGCGCCGGCGGAGATCGCGCCGGCGCAGATGCCCTATGACGTCACGGGCTGGACGCTCCCTCTGCAGATGGGGGTGGAGGTGGCCGCCGTGGCGGAACCGCTCACCGAGGCTTCGCGCAGCGCGCTGCGCAAACTCGACCGCATGGAGCCGATCAGCGGCAGAGTGGAGGGGACGGGCCCGGTCCTGGCGTTTTCGCACAACCTGAATGCGAGCCTGCGCGCGGTCAACCAGATCCAGGCGGCGGGCGGGAACGTGAGCTTCTCAAAAACAGAGAGCACCATTTATGCCGCGGGCGACACGCGCGCCATATTGCAGAGCAACGGCGTGGACGCGGCGTCGCTTAAAGAAATACCCGCCGACGCCCGGCAGGTGAAGAAGCCGCGTATCGCGCTTTACGAACCCTGGCTGGGCAACATCGATGAAGGCTGGACGCGCTGGCTGCTGGAGCAATACGAGTTCCCATTTACGCGGGTGCACAATGCCGACATCCAGGCGGGCCATCTGCGGGAGCGCTATGACTCTATCGTGCTCGCCGAAGCCGGCGCCCGCCAGATGATGGAAGGCATGGCGCCCGGCACGGTGCCGGGGCAGTATGCGGGAGGGATCGAAGCCGCCGGCGCACAGGCGCTGCGCGATTTCGTCAACGGCGGAGGGACGCTAATCGCGCTGGGGAATGCGACGCTGTTTGTCATCGAGCAATTGGATCTGCCGGTGACCAACGTGGTGGCGGGGCTCAAACCGGAACAGTTCTTCTGCTCCGGCGCGCTGCTGCGGGCGGAAATCAAGGATCGGAACCACCCGGTGGTCGCGGGGCTGCCGGCCGGGCCGGCGCTGATGTTCGAGCGCAACCCGGTGTTCGACACGAAGCCTGGATTCCAGGGAAAGGTGCTGGCGGCATACGGAAAGGACCGCAGCCCGCTGCTCAGCGGT
>Ga0335080_10007270_pt1 | contig 11473 bp, 12 predicted proteins | sample Lox_Sample_34_FD_206720 | JGI IMG/M metagenome (GOLD analysis project Ga0335080, IMG submission 206720) | Soil microbial communities from Loxahatchee National Wildlife Refuge, Florida, United States - Lox_Sample_3.4 | ecosystem: Environmental > Terrestrial > Soil > Wetlands | place: USA...
GTACCCGCGATGATATTCGCCAGCCGGTTCGCTCTAAACGGAAGCAGTCGACACGCCACAATCATGGCGATGGGTATTTCCATCAAGACCGCTGAACCCATCAGAGCCCATGGGGAAAGATGCGGGGCGTCGGCTAGATTTGGCGAGCCAACAATAGCAAACAGGGCAACAACGTCCGCATACAGGTAGTTCAATAACGCGAAGATCCAAAACAGAGACAACCGCTCCTTTGTGTCATGCATGTCAACCTCCTATGGAAGGGCAATGCAGGATCTGAGTTGCGCTCCTGCGCTCTGTACTGTGCATTTGACCACTTTGGGAATACGGGCGAGAACATCAAAAAGACGCAAGGTACGAGGGAGTATCCAACAATTTCCGTGATTGAGATACCGGCAACACCAATCTAGCACCTGCATCTCTTGCGTCTTTTTTGGGCACTCATCCGTATTACGAGTATGGTGGGGACGACCGCACTATCGGTGGAGGGGCTTGTGGCAGTGGATGCGGACGTGGTCCGACTTCGCCGAGGCGACCTGAACGCTCTCTCGGAACTGATTACCCGGTACCAGAATCGGCTGTATCGGTACCTGCTGCGCATGGTGCGGCAGCCCGCCGAGGCGGAAGACCTGTTCCAGCAAACATGGTTGAGAGTGGTCGAAAAGATTCGTTCCTTTGATGCAAGCCGCAATTTCGACGCCTGGCTGTTCACGCTCGCACGCAACCTGGCGATCGATCATTTGCGCCGGATTCGTCCGCAGAGCCTCGACGAGCCGCTCGCCAACAGCTGGCTTAGCGAAACCGTGGCGACGCGGACTTCGAGCAAAGACCCCACGCCGCTCGATCGCGCTCTCGCGGCCGAGCGCCGAACGGAGATCAGCGAAGCGATGGCGGCGCTGCCGATGACGTATCGCGAAGTCCTCACACTGCGGTTTGAGGATGAGATGAAGATTGAGGAAATCGCGCAGGTTACCGCGGCTCCGGTATCAACGGTGAAGTCGCGGCTGCAGCGTTCGCTGGAACAATTGCGTTACGCGCTTGAAGTGCGGTATCCCGGAGGTACATGGCAATGAGCGAGCACGACAAGATTCGAGAATTGCTGCCGCTGGCCGCAGCCGACGTGCTGACGAGCGCGGAAGAAAAGCAGGTTGCTGAGCATCTGCGGTCGTGCATCGCCTGCTCGAACGAATTGGGGGCTTGGCGACCGATTGCGAGCGAACTTCGTCGATTGCCGACGCCGCAACCTTCTTCGTGGCTGGTGCAGGCCACGTTGGCGCGTGCGGAGGCGAAGCTGGCGGAGCAGGCCGAGCATGATTGGAACCGCCGCGTCATCATTATTGTCGTGGCTTTTGCATGGTTGCTGACGATTGCGAGCTGGCCTGTTTTCCACTTTGTGAGCGGACGTCTCGGGAGCTTGCTGGACTCGCAGTTCAGCCATACGTGGATCAGTTTTGCCGCGTTCACCGCGCTAGGGTGGGTCGCTGGAGGAGTGGCCGCATTGATGCTGGCAATTCGGCAGCGCGGCGAAAGGAGGCTAGCATGAGCCGCTTCACAAAGGAATTGCGCGTGATTCCCAAGGCAGCGTGGATCGTTGCATGGCTCGCCTATTTATGCGTCACGGTGCCGTTGTTCCTCTTCGTGGCGCCAAAGGATCCGGAGATGGGCAAATGGCCGCGCTGGGGTCAAGCGCTGCTCATTTACGGATTTCTCCTGCTCCAGGTGGCTTGGGTTGCGCTGCTCGGATACATCTACAGCGATGCGAAGCGGCGGCAGATGCGGTACGTACTGTGGACGCTGCTGGCGATTTTCACCCCCTATGCGATCGGAATGCTCTTGTACTTCATTCTCCGCGACCCTCTGCCGAAGCCGTGTCCCGGCTGCGGGCACGTCGAAAAAGCAAGATTTCCTTTCTGTCCGCACTGCGGCACTTTGCTGCAGCCAACGTGCCCGAAATGTGATAAGCCCGTTGAGCCCACTTGGACGAATTGCGCGCATTGCGGACAGCAACTGCCAGTGGCGGCGACGCGAGCTACACAAAATCCTTCTGTGGCGACGTGACGCCGTGCGCCTTCGCGATTTGCGGTCCGAGATTGACTGGTTTCGCTTCCTCCGTTTGTTCGACGCGAAGTTACGCAGAAGAGAAATCCTAAGAGACAAGCCTTCAGCCGATGGAGAATTGCTCCACGCCAAGCCACTCAAGGGCGGCAGAAAGTTGGTGAAAAACACGAACTTCCTCTTTTCCTCTTGCTGCACCTGAGTACGCTTCAGCCAAGCGTGCGATGCCGAGAATGGCGAGGTCAGTCGCAACCAACGCCCGTCGTGACCAGCAGAAAACGGACTGGTGCTGGCAATCTTCTTGGCTTCATCCAGCGAAAGGTCGAGTTCCGTTACGGCCCTGCCATCTACTAATTGGTATCGTAGGTCGGATCAAAATCGGGATCGGCTTTCAGGCGGTTTCGATGCGCCAATATCTCCTGGCAGCCTACTCGATCCCATGCACTACTGATGAGGTGGCGGTCTTTGTCGATGACGTAGCGCGTTGGCATTCTTGCTGAGAATAGTCTAGACGATCCAGCATGATGAGGCCACCAATGGACGTGCTAACGCATTTCGGGCTTCAATCCGTGATGGGCGACAATCAGAAGTCCCGACCAACGACAATTAGAATTCCCGATCGGCGACAATAGCCAAGCTCTGGGTTGAGTTCTTGGCGACGTCAGAATTGGTCACAGACAAACAGGTGAGGAGGTTGTTTGCCTTCCCGGTTAGACCAAGCGGCGGAGACTTGGCGAGAAAACTAACTACTGTGACCACTATCACGGACAACAATCCAATTTTGAAGTAAGAGATTACGGATTATGTCATCCCGGAAACTCATAGTTCGGGGCCTGTCGCAGCACCGGACACCTCAATCCACGCTCAGCCGAATGTGAGTCGTTCGTCTCGCCCAGCCCAAGGAGGTTTCTATGGCACAAGGGCAATCAATCGACCGAGACAAAGAGCTTGGACCTTCAAGCTCGCGGGTCTACGCCGCAAGGCGGCGCGGATTACTGCTCGCATTCGCTGCGACCGGTGCAATCAGTTTCTGGTTGCCTGATGTGGCCATTCATGCTGGCGCTGGTCCGAACCTCGATGCGAGGCACGCCTGGGCCATCACAGTGCTCGCGCCTGCCATATTCCTCTTTGCTTATCTGGTCGCCCGAAGGTTTGCGTTGAAGTACCACTTCAAGAGGGTGGGTCCGACGATGCTGCTTGGTGTCTGGCTCACGGGAGGGCTATTCATGACGGTCGGGGCCATCCTGTCAAGGAGCGAATTCATTGGCGGAGCTGGAATCTGGCGAATCGTCATGATTTGCATGTCGGTGATTCCAATTGTGACCTTCGTTTTGGCAGCGTTGGACGGCAGCGCGCTTGCGTTGCTGGCAATCACGGTGGGCAGTCTGCTGATCTTGGGCTTTCGTGCAAGTATCGCTCTTTGGAGTTCTGCCGATAGGGCGAGCGGCGCCGCGGTTAAGACGGTGTCAGAAGGCAACGAATCTAGGGCCGCCTAGCGTTCGCGCTTCACAGAGCGCTGCGCCTATGATCTAGACTCGAATAGTTAAGGCAAATAACTCAGGAACCTGAGCACAAATCGTAATCGGTGCTAGTCCAGATGGGGGCATTTCATGACGCACAATAGACTTCCCTTGGGATTGAGACAGCAACTACGGTCGGTCAGTAGACCTGAGCGCAAGGAAAAAGGTGCGGTGCTCTTTCGAACGGGACAACCGTGCTTCGGAGCATTCTTACTCCGCAGCGGTCAGGTGGAATTATCTCTTGAGGGTGCTTCGCATTTGTATCCGGCACGTATCATGCGTGCCGGTGCTTTGATCGGTCTTCCAGCCGCCTTCTCGGGAGAAGCGTACAGCCTAACGGCCCAAACGAAGACCGCGTGTCGGCTCGATTTCATCCCACGCGGAGAATTGCTCGATATCCTACGCAGAAATCCCAGGGCCGGGTTTGATATTGTCAGGATGCTCAGTGAAGAAATCTATCAGACGCGGAACGTTTTAAAACGAAGCTTGCGAAGGCTCACGAACACAACGCGAAAGCAGCATTGAGGCAATGTCCGCCGCTTGTGGGCGGCGCCAAACTTCTTCGAGCATGCCGCAAACTACTGGTCGCTCTTCGACGAACACGCGGTTCGGTTCCCGTCGGGCGTACCTAGTGGCAGTTCCGCGGTCTCCAGCAATTCTTTCAGGCGTCTGGAAATCAGTAATCCCTGCTCGGGACGTTCGTTTGCGGGCGTGACCTCATGAATGAGAACAGGCCTCTGAGTGTCATACCGAAGGACCTCAAATTTGGCGATTCCGTGCGGGATCTTGGTTGTAGAGTTCTCAAGAGTCCTCCTATTCCCGAGGTGACGCTGTGATTAGAATCACGCCTCTATGTGGCTGATTCTGAGACCGGCAGTTCCGTCAGCATGGTTGCCTACCCACCTGGTTTGTTACTTCCGGGCTGGTTCGTCTGCGCGGGGTTTAAAACTGGGCTATCTTCTCCAATTCCGTCCGATTGAGAATCGCCAGACTCGCTCCCTCAGATTGCAACAGCTGCTGCTTCCGGAACTCGGAGAACAGTTTGGTGACCGTCTGGCGAGTCGAACCAATTGCGTCGGCTATCTCCTGATGAGTCAGCGATGCACTCATGGTCCCGCTTTCTAGGTTCGCATCGGTTCGGTCGGATACCCAAGAGAGGAGGAAGCTGGCAAGCCTCTCCACCGGATGAATTGCGAGGCCAATGACGCGCACAGCATCATGAACCCGATAGTAGCTGATGCTCAACTGTTCCGCGACCACAAGTGTCAGTTCCTCATCTTCGTTCATCAGGGACAGAAATAAGCTGCGCGGCAGGAATTTGACCTGACTCGCGACCATCGTCTCGGCCGTGACGGTATAGGGAAGGCCGGACACGACCGCATTCAGGCCAATCACATCGCCGGGGTTGCAGATTCGGGTGATGATGTTCTTTCCCAGTCTGGAGGAGCTAGAAAGTTTCACTCCTCCCGTGCAGAGCACAAAGACCCCACGAGCCTCTTGGCCCTCAACAAACAGCCGTTCTTTCTTCCGATATGCGGCCGTTGAACTGATCTTGCGAAGGCGCTCGATGAGGCGATCGGAAACCTTGCAGAACGCATACCGTTCCTGTCCGCAACAGTTGGAGCATTTTTGTATGGGACTGGCAGAACCCATGAGAACATCACCTACATCCATTGAGATTCGATCAGACCATGAATTCCTCTTCGACGAGCTGCACGTTTGGGTCGTATTGATATGGGAGATCGAGGGCACGGAGACCAAACAGAGGCGTGCTGCTTCTCTTAAGCAAGTCTAAGGCACGCTTCGATTGGTCGGGGATCGTGATCTTCAAAATCGGACGGATGACGATCTCACCCAACGAGAAGCCCGTCGCGGTCGTGCGCGACTATGGCGCTCGCTTCTACTTCCAAATCAGTATAGTCGCATTTCGCACCGCTTGCGATCGTGCGAAAGGTGGTCGTAAAGCAATCAGTCACCGACGCCAACAGAAGTTCCACGGGAGTCCAGCGCCCTCCAGACCTCTTGAGTCAGGGGCGACGGAAAAGTGAATAGCTTTCGGGGCTGAATCGGACATCGCGATTCCGGTCCGCCCGGAAGTCCACCAAGCAGTTACGCGATAGTCATGTTCTGTCCTTTCGTGAGTCATACGGATACCTCAATTGGACGTAGATTGCCGAAAAAATGGAGAACAGTCAGTGCATAGCAGTACGGCCGTAGGTGATCAGAAACACGAGGGGTTGTCCTTCGCTACATATTTCAATACCAATCTCACGCTATCTCGTCCCCCGAGTTCAACGGGGGCTTTACGCGCTCGAAACACGACCGCCAGTTCTCGCCGGAATCGTCCAAAGATGACCTAAATCACAATAAGCAGTGACCCCGGTTACCGCTTTGCACAGGGTCTCAGTGCAAGGTAGTCGCAACACTTTTTCTAGCCCGAAGATCGCCAGGTTGCATTCCGGAATTGATCTCCTCTGCTTGAAGGGATTAAGCCATCTGGAAATACTGGCGGAGGGGTGGAGAGCCGTGCGCACGCCTTCTCGCATGACGGCTTCCGACTTCAGCGACTCGCTGAAATACTTCATCCAGCACAATTGCGTGGTGAACCGGCGCTCATTGTGCTGCGCTATTTGCGGCTCGCCAATAATGTACGTTCGAGCAGCATTGTGGATTCATGCCACGACCTGTCCCGGATGCGGTAACGCGAATGACTGGTCATGCCATGTCATGGTGCCTTACTGCCCGAGGTGTGAGGAAAAGCCTGCGGAACGCGGTTGCTTATATCCGGCGCATGTTGCTGCCTGCGCGACGGCATCAGCCGCGTGATTTGTGTTCCAACACACGAGCTGTTATGAAATCCGAAGGGAATTCTGTAAGACTCTTTGCGACGCGACACTCGAGAAGCCGAGGCGAACGGATCGCGGCGCCGTATGATGCACTTGAATCGGAAAGCTCTCCGCCCTCGTCTGCGCATAACGCGCATGGAAGAGTAGGAGTTTCAGATGGAAACATCAAGTCAGCCCCCGTACACACAGGATGAACGAATGCACGAAGAGATAAAGTGGCGCGCTTATCACTTCTTCGAGCAAAACCACACTGATACGCGCGGCAGCAATTTGAGTGATGAGCTTAAAGACGAGCTCCCGCGCATTGCTTACGCACTTCGCTTGTTCAGGAGTGTGGCGATGCAGACATGAGCGACGACAGAGGTTACAGAGCAGCTCTGACTTATCTGCGTGCTCTCGGTTCGTTCATCTCGGTGCGGGCCAGAAATCGAGGAATAAACGAACTGTAGCCGTTCAGGGAAACTGAAGACCGGATCGTGATAGGGTTCGCATGCATGAGAACGGCCCATTGCTGATACCCATTAGGCCAGCGAACCTATGGCTGTTGTTGGCCTCCACCTCAAGGAGGACTGGATGTTGCATTTCTGGACGCGGGAGCAGTGCGAAGAGTTCCAGATGATCCACTTCGTGATTTCATGTGCCACCTGCGAGCGTTCGGATGAGGAGTGTCCCCTGGCACCGACAGGACGATCAAACCGAAGTTCAAGATGAGGATCTTCTGTTCTGGCTGCGTGACTCTGAGCACCGGAACGAAAACAAGCACCGACAACCGCCAACCCATGTCCGTGGGGAGCAATGGGTCCGGAGCCGGCGCGGTCAGTTTGAGAAGAACACGCGGTCTGGTCCGAGCAGGCACACTGCCCGCTCCTGCAGCTCGTAAAAGGCGCGAACGGCTGTTAGTGGTGGACTGTCACTGCCTTTTATCTGCGGTTACGCATTTCTGCGCGGAGCGACCAAATTCGACGAACTTGGCCTTCTTCGCTTCGAGGGTCAAGCCGAACTTCCCCAGCCTTTTGCGCAGTGCATCCTGAAAGCGAAGAATTCCTTGCGATACTGAAAGCACAATACAAAGTCGTCGTTGTATCGCACCAGATAGGCCTCACCTCTTAATCGAGGCTTGCCCACTCTTTCGAACCACAGGTCCAGCACCTAGTGTAGATCCACATTACTCAGCAAGACGCTGATCGACCTCCTTGTGGAGTGCCCTCCTCGTTCGTATGGAGTTCTTCATCTTCCAGAACGTTTGCTTTGAGCCAGCGCGGATCAGGCTGGTCAGACGCGGGTCTGCTACTCGATGCTCCATGGGAATTCAGATCCCGTAAAAAGGCGATTACATTGAACGCCTAATCACTGACGATTTCAGCCTTCTTAATGCGGAACCCTGCCGTCGACACCTCTGGGAGCAGGTCTGACCTGCTCGCCCGGGGGTTCGCTGCTCGGCGGATACAATCGCTCCTTCATAAGCCTTTCGCCGTGGGCAAACAACTCTTGTTTCGAAATCTTGCCGGCATCCACATCGGCAAGGACTGAACGTTGCGCCTTGTACTCTCTATTTTCGATGCCGGCTTTGCTTTGCAGCATGCGCCACGCTTTGCGGCGCTCCACGCAGAACAGCACGAGCTGCCGGGAAATGGCGCGGTATTCCGCCTCGCCGCTCATTCCTGGAAGTTTGATGTACACCCCGAAGTCGGGCACATAGGCACGATTCTCCCGAATCAGATGCCGGCGGTACACTACGTCCTGCTGAGTGATGCGCACCAACATGTTTTCCAGGGGTATCAGTTTGTCTGCGTCATCCTTCTTGATCTTCTTCAGATGGTTGCGGAATCGCGCTTCGGTGGCACACCAGTGAGCGACAGTGTAGCGGCTGACCTCGCCGGTCACTCTTGACTTGGTTTCATACCAATCGAGTTCGAGCGACGGGTTGCCCTTCAAATCGAGCGCCTCCGGATAAGTCTCTCCGAGTCGCGGATTAAACACGAACTCGGGCGCTCCTCGTGAATCTCGCACTCGTTGCGCTTGAATCAGCGCCATATCGTCGCCAACACCGTGTTCCGGCTGACATGTCGTGAAGCACTGCAAGAAGGCGGTCCCGCGATATTCGAGGCCGTCGAGAATCGCGCGGTAGAGCTTCGGAGCATTGGCAATCGACACCTGAGCAACGAACGGCGACCCGTGCCCGGCCAGGAACGTCTCGGCTACAGTTTTCTTCTCTACGTTCTTGCCTTGCGTGGCCGCACCAAATACGTTCATGTCGCTCCCGCCCAGCATTGGCGTTGAATCAGAATTCTGTCCGCCCGTGTTGGAGTAGACCTGGGTATCTAGCATCAGCGCCTTCACGTTCGGACGGTTCTGCAGGATCACCTTCGAAGTGTTCTGGTATCCGATGTCGCCCATTCCTCCGTCCCCACCGACTGCCCAAACCTTCGGGAGTTCGAGAACTTCCTGATCGGTCATCAGCGCGTCACTGAAATGCGTAAACTCGTAGTATTCGCGCTCCGTGATCACATCTTGATCGCGATGAAGTAGCGCATCCGTCAGCCGTTCCGGAATGACCGAACGTCGTGAGTGGTCGACGATGAAGCTTTCTCCCAGGAGCCAGGCGACCGTGATGCCGTCCTGGAACAGCGAGTTCATCCACGGATAGGGATGTGGGTTGTTGGGAGGCGTGGATCCATAAACAGTGTTGCAGCCGGTGTGCGCGGCCATGGCCATGACCGACATTCCGTTTGCGTGACGGCCATCAACCGCCTGCAGTCCCTTGTGGTTAAACGCTTCCTGCAACAGGACTGTGACAATGGCGTCGACGAGTTCGCGATCGGAGATTGTTTCGTTCTGCGCGATCCGGGCTTTCGTATCCCTGTCATCTTCTCCGCCGAGCCCCATCAGCAGGTGCGCTACCGCCTGTCGGAAGAGCTGGTACTCGTCCTCGCTTCTGGCTTTGAGAGCAGCCAGACTCTCCGTTCCTCTCTTTTCCAGTTCCCCCGCCTTTACCTGCAGCCTTTCGGCTTTGGCGTGATAGACGGGACGCATGTAGGCCTCAGTCACGGCTGCGATGGCCCGGAGAATGCTTTTCTCGCCACAACCCGCGCAAGCGCCATCCCCGGAAACCAGGGCGTCGTAATTGCGACGGACCATCAACATATTGCGCAGCGTAGCGGTCTTGGAGTCCTCCGGGTGCTGGTTGTTATACAGACCGAGATACTTTTGGGGTGTCTCGGGGAGGAGGTTCAGGAAGGCGGTGCCCGTCTCGTGCTCAGCATTCACCGTTTCTGTCTCCTGCACCATCTTCAACGCCTGGTGGTCGCCGCAGGCAGTCACGCAGGCAGCGCAGCCCTTACACAGGTCGGATACAAAGATGGAAAAGATACCACCTCCACCCGGACTTCTTCTTTCCGGCGTGGAAAAAATGGCATTTGCCTTCTGAAACGCCATCGGAACCTTGTCGATGATGGCGAACAACTGACGCTTGGCCTCATCCGAGAATCCATCAATCTCGTTGGTGACTCTGTGAATGATCTGCGGCAGTGGTGTGCCTGCATTGCTGGCCACAGCATCTCGCATTAACTCGCGAGTGCGTTGCTGCATCTCGGGGAGAGAACGTAACATCTTCTGACGCTCGCCCGAATCCGTAACGTAGTGCTTGATAGCCGTGCGAAGAATCGTCTCCAAGTCTTCGGAACAATTGGGCAGAGCCGTGTCGGGACAAACGGCAATACACTCCATGCATTGTGTGCAGTTTTCGGCTATGTACAGCGGCGTTTCACGGCGCGCGACATACTTGGAGGCGGTGTCTCCTGAACCCGCTGCGATGACACCCACCGAGGAATAGGCTGAGGCTGGCTGGTTGTAGCCGTATCCTCCACGAAACTCTGTGTTGAAGGTCGCGACCCGCGTTACCGGTGTCCGCTCGCTCTGACCCGACGGTGTTGTCACGGAACGGCATCCTGTGCGGCAGCCTCCATCATCTCCGCCGCCGAACACAGGCAACAGAGCCTCTCCTCGCAGCGTCGAATGGTCGGGGGCCTCCAGTTCTCCGACGCGGATTTCGCGCACTCGCTCGAAGCCTTGGGTCATGACTTCCATATTGGATTTCACGACCGCTTCGCCCAGTCGGCCAAACTTCTTCACGTATTGCTTGTGAACCACCTCGCGGAACTGCTCTGGGGTGATGCGGAACTCATTTAGTAATGGTGAAACCGCAAAAAACGCGCCCAGAAATGCGTTGCCCTGCATACGAAGTTGAAGATCAGCACGATCGGTCGCCTTGCGGGCGATCTGGAAGCCGGGCAGGGTGAAAACGCGAATGTGGTGGTCGATGATCTGTTTGCGGGCCCAGTGCGGCAGCCGCTCCCAGGCTTGTTCGCCTTCCTCTTCTGATTCCCAAACCAGGCAGCCTCCCTCGGACATTCCGTCAAGAGGGTTGGTATGAGTGAAGGCCTTGGGATCGCAGCACAGCACAACATTGACGTGACGCAAATCGCAATTCACGCGAATGCGTTCCGGGGCGGCAACCATGAAGTACGCAGTAGGAGCGCCTTTCTTTTCCGATCCGTACTTGGGATTAGCACTGACGTGGATGATTTCCTTTGGATTGCCCAGTTCGTCAGCAATCTTGTCGCGCTCATAAAGCAGGTCGTTCAGATCGCCCAGAATCGCGCCAAGGTTCTTCCCCGTAGTGATCGCGCCCCACCCACCGATCGAGTGGAAACGCACGGCAATCGCTCCTTCCGGAAGCAGCGATGGGGTTTCATCAGACTTGACGGCATACGGATGATCAATGCCCAACACGAAGAAGGATGTTCCGTCATCGGCTCGTTTTCCGTCCCGCCGCGACCGCGTCCCTGTCGCAAATTCGTACGCACCGAGAATGTGTTCTGGACGAAAGTCGCGTGACCCGAGCCCATAGATCCCCGAGAAAAGCCGGGGCATCCGCTCAGGCTGAATCGCCGGCAGGTTGCTCGGAGCGGGCCCGTCAACTCGTAAAGCCTTCGTGAGCGCAGTCCGAATGTCGCGCCCCATCGGATTGTCCCCGGCCATCGGCTCGTCCGTTCG
>Ga0335080_10007271_pt1 | contig 11473 bp, 7 predicted proteins | sample Lox_Sample_34_FD_206720 | JGI IMG/M metagenome (GOLD analysis project Ga0335080, IMG submission 206720) | Soil microbial communities from Loxahatchee National Wildlife Refuge, Florida, United States - Lox_Sample_3.4 | ecosystem: Environmental > Terrestrial > Soil > Wetlands | place: USA: Florida...
CTCAAATGTACAGGCTGAGTGAATCCGCCGTTGCCGGCCGAATCCCAAACGGCGAAACGAACCCATTTCTTCCCGCTGGAATCGAAAGGAACTCGGAATTGCCTGTTTCCGAAAGGAGCTAAATCCGCGGCGGGGATCACTTGCCGGCCGGTTGTCTTGCCGTCCCCCCACACCAGTTCGACGAATTCGAGCGGAAACGTCCATTCGACCTCGGCGCTGAAAACTCGCTGCGCTCCTGTGCCCTCGATGCCGTACTTGCCGAACAGCACCTCTCCGCTCGTAACGAAGAAATCCCCGGCGCGCATGGCCCGCAGAATCGGGCTCCAGTCCTCGTCGAATTTCGGGACGCGATCCAGTTTCACGTAGTTCACGCTGAGGTGAGGATAGGTCTCGTCATCGGGGAACTTCTGGTACGTGTCCCCCTCAGCAATCATGTATTTGGCCGACGCCCAGTTGTTCATCTCGTCAAGTAACCCGAGGCATCTCGACTCGCAAAGGCGCTGCTCAGACTGGTCAACCGGCAGCGATTGATAGGACCCGCCCAGAAAACGGTCGCTCAGAAAGTGCGGCTTTTCTCGAACGGCATCCGGATATCCTGCGGATCCCTTCGCGCGCGGATGGGCCTGCCACATCAATCCCTGCTCGGCGCGCAACATCTCCAACTCCTCGGCTTCCGATCCGACGTGGTAGACCCGGCCGTACTCGGCGCTTTGTTCGACGGCCGGCTGCCCGGTTTGTCGAGGGTGAGTCCAATAGACCGGCCGAGGGAAGATCATCGTGTAGTGGCCTCCGAGAAAGGCATCCGGCTCCTCGCCCGGCATGATCAGGAATGACCGGTCGGAGTGGCGGCGGCAGCCCTCGAAATAGACCTTCTGCTCCTTGAGCCGCAGCGGCCCTGGATCGGACGGGTGGCCATCGGAGTGGAAGTCCGACATCATCGCGATATTGATGCCCAGCGCACGAAAGACGGGCAGCCAAGTGGGCTGCAGGTCGATTGTTCCGGCATCCGACAACTGCTCGTTGAAATGAGTGTGGAAGTGGCTCACCGTCACCTGGTAACCGGGCAACGGCTTGTAACGGTCGCCGTGGGTGAAGGCCAACACCGCGCGCTGCGTCGATTCCGCATTCTCCGCGCTCAAGTAATAATAGACCGGCATGTGTTGCCATGAGCCGGGCGGCGCGTTGTACAACGCGAAGTTTCCCAGGTTCCCCCGCGACTGGTTTACGCGCCGCTTCCAAACCTCGTCGGAAACGCCGTGCGGGCGGTACTCCTCTTCGTATTCCGCCTGCCGTATTCCGGCCGAAAAAGACGTGTCGCTGTCTTTGCGATACCACACGTAGCCGAGGTTCAACTCGATCTCGCGCGCGAAGAAGAATTTGTGCGGTGGAGGGAAGACTGCCACCGACCCCGCGTCCGACTCGACGATCTCCAGCCGGTTGCGCGCTCGCAGAGCCACCGGGTCCGTGTTATTCGTACCGCCGAATTCATAGCGCTGCCAGGCGCGCGCGACATCCTGCCACCGCACGCGTGAACTCGTCGTGAAGCCCTTCAGCCCCGCGTTGTACTTGTAGGCCACCGAGGGCTCCTCGGTTTTGGCTATGGCTTCCTGGCGCAGCAGGTTGGTTCCTCTGTACACCGTGAACCGCAACTGTCCGGAAAAGATTCCCATTTCGAGACCGGGAAACGTCACTTCCAACCGTGCACCGTTGGTCTTCACCTGACACCCACGGGCGTGATAACTTGCCTTGGCGCGGCGGATTTCTTCCGGCTTCCGCGGCAGATCAGGATTCGTACCCTTGGCGCCGGGAATTTCGAGTGGCGCGTCCCAGAAGGCTTTCCACTTCTCCGCTTCCAACAACTCGGGCGTCAGCGTGATGCCGAGTTGCCTCATCGGCTCTAGTTGCTGCTCTGAAATGCGGCGGCGTCCGCTGGTGACTTCGAATTCAGGCGTGAGATCGCGAGCCAGCACAGCCCACGCGCCCGTCGTCTTCCGAACGGCCAGTTCCGCGATGACAGGCTGACCGTCGCGGATGGTGAAGAGGGCGCGCAACTGCCGGCCTCGATCACCTTGCCAGACCAGTTGCAGGCCCGTGCCGTTCTCGGTTGCTGCCAGCCCATCGGACGGCCGGTATTCGCTGAGATCGCAATTCAGACTGGCGGCCATCGCCGCCGCGCTGCACAGAACGGCCGCGGTCAATCGAGACTGAATCTTCATGCTTGCCGCCAATTGTATCCCGCGGGGCGAGACGTTGGCCTTCGTGGCGGAGCCGCGGGCACCTGACAAGTTGATCCGCTCAGAGCAGCCCGAAGTGGCGGAAAGCTTGCTTAATCGCCGCGACCTTGTCTGGTGGACAGGGATTCTCTTGGGGTGTGTTTCCTGGCGCGGCGAGGCCAAACTCTTCTTTGCAGTGCCTAATCCAGGCGCTCTCGGGCACAAAGCCGTGTTGCCGCACAACCCATTTTTGGATTTCCTGGTCCGTGGCGCGTGGACGAAGAGATTTATGCTCGCCGGGCGGACGCGAGCGCCCATGTCTCCCTTTCTCGTGTCGACTCTTCATGCTGGATTTCGGATGGTCAGTGCGCTCACGCGATGCATGTGGCCTGCAAGCCTTTGAAGCAGCGCACTACTCCTTCTTTTTAAGTTGGCTGTCGTGCTCAGCCATGAAGGCCTTGATTTCACCGGCCATGGAAAGGAGCTTTTCCCACTGCTCCTTATAGAGCGTGACTGGGAATCTACCCAGCCCGTACACCGACACGGCGCCTTTTTCACTGACCTTGATGGACCCTGACCCGCGTTGCTTCAGCGCGGCGTTTTCGGCTCTCAATCTTTCGAGTTCTGCCTTCAGATCTTGATCGCTCATCGCACTCCTGGAATAGTTGTTGTGGAAACGATGAAGCCGGCGTTCGGCCTTCTCGACCGAACCCGCTCCGTAACACAAGCGTATACCAATACGGTCGATCGCGGACTAAGGCCGGCTGAAGCTGAACTGGGCATCCACGGAATAGACACAGAAACCTGATACGTTGAGAGCATGATGGCCGCTACTATTTCGCGCGCCGCCCTTGCGGTCGAGAGGGGTTCGCCCCATCCACTGGGGGCGAGTCCCGGACCGGGAGGTGTCAATTTCTCGCTCTTTTCGGGAAACGCTACCGGGGTTGAATTACTGCTGTTCGCAGCGCATGACGCGCCTGAGCCGTTTCAGGTGATTCGGTTCGATCCATCGGTGAACAAGAGCTTCCACTTCTGGCACGTATTCGTACGCGGGCTCGAGGCCGGAGCACACTACGCGTATCGCGTGGATGGACCGTCCGATCCCGCCTCCGGTCACCGGTTCAACAAGAACAAGGTGCTGATTGACCCGTACGCGCGCGGCAATACCAACAGCGTTTGGAAACGTGCTGCCGCCTGCGGGCCCGACGACAACCTGGCCACTTCCATGCGCTCGGTGGTTATCGACACGGCCGGCTACGACTGGGAAGGCGACCGTCCTCTCAACCGCCGTATGGAAGACACCATCATTTATGAGATGCATGTCAGGGGATTTACGCAGTCGCCGTCTTCCGGAGTACAGCATCCCGGGACATTCGCGGGAATCATCGAGAAGATCCCGTATTTGAAGGACCTCGGTGTGACGGCGGTGGAACTGCTGCCGGTGTTCGACTTCGATGAGACGGCCGTCCTGCGCGAGGTAAACGGGCGGGCTGTCACCAACTATTGGGGGTACAGCACCATAGGCTTCTTCGCGCCGCAATCCGCCTATTGTGTGAGCCCCGAGAGCGGTAGCCACTTGCGGGAATTCCGTGACATGGTGAAGACGCTGCACCGGGCCGGAATCGAAGTGATTCTGGACGTCGTGTTCAATCACACCGACGAAGGGAATCACCTGGGGCCGACTTTCTCGTTCAGGGGAATCGATAATCGGACGCATTATTTCCTCGTGCCCTGGGACCTGCAGTACTACATGGACTTCTCGGGTTGCGGAAACACGTTCAACTGCAACCATCCGATCGCGCAGAAGCTGATTGTCGAATGCCTGCGCTACTGGGTGCGTGAAGCGCATGTGGACGGTTTCCGTTTTGATGAGGGGTCCATTCTGGCGCGCGGTGAGGACGGGACGCCCTGCGTACACCCGCCGGTAGTCTGGCAGATCGAACTGGACGACGAACTGGCAGACTCGAAAGTGATTGCCGAGGCCTGGGATGCCGCCGGGCTATATCAGATCGGACACTTCCCAGGCGATCGCTGGGCGGAATGGAACGGCCGCTATCGTGACGATATCCGCCGCTTCGTCAAGGGTGACCCGGGAATGGTGGGGGCGGTGGCTTCGCGACTGGCGGGCAGTTCCGACCTGTATGAGCGGCGCGGGCAATTGCCGGTGAACAGTATCAACTTTGTGACCTGTCACGACGGCTTCACCCTCAACGACCTGGTCTCATACAACGAAAAGCACAACGAAGCCAACGGTGAAGGCAACCGGGACGGCATCAACGACAACCTGAGTTGGAACTGCAGCGTCGAAGGCGAATCAAATGACCCCGCGGTGGAAGCACTTCGTAACCGGCAGGTGCGGAACTTCGCGGCCATTCTGCTGCTTTCGCGCGGCGTCCCCATGCTCGTTGCGGGAGACGAGGTGCGGCGTACGCAGAACGGCAACAACAACGCCTACTGCCAGGACAACGAAACCAGTTGGTTCGATTGGACGCTGGTGGAAGAGCACCGCGATCTATACCGCTTCTGGAAACGCATGATCGAGTTCCGCAAGACGCATGCGGCGCTGCATCGGGGACAATTCTTTACGGGTGCGATGAACGAGCGCGGCTTGATGGACGTTACTTGGCATGGAACGAAGCTCAACAGCCCGGGATGGGACGATCCCAACGGACGCACCCTGGGTGTGACGTTGGCGGGCTTCGCCGGCGATACGGATATTCACATGATGCTGAATATGCACTGGGAGAGCCTGGATTTCGAGCTGCCTCCAGTAGCAGGCAGGACTTGGTTGAAAGCCGTGGACACATCTCAGCCCCCACCGCTCGATGTAGCGGACTTTGGCGGCGAACCTACCGTCGCCGCGAATGCGTACACGGTACAGGGACGAAGCGTGGTGGTGTTGGTTAACCGCAACACGCGCTGATGCGCGTCTCTGCGAGGGCATACAGGCTTGAGGCGTCGTGTTTTGCGCAAATCGTGTAGCCTGTTTTTGTGAAGCAAGAAACCACCGAGGTGCTCTCGATCGACGGGCGCGAGGTTCGTGTGACGCACCCCGACAAGCTGTACTTTTCGAAGCAGGCGAAAGTCTCGAAACTCGACCTTGTACGTTATTACCTGTCGGTCGCGCCCGGCGCTTTGGCGGGAATCGAAGACCGACCGATCGTGCTCAAGCGCTTCGTCAACGGGGCCGAGGGGGAATCGTTTTATCAGAAACGCGCGCCTGCGGAGCGGCCCGCGTGGCTGCGAACAGTCGTGCTTTCGTTCCCGTCGGGGCGCACTGCGGAAGAAGTGGTTGTCGATGATGCGGCGGGGTTGGCGTGGATCGTCAATCTAGGCTGTATCGAGCTACACCCACACCCCGTACGCTCACGCGATCTCGAGCACCCGGACGAACTTCGGGTAGATCTCGACCCAGGTCCGGGAGTGAATTGGGCGGACGTGCGCCTTGTCGCCCTCGAGGTGAAGGCAATGCTCGAAGAGATGGGGCTTCGCGGCTGGCCCAAGACAAGCGGTTCGCGCGGGATGCACGTGAACGTGCGTATCCATCCGCGTTGGACCTTCGGCGAAGTGCGTCGCGCAGCAGTCGCGTTGTCGCGTGCTGTCGAGCGGCGTGTGCCCGCCCTGGCCAGTTCGAAATGGTGGAAAGAGGAGCGTCATGGCGTGTTCCTCGATTACAACCAGAACGCGAAGGATCGGACGACGTGCTCCGCTTATTCGGTACGCCCGCTGGCCGATGCGCGTGTGTCGGCGCCCCTTCACTGGCACGACGTTCCTAAGTGTGAGCCGGCCGACTTTACGATCTTCACGATACCGAAGCGCTTCCAGGAATTTGGTGACGCGCACGCCGGTATGAATGAGGCACCGGGTTCTCTCGAGCCGCTATTGGAGCTTGCGGCCAAAGACGAAGCCGCGGGTCTCGCCGACGCACCTTGGCCGCCGCACTTTCGCAGGATGCAGGGCGAAGCGCCGAGGGTAGCGCCTTCACGTGCCAGGTCCGCCGCAAAACCACGAACGAAGATGCCGCTCGTGGTCGTCGCGAACTCTCCTGATCGAGAGGCCGCGCTGGCGGGTCTGGAAAGATGGAAGAGCAAACATCCAGAAGCGGCCGGACTTCTCGCAGTAGATGATGTGCTGGTGGACTCCATGAGAGGCAGGTCATCCACCTGGACGCGAATCCGCGTGAATCTGCGCCATGTGCCCGAGGCTATCCGTCCACCGCAGGAAATACCTGATCCGGACGACGATCCGACGCGCGAATGGCGTCAATGGCGTTCGAAGAAATAATTCTGTTAGAAACGTCACTCGATGATCGACTACCTTGAATGTGAGGCAGAAGGTGGCCGAATCGGGTTGCAACGCACGTTCTGATGAGTTGTACGAGGAAGTAGTCGCAATTCACGGTTCGGCCTTGGACCGGCTCGCCCGGGCTTATGAAAACGACCCGGACAAGCGCCGCGACCTTCTTCAAGAGATCCACTTCGCTCTGTGGCGCAGCTTTGAACACTTCGCGCAACGCTGTTCGCTGCGGACGTGGGTTTATCAAGTAGCGCACAACACAGCCGCTTCACACGTTGTGCGTCAGCGGCGCATCCATGCAGGCCTTGTCAGCCTGGAAGAAATCGACAGCTTGCCCGGCCGTGATGAAAACGAGTTGTCGGTAGACCGTCGCGCGGTCCTGGAGCAGCTCCAGCGGCTAATCCAACGTCTGAAGCCGGTGGATCGTCAAGTAATCTTCTCGTATCTCGAAGGCATGGATGCCGGATCGATCGCCGAGATCACCGGGATTTCTTCGGCCAACGTGGCCATGAAGATACACCGCATCAAAAACATTTTGGCTCGCCGGTTTCAGAGAGGAGGGCTGCATGGCAGATGAACTTCGCCCGGACGAAACGCAAGACCTCTGGCGCAACCAGCCTGTGGACGCGGTCAGAATGTCCGCCGATGACCTACGCCGCAAGGCCCAACGGTTTGAGGCGAAGATCCGGCGCGGCTTTCGCGGCACGGTGGTTCTCATGATTTCCGCAGCGGCGGGCTGGGCATGGTTACTGTACTTCTTTCCAAGCCCTGTACACCGGGTTGGCGCCAGCCTTACACTGGCCGCCTATCTGTATTGCGCCTGGCAGCTCCACAAACGCGGCGTTGCTGATAAGGCTCCGACTGATTCGGCGTCGGCCACCTGTGCCGCCTACAGGCAGGAACTGGTGCGCCACCGAGAGTTCACCTCAAGCCTGTGGTGGAAATTCATGCTGCCGTTTGTGCCCGGACCGGCGATGTTTGTGATGGCCTTCCTGGTGCCGGAGCAAGGAGTAGTGAAAGCGATGGTCCTGACAACGGCGCTTATCTTGCCGCCCTTCGTGCTCGCGATACCGCTGTTCCGAAAGGGGGCGCAGAAGCTGCAAGGCGAGATCGATGCGCTGGACACGCTGATGAAGCAGTCCTGAACGAGCTCACCGGCCGGCGGCGAAAATCGCGGCCAGCTCCTGCGGCGGAACGACTTCGAGCTGCGCATACGTGCAATCGCCCGGCTTCTTGTCCGTGCGCCGCCTGCGAAAATGTGCCATGTGACGGAAACGAGTGCCCTGCATATGCTCATACGCCACTTCCACCACGAGCTCGGGCCGTAGCGGCTCCCACGACAGGTCCTTACCCTGGCTCCAGCGGCTCTGACCGCCCGGCATGCGATGCCCGCCCTCACCGCTTCCGAGTTCCGCCCATTGCCTCCACGGATGATTGGCGAGTGCATCCTGGCGGTAGGGCGCGAGAAATTCCACGAGTTCGCGGCGCATCTCAGCGGAGAAGCTCGCGCAAACGCCCACATGCTGCAAGGCGCCGGAATCGTCGAAAAGCCCGAGCAACAGCGAGCCAACGGCCGTGCGCTCGCCCTTCTTGTACCATCGGAATCCGGCGACGACGCAATCGCAATCGCGCTCGTGTTTGACCTTAAACATCACGCGTTTGTTCGATTCGTAGGTCCCCGAAATCGGCTTGGCCATGACGCCGTCAAGCCCGGCCCCCTCGAAGCGACGAAACCAGTCCGAGGCTATGCTGGCTTCCCGGGTTGCGGGCGTCAGGTGGATCGGCGGCTTCGCGGAGGAGAGCAGCGCTTCCAGCTCCTGGCGCCGGTTTTGGAACGGCTCGCCCCTTAGATCGCGGTTGCTCTCACAGAGTATGTCGAAGAACACGATAGACGCCGGGATTTGTTTGGAGAGCAGGTTCACCCGCGACGCTGCCGGATGCAAGCGAAGCTGTAGCGCCTCGAAATCGAGCCCGCTATTTTTTGCGATAACGATTTCGCCGTCGAGCACGCAACGAACGGGCAACTGTGACCGTAGTGTTTCGACGAGCTCGGGAAAGTAGCGGTTTAACGGCTTTTGATCGCGGCTTTGAATCGCGATCTCGTCCCGGTCGCGAAAGACCAATGCGCGAAACCCATCCCACTTCGGCTCAAAAATCCACGTCTCCCCGAGGGGCAAATCGTCTACTCGCTTGGCGAGCATCGGCAGGATTGGCGGGTTCACGGGAAGATCCACGCCTCATGTTATACCGCGCGCAACTCGTCTACGGCGCTTCCCAGTCGAGCGCGTAGATTTCCTGGACACTGATGTCCCGCGCTGCCAGCAGCGAGTCTTCGGGCCCCAGTCCGGTCCACCAGCCCCACCGCCCCCCCGCTAACTGTCCGTAGCCGCCGATCGTGGCCACTCGTTCCAGCTTTCGATCGCTGACTCGCACACGATAAAACGGCAGGCTCCGGTCAAACGGGTCGTTGAAGTACACGTACTTGCCGTCATTCGACCAGTCCGGGTATCCCGACGGCGCCTTGACCAAGTCCTGCCACTTCCGGGTTGTGCGGTCAAAGATTTCCAATCTTTGGTAATCCGCGGTCATCGCCAGGATGTAGCGCCCATCAGGGGAACAGCGCGGCGAGAACAGACCCGCCGAGTCCGGCAGGTCTTGCACTTGATGGGTGTTCAGATCAAGCACATGGATCATGTTGCTCTTGGATACGCGGGCGGATTCGGCCGCCTCGCCGAAAACCAGGGAATTGCCATCGGCCGACCAGGTAGGATCCAGCTCCTCGGCCTCGCCGGCGATCAGTTGCTCAGGACTGCCGCCCTCCGCGGCGATCGCATAGATCTTCCACTGCTTGCCCGGCATGCGCGCGCTGAAGGCTATTCGTTGTGCGTCCGGCGACCATCGCGGCAACCCGGACACCATGGGCGGGAAGGTCAGTTGACGCCGTTCGCTGCCGTCGGATTTCGCACGCCAAAGAATCCCTTCGGGATAGGAAACGTAAGCCATGGATTGGCCGTCTCGCGAGAAGCTGATGTTCTCCGCCGACAGGCCCGGAAGAAATGGAACAAACTGCCCACTCTTGGCATCCCGTCGCAGCATTTCTCCCCTTGGCAGAACGCCGACGAAAAATATCCGTTTGCCGTCCTTGCTCGGCGCGGGCGCGTAGGCGTTCATCTCTCCGCCTGTCAGGCGGACGGGCGCGCTGGAAACCTTCTCCCAAAAGGATGTCTTCTCACGAACGGCCCATACGCTCGCAACACCGTTGCGTGTGGATTGATAGACGAAATACTTACCATCCGGAGTCCAATTTCCGCAACATTCGTTCTCCAGATCATCGCTCCGCAGAGGGTGGAGATGAGTTCCATCCGCATTGATTTGCCAAAGGCGTCCGGTTCGCAACTTGGGATCGAGCACGGTAAAGCGGATGAGCCGGCCATCGGGCGACCAACGCGCCTTGGCCACCACGCCATTCAATGTCGCCAGTTTTCGCGGCTCGTTTCCATCGGCCTGAGCACGGTAGAGATCGAAACCATGACTGAACACGATGTCTGCTGCGGTCGGCGACCAAGCGGCGTCCGTAACCTGACGGCCGCCGAGTTGTCGCGGCTGGCCACCCGGCAGCGGGAGCACCCACAACGCCGCGGTGAGATCCGTGAAGGGAGGACCTCCGATGAGCAGCTCGGGATGCCGGGATGAGACATCGAAAAGACCGACAAATCGAAAAGGAACCGGGATGGAAATCACATCACCGCCGTCCACCGAAGCTTGCGTCAGGCTGAAGTCTTGGGCGTCGGCAATGTGCTCCTGCGTCGGCCGAAATGATCCTTCCGTGAAATACAGCCTAGTTCCGTCGGTGAACAGGGGCTCGGGAAGATCCGCGGTACCCGGAACCTTCGTCTTTCCGTCACGAGTCAGTTGCGTGGTTCCGCCCACCCGCGGAGGAGCGATGGGAGACCTCAAGAAGAACACCAATGCCGCTACACCGAGCGCGGCCGCTGCTGCAACCGAGGCCCAGGCGGCCCAGCGGGCGGGGGATTGCACAGCTTGCGGCGGAGCAGCCGGGAACTGGGAGGTGAACTCCACAGTCGGCGGACTAGCGACGCCGGAGCGTCCCAATAGCTCACGCCGCAGGCGCTTGAGGTCGGTCCGCATCTCGGAGACGCTCTGATACCGCAGTTCGCGATCTTTCTCGAGCGCTTTCGTGACGATGCGCGCCATGTCGCTGGGTAACTCGGGGTTAAGCCGCTCCGGCGGTACCGGGGTCTTGTGGAGTATGGCGTCGAAAATCGCGGCTGGAGTGTTCCCCGGGAAAGCCACGTACCCTGTCGCCATCTCATAAAACACCGCGCCGAGGGCGAATACGTCGGTGCGCGGGTCAACTTCTTCGCCCAACGCCTGTTCCGGTGACATGTAGGACGCCGTTCCGACAGCCGAACCGGGACTGGTGAGTGGCTCTTCCCGGCCACCCGTGAGCATCGCAGTCGGCGCTTGCGTGAAGGTCAGCGGCTGGGCCAGCTTAGCCAGGCCGAAATCGACTATGATGGCCCGGTTCTGATCGGTAAGGAAGATGTTGCCCGGCTTAATATCCCGGTGGATCACTCCCTTCGCGTGAGCGGCGGCGAGACCATCGGCGAGTTGAATCGCAAGATCCAGCATCTCGTCGGTTTTGAGCAGCCTCCCTCCGAGCCGCCGGAAAAGCGTCCGGCCCTCGAGAAACTCCATGGCGATGTACGGCCGCCCGTGGTATTCGCCGATTTCATAGATCGTGCAGATGTTCGGGTGACTGAGCGCCGCTGCGGCCCGCGCCTCCCGCTCAAACCGTGCCAGAGCCTCGGGATCTCGAATCCACTCTTCGGGCAAGAACTTCAAAGCGACACGCCGATTGAGTTTTGTGTCCTCCGCCGCATAGACCACGCCCATGCCGCCGCTGCCAAGCCTTTCAAGAATGCGGTAGTGCGATACAGTGG
>Ga0335080_10007272_pt1 | contig 11473 bp, 8 predicted proteins | sample Lox_Sample_34_FD_206720 | JGI IMG/M metagenome (GOLD analysis project Ga0335080, IMG submission 206720) | Soil microbial communities from Loxahatchee National Wildlife Refuge, Florida, United States - Lox_Sample_3.4 | ecosystem: Environmental > Terrestrial > Soil > Wetlands | place: USA: Florida...
GCCTGGGCGTAGAAGAACGCGGCCAGACGGGGAAGGGTCTGGGAGTCGTAGTAGACCGCGTTGGCGATGTACTGCTGCGAGGCCGCGAACTCATACGCGATCTGCTCGTTCAGACGATCGACGAACCGGGCTGCTGCCATCGTTCCTCCTGTGGTCGCTCGGAGCGCAATCGTATTGACTCACGGTGGAGCATCCGACGGGGGGAATCCGTAGATTGCCCCGCATGCCAACCAGCCTTGTCACCGGCGGGTGCGGATTCCTGGGATCCCACCTGTGCGAAGAACTGCTGCGGCGCGGGCACCGCGTGGTCTGCGTCGACAACCTTGAGACCGGATCGCTCGCCAACATCGAGCACATCCGCGATCGCGCGTTCGTGCATCGCAACATCGACATCATCGAGCCGTACTTCATCGACGAGCCGATCGACTTCGTCTACCACCTGGCCTCGCCGGCGTCGCCCATCGACTACCTGCGGCTGCCGCTGGCCACGTTGAAGGTCGGGTCGTACGGGACCCACCACACACTCGGCCTGGCCAAGTTCCACCGCGCCCGGTTCCTGATCGCCTCCACCAGTGAGGTGTATGGCGACCCGCAGATCCACCCGCAGCCGGAGACCTACTGGGGACACGTCAATCCGATCGGGCCCCGCGGCGTGTACGACGAGGCCAAGCGCTACGCCGAGGCGCTGACGATGGCCTACCACCGCCAGCAGGGCGTCGACACGGCGATCGTGCGCATCTTCAACACCTACGGGCCGAGGATGCGCCCGCACGACGGACGTGCGATCCCCACCTTCCTGCGCCAGGCGCTCCAGGACCGGCCGATCACGGTGTTCGGCGACGGTTCGCAGACACGTTCGTTCTGCTACGTCGAGGACGAGATCCGGGGGCTGATCGCACTCGCCGAGTCCGGCTACCACAACCCGGTGAACATCGGAAACCCGGACGAGTTCACGCTGCTCGAGCTGGCTCAGACGGTGGTCGAGGTAACCGGCTCGAACTCCGAGATCGTGTTCGAGGCGCTCCCCACCGACGACCCGCAGGTGCGCCGGCCGGACATCACGCTCGCGCGCGAGATTCTCGGCTGGGAGCCGACCGTGGAACTGCGCGACGGGCTGCGGCGAACTATCGAGCAGGCCGGCGTCGAGGCGCTGGTCGGCGCGCGCTAGGCGCTGCACGAAACTTCCCCCGCTACGCCGCTACTTAAAGATCCAGCTACCGTTATACCCGGCGGGGGCCGATGTCGGTGCGAGGTCGCAACTTGACGGTCGAGCAAAGAGAGGTCGGGAACACCCATTCCAACGGCGGGACGCACGGTCCCGTCCCGCTTGCGCTGCCCACGCGCGATGTCAGGCGCAAGAAGCCACCATTCCTATCCTTCTTGCTCCGCTGGGAGACCCTGCGCCGCGTTGCGCGGGTGATCTCGCTTCTCGCGCTCGACTTCATCGGCGTCGTCGCGGCGCTGTTCACGGCGGTGATGGTCAAGCTGGCCGTGCACGGCGACTCCAGCGCCGGCCTGGCCTGGCACGACGCCAAGCCCTGGATCGCGTTCGCGTACCTGATGACCGTGCTGAGCTTCGCGCGCGTCGACCTGTACTCCTCGCGCACCCGCCGCCCGGGGCTGGCGCGGATCGCCACCGCGCTGTTCCAGGCCACGGTGATCGCGCTGGTGTTCGCGCTCGCCGACGGTCAGCACTTCTCGAGCTATTTCATCTTCTACGGCTCGCTGTTCTTCGCCACGATCTACATCTCGGCGCTGCGCGAGCTGCACCTGCGCGTGAGCGGGTGGCTGCTCGACCAGGCCGGGTACGCGCGACGCGCGGTGCTGGTCGGGTCGGGTAAGCACATCGAAGAGGTGGCGCGCGCGCTGGCCGATCGCTCGCGCACGCGCGTCGACATCCTCGGCTACATCTCGCTCACCCCGCGCCCGCGGAACGGGCTGCGCTCGCTCGGCCAGCTTCCGGATCTCCCGAACGTGCTCGCGCAGGAGGCCGTGCAGGAGGTGATCATCGCCGACCCCGACTTCCCCCAGGACACGGCGGTCGAGCTGGTCGACATGTGCCACCAGCGCGGGGTGACGGTGCAGGTCGCGCCGTCGACGATGGAGATCCTGATCGATCGCGCCGAGTTCGCCCCCGGCCACACCGTGCCGCTGTTCACGCTGCGCCCACCGGTGTTCGAGGGCGTCGACTACGCGGTCAAGCGCACCTTCGATCTGATCCTGTCCACCATCGGGCTGATCCTGCTCGCGCCGCTGTTCCTCGCCGTCGCGGTCGCGATCAAGCTGAGCTCGCGCGGCCCGGTGATCTACCGCTCGGTCAGGCCCGGGATGGCGGGTAAGCCGTTCTTCTGCTTCAAGTTCCGGACCATGCGCGAGCACGCCGAGCACGTCCAGGACGAGCTCGAGCCGCTCAACGAGCTATCGGGCGCACTGTTCAAGATCCGCGACGATCCGCGCATGACCAAGGTCGGGCGCCTGCTGCGCCGGTTCTCGCTCGACGAGCTGCCGCAGCTGGTCAACGTGGTGAAGGGCGACATGTCACTCGTCGGCCCACGCCCGCTCCCGATGCGCGACTTCGACAAGCTCGAGGAGTGGCACAAGAAGCGTTACCTGGTGTTGCCCGGGATCACCGGGCTGTGGCAGGTCTCCGGGCGTGCCGAGCTCGACTTCGACGACCTCGTGCGGCTCGACTTCCTCTACCTGGAGCGCTGGTCGATCATGCTCGACCTGTCGATCCTGCTGAAGACGATCCCGGCGGTGCTCACCCGCCGCGGCGCGTTTTAGCTTAGGCTCCCCGGCCACATGCCCCCGACGGACCGGTTCGTCATCTCGTTTGCGGCCGAGCCGCCCCAGGAGCCGCTCCCGTACGGCCGCTGGGCCGACACGCTGGCCGGCCAGTTCCGGGGCGCGGTGGCCGACCTGGACACCGAGGGCGAGGACATCGGCGAGCTCGAGACCGAGATCGTGTGGTTTCCCGATCGCACGTACGGCGGGCGGACGTATGTCCCGGCGGTGGCGCGCACGGCCGGCGGCTACGAGCTGTTCGGGTTCGTGTCGTTCAGTGAGGGGCGGCAGGGGCCAAGTGACTTTCAGGCCAGCGTCGACTTCACCTCCGAGCTGGCCGAGGCCAACCCGGATTGGAAGGTCGACCTCAACGACGAGGTGATCGGGGCCTGGCGCGGCGAGCAGGGCAAGACCGCCGACATCACGCTGGTGTGGGGCGTGCCGCTGGTCCCCGGCGGCGCGATCGTGACCGGAGAGCTCGCCAACCTGGCGGTCGACCAGTGCGAGCTGGTCGAGGACCGCTTCACGCTGATCGCGCCCGACAACTACCGCTCGGACTTCCTCGAGATCAAGCTGTGGAGCAAGGGCGGCGACGAGCTCGCCAGCGAGTCGCTCTACGTCGAGGACGACGAGGACGACGAGGGGGGCTGATCGGCGATCACGCCGGCGGCGCCGCGCGCGTTGCCGGACCCGTTGCGACCGGCGGTCAGCGCCGCGGGCAGGCGCAGCTTCACCTCCGCCTCGGTGAGCGGGAAGTGGCAGGCCGCCATCGTGCGGGTGCCCTTGTACTCGAGCGGCGGGTCGTCCTCGCTGCAGATTGACTGCGCCTTGAAGCAGCGCGTGTGGAACCGGCAAGCCTTCGGCGGGTTGGCCGGACTCGGCACGTCGCCGGTCAGGAGCTGGCGCTCGCGCCGGCCGCCGGTTGGGCTCGGCACGGGCACGGCTGAGAGCAGCGCGCCGGTGTACGGGTGGCGCGGGAAGCTGTACAGGTCCTCGCTCGACGCGATCTCGACGACCTTGCCCAGGTACATGACCGCGACGCGGTCGCACATGTGGCGCACGACCGACAGGTCGTGGGCGATGAAGATGAGCGTCAGGCCCATCTCGCGCTGCAGGCCGCGCAGCAGGTTGAGGACCTGGGCCTGGATCGAGACGTCGAGCGCCGACACCGGCTCGTCGGCGACGAGCAGCTTGGGCTCGAGGGCGATCGCGCGCGCGACGCCGATGCGCTGACGCTGACCGCCCGAGAACTCGTGCGGGAAGCGGTTGTAGTGCTCGGGGTTCAGCCCGACCCGGTCCATCAGCTCCTGCACGCGCTTGCGCCGCGCGCCCGACTCCTTGAGCAGCCCGTGGATGACGAATGGGTCGGCGATGATCGAGCCGACCGTCTTGCGCGGGTTGAGCGACGAATACGGATCCTGGAAGACCATCTGGGCCTCGCGGTGGAGCGCCTTGAGGTCCTCCTTCTTGGCCGCCGCGATGTCCTGGCCCTCGAACAGGATCGTGCCCGAGGTGGGGTCGAGCAGCCGCACGAGCAGGCGAGCCGTGGTGCTCTTGCCGCAGCCGGTCTCGCCGACGATCCCCAGCGTCTCGCCGCGCTTGACGTCAAACGAGATGTCGTCGACCGCCTTGACCGCGCCGATCTGCTTCTGGAAGACGATCCCCTGCGTGATCGGGAAATACTTGACGAGGTTCCTGACCTCGATCAGCGCCGAGCCGTTCGTGCTGATCGCGTTCGTGCCCGTCGCGGGCGCTTCGTCCATGATCAGAGCTCCTCCTGGGAGGCCAGGCGGTGGGTTGCGTGCGCCCGCATCGGCTGCTGGTCCTCGACCACGAGATGGCGCAGGGAGGCCGGATCCTCGCCGGCCTGCAGGGCACGCCAGATCCGGCTTCGGACGTCGGTCTCGAGCAGGCACGCGGCAAAGTGGCCCGGGTCGCCGGTGACCGGCTCGAGCCTCGGGTCGATCCGCTTGTGAGCCTCGCGCACGTAGGGGCAGCGCGGATGGAAATGGCAGCCGGACGGGCGTTGGATCAGGCTAGGCGGGCGGCCGGAGATCGGGACGAGCTCCTCGTCGCGCGGCGTGTCCAGGCGGGGGATCGAGCGCAGCAGCCCCCACGTGTAGGGGTGCTGCGGAGAGCCGAAGATCGCCTCGGTGGGAGCGCGCTCGACGATCCGCCCGGCGTACATCACCGCGATATGGTCGGTGATCTCCGCGACCACGCCGAGGTCGTGGGTGATCACGATGATGGCCATCCCGAGCCGGCGCTGGAGATCCTCGAGCAGCCCGAGGATCTGCGCCTGCACGGTGACGTCGAGCGCGGTGGTGGGCTCGTCGGCGATCAGCAGCTTGGGCTCGTTGGCCAGCGCCATTGCGATCATCACGCGCTGGCGCATGCCGCCCGAAAACTCGTGCGGGAACTGGTCGACGCGCTTCTGGGGATCCGGGATCCCGACGAGCTCGAGCAACTCGACGGAACGCGCCCGCGCGGCGGACTTACCGACGCTGCGGTGGGTCAGGACCGCTTCGGAGAGCTGCGCGCCGACCTTGTAGAAGGGGTGAAGCGAAGACAGCGGGTCCTGAAAGATCATCGCGATCTCGTTGCCGCGGATCTTGCGCAGCTCATCGTCGGAGAGCGTCACCAGGTCGCGCCCCTCGAACAGGATCCGCCCCTCGATCGTGGTGTTCTTGGCGCGCGTCAGCCCGAGCGTGGTCAGCGAGGAGACGGTCTTGCCCGAGCCGGACTCGCCCACGATCCCGAGCGTCTGCCCGGTGTCAACCGTGTAGGAGATCCCGTCGACGGCGTGCACGATGCCGTCGTCGGTGGAGAACCGGACGCGCAGGTCCTCCACCTGCAGCAACGGCGTGCTCACGAGTACCGCACTCTCGGATCGAGGTACGCGTAGGCGATATCCACGATCAGGTTGAAAAAGACGATGAAAAACGCTCCAAACAACGTGATGCCCTGAATCGTAGTCAGATCGGACACATTGATGGCGTTGTAGAGCAGCCTTCCCACTCCGGGGATGTTGAACACCGTTTCGGTGAGGATCGCGTTTCCCGCGAGCAAGATCCCGATGTCGAGGCCGAGCAGGGTGACGATCGGAGTGATCGCGCTCCGCACGGCGTGACGTCTGATCACGGTGCGCTCCGGCACACCTTTGGCCCGTGCCGTCCGGATGTAGTCCTCCGACAGTGTGTCGATCATGCTCGCGCGCATGTAGCGGGCGTAAACGGCTGAGGTGGCGGCTGCGAGGACGCACCAGGGGAGACTCATCGATGCCGCCTTCTGGAAGACGGTGGACGCGCTGGCGTAGGAGCCCTGGCCGGGCAGGATCGGGAACTGACCGATGTCGTTGGCGAACAGGTACAGGGCCACGAGGCCGAGCCAGAACACCGGCGCCGAGATGAACGCCAGCGACGTGGTCATGCTCGTCCGGTCGAGGATCGAACGGCGCTTCACCGCGGAGAGGATCCCCACGCTGAGGCCGATCGCAAGCCAGATGATCACGGCCCCGACGGTCAGCCAGATGGTCGCGGGCAAGCGCGAGAAGATCAACTGCCGGACCGGGACGTTGTACTGATAGCTGTAGCCGAAGTCGAAGTGCAGGAACACCTGCCGCACGTAGATCAGATACTGCTGCCAGATCGGCTTGTCCAGCCCCAGGGAATGCCGGATCGCGGCGATCTGCTGCGGCCCTGCGTTGCGCCCGGCCCGGAGGACCGCCGGGTCCGCCGACGGCAGGACGTAGAAGATGAAGAACACCGCGGCGCTGACGATGAGCAACATCGCAAAGCACCACAGGACTCTTCTGATTATGTAGCGGCCCATGATTGGTGAAACGGGTCCTGGTCGGAAGCGGGCTCGCCGCCTGAGTGGCGGCGAGCCCTTCCGCTTCTAGTTCAGGTGACCGTCGTCACTTACCTCACTTGACTGACGTGTACGACAGGTCGGTGAGCCCGTTGAACTCGTTGATCACAGGGAGGACGTTCTTCGAGGACACATTCGCCTCGTAGTCCCAGATCCACGGGATCGCCGCCGCCGTGGCGGTGATCATGTCGTCGATCTTTCCGTACTCCGCCGCCCGCTGGGTGGGGTCGGTGATGTACTTCGCCTGGTTTAGCGCGTTGTTGATCGTCGGATCATTCAACTGCGGCCAGTTCGAGTTGTTGGTCGGGCTCGCGGTGATCGAACCCCCGTTGAACGGGATGTCGATCATCGCCTGGCCGTCATTGAAGTCCTTGATCCACCCGACGTTCGGGCAGACGTTCGGCTCGTTCGCGACGACCGAACAGAACTTCGTGTACATGACGGCCTGCTCCACCGGGTGCAACTGGACGGTGAAGCCCAGGCTCGACAACTGAGCCTTGGCGACCTGTGCGGTGTCGCTGGCCGGGGGCACGTTGCTGGACACCATCGTGATCGTGCAGTTACCCGAGCACTTGCCGCTCGAGTAGCCGGCCTTCTTCATGTACGACTCGGCCAGCGCCAGGTCCCCGGTGGGGTGGTGGATGAAGTCGTACTGCGCTCCGGCGGGCCCAGCGGCGCCACCGGCCTGCTGGTACCCGGGGATCCCGGGCGGGGTGAAGTGCGTCGCCAGTCCGCCGGCGAGCGGTCCACCACGGGTGTCTCTCAGAGCCTCGCGGTTTGACACCGCGATCACGGCCTTGCGGACATTGATGTTGTTGAACGGCGGCTTCTGCGTGTTGAGGGCGATGTAGCGGTTACCGCCGGCCGGCGTCAGGGTCAACTGCTTCGGATATTGCGTCGCGGCGACCTTCAACGACTGCCCCGTGGCGGAGAAGTCGAAGTTGATCATGTCCGACCCGGTGAGGATCTTGCTCACGGCGGAGTTCGTGTCCGAGAACCCCTCCTGGACGATGACCTTGTCCACGAACGCGGGACGGAAGTCCGACCCGGCCGTGTAGTTCGGGTTGCGCTGCAGCACGATCTGCTTGCCGGGCGAGTAGTTCGTGATGTAGTACGGACCGACGTCGATCTGATGCTCACCGTACGTCGAAGACGGCGTCTTCGTGTCGTACTTGGCCGCGTAGCCCTCCGGTACCGGCGAGGACAGCGGCAGCGACAGGGCGTCGATCACACCGATCGACGACGGCTTCGACAGCTTGAACACGATCGTCGAGGAATCCGGCGTCGTGATGCCGCTGATGTCCGGCGCCTTCGTCGGGGTCTTCTTGACCGCAGCCTGGGCTTGCGAGAGACCCTCGAGATCGGCGAAATACAACCCGAGGTAACCGTTCGGGACGCCGGGCATCAGGCCTCGCTCGATCGCGTACTTGATGTCCTGCGAGACGACGGGCTTGCTCCACCCCTGACCTCCGCCGAGCGGCGGGCTGTAATGGATGTTCGGCTTGATCTTGAACGTGATCGTCTTGCCACTGTCCGTGACCACCGGCATCGCGGCGGCGAGCAACGGCTTCGGTGCCGCCGTGTCGTTGGGCGGCCATCCCATCAGCGGCGAGTCCACCGCGAGGTCGACCATGTAGGTCGGCTGGTAGTAGGCGGCGCCGGGATCGATGTAGTCGACGTCACCGTTCGAGAGCGCGGTGAGCGTTCCGCCCTTCGCGGCACCCGCCGGCGCGGTCACGACCGCCGGATACTTGGCCAACGCCGCGGCGACGGCCGATGACGAGCCGCTGCTCGAGCTGCTGCTACCGCCGCTCGAGCTCCCAGAGCTGCTCGACTTGCTGCTCGAGCCGCATGCCGCGAGCCCGATCGATACCACAGCCAGGAGCACGGGGACAGACACCCCGAGCAATCTGGACCTGGATCGCATAATCCTTCCTTTCAGTTTGACGACGTACTTCACTTCAGTTGTCCTTGAACTCCCCCAGGACCTCAGGACTTCGCTGTGCGTGGGTTCAACGCGTCCGTCATCGCGTCGCCCACGAAGTTGAAGGCGAGCACGGTGAACAGCAGCGCCAGACCCGGGAACAGCATGTACCACCACTGGCTCTGGATGTTCAGCGAGGCATCCGAGATCATCTGACCCCAGCTCGGAGTCGGCGGCTGGACGCCCACACCCAGGAACGACAGTGCCGCCTCGAACAGAATCGCGGTCGGCACGAAGGTGGTTACGAACACGATGATCGGAGCTGACAGGTTCGGCAGCAGCTCCTTCACGATGATGCGCCGGTTCGACGCGCCCAGCGATCGCGCCGCGTCGACGAACTCCTTCTCGCGGAGCGAGAGAACCTGACCACGGATGATCCTCGCCGGATAGGTCCAGCTGGTCAGGGCGATCACGGCGATGACGACGGGGACGCCCGGCTTCACCAGACCCCCGACGCACCCGGTTCCGAACGAGCACGCCGAGGCCAGCCCGATGGCCAGCAGAAGGTACGGAATGGCCAGCCAGGCATCGACGGCGCGCGAGACGACCGTGTCGACCCAACCACGGTAGAAGCCGGCGAAGAGCCCGAGGAACACCCCGATCACGGTGGTGATCGCGGTCGAGACGAACGCCACGATCAGCGAGACTCGAGCGCCGTAGATCACCCGGCTGAAGACATCGCGGCCGAGCTGGTCGACGCCGAACAGGTGGGCCGAGCTCGGCCCCGTCGGCTGCCCGAACAGATCGAGCGCGTTGGTGTCGGCCGTATACGGCCCGGGCGCCCCGAACAGCTTGACCACGAGCGGGGCGAAGATCGCGACCAGGATGAGCAGGATCAGGAACCCAATGCTCACGAGCGCGAACTTGTCCTCGCGGAAGCGCTTGAAGAACAGCTCCCACGGGGACCGGGCGGCGATCTCGCCGCTGACGAGCTCAACCTGTGCGCCGGCTTCCTCTTCGGCGAGGTGTAGGTCTGATGTGGTGCTGACGCTCATGCGCTAAGGCCTGCGCACCAAGTACGCCTCGCCAGTGGAACCTCCTCCACAACCGAGGGATACCACATCTACGGACGGCACGCTACCAATGATTAATCGCCGCTAAACGGAGCGCTAGTTAGCGAACAACCTGGTTTGCCGACGGATCGGCTCGCGCCGCCGGGCGCCGATACGCTCTTTCCGGCGGCCGCCCTCGTAGCTCAATGGATAGAGCACGCGCCTCCTAAGCGCGGGATGCAGGTTCGATTCCTGCCGGGGGCATCGAGTGGCTCCGGGCGGCGAGACGATCCTCACCGGCCCCCGTGCTACCGTCCGCGCTTCTCCGTGGCCGACACGCTAGAAGCACCATCGATCCCTCAGGCGGCTGCTGCGGATCACGTTGTAGGGCGCGAACCAGAGCCGTGGACGCTGCGCGCGTACGTGAGCGAGCACCCGTGGCTGTCCACCGGCGTGGTGATCGTGGCGGTCTCGACCCTGCTCGTCGCGTGGGCCCGGACCCGGCCGAGCTACGACGCGTACGGCTGGATGGTGTGGGGCTATCAGACGCTTCACGGGAGCCTCGACCTCGGTGGCGCACCGTCGTGGAAGCCCGTGCCCTTCCTGTTCACGGTCCCGTTCGCGCTCTTCGGCCACTACCAGCTGTGGCTGTGGATGATCACCGCGTGTGCGGTCGCGCTGGCCGGCCCGGTGTTCGGAGCCCGAATCGCGTTCCGCTTGTCCGGCGGCCGCGAGCCGCGCCAGGACTTGCCGCCGCTTCGGCGCTACGCCCCTTACGCAGCCGCGTTCGTCGCGGGGGCGGCCGTACTCGGGATCGAGGATTACCTGCACTACATCCTGAGCTCGCAGTCGGACCCGATGCTGGTCACGTTCCTTCTGGCCGCGCTCGACATGGGCCTGCTCGGCCGCTACCGCTGGGCGCTCGTGTTCGCCGTGCTCACGGGGCTGGGTCGGCCGGAGGTGTGGCCGTTCCTGGGGCTGTTCATGCTCTGGTGCTGGTTCAAGGTGCCGGGCATGCGCTGGATGGTCATCGCCGGCGTGGTCCTGATCGCGTTCATGTGGTTCGGGATCCCGACCATCACCAACGGGCGGCCGGACGTTGCGGGGCAGCTGGCCAAGGGCTCGCCTCGCCAGCTCAAGAGCAACCAGTTGATCGGGACGGTCAAACGCTTCCACGAGATGCAATACCTGCCGATTTGGATCGCCGCGGCGCTGGCGGTGGTGCTCGCAGCGGTCCGGCGCAACTGGATCGTGCTCGCGCTGGGCGTCGGCGTCGTGGCGTGGCTGATCGTCGAGATCGCGTTCGCCTACCACGGCTGGCCGGCGCTGCCGCGCTACATGTTCGAGGCCGCAGGCGTGGTTGCCGTCCTGGCCGGCGTGGCGGTGGGCTGGCTGCTGGGCGACCTGCCTCGGATCATCCGGGGCGCCCCCGCCTGGGCCGGCGCGGTGGTGGCCGCGATCCTCGTCGTGGCCATGCTCCCCGGCGCGGTTTCACGAGCGCGCACCGAACACCAGGACCTGCGCCACGAGCGAGCCCGCACCCACCAGATCGCGACGCTCCAGAGCGCGACGCTTCGCCTGGGCGGTGCGGCTCACATCCTGCGCTGCGGTCAGCCGGTCACCGACGTCGGCTACGTGAGCTCGCTCGCCTGGCTGTATCACGAGGACGTCGGCTCGATCGGAGGTCTTCAGCAGGGGGTCGAGAAGGCGGAGCTGCGAAACCCGGCGATCCCCAAGGTGCTGTTCAAGCCGATCAGCTCGGGCGGGTGGAACGTCGAGCCGTGGCACACGCGTGCGAACCAGGTGGCGCGCTGCGCGGGGCTCCACGCCACCTACACGGGCA
>Ga0335080_10007274_pt1 | contig 11472 bp, 8 predicted proteins | sample Lox_Sample_34_FD_206720 | JGI IMG/M metagenome (GOLD analysis project Ga0335080, IMG submission 206720) | Soil microbial communities from Loxahatchee National Wildlife Refuge, Florida, United States - Lox_Sample_3.4 | ecosystem: Environmental > Terrestrial > Soil > Wetlands | place: USA: Florida...
TCACAGACTTAACAGGAAATCCACAGTTTGGCGCACCGGAAATACAGGTAAAACCGTATAGACCGCACACTTTTCCCCTTAGAGCTTGTGGCAAAACCTCCCGTGCTCCCCGGTTTTTCTGGGGGGGTATGCGACACTCCAGGGATCAATCGCAGCCTCCTTGGCTCGGGACAGGCTCGAAGGTGTGGCTGCACAAAACCGAGTCCATCACAGCGAACCGTGATACCAGTCGTCGCGGGCGTGGCCAGAGTGCGCTAGCTTGTGTTGAGGCCTCGATTCCCTCCTTACTCGCAAGCAGGTCTCCGTTCGGTCTAAACCAAGGCAACTCGGAAATATCGGGTTTTCCGACCCGAATCGTGCGAATCGTCGCGCTTCGGGCGCCTGAACCCCAAACAGTGACCATCCTGACCAGCCACATAATGTGGCTCGCCTGAAAGGTGAGAAGTATGCATCTCGACATTTTCCACCTGACGAAGGCGTTCATTTCTCGCGCTTCGATTCATCCACCGCTCCCCTGAAAGGAGGGGAATGCTATGAAACGAATTAGATTCTGGGCCGCCGCAGGCAGGACACTGGCGGTCGTGACCCTAACGCTAATAGTGGTTCTGATGTTGGTACCCGGCTCCTGGGCGGCAGAATACAAGGCGCTGCACAAGTTCAAGGGTGGCAAAGACGGAGCCTCCCCCCAAGCCGGCCTGATCTTCGACCCAGCAGGAAATCTCTACGGCACGACGTACGCGGGCGGGCGTTCAAGTCTTTGTGATGGCGGCTGCGGTACAGTCTTCAAGCTGACGTCCAACGGGGGTGGAAGCTGGACGAAAAGCGTGCTCCATTCTTTTCACTACACCGACGGATCCGCTCCTTCAGCTAGCCTCATCTTAGATGCCGCCGGAAACTTGTACGGCACAACTGCCGGCGGGGGCATATATGGGATGGGCACAGTCTTCCAGTTGACGCCGAACGGGCATGTAGGCTGGACGGAGAGCGTTATCCATTCGTTTGTGTACAACTTTGCGGACGGATACACTCCCGAAGCGGCCCTGATCTTCGACCAAGCAGGAAACCTCTACGGCACGACACGGAACGGCGGGACAGGATGCTCTGGAGGCCATGAGGGAGGCTGTGGCACCGTCTTCCAGCTAACGCCAAACGGGGATGGGAGCTGGACCGAGAACATCATCCACTCGTTCACCAACGACTGCCCCGGCGGAGTCTGCGACGGACTAAATCCCCTGGCTGGCCTGATCGTCGATGCGGCAGGTAACCTCTATGGTACGACCCCGATTGGCGGCGATGCGGACTGGGGAACGGTTTTCGAGCTGAAGCCGAACGGGGAAGGAACGTGGGCGGAAAGTATCCTCCATTCATTCATGAACATCGATGGAGACCCACAGGCTGGCCTGATCTTTGACGCTGCTGGAAACCTCTATGGCACGAGCGCCGAAGGCGGGTCTTATAACCATGGCACAGTTTTCAAACTGATTCCGAACCCTGACGGGAGCTGGACGGAGAATGTGCTTCACAGCTTCACGGGTGGCAAAGACGGAGACGGTCCATGCGCCGGCCTGATCCTGGACGGGGCAGGCAATCTTTACGGAACTACCCTCAATGGCGGCACCAATAACTCGGGGACGGTGTTCAAGTTGATCCTTCAGCCTGGCGGCAGCTGGAAATTCACTACACTCCATAGGTTCAAATATGGGCAGGAACCTCAGGCAGTTTTAGTGATGGATGCCGCGGGCAATCTCTACGGCACGGCTCCAAAGGGCGGACGCGGCTACGGCGTGGTGTTTCGAATTACACCCTGATTTGCGCCTGCCCTTGCACGGATAAACTGTACTAGGGCGAATACGAAGCCGCCTCTTCGGGGGTGGCTTTCTTGGTTGCGGCAGGGTTTTGTTAGGGGCTCTTAGGGGGGGACCACGCCCCCCGACAGGACGGGACTGTCAATGCCCTGCGCAGGATCACCTAAGAGGGACTTCAGGAGCGACTGCAAGTCATCCACAGCCTGCTTCACCATGGTCAACGTGAACACGTCGGGGTTGTACTGAGCGCGGCCCAGCAGACCCCCCGGGCGCTGGCTCAATTCGAAGTAGAGATCCCAGCGCGATCCGCCGCTCTCCACGTCCATGAATGTCATGCTCCATCCGGGCGGAAGAATCGCTACGTCCGGCGCAACTGACAGGGCGATGTTAAAAAGCAAATGGCGGCTGAAGCCGGGTCTTACTTGAAGATGCTCGGCGATAGTTTCCAGCGGCAGGTCGTCGTTTGAGATTGCGCCCAGGGTGATCTCGCGCGCCTGTCGCAGCAGTTCACGAAATGTCGGATTGCCAGACATGTCAGTGCGAAGCGGGACGGGGTTGAGGAAATAACCGGTCAGGCGCTGAAATTCCGGAAACTTGCGGCCGGAGGGCGCCAGGGTGACGACAGTGACGTCATCCTGCTGTGCGTACCGGTGGAGCAGGGTGGCCAGACCTGCAAGCAGGATCATGAACAGCGTGACCCCTTCGCGCCTGGCTAGTTCCAGCAGTGACTCTGTCAGATCCTTGCCCATGCTGAACGGGTGAATCGCTCCATGATAGGTCGGCGAAGCTGCGCTCGCATGCGCGTTTGGCCACCGCAATGGGATTAGGTCGCCAGCCAGCTGCTTCTTCCAGTAATCCAATTGTCTTTGCCGTTCGGCGCCGGTGAGGCGCTGGCGCTGTTCGCAGGCGTACTCGGCGAATTGAATTTCGAGCTCCGGGAGCGGCGAAGGTTTCCCAGCCGCGAAACTTTCATAGAGGGTCGTAAGTTCCGTGGGGAAGACGTCGTAGACGGTGGTCCCGTCGACGATGCTCTGGTGCGCGGTTAGGAAGAGCTGATGTTCCTTGTCACTCAAGTTGACCAGCCGTGCGCGGAGTAGTGGTCCACGGGCGAGATCGAAGGGCTGCTGCGCGTCCTCGGTGGCGAGTTTCAGTGCCTTGCCCTCTGCGCTCGGCGCGGACGAAAGGCCTGTGCCACGTCCTTCGCCAATTTCGAGTGCGGATCGAAGGTCGCTGATTTGGAGCTTAAAGTTGGCTGGCGGGGGATGGATTACTTGAATGGGCTGGCCATCTTGCACGGCAAAGGTAGTTCGCCAGATTTCATGTCGCCGGATGATTTCCGCAAAAGCCTTCTCCATGGCCGCGGCATCGCAGGGTCCGTGGCGATGCAAGGTGATCGACTCGTTGTAAAGAGGGGATTGCGCGCCGACGGTCCGTTGAAGTTGCCACACCTGCTCTTGCGAGAGCGACAGCGGAATGGGGCCGCTCTTAGCGCGAGCCGGCGGGTTAGTTGGGGGCGCCAGGTTGCCGCGCCTCTGCAGTTCCAGCAGCTTTCGCTTAGCCTCGGAGAGGCGGGTGTCGTTCGGCATCCGAGTTCCGTCTAACTGGTCGATGCCTGGAACCGGACGGGCAGGCTGGTCAGGCCGCGCAGCCCCAGGTTATTTCGCCAGACCAGCGGGCCGGGCTCAAGCTCGAGATTGGGCAAGCGCCGCAGGATGGCGTCGAATGCCTCCTGACCCTCCACGCGGGCTAGCGCCGCACCAAAGCAGAAATGCGCCGCATATCCGAAGGCAAGATGCCGGTTGTCTTTGCGGGTAATATCGAATCGGTCGGGTTCGGGAAAGCGTTCGGGATCGCGATTCGCCGCCGCCATCACGGCCATCACCGCCTGACCTTTGCGGATGATCTTACCGCCGAGTTCCACATCGTCCTTAGCTAGGCGTCCGGTATGCTGGCTGGGGCTCTCGTAGCGCAGCATCTCTTCGACGGCGGAAGGAACCAGGGTAAGATCCGCCCTCAGACGCTTCATCTCTTCAGGGTGACGCAGCAGCGTGAGTACGCCGTTACCGATCAGGTTGGTCGTGGTCTCCAGTCCCCCGACCATGGTCACGATGCTGGTGGCAATCACTTCCTCTTCACTCAAGCGATCGCCGTCCACCTCCGCCACCATCAGCGAATGGACTAGACCATCGCGAGGGTACTTGCGTTGCTCGCGGATTGCATCCCGAAAGTAGGTCGTCACCTCATTCACGGTGCGGAGCATCCGCGGCGCGTGCTCGGGGTTGTGCTGGAAGTTTCCCAGCATCTCGGCGAAATTCTGGGACCAGCTTTTCAATTGATGCTGATCGCTGAGCGGCACGCCCAGCATTTCCGCGGTCACGGTGCAAGGCAGGGGCTCGCCCAGGTCCCGGATGGCGTCCAGGCAGCCCTTGCTCAGCGCCGCATCCAGAAGGTCAGAGACAATCTGACGAATGTGTGTGCGCAAAACCTCAACCCGCGCCGGACTGAAGGCCTGTGACGCCAGGCTCCGCAAGCGCGTGTGCGCCGGTGGGTCCATGAACAGCATCTGCTTGACCATCAGCTTGGCAATCGGACTCATCTCGTCGAGTCCCATGGCATTCAACTTCTCAGGCGTATGTGTACGCTCGGCGGAAAAGTTGTGCAGCACTTCGAGCACGTCGGCATACCGCGTCACCACCCAGGTGTGGAGGAAGGGATCCCAGTGAACCGGATCTTCGCTGCGCAGGCGGTGAAACAGGGGATAAGGATTGGCCAGAACCTCCGGATCGAGGAGGTGATACAGGCTGAGCGCGCTGGCTCCGGTGCTTCTGGAGATGGCACGGTCCGTGGTTGTGCTCATAACTTGGTTTCAGCTGGACCCAAAGCCGCAAGGCGGCGCTGGGCTTCTTCTTCGCTCATGGCATCGAGCGAGGCGACCAGGAGCTGTTCCACCACCTCGGCAAGTCCGCCGACGGTGGGATGATCAAACAACTCTAACAACGAAACTTCAACTCCGAAAGTGGATCGGAGCTGGGCGATTACCTGTGTCCCCAGCAGCGAATTGCCGCCGAGCAGGAAGAAATTGTCGTGAACCCCAACCTGGTCGACGCTCAGAAGCCTGGCCACGATGGCGCTGATTCGCTCCTCGGTCGGCGAAGTAGGGCCGACGTAGGGTTCGTCGCGCATCGCGCTGGCATCGCTCGATATCAGCGCCGATCGGTCGACTTTTCCGTTCGGGCCGATGGGGAGCACTTCGAGCATGATGAAAGCCGCGGGCAGCATGTATTCAGGCAATTGTCCGGCGAGAAATCCGCGCAATTCCGTCATGCTCGGCGACGCGCCCTTCTGTGGAACGATGTATGCCAGAAGGCGTTTCTCATCGCCATCGCGGTTAGCCACGACGAAACTCTCACGCACCGCGGGATGACGCAGCAGGGCTGCGGCGACTTCATTCAACTCAATCCGGTAACCCCGAATCTTGACCTGATCGTCCACCCGCCCGTGGAAAGAAATCTGTCCGTCGGGCAACCGTGACACCAGGTCTCCGGTCCGGTAGACCTTCTTGCCGGCATGCAGCGGATCGTTGATGAACCGCGCCGCTGTCAGTTCCGGATCGTTCAGATAACCCCTCGAGACTCCAGCCCCGCCGATGTAAAGCTCTCCGACCTGTCCCGGGGAAAGCTCCCGCATTTCGCTGTCGAAAACGTGGGCTTCGGTCCCATCAATCGGACGTCCAATGGGCGGCAGCTGGCCGTCGGTGCGCTCGGCGGATACCGGCGCAGAGGTTGCGACCACCGTGCACTCGGTGGGACCGTAATTATTGACCAGGGTGAAGGGAAGCTTGGCCGGGGGATAGTGCCGCAAGGTATCCGCCCCGGTGAGGAGAAAGCGCAGCGCACTTTTCTCAGGCCAGGGCAGCTTGACCATTTGCTCGGCCAGCGGAGTTGGAACAAACGCAATCGCAATATTCTCCCGGACAAGAAAGTCACGAAGCTTATCCGGTTGGGTACGAGTAGCATCGTCCACAATGTGCAGACTGCTTCCGGCGGCAAGATGGGCCCACAATTCCCAGGCGGCAGCGTCGAAACCAATGGAAGCGAGTTGGGTCGCGCGGTCCTTCGCGGTAACGGCGAAAGCACGGATGTGCCAGCGCACAAGATTCAGCAGGTTATCGTGGCCGACCTGAACAGCCTTAGGTGCGCCGGTAGAACCGGAAGTGTAGATGACGTACGCCAGATCATGCGGATTAACCCGGTACGCGAGAGCGTCTTTCGCTTGCGCGGCAATCTGCGAAGTGCTGCGATCAAGGACCAATAATTTGCAATGGCCGGCCGCGATGGTGTCAGCCAGCTTCGATTGAGTGACCAGCACCGGCACCCGTGCGCCCTCGAGCATCGTGTTCAGACGCTCCGCGGGCGTTCTCGAGTCGAGCGGCAGATACGCTCCACCAGCCTTGAGAATTGCCAGGGCTGCCAGCGGAAAGTCTATCGAGCGCTCCAGATACACGCCCACCAGACTTCCCCGTCCTACTCCCAGAGTCTGCAGGTAACGGGCCAACTGATTGGATCGTTGGTCGAGTTCGCGGTAGGTGAGCTGTTGCGATCCCGAAGCGATGGCCAGCGCCTCGGGGGCGCGGGCGGCCTGCTCATGAACCAGTTCAGGCACACAAGCTTCGGCCGACTCCGCACTTGGAACCGGCGTGAGAACCGACGGTGATTCATGACTGCTTTCCATACACTTCGACCCGTTTCCGAACCGACCACTTGGGGACCCCAGGAAGACTTGCCTGAGGATTGAAGGCCGGGAGCACGCCAAGCTTTGCCAGCATTATAGACGACTTCTAACCCGCTAGTGGCAAATTCTGGGAGCTTGTCTAAGCCATGGATGTTACTGAAAGGGCAAGGCTTGCAGGTCAAACAAATTGGCCAAAGCCGGAATCGGTGTATCATATGGGGTGATTTGTCGGCGAGTGGCCCCCAAGTCCCTCCCTGCCATGAACTTCGGCGCTTTCCGTTTCGAATATGAGTGGTGATGCTCTAGTTCAAGCCGCCGGTGTGACGCGACCCTCGAAATCCGTGCGTTTACGCGAAGCGCGGTTCGAGGACCACCCCCAGGTAGCGGCGCTGGAAACGAAGTTCGAGCTCGTTCCCAAGAGCTACGAAGAGTGGATGCACCTCTGGGCGGATAATCCAGCCTGCCGCGAAATGCAGGGCAAGTTTCCAATCGGCTGGGTACTGGAGAATGCCGACGGCGCCATCGTTGGCTACCTGGGCAATATTCCTGTGAACTGTGAATTGGAGGCGCGCAAGCTGTTGGCCGCCACGACTCGCGCCTGGGTAGTGGAGGAGTCCGCACGCAGTTATGCCTTGCTGCTATTAGCCACTTATTTCAAGCAGGACAACGTCGAGCTGTTTCTCAATACCAGTGTGAACTCGGAATCGGCGCGCGCCTATGGCTCGTTTCAGGGAATCCCGGTGCCGGTGGGAGCATGGGATCGATCGCTCTTCTGGATCACAAATTACCGAGGGTTCGCAGAGAGCTTCCTAAGAAAAAAGGGCGGTAGCATGGCGCGGCCACTGAGTTATCCGTTGTCGGGAGCCCTTTTCCTGGCGGATCAATTCCGGGCTGGCCGTTTTTCCGACGAGATGGCTTTTGAGGTGCAAAGTTGCGCTGGTTTTGATGACCGCTTTGAAAGCTTCTGGATGGCGCTACGCAAGATGAAGCATCGCCAACTGCTGTCCATCAGGAACCGCGAGGCGTTGGAATGGCACTTCAAGTACTCATTACTCAACCAGAGCGCCTGGATCTATACCTGGGGTGGAAGCTCAGGCCTGGCCGCGTACTCCATTTTCGATCGTCAGGATTATCATCCGTTCGGGCTTACACGCATGCGACTGACAGACTTCCAATGCCTCGATGAAGAGAAAGCCCCAGCTATTCTGAACGCCATGCTGAAAACCGCGTTAGCGCGGTGCCGGCGGGAGTCCTTCCATATGCTGGAGCTCACCGGGCTGAATCGGCGGCTGGAGAGCGAAGTCGAGCGCGCCTCGCCGCATCACCGGCAGCTTTCCAATTGGCGATACTTCTACAAGGCGAATCGGCGGGACCTTGGAGAAAAGTTGAAGAATGCAGACCTGTGGGACCCTTCGTTCTATGATGGAGACTCCAGTCTGTAGAGCCGGATGAAGATGTAACGATGTCCAACGACCGCAGCCAGAGCAATCCCGCGACCGTATTGTTTCGACGGATTCATTACCGGCTGGCCGCGTCGAAAATTCGCCGGCCGCTGGCCTGGTGGCGTCATTTGGGTCTGCGGCGCGAGGACGTCATCCTTGGCTGCTATCCCCGTTCGGGTGGAACCTGGCTCCGGTTCACCCTGTTTGAAATCCTGACCGGCCAACCCGCCAACTTTAACAGCGTCAACAGTGCCTTCCGTGGGCTCACTGATCATCGCCATGGCTGGCCGCTCTTGCCAGGCGCGGGCCGATTCATCGGATCGCACGAACCCTTTCGCCGCGAGTACCGGAAAGCGGTATACCTGGTGCGGGACGCGCGCGATGTGGCGCTTTCGGAATTCGATTTCGAGAAAAATCTGGGCATCCGCCGCGCCGGCTTCGACGAATATCTGGAAGACATGCTGCTGGGACGGAAGCGTTACGGATCCTGGCAAGACCACGTGGTCTCATGGATTGACTCTCCCCTGGCCCAGGCGGGCAACCTGTTGCTGATTCGTTACGAGGACCTGCGTCAGGATAGCGTCGCGATGTTTACCAGGCTGGTCAATTTTCTCGGCGCGCGGATCGAGCCGGGGTCCGTGGAACGGGCGCTCGCCAACAACAGCATCGAAAAAATGCGGGAGAAGGAAGACAAACTTTATGGCGAAGAGAACTATGCCGACGTGCCTCGCCGGCCGGAGAAAGGCCTGCAGCCCGGCGGCCGCTTTGTACGCGCAGGCAAGATGGGAAACTGGCAGGAGAAACTGACTCCCGAACAACTCCGGCGCATCGAGGAGCACACCGCTGCTGTCCTGCGACGGCTGCAATATCCGGTGGTGAGCCTCGATACGGCACCCGCTCAACTGATGAGGTGAGCGAATTTTTCCAGGTCAATATTTCCACCCGAGACGATGGCCACAATCTTGCCGGAACCGGCGCGGCCCGAGAGCGCAGCAGCTACCGCGCAAGCTGCGGCACCTTCCATGATGATGCGGTTTCGCTCGGCCACCAGCTTCAGCGCCCTGGTGGCCTCGTCAAGAGTGACCACCAGAGATCCATCCAGCAATTGTCGAGCCCGTTCAAACATCTGTGGGAACACCAGCTTGCTGCCGATGCCATCCACAAAAGACGGGCGATACTCGACCTCATGCGGCGCGTTCGCGGCGAGCGAAGCTGCTAGTGGCGCTCCGCTTTCGACCTCGGCAGCATAGATTCTGACGTGCGGCGCGAGCGCCCGCAGAACTGCCGCGATACCACACGACAGCCCGCCTCCGCCCCAGGGGATGACCACTGCCTCGAGGCTGGGTAAATCCTCCAGCAGTTCCAGCGCGATCGTGCCATTGCCAGCCATAACATAAGGATCATCAAAAGCATGAATGAAGGTTGCGTCCACGCCGGGATAGGAACGGGTTTCGAAGGTACGCCACCACTCGGCAAATGGAACCTGGATGACACGGCCGCCCATTCTTTCCACCGCGCGAATCTTGGTAGCGGGCGCGGTTTCGGGAGCGATGATGGTGGCCGGTATCCCCAGACGCTGGGCGCAGAACGCCACTCCCTGAGCCATGTTGCCGGCCGAAGCGGTCAGCACGCCGCGCTGCAGTTGTGGGCGGGGAGTCTGCGCCATTACGTTCGCGGCTCCGCGAATTTTGAAAGAACCGATCGGCTGCAGGTTCTCGAGTTTCAGATGCAAATCGACGTCGGAGTCGGCACGGCAGCGGACCAGCGGCGTCCTCAGAGCGAGCGGCGAAATCTGGCGTCGTGCGGCTTCGGCCATCGCGACCGTAATTGGCATCTGCCTATCTTAATTTGCGGTGAGATGAATTTCCCGGAATGCGAAACCTCTCCGGAAAGTGGCAGCACGGCATTTGTGCATAATTCTGCACACTCGTTGGGCGCCGCCTCGAATCCCTTGCCCAGCGCAGATTCTCATTGACAGACATGGTTTGAGGTGTAAGATTCGGTTCGCTTTTTGCTCTGTCCCGTTGCCTGTATGAAAATCCCGGCGAAGTTGGCTTTTCTTCGCCCATCAACCTAGGCCGAATATTAGGAGACAAAGATGAAGAAGACATTCGTCGCTGTACTCTGCTTCGCCCTCCTGGCGCTCATCGGCGTGACGATGTTGACCGCAGGCGGAAAGCCGGTTCAACCCAAGCTGGCCTTTGCCAGCCCCAGCTCGGAGATTGTGGCGGGAGAATTGGCTGACGCCAAGCTCACGACCATTGCCGGCAACTTGAGCACTTATAAGTTCGGTGTGTACTTCTGCTGCTACGGCCTGACGATCTCGGGCCCGGATTCGCAGGTTGGCGGTCCTTACTGGGACGCAATTCCCTTTACTCCCGATGCCAATTATGTCGTGACCAAAGCGCAAGCGTCGGTGGGTTGGGGCGGTTTGGGGACCAACGGGGTGACCCTCAGCATTAACCAGGATAACGGCGGCCTGCCGGGCACAGCTCTGAAGACGTGGAATAAGATCAACCTGTCCCACTTTGGGTCTTGCTGCGTCGTGACTACAGGAAAAGACAGCGCCGGCATACCGGTGACGCAAGGCACGCAGTACTGGATCGTCGTCAGCACCTCGGATGCAACCAAGGCTACGTACGACGGCTGGGCTTTCAACAGTACGGATATGAGAGCCTTTCCGCTCGCGTTTTACAACCAGGGTATTTGGCAGACCGCCAACTCGATCTTGCCGGGTTACGCGGTATTGGGCCACAAGTAGAGGAAATAGATTGGACCCCGCCGCCGGGCTTCTCGTTGCGAGGAGCCTGGCAGCGGCTCCTATGTCCTCTGCTTACAACTGCTTGGCTTGATTCTCCGGCTCACAATCTTTGCCCCTCACAGCGCTGGGTGATTCTCGTCACCGCCGGAAGCGCCGGAAATCTGCGATAAGTGTCTTGAGAATCGTTGCTGCCTGCTGCGGCGCTCTTGGTGTCTGCGGCTGCAGTTAGACAGTGGCGCTCCGATAGCGACTCCCCCGGAGCCAAACTCTTTGAAACAGCGGGGTGTCCGCATGCCTGCCAATCTCCTGGGGCGCTTCCTGCACAAGCTGGCCTTCGTGATGCCCGGCGGAGACACTCTGCGCCCGTGGCTGCACCGGCTGCGTGGCGCAAGAATCGGGAAGAACGTCTGGATCGCTCAACTGGTGTATCTCGACGAACTTCATCCCAAAGATGTCTCCATCGGGGATAACTGCACCATCGGCTTCCGCAGTTCCATTTTTACTCACTTCTATTGGGGGCCGAGAAGGCCGGTCAGCAACGGAAAAGTTGTCATCGAGAAGGATGTCTTCATCGGTCCGCATTGCGTGATTCTGCCCAACGTAAAGATCGGCGAAGGGGCGGTGATACGCGCCGGCAGCGTGATCAGCAGAAACGTGCCCCCGCGTGCGTTTTGGGGGGCGCCTCCTTCGGAGTTCCTCGGTGTTGCCACGGTTGCGTTGACCGCTGAGCACT
>Ga0335080_10007276_pt1 | contig 11470 bp, 7 predicted proteins | sample Lox_Sample_34_FD_206720 | JGI IMG/M metagenome (GOLD analysis project Ga0335080, IMG submission 206720) | Soil microbial communities from Loxahatchee National Wildlife Refuge, Florida, United States - Lox_Sample_3.4 | ecosystem: Environmental > Terrestrial > Soil > Wetlands | place: USA: Florida...
AAGGCCCTGTTTCCGAGGCATTTGGACCTTCCCTCACAGCTGAAACCGGATGCCCTGCGCGAGGGGCAGATCGGAGGACCAGTTGATGGTATTGGTCTGGCGGCGCATGTAGGCTTTCCAGGAGTCGCTGCCGGCCTCGCGGCCGCCGCCGGTCTCCTTTTCGCCGCCGAAAGCCCCGCCGATTTCCGCACCGCTAGTCCCTATATTAATGTTGGCAATGCCGCAGTCGCTGCCGCGAGGGCTCAGGAACGTCTCCGCCGAGATCAGATTGGTGGTGAACATGGCGGAGGAGAGGCCTTGTGGCACGGAGTTGTGCTGGTCGATGGCGTCCTCCAGCCTGGTGAACTCGACCAGGTAGAGGATGGGCGCGAAGATTTCGTCGTTGATGATGGTCATGCCGGGCCTGGCGCGCACCAGCGCCGGCTCGACAAAACAGCCGCCCAGGTGGCGGCCGCCATAGAGAATCTCGCCGCCCTGCTGCTGGATGGTTTCGAGGCCGCGGAGCATGTCGGAGACGGCATCGCGTGAGACCAGCGGCCCCATCACCGTGGCTTCGTCCATCGGGTTGCCGATCTTCACCTGTTTATACGCCGCAATCAGTGCCTCGGTCATGCGCGCCGCGATCCCGCGTTGCAGAAACAGCCGCCGCGTGGTGGTGCAGCGCTGGCCGGCCGTGCCCACACTGCCGAACACCACGGCGCGCAGAGCGAGATCGAGATTCGCATCGTCCATCACCACGATGGCGTTGTTGCCACCGAGTTCGAGAATGGTGCGCCCCAGCCGCCGCGCTACCACTTCCGATACGTGCCGGCCCGCCAGCGTGGAGCCGGTGAAGCTCACCAGCGGTACATTTCGGTCCTCGATCATGCGCTCGCCAACGGTGCGGCCCTCGCCGATGACCAGATTGAACACGCCTCGCAAGCCGTGCCGCTCGAAAACACGGTTGCAGATTTTTTGCACCGCAATGGCTGTCAGCGGAGTCTTGGACGACGGCTTCCAGACGACGCAATCGCCGCAGACGGCCGCGATCATGGCGTTCCACGACCACACCGCCACCGGAAAATTGAAGGCGCTGACCACGCCCACCACGCCCAGCGGGTGCCACTGCTCGTACATGCGGTGGCCGGGGCGTTCGCTGTGCATCGTCAAGCCGTAGAGCTGGCGCGAGAGTCCCACCGCGAAGTCGGCGATGTCGATCATCTCCTGCACTTCGCCCAATCCCTCGGCGAGAATCTTGCCCATTTCGAGAGTGACCAGCGCGCCCAGCTCGGCCTTGTGCTGGCGCAGTTCCTCACCGATCTGGCGGACGATCTCGCCGCGTTTCGGGGCAGGCGTCATACGCCAGCCTTCGAACGCCTCGAGAGCGCGCTTCACCACACGGTCGTATTCGCGCGGCCCGGCCGTCTGGACTTTCGCGATCAGCGAGCCATCGGCAGGATTGACGGAATCGAGCTCACGCCCCGAGGGCACGGGAATCCACTCGCCTCCGCACGCGCCGGAGTTGATGGGCTCGATCTCCAGGCTCTCCAGAATCTCTTCTACTCGTGCCGCGTTTGTCTCGGCCACGTTCATGGGTTCACCTCCGCCAGCCATCCGAATGCGCGCGTTCCCGTTCCAAACCGGCGCCCGGCGCGCATGGCCCGGTCCCGCATTCTCTCGACCATCTCCGCCTGAAACTCCGGCTCATGCCATTTTATGTACGCGCGCTCGTCACTGATGCGGAGCGCGGCCGCGCGCGTGGTCGCGCCCGATGTCTTCACTACGCGCACGTGAAACGGATCGGCGACGATATCGCGGTCGGTGGCCTCGAGCACCATGTCGACGAGCGCTTCAGGATTCGACGGCAATAGCGGCGCGAGCGTGGCGTAGGTCGCAATGCCCGCCTGGCGCAGACGCTGAATCACGCGGATACGTTCCGGAATGGGCGCGCAGAGCGGTTCATAGAGCCGGCGCACGTCTTCGCGGTCGGTAGTGATGGAAAAACTGACGCGAAGCCGGGTGAGCGTGTTGAGCGCTTGCAGTTTTTCGAGATCGCGCAGGATGAGAGGTCCGCGGGTCTGGATGACGAAGACGCGCGGCGGGCGCGCGATCACGGCGTCGAGCAAGCGCGGCATCAGACACTCTTCCGCTTCGGCGGGCTGATACGGATCGACCAGAGGCGAGCAGTAGATGATCTGATCGGCCCGCAGCGCCTTATCGAGCAACGCAGCCGCGTTGGCCTTGAATGTGGTGAAGCGCCCCCAGTGCTGCCAGTCCGCCGGTTTCAGGCCGCCATAGATGCGCATGGTGGGCACATAACAATACGTGCACCCGAAGGTGCAATTCCGCGCCGGCGAGAGCGAATGCGTAAATCCGGCCTCGGCGATGAAGCCGCAGGTGGGTGTCAGAATGCTGCGGGCTTCGGCGCGGTGAATCTCGAACGGCACCCTTTCATTTTAGTGGCTGGAGAACAATCCGGTTGGAGGAAAGGGCGGGAGAGTTGGTGCGGCACAAAATAAAGCAACACATGCTTTTGTTCGGCCGGGTTGAGGCCGAGCTTATGCTAAATTGGCAGTTACTGCGTGCGGAACGCTGAGACGTCAGGGGCGAAAAGATGCACCGCAGCGGTGGCTGCCGCGCTGTACATGCTGCCGTGTGTTGTGTGGAGCCAGGAGAGCCGACTGAAAGGCTTCATCGAATCCGGGCTCATGACACCGCTGCCCGGCAACGTTCATCCCCGGGCGCAGGCGCAATACGACCAAGGGCCGGCCGACGCGTCGCGTTCGATCAGCCCGATGACGCTGGTACTGAAACGCTCTGGCGAACAGCAGGCGGCGCTCGCCAGACTCTTGCAAGACCAGCAGGACCCGGCTTCGGGCCATTATCATCGGTGGCTGACGCCCGAGCAATTCGGCCAGCGGTTCGGATTCAGCCAAGGCGACATCCAAGCAGTCACCATCTGGCTGGAGTCGCAAGGCTTCACCATCGTCGATGTGCCGCTTAGCCGCAACCTGATCGTCTTCCGTGGCACCGTCCAGACCGTGCAGTCCGCGTTTCGAACCTCCATTCACAGTTATCTGGTTGACGGCGAAGCACACATCGCTAACTCCAACGCGCCGTCGCTCCCCGCTTCGCTCGCGCCGCTGGTTTTGGCTGTCACCGGTTTGAACGACTTTCATCCAAGGGGTTCGGCGCGCTTCGCCGGCAAGAAAGCAGCCGCGTCCCCCGACTTCACGGCCGCCGGCTCTCATTTTTTGACTCCAGCCGATTATGCGGTGATTTACGATCTCGCGCCGCTCTATCAGGCGGGGATCAACGGCTCCGGGCAACAGATCGCCGTCGTCGGCCAGTGCTCCATTGGGCTGAGTGACGTGCAAATGTTCCGGTCCACCTTCGGTCTGCCGCCGAACAATCCGCGATTCATCCTGGCGAGTGGAAGCCCCGAACCTCCATCGCAGGGCGGCGATTGCGACGAGGCATACCTGGACGTGGAGTGGAGTGGCGGGATAGCGAGCGGCGCCACCATCGACTACATCTACGCGACCGATGCGCTGTTTGCCGTCGAATACGCGGTCACACAAAACATCGCGCCGATCATAAGCTACAGTTTCGGTGACTGTGAGCGCGGCTTTAGCGCGAGTGACTCGACAGCGTTCGAATCTCTAGCGCAGCAGGCGAACGCGCAGGGCATTACCTGGGTGGCTTCATCCGGCGACTCCGGCGCGGCGGGTTGCGACGCGGCGTTCAGCTCCACTTCCAATCAGGCCAGCAAGGGCCTGGCGGTAAATTTTCCGGCGAGCATCCCCGAGGTGACTGGCGTGGGCGGGACGGCATTCAATGAAGGATTGGGGAGCTACTGGAGTTCCTCGAACGGCCCCGGCGGCGTTTCCGCACAGTCCTATATACCTGAAACTGCCTGGAACGAATCAGGAACAGACGGGCTGGCGGCGTCGGGAGGTGGCTTGAGTGCGCTGTATCTTAAGCCGACCTGGCAAACCGGTCCGGGAGTTCCGGCCGAAAACCAACGCGCGGTTCCAGACGTGGCCCTAACCGCGGCCGGACATGATGGCTACCTGACTTTCGCGAATGGAAACGAATATGTCGATGCCGGAACCTCCACGTCCGCACCATCTTTCGCAGGCATTCTGGCGATCTTAAATCAGTACGCGGTTACGAAGGGATTGCAGTCCCATGCCGGTCAAGGCAACATCAACCCCAATTTGTACCGGCTCGCGCAGAGCGCGCCTGCAGCCTTTCACGACATCACGACCGGAAGCAATATTGTCCCCTGCGCCATGGGCAGCACGGACTGCGCCACGGGCTCACTGGGTTACTCCGCCGGCACGGGCTACGATCTGGTAACCGGATTAGGGTCGGTGGACGTGAACAGCCTGGTTTCGCAATGGAGCGGCCCGTCCGTAACGCCGCCGGCACTCACGGTGTTAGACAAGCTGACCTCGAACACGAGCGGCACCGTGAACAATTCGTGTGTCATTCCTCCGCAAGTTACAGCCTTCACCACCGCATCGCTCCAGGTTTGGATTTATTTCGACTTTACGGGAGCAAAAGCCGGAGACTCGGCACTAGTCAGCTTCTTACGTCCCGACGGCACCCTCTACAGCAGCGCAAGTACGCCGGTCCCGGCGGCCGGCGCCAACGGCTACGGCTGCATTTCGTCCTCTATGAACGTAAGCGGCACTGCAGCCGCTTCCTATCCGGGCACTTGGACCGTTGAAGTATTCTGGGATCAATCTAGCGCACCTCTCTTTACGTTGAACTTCACGATTTCTGCGCCCAGCCAACAGAGTTCGCGGCAGATTTTTCCTCATATCGCCTCAGACAGCCAGTGGCACACCGATGTTTTCGTGCTCAATAACAACAGTACCGCCGCTACCTTCAGCCTGGTCTTTCATACGGACACGGGCGCGCCCATGCCGCTCGATGGGAGTCCTCCGACCGGCAACGTAATCCTAGCGCCAGGCGGAATGGCTTTCTTCCGCACCTCCCCGGCCACGACGCCGAACGAAGGCTGGGCAGAACTCGATTCCAGCGCGCCTTTGTCCGGAGTTGTCGTGTATGGCCGGCACGGCGGCGATGGCAGTTACTACGAGGCGTCCGCGCCGCTCGGTTCGCCTTATTCGTCGTTCACGGCGCCATTTGACGAAACCGTGTCTCCACTGGGGTCGCCATTCCTGGACGGATTTGCTGTTACGAATACGGACCCCATTAATTCGGCGCAGATCAATTGCACAGCCTACGGAACCGGCGGCAATGTCCTCTCCGGGCGGCAGGTTGGACCGTTGCGTCCCCTCGAGCATGCGGCGTTTTTCATCGATCAGCAGTTCGGATCAATGCTGGCGGGGCAGCGAGGCACGCTGACGTGCCGGTCCACGACGCCCGTGGCCGCGGTGGAACTCCGCGCCATTGCATCATCCCCCGCCATCAGTTCCATGCCCGTCATTCCGGGCACGGCTTCAAGCGCGCAAGGCGGGCCGCAGATCTTCCCGCACATCGCTGCCGACAATCAGTGGCACACGGACATTTTCGTTCTCAATACCAACAGCGCGGCCGCGACCTTCAGGCTGACTTTCCACACAGACACGGGCGCGGTGATGGCTCTTGACGGCCAACCTCAAACCAGCAACGTCACGCTGCCGCCGAACGGATTGGCGTTCTTCCGAACATCTCCAGCCACGACTCCCAATGAAGGCTGGGCAGAGCTGGATTCGAGCGTGCCTTTATCAGGAGTAGTCGTGTACGGGCTGCACAGCGGGAATGGCAGCTATTACGAGGCATCCGCGCCGCTGAGTTCGCCTTATTCGTCGTTCACGGCGCCATTCGACGAAACGGCTTCGCCGCTGGGCTCGCCGTTTCTGGACGGCTTTGCGGTGACCAACTCGGACCCTAACAATGCAACGCAAATCAACTGCACGGCGTATGGGACCGGCGGCAATGCGCTCGGCTCGGGACGGCAGGTTGGACCGTTGCGTCCGCTCGAGCACACGGCGTTTCTCATCGACCAAGAGTTTGGATCGTCGCTCGCTGGGAAGCGAGGCACGCTGGCATGCCGGGCCTCGACACCGGTCGCAGCGGTTGAACTCCGCGCCATTTCTGCATCCCCCGCTGTCAGTTCCCTGCCCGTCATTCCTAGCGCCGGCGCGAGCATGCCGTCGGCTGCGAACCGGAGCGGGCAGCCGCAGTAGACCGGCAGACCGGCCGCTGCCCGGAGCCGGTTTACAGAATATACCGGCTCAGGTCCTGATCTTTGACGATGTCGGCGAGATGTTTGCGGACGTAAGCGGCGTCGACCTTGACGGTCTTCTTCTTCAAGTCAGGGCCGGCGAAAGAAATCTCTTCGAGCACTTTCTCCATGATGGTGTGTAGGCGGCGGGCGCCGATGTTCTCCGCGCTTTGATTGACCTGCGCGGCGAAGCGCGCGATTTCCTCGAGCGAATCGTCGGTGAGCACCAGTTTGATGCCTTCGGTTTCCAGCAGCGCCTCGTACTGCTTAGTGAGCGCGTTTTTCGGCTCCTTGAGGATGCGAACGAAATCCTCGATGGAGAGTGATTTCAATTCAACGCGGATGGGGAAGCGGCCTTGCAACTCGGGGATCATGTCGCTGGGCTTGGAGACGTGGAAGGCACCGGCGGCAATGAAGAGAATATGGTCGGTGCGCACGAAGCCGTGGCGCGTGTTCACGGTGGTGCCTTCGACGATGGGCAGGATGTCGCGCTGCACGCCTTCGCGGCTGACGTCGGGGCCGTGGCCGGATTCGCGACCCGCGATCTTGTCGATTTCATCAAGGAAGATGATGCCGCTCGATTCCACGCGCTCGAGGGCCAGGCGGGTGACCTGGTCCATATCGATGAGTTTCTGTTCTTCCTCCTGCACCAGGTAATCCATGGCCTCGTTGACGCGCATTTTGCGCTTGCGGCTGCGCTGGCCGAAGATGTTCGGCAGCACATCCTTGAGATTAATGCCCATCTCCTCGATGCCGGCGGATGTCGCGACTTCTAAGGTGGGCCCGCGCTCTTTCACTTCGACTTCCACGATGCGGTCGTCGAGCTTGCCTTCGCGCAGACGCTCGCGCAACTTCTCGCGAGTGCGCTCGGCGCTTTCGCTGGTTTCGGGCTGGGGCGGCATCAGCAGGTCGAGCAGGCGCTCTTCGGCGTTCGATTCGGCGCGATCGGCCACCTCCTCGAGGCGCTCTTCGCGCACCATGTCGATGGCGATGTCCACCAGATCGCGGATCATGGATTCGACATCGCGGCCAACGTAGCCGACCTCGGTGAATTTGCTGGCCTCGACTTTGAGAAATGGAGAGTTGGCGAGTTTGGCGAGGCGGCGGGCGAGTTCGGTCTTGCCGACGCCGGTGGGTCCGATCATGAGGATGTTCTTGGGCATCACCTCCTCCGCCATCTCGGGCGCCAGCTTCTGGCGGCGGATACGGTTGCGCAGTGCGATGGCGACGGCGCGCTTGGCGTCGGCCTGGCCGATGACGTGTTTATCCAGCTCACGCACGATCTCGCGGGGAGTAAGCTCGTCGAGAATCGGCTCGGCGTCCACGGACTGGCTGGGAAGATAGATCACCATGGCTATCCAAGCTCCTCGTAGGTAATGTGGTCGTTGGTGAAGATGCAGATTTTGGCGGCGATCTGCATGGCCTGTTCAACGATGTGGCGGGCGGACAACTTGGTGTTGCGCAGGAGCGCGGTGGCGGCGGCCATGGCAAACGGCCCGCCGGAACCGATGGCGGCCACGGCTTCGTCGGGCTCCACGACGTCGCCGTTTCCGCTGACGATGAAGATGTTCTCGGCGTCGGCGACGAGCAGCAGCGCTTCGAGGTGACGAAGAATCTTGTCGGTCCGCCATTCCTTGGCCAGTTCAACGACCGAGCGCGGCAGATTCCCATTGAACTGTTCGAGCTTGGATTCGAAGCGCGCGAACAGTGAAAAGGCGTCGGCGGTGGAACCGGCAAACCCGGAGAGGATTTTGTCGTTGTAGAGGCGGCGCAGTTTCTTGGCGGACGCTTTCAGGACTTCGTGACCGAGGGTCACCTGACCATCGCCAGCCATGACGACTTTGCCGTCGCGACGGACGCAAATCACCGTCGTCGAGTGGATTTTCTGTTGCATTGGTGTGATTCACCCTATTATTGCAGCAGAGGGCAGTTTCTGCTCGTCGGAAGACGCGAAACCAATTACGCACGCACATGCCGCCGCCACATTTGCGCGAAATGCTCGAAGGCCGCTGGTTTACGCCTGCCGACGATCATGCGGAGGATTTCGACTCCCGACCACACCAGATAGATCAACGTTACGTACCAGTGAACGTGACTTGCCAGCGCGCCCCAAAAACCCGCTAAGGGCGGGATGGGGGAGAGCGCGAACTGGGTCGCCCAGAGGAAGAACAGAGCGGAGGCTTCCCACCACGCCAGTTCCATGTTGATCAGAAACAGGGCGCCGATGAGAGACTGCCCGAGCGTCATGAGAATTTCGAGCTCCTGCTGAGAGTCGAATCCAATGGTGGAAGGCGCGCCGCGACTGATCGAAAAGACGATGGGCAGCATGGCGGCGAGCAGCGTCCACTGGTTGATATTGCTGGAAACCATGTTCATCAGCGCCATGGAAGCGCGATCCACGGTGCGGGCCCAGTAGAACGCAGAGACTTTTTCGGGAAACTCCGAGACGAATGGCGCCACCCACTGGATGAAGATGAAGTTCGGGACGCCAAGGGACGCGGAGACAGCGAGAAGGCTGGCGAGGAACGGCTCGGCCATGAAATAGATCAGGGCGCCGCCAAACGCGAAAAGTCCTACGATAAGAGCGACGCGGACTGGTGCGCGGGATTGGACGATGGTGCGCGGTATCAGCTCGAGGTCTTCGATGCCTTCGGCTTTCTGGGGCGGCATGCGGTGCAACACGATCAGGTAGACCGCATAGATGGCGATGAGAACGGCGGCGTCCAGCAGATCGAGGGTGGCTTTCAACCAGATGACGGCGGCGTAAGCCATGCAGGCCAGCAGGCCCACGACCTCGACGGAATGTTCGGGGTCGAGTGTGATGCGGCGCAGCCCCTGCCCGGTGCGCCGGCGGTGCATGAAGCTGGCGGTGAAATAGATCAAGGGCCAGCCGAGACCGGTGAGCAGGCGCAACGCTCCGGTCAAACCGGCCAACAGCAACGGCACCTGCTGCTTCCACGCGAGGACAGCCTCGACGGCGAATTCCGGAAGGGTCTGCAGCCAGGCAAGAATCGCGAGCGCAAAACCCTGCGCCACGAAAAACTGCGCCGATTCCGCAGCCCAGGCAATCAGCATGGCGGCCAGCAGGATGGAGGGCGCGGTCCAAAGGACGGCGTTGGGTGGGAGCGCGCGGATGGGCACGACGGCGAGGATCAGCAGGGCGCAGACAGGTGCGATGACCTGGCGCGGCCTACCAGAACGAACACAAATCACGTCGCGCGGTCCATCACCGACGCGAAACTGGAACCCGTCAGCGACTGGCCGCCATCGCATACGAAGATTGCGCCGGTGATGTACGCTGCGGCGCCGGAGCACAGGAACAGAGCCAGATCGGCGATTTCGTCCTTGCTGGCAAAACGCCGGAGCGGAATCGATTGGGTGAGCCGGGTGCGAATTTCTTCGGTGGGAGCGAGCCGGCGCATCCCTTCGGTGTCGTCCACGGGGCCGGGCGAAACCACGTTGAGGCGAACGCCGGCGCTGCCCCATTCGACCGCGAGCGTCTTGATGAGGATATCCACGCCCGCCTTGCCCGCGCATACGTGGGCTTGCAGCGGAATGGGACGAAATGCGTGGGTGGCGGAGATGGCGATGACCGAGGCGCCGGGCTTGCGCAGGTGCTCGTAAGCCGCGCGGCAGGTATTGAAGGTGCCGAGGAGATCGATATCGATCACCGCTTTGAAACCGTTGGCTGACATGCCGAGCGCGGGCGCGGGAAAGTTGCCGGCCGCGCCGCACAGCACGATGTCGATTTCGCCGTACAGTTCGCGAGTCTTTTGAAGAGCGCCGGATAGAGCGGCGTAATCGCGAACGTCGGCCGCGAAACCAACGGCGTCGCCGCCAGACTCACGGATGCCGGCCGCCGCGCGGTCCAGTTTTTCCTGCGTGCGGCCGACCAGCGCCACCTTGGCGCCCTGACCGGCTAAGCGCTCCGCAATTCTGAGACAGATTCCGCTGCTGCCGCCGGTGACGAAAGCGACTTTGCCGCGCAGCAGGTTGTCGCGAAAGATTGAATCGGGGAAATTCACGAGCCTATTCTAGTCGATGTTATTGCGTTCGCGTGCGCAGGTGGAAGCTCTTGGGACGCGTCAGGTGTCGAAACCCGAGGTGCGAAAGCGTGCAGCCGTGGCCGCTGTTCTTGATGCCCACCCAGGGAAGTTCCGGGTCCAGGTAATCACAGCGGTTCACATAGACGGTGCCCGCCGATGTGCGGTGCGCTAGCGTCTCACCCCGCGCTATGTCCTCGGTCCAAATGGATGCCGTCAGTCCGTACGCGCTGTCGTTCATCAACCGGATGGCTTCATCTTCGGTATCGACAGCCATGATTCCGATCACAGGCCCGAAACTCTCCTCCATCATCACGCTCATGCTGTGGTCGACGTTTACGAGCACCGTGGGCTGAAAATAATATCCACGCCCAGGCAAGCGGTGTCCTCCGGTCAAGACCCTGGCGCCGCGGTTCTGGGCCTGGCTGACCTGCGACTGCGCGAATGCAGCGGCCTTAGCCTGGGACAGCGGCCCAACGGTTGTCGTCTCGTCCTCCGGGTTGCCCAATCGGTATTTCTCCACCTCAGCGACGTAAGCGTCGACGAATTTGGAGAAGATTGGGCGCATCACATAGATCCGCTCGACGGCGCAGCAGCTCTGCCCGGCGTTGTAGAACGCGCCGTCCACCAGGTTTTCCACGGCGAAGGCAAAGTTGGCATCCTCCGCGACGAAGGCGGGATCCTTGCCGCCAAGTTCGAGCCCCATATCGAGAAGCTGGCTGGACGCTGCCTGGTAGACCTCACGTCCGCCTTCCACCGAGCCGGTGAATGCGACGAAGTCGACGGCGCGGGCGTCGATGAGCTTACGGATGGTGGCGTGGCCCACGTGAATGGATGCGATCAGATCCGGCGGAAGGTTGGTTTTCCCGAAGGCGTCCACGAAAGCGTCGCCGCATAAAGGTGTGAGGCGGGCGTGCTTGATAAGGACGGCGTTGCCGGCGAGAAGCGCGGGGACGACGACATTGACGGCGATGAGCAGAGGGTAGTTCCAAGCAGGAATGTTGAGCACAATGCCGAGCGGCTCGTGCCGGATAAACCTGCGGAATCCCTCCTTCGGCGGGAGCATCTCATCCTGCAGGGACGCCGGCGCCAACCGCACCATGGTGTCCGCGCGGTCGAGCATGGTATCCACTTCCTGGCGCGCCTGGCGGATGGGCTTGCCCATCTGGCGCGTCATGTCGAGAGCCACTGCCTCCTTCATGGAACG
>Ga0335080_10007279_pt1 | contig 11468 bp, 8 predicted proteins | sample Lox_Sample_34_FD_206720 | JGI IMG/M metagenome (GOLD analysis project Ga0335080, IMG submission 206720) | Soil microbial communities from Loxahatchee National Wildlife Refuge, Florida, United States - Lox_Sample_3.4 | ecosystem: Environmental > Terrestrial > Soil > Wetlands | place: USA: Florida...
GCCGCGGCGGCGGCCGCGGCGGCACGGGCGCGCGCTGCGGCGTCGAGGAACGTGGCGTCGAGGATCACGTCGAGGCCGGCGCGCGCGAGCGCGACGCCGGCGTCTATGAGCCGAGCGTAGGTGCGCCCGGTCATCGCCGGCGCGTACAGGCCCTGGTCGATCGCCGAATTGCTGGCGGCACCGGGCGCGAGTCCCGCGAGGCGCTTGCGCTCGACGTCGGCCCGCAGTCGCACCGCGGGCAGCGTCGCGACGAGCGCCGCCGCGACGTGGCTCTTGCCGGCGCCCGACGGGCCGTGGGTGATTACGATGCGCCCGACCGGTCGCATCGCCGCGCGCTCCGCCGTCGCGACGAAGCGCCGGCTCTCGGCCCAGGCGCCGTCGGCCGCGGGTCCGGTGCCAAGCTGCAGCGCGCGCAGCGCGTCGATCTTGGCGCGCACGAGCGCGCGGTAGCAGAGGAACAGGCGCCACACGCGCGCCGCGGCGTAGTCGCCGGAGGCGGCCAGCCAGGCGTCGACGAAGGCCGCCGCGAGGTCCGGGCGCCCGAGCCGGTCGAGGTCCATCGCGAGGAAGGCCGCATCGCTCGCGACGTCGATGAAGCGCAGCCGCGCCGCGAAGTCGATGCCGTCGAACGGCGTCAGGCGGCCCGCGAGGCGCACGACGTTGCGTGTGTGCAGGTCGCCGTGGCACTCGCGCACGCGGCCGGCGGCGCGGCGCGCAGCGAGCTCGGGCGTGCGCGCCGCGTGCTCGCGCGCGATCCATGCCCCGACGGCCGCGACGGTTGCCGCCGTCAGCGAAGGCGCCGCGCCGCGCAGCGTCTCGAGATTCTCCTCGATGGCCGCGTACACGTCGGCCGCCGTGCCCCACGGGCTCGACGCGTCGACCGCCTGCGCCTCCCCCTGCCAGCCGGCGAGCGCGTGGCCGAGCGCGGCGAGCTCGTCGGCCGCAACGTCGCTGCGACCGACCAGCGCATCGAGCTCCTGCGAGCGATCGAAGCGCCGCATCCGCACCGCGGGCTCGAGCGGCGTGCCCGCGGCGTCGAAGCGCGGGCCGAGCGGCGTCGCGGCCAGCTCCGCGACGCCCAGGTAAAGGGCCGGTGCCCAGCGGTGGTTCAGCCTGAGTTCGGTGTCGCAGGCCGCGCGCCGCAGCTCGACGCTCGAGTAGTCGAGGAACGGAAAGCGGACCGGCCGCTTCAGCTTGTAGGCGTAGTCGCCGGCGAGCGCGATCCACGAGACGTGCGTCTCGATGAGCACGGGCGCCGGCGCGGCGTGCGGGTAGGTTGCCGGGTCGAGCAGCGCCGCCGGCAGAATTGCGGACGCGCCGCTGATCGCTGCCTCAGTGCGCGGTGATCTTCGGCTCGTCGTCCGAGTCGTCCGACTCCGAGATCTCCGGCAGCGGTGCCGGGAACTCGTCGAGCGGCCCGCGCCAGTCGCGCGCGTTCATGTCGGTCGCCGAGGCGTAGCCGAGCTCGTCGGGTTCGACGTCATCGACGGGGCCCGTCCAGTCCTCCGGCGCCTCGGCGCGATCGAGAGGCATCGACAGCCAGGTGTCGAGGTCGATCTCGTCGACGTCGCCGTCGAAGTCCTGGGTCTCAACGTAGCCGTCGTCCTCATCGTAGGCCACGACCTGGAAGATCTGGCCCTTGTCACGGTGGGAGTACCAGCGTCCGACTTCGGGAAGCATTCGGGTGGCCATGAGCGTCTGTCCCGGTCATCTGTAAGAGGCACTAGACATGCTACGTCCGCTGCGGGTGGACGGTGTAGGTAAAAATGCGCATGGCCGTGCGCGGGTGAGCGTCAGCGATCCCGCTGCACCGCAATCACGCACCGGAAGGGTCCGGCGCACCACCGGGCAGCACGGGCAGCGGGCTGCTGACCGCTCGGCCGGCCGGCGTTCGTTTCAGCGCGTCGATCGCACGTCGGCCGGCGTGACCGGCCGGGCGGTGCAAAACCCAAGCCCGATCCATCAGTTACGTACTGGACAGCAACCGGTGCAAGCGCGAAGCGCGCGATCAGGACGCGCGCGGGACCGCGCTCGGGTCCTCCGGGGGGACCGCCGGATAGCGCTGGCACGTGTTGTGCATTGCCAAACGATGACGGCGCATCCGAGCGAGCCTCGCAACGACGGGGGGCGGGCGGCCGGCGCTGCTGAGAACCACTACAGGGGAGAGCGATGAAGTACGTCACCGCCTTTATCAAGCCGCACAAGCTCGATGAAGTCCGCGAGGCCCTGCACGACGCCGGGGTCCAGGGTCTGTCCGTGACCGAGATCCGCGGCTTCGGACGGCAGAAAGGCCACACCGAGATCTACCGCGGCGCCGAGTACACCGTCGAGTTCGTCGCCAAGATCAAGATCGAGACGGCCGTGAAGTCCGACCTCGTCGAGCAGGTCGTCGAGGCGATCGAGAAGTCGGCGCGCACCGGCAGCATCGGCGACGGCAAGGTGTTCGTCTGGGACCTCGAGCAGGCCCTGCGAATCCGCACCGGCGAGAAAGACACGAACGCGCTTTAAGGGGAGCACACATGTTTCGATTCGTCCGACCACTGATCATCGCTCTCGGCCTCGCGTCTGCCGTCGCGGTGCCGCCCACGGTGCTGGCTGACGAGGCGCCGGCCGCGGCACCCGCCGCGGCACCCGCCGCGGCGACGCCGGCGAGCACACCGGCCGCGCCTGCGGAAGCCGCACCCGCGGCGCCAGCGCCGACCGAGCCGCAGCTCGTGACCCTCGACAAGGTCTCGGCCGGCGACACGGCATGGATGCTGACCTCGACCGGGCTCGTGCTGCTGATGACGATCCCCGGACTCGCGCTGTTCTACGGCGGCATGGTCCGCAAGAAGAACGTGCTCGCGACGCTGATGCAGAGCTTCGCGATCACCTGCCTGGTGACGATCCTGTGGTGGGTGATCGGGTACTCCTGGGCCTTCACGCCGGGGACGCCCTGGCTCGGCGGCAGCAGCCGGCTGTTCATGAACGGCATGGTCTACATGAAGGACGCCGGCAAGGTGACGGTTTCGCACCTCGCGCTGACGATCCCCGAGACGGTCTACGCGATGTTCCAGCTGACGTTCGCGATCATCACGCCGGCACTGATCTGCGGTGCGTTCGCCGAGCGCATGAAGTTCTCGGCGATGCTGATCTTCATGGGCGTCTGGTCGCTGATCGTCTACGCGCCGATCGCCCACTGGGTGTGGGAGGCCAGCGGCTGGCTGAATGCCAAGGGCGTGCTGGACTTCGCCGGCGGCACCGTCGTGCACATCAACGCCGGCATCGCCGCGCTCGCCGCGGTGCTCGTGATGGGCAAGCGCGTGGGCTACGGCCGCGAGCCGATGGCGCCGCACAACCTGACGTTGACGGTGATCGGCGCCGCACTCCTGTGGGTCGGCTGGTTCGGCTTCAACGCGGGCTCGGCCACCGCGGCCGACGGGCGCGCCGGCATGGCAATGGCGGTCACGCAGATCGCAACGGCGGCCGCGGCGCTCGCGTGGATGTTCACCGAGTGGCTGCTGAAGAAGAAGCCCTCGGTGCTCGGCATCGCCTCGGGCGCCGTCGCGGGACTCGTCGCGATCACGCCCGCTTCGGGCTTCGTCGGGCCGAACGCGTCGGTGGTCATCGGCGTCGCGGCCGGGGTCATCTGCTACCTCGCCGCCACGTCACTGAAGCACGCGCTCGGCTACGACGACTCGCTCGATGCCTTCGGCGTGCACTGCATCGGCGGCATCGTCGGCGCGCTCCTGACCGGCGTGTTCGCGAGCAAGGACATCGGCGGCGCCGAGGGCTCGGTCGTCACGCAGCTCTGGGGCGTCGGCACGACGCTGATCTACGGGTTCGTCGTCAGCTACGCAATCCTGAAGCTGATCGACCTGACGATCGGGCTGCGCGTCGAGGAAGAGGAGGAGCGGATCGGCCTCGACCTGTCGCTGCACGGGGAGCGCGTCGACTAGCGCGCGGCGATCAGCGGGTCCCGGGCGCCGGCCCGGGACCCGGTCCCGAACCACCGACGATCGATGCGGCCCGCGCGGCCGCGTAGGGAGGCTTTGTCTCATGAAAACCCTGAAGTGCATCTCAGCGGCGACTGCGTCACGCCGCGGGCCCGGGCCCGCCAAGGAGGATTTCCCGATGTGCCGATTGCAGCTCTTCGCCGTGACCGTCCTCAGCCTGCTGGTCGCACTGCCGGCCGTGCCGGTGCGCGCCGAGGAGTCCAAGGACGCATCGAAGCCGGCGGCCCCGTCGCTCAGCGACGTGCTCGCGGCCTCGGGCATCACGCTCTCGGGCTACGCGGACCTCTCGTACGAGCACCTGGACGGCGAGGGGCTCTTCGTCAGCGGCGCCCCGACCCGCACCTTCGACGATCGCAAGGACAGCTTCTCGCTGCACCAGCTCGCGGTGGCGATCGCCTACCAGCCGAAGCAGGGCTTCGGCGCGGTCGTCAACCTGATCGCGGGCCAGGACCCGGACGTGTTCGCGCCCTACGACATCAATCCGGGCGCGCACTCGAAGTTCGACTTCCCGCAGGCCTACGTTCAGTACGCGAGCGGCGCCTGGACCGTGATCGCCGGACGGTACGTGACGCTCGCCGGCTCCGAGAGCATCGATCCGCGGTCCAACACCAACTTCTCGCGCTCGATCCTCTTCGGCAACGCGATCCCGTTCGCCCACACCGGCGTGCGTGCGACGTACGCGGCGAGCGACCAGCTGAGCCTGGTCTTCGGCGTCAACAACGGCTGGGACGACCTGCGCGACACGAACAGCGCGAAGACCGCGGAGCTCGCGGTGCTCTATACCCCGATCAAGGCTGTGAGCCTCACGGCGCAGGGCTACTTCGGCAAGGAGCGCGTCGGCGGCCTCGTCGGCTTCGGTCCCGAGGGCATGCGCAAGCTGATCGACATCGTCGCGACCTGGAGCGTCACCGACGCGTTCAGCCTCGGGCTCAATTACGACTGGGCGCGTCAGGAGGGGACGGCGAACAGCGGGCTCACCGCCGCCAACGCCGACACCGCGCGCTGGAACGGCGTCGCGGCTTACGTGAACTACCAGTTCAGCGACCAGTGGCGGGTGTCGGTGCGCGCCGAGTACTTCGACGACCAGGACGGGTATCGCACCGGCATCGTCCAGAAGTGGAAGGAAGGGACCGTCACCGTCGGTTACGCGCCGGCCAAGAGCGTCGAGCTAAGGCTCGAGGCACGCGCCGACAAGTCGGACGGGAACGTGTTCCTGCAGAGCTTCGCCACCGACCCCGTGACCGACGCACTGACCGACACGAGCGATCACCAGACCTCGATCGCGCTCGAGGCACTCTACAAATTCTGATCCCCAGGGCCCGGCCCGGGCGGGAGTCGCCGCTCCCGCCCGGCACCGGCATCGCCGGCACCGAGGCTTTGCGCGCTCGCCGCGAGCGCGGACCGCCCTCGTCGAACGTTTAGGATCATTGACACTAAGGCGCCGGCACGGCCATATTCCGCGCCCGGTGTCTAATATCCTCTACAGGCGATCCCCGTGACGCTCGGGACCGGCATCGACGTCGGCGCCCACCTGCGGGCGATCCGCCAGTTCCACGGGCTCTCCCAGCGCGAGCTCGCGAAGCGCGCCGGCGTCACGAACGGCATGATCTCCCTGATCGAGCAGAACCGCGTGAGCCCCTCCGTGAGCTCGCTCAAGAAGGTGCTCGACGGCATCCCGATGTCGCTCGCCGACTTCTTCACGATGGACCTCGCGGTGCCACCGCAGGTGTTCTACGCGCGCGAGGAACTCACCGAGATCGGCGCGGCGCCGGTCGAGCTCAGGCTCGTCGCCGCGCGACGGCCGCAGCGGGCGATGTCGATCCTGCACGAGCGCTACGCGCCCGGCGCCGACACCGGCCCCGACACGCTGTCGCATCCGGGCGAGGAGGGCGGCGTCGTCGTGCGCGGGCGCATCGAGGTCACGGTCGGCTCGAACACGCGCGTGCTGGGTGCGGGCGACGCGTTCTACTTCTCGACCGCGGTGCCGCACCGCTTTCGCAATCCGGGCGCGGAAGACTGTGAGATCATCAGCGCCAGCACCCCGCCGACCTTTTGAAATCCCGGGCGCCGCACCGCGGCGCCCGCTCCTTCGTCGTCCGATCCCAGCCACGAGGCCATCGCCATGTCTGCCGTAGCCGAGATGCCCAATGCCGCCAGCCGCTGGCGGGAACGCGCCCGCACGCTCGCGATCGAGAGCCGCGCCTTCATCGACGGTCGCTACGTCGCCGCCGCGAGCGGCGCCACGTTTGACTGCGTGAGCCCGCTCGACGGCCGCGTGCTCGCGCGGGTCGCCTCGTGCGACGCACCGGACGCCGAGCTCGCCGTCGCGAGCGCGCGCCGCGCGTTCGACAAGGGCAGCTGGTCGAAGACCGCGCCCGCGACGCGCAAGCAGGTGCTGAAGCGCCTCGCCGAACTCATCCTCGCGCACCAGGACGAGCTTGCGCTACTCGAGACGCTCGACATGGGCAAGCCGATCGGCGACAGCCTCGCGGTCGACATCCCGGGCTCGGCGCGCGCGATCAACTGGTACGGCGAGGCGATCGACAAGATTTACGACGAGATCGCGGCGACCGGCCCGAACGAGCTCGGCATGATCACCCGCGAGCCCTGCGGCGTGGTCGCGGCCATCGTGCCGTGGAACTTCCCGCTGCTGATGGCCGCCTGGAAGTTGGGACCCGCGCTCGCCGCCGGCAACTCGGTGGTCCTGAAGCCGTCGGAGAAGTCGCCGCTGACGGCGATCCGGCTCGCGCAGCTCGCGATCGAGGCCGGACTGCCCGAGGGCGTCCTCAACGTGCTGCCGGGCTTCGGCCACACGGCCGGCCAGGCGCTCGCGCTGCACATGGACGTCGACGTGATCGCGTTCACGGGCTCGACGCGCACCGGCAAACGGATGCTCGAGTACGCGGGCCAGTCGAACATGAAGCGCGTCTGGCTCGAGTGCGGCGGCAAGTCACCGAACATCGTGCTCGCCGACACCCGGGACATCGAGCGCGCGGCAACCGCGGCGGCGTGGGCGATCTTCTTCAACCAGGGCGAGGTGTGCACGGCCGGATCGCGCCTGCTGGTGCAGGACTCGGTCAAGGACCAGGTGCTCGCCAGGGTGATCGAGGTCGGGCGCACGCTGACCCCGGGGGACCCGCTCGATCCCGCGACGAAGCTCGGCGCGATCGTCGACACGATCCAGATGGACACCGTGCTGAAGTACATCGACTCGGGCCGCAGCGAGGGCGCGAGCCTCGTGCTTGGCGGCACGCAGACGCGCCGCGACAGCGGCGGCTACTACGTCGAGCCGACCGTGTTCGACGCGGTGGCGCCGCGCATGAAGATTGCCCGCGAGGAGATCTTCGGGCCGGTGCTTGCGACGCTGACCTTCAAGGACGTCGACGAAGCGATCCGCATCGCCAACGACTCCATCTACGGACTCGCGGCGTCGGTGTGGACCCGCGACATTTCGACCGCGCATCGCGTCGCGCGTGAGCTGCGCGCCGGCAGCGTCTGGGTGAACTGCTACGACGGCGGCGACATGACGGTGCCGTTCGGCGGCTACAAGCAGTCCGGCATCGGTCGCGACAAGTCGCTGCACGCGCTCGACAAGTACACCGAGCTCAAGGCGACCTGGGTCGACCTGAGCTGAGGACCCGGGCATGCGAAGCGCCGCGCACCCGTGGGCGCCCGGACGGCTCGCGTGAGCGACCCGGTCGGGCTCGACCGTGAACTCGTCTGCGTGGATCTCGAGACGACGGGCGGCAGCGCCGCCTGGCACCGGATCATCGAGGTCGGCGTGGTCGAGGTCGATCGGGACGGGAGCGTCCGCGAGTGGGCGACGCTCGTCAATCCCGGCGCGCGCATCCCGCCGACGATTGAGGCCTTCACGGGGATCAGCAACGAGATGGTGGCGCAGGCCCCGCCGTTCGAGGACGTCCATCGCGAAGTGCTTGCGCGCCTCGCCGGGCGAGTGTTCGTCGCCCACAACGCGCGCTTCGACTACGGCTTCCTGCGCGCGGAGTTCGCGCGCCTCGGGGTCGAGTTCTCCGCGAAGCTCCTGTGCACGGTCAAGCTGTCGCGGCGCCTGTATCCGGATCAGCCGCGCCACAACCTCGACGCGGTGATCGCGCGCCACGGCCTGCAGTGCCGCGCCCGGCACCGGGCGCTCGGCGACGCGCAGGTGCTCGCGGACCTGCTCGCGCGGCTGCGCAGCGAGGTCGCTCCCGAACGGCTCGCGCTGGTCGTTGACGAGCTCCTGCGCGCCGTCCCGCTGCCGCCGCAGCTGCCGCCCGGGCTCGCCGACGAACTCCCCGAGGTGCCCGGCGTCTACCGCTTCTACGGAGCGGACGATGCGCTGCTTTACGTCGGCAAGAGCCGCAACATTCGCAGCCGGGTGCTCGAGCACCTGACCGCGGGGCCGCGCGCGACCGCGGCCGAGCGCCTCGCGCGCCAGGTGACCCGCGTCGCGTGGACCGAGACGGCCGGCGAGCTCGGCGCGCTGTTGCTCGAGGCGCGCGCGGTCAAGGCGGAGGCGCCGGTTCACAACCGGCGGCTGCGCCCCGCAGGCGCCACCTTCACGCTGCGCCTCGTCGGCGCGGGCGACGCCCCCGAGCGCGTCGACATCGTCGAGCTCGATGCGCTCGAGGCCGCCGAGCAGCAGGAGGTGTACGGCCTCTACCGCGACCGGCGCGCCGCGGCGCGTGCGCTCGAGGAGATCGTGCGCGCCCACCAGCTGTGTGCGCGGGTCGTCGGACTCGAGCGCGGCAGCGGCGCGGACGGTGCCTCGGGCTCCTGCTTCGCCTACCAGCTCAAGCGCTGCCGCGGCGCCTGCATCGGCGCTGAGCCCGCGGCACTGCACAACACCCGCGTGCGGCTCGCCCTCGCGGGCACGCGGCTCAGGCCCTGGCCGTACCGCGGAAGGATCCTGGTCGCGGAGCGCGACTGGCGCGGCCAGCAGGACCTGCACGTGCTCGATCGCTGGCGCTACCTCGGCACGGTCCGCGAGCCGGATGAGGCGGAGGGGCTGGACGCGGAGCAGGTCCCCTTCGACCCGGACATCTACCGGATCCTGAAGCGCGTGCTCGTGGCGCCGTCCGGCACGCGCATCATCGAGCTTCCCTGATGGCCGACTTTCTCGCGCTGGCTCCGCTCGGCGCCTCCGACCTGCTCGCGGGCGAGCTCGCCGCCTTCGGGGTCAGCGAGGGACGCGAACGGCCCTGGGGCGTCACGTGGAGCGGCCCGCTCGAGTCGGCCTACCGTGCCTGCCTGTGGTCGCGGGTCGCGAGCCGCGTACTGCTCAGGATTCACAGCGCGCCGGCGGCCTCGCCCGAGGCGCTCTACGCGGCGGCGCGCGCCGTCGATTGGTCGGCGCATCTCGCTCCAGGGGCCACCTTCGCGGTCGACTTCGACGCGGCGCGATCGGCGATCACCCACACGCACTACGGCGCGCTGAAGGTCAAGGACGCGGTCGTCGACCAGCTGCGCGAGGCGCGCGGCGCGCGTCCCGACGTTGCGACGACGCGGCCGAGCGTGCGGATCAACGTGCGCGTCGTCGCCGACGAGGCGGTGTTCGCGATCGACTTCGCCGGCGAGGGCCTGCACCGGCGTGGCTGGCGCGCCGCCGGAGTCGCCGCGCCCCTCAAGGAGAACCTCGCGGCGGCGCTGCTGATGCGCTGCGGCTGGCCGGAAATCGCGGCCGCGGGCGGTGCCTTCGTCGACCCGATGTGCGGATCCGGAACGCTGCCGATCGAGGCCGCGACGATCGCGGCCGACATCGCGCCGGGCCTCATGCGCGACTACTACGGATTCCTCGGCTGGGCCGGCCACGACCAAGGGCTCTGGCAGCGGCTCTGCGCCGAGGCCGCGGCGCGCCGCGCGGCCTCGGCCTATCCGGGAGGACGGATATTCGGCAGCGACCGCGATGCGCGCGCGATCGAGATTGCGCGCGCAACCGCCGCGCAGGCCGGCGTCGGTGCGCTTGTGAGCTTCGCGCGCCGCGCGCTCGCGGAACTGCAACCGCCGGCTGCGAGCGGCCTCGTGCTCGTGAACCCGCCCTATGGCGAACGCCTCGGCGAGGCCGAGGCGCTGAAGGCGCTGTACGCCGAGCTCGGGACGGTGCTGCGCGAGCGCTTCGACGGCTGGCAGGCGGGCGTATTCACCGCCAATCCCGCGCTCGGGCGCGAACTCAAGATCGAGGCACGGCGCCGCCACCGGCTGTACAACGGACCGCTCGAGGCGCAGCTGCTGCGCTTCGAGATCGCCCCCGAGCACCACACGCGCGAGCGCCGTCCCGGCCGGCTGCCGCCGGTGGACCCGGCGCGCGCCGATGCGCCGGGCGCGCAGATGTTCGCCAACCGCCTGCGCAAGAACCTCGACGCGCTCGGCAAGTGGGCGCGCCGCGAGCGCGTGAGCTGCTATCGCGCCTACGACGCCGACATGCCGGAGTACGCGTTCGCGGTCGACCTCTATGGCAACGGCGAGCGCTACGCGTACGTCCAGGAGTACGCCGCGCCGCCGACCGTGCCGGAGGAGCGGGTCCGCGCGCGCCGCGCCGAGGTCGTGGCCGTGCTGCCGCGGATTCTCGGGCTCGACACGGAGCACATCTGGTTCCGGACGCGGCGCCGCCGCAAGGGGCTCGAGCAGTACACGAAGGTCGGCGCGACGCAGGAATTTCACGAGGTCGCCGAGGGCGGACTGCGCTTCCTCGTGAACTTCGACGACTACCAGGACACCGGTTTGTTCCTCGACCACCGGCTGACGCGCGCTCGGCTGCGCGCGCTCGCCGCGGGGCAGCGCTTCCTGAACCTCTTCGGCTACACGGGCTCGGCGACCGTCTACGCCGCGGCGGGTGGCGCGCGTTCGACGACGACCGTCGACCTGTCGCGGACCTACCTCGACTGGACGCGCCGCAACCTCGAGCTCAACTCCTTCGGCGGCCGCGAGCATGTGCTGGTGCAGGCCGATGCGCTTGAATGGCTCGCGGCGGCGCCCGCCGGCGGCTGGGACCTCGTGTTCCTGGACCCGCCGACGTTCTCGAACTCCAAGCGCATGCGCGCCACGCTCGACGTGCAGCGGGACCACGTGCGCCTGCTGCGCGACGCGGTCCGGGTGCTCGCGCCCGGCGGGCTGCTCGTGTTCTCGACGAACCACTCGCGTTTCGCGCTCGACGAGGCCGCGAAGACGGAGTTCGCGATCGAGGACATCTCGGCCGCGACGCTGCCGCGCGACTTTGCGCGCAACCCGCGGATCCACCGCTGCTACCTCGTGCGCCCGGCCCGCGAACCGGGTGCAGAAGGGCCTGTCCAGACCCTCAAGACACCGACGACTGTCAAGAGGCCCGTTTAAGATCTTATGAGCCGCCGAACGACGCGGTCGGCGACCCGAAAGCCTCGCCCGGAGGCCCGGGCGCGACGTCTTGCGGCGCAAAACACTGAAAAAAAGCCATCGAATGGCCGATTTCGGCCCGCCGACCGGGGACGACCCGACCTC
>Ga0335080_10007280_pt1 | contig 11468 bp, 9 predicted proteins | sample Lox_Sample_34_FD_206720 | JGI IMG/M metagenome (GOLD analysis project Ga0335080, IMG submission 206720) | Soil microbial communities from Loxahatchee National Wildlife Refuge, Florida, United States - Lox_Sample_3.4 | ecosystem: Environmental > Terrestrial > Soil > Wetlands | place: USA: Florida...
CGGGGCGTTGAAGTTGGCCGCCACCGCGACGCTGTCGTGGCTGCTCGCCTCCTGGCAGGCCGCCTCGACGGCGGCGCGGTCGGGGCCGAGCACCGCCGTCATCGCGCCGACGCCGACCGGCACCGCCTCCTGCATGAACTGGCCGCGCCGGCGCACGGTGCGCACGAGGTCCTCGACCGGAAGACCGCCGGCCGCACCGATCGCGCTGTACTCGCCCAGCGAGTGCCCGGCCACCGCGTCGAACCGCGCGCCGCGGGCGCGCAGCGCCGCCAGGGCCGCCAGCGAGACGGCGAGGATCGCCGGCTGGGTGTTCGCGGTCAGCCGGAGTTGCTCGTCCGGCCCCTCGAAGCACAAGCGCGAGAGCGGCTCGCCGAGCGCCGCGTCGGCGCGCTCGAACACCTCGCGCGATTCGGGGAAGCGCTCCGCCAGGTCCCGGCCCATCCCCGCGAACTGGCTGCCCTGCCCCGGAAACACGAACGCGATCTTGCCCATCCCCACTCTCCCGCGGCTCAGGACTTCTGCGCCGAGCGCTTGATCAGCGCCGAGGCGATCTCGTTGCGCTGGATCTGGTTGGTGCCCTCGTAGATCTGCAGGATCTTGGCGTCGCGCAGCATCTTCTCGACCGGGTAGTCGCGCATGTAGCCGTAGCCGCCGAACACCTGGACGGCGTCGAGCGCCACCGACATCGCGACGTCCGAGCCCACCACCTTCGCCATCGACGACTCCATCGCGAAGTCCTCGCTGCCGCCGTCGATCGTGCGCGCCACGGCGTAGAGCAGAGCCCGCGCCGTCTCGACCCGCATCGCCATGTCCGCGAGCATGTGTCCGACCGCCTGGAACGCCGCGATCGGCTTGCCGAACTGCTTGCGCTCGCGGGCGTAGGCGACCGCCGCCTCGAGCGCGCCGGCGGCCAGCCCGACCCCCTGCGCGCCGACGGCGACCCGCGCCCGCTCCAGCGTCCGCATCGTGACGAGGAAGCCGACGCCCTCGCGGCCGATGCGGTTGGCGAGCGGCACCCGGACGTTGTCGAAGATCACCTCGCGGGTGGAGGAGGCGCGGATGCCGAGCTTGTCCTCGCGCTTGCCGAACGAGAGGCCGGGCGCGTCCTTCTCGACCAGGAACGCCGAGGCGCCGCGCGCGCCGCGCGCCGGGTCGGTCATCGCGATCACGGCGTAGAAGTCGGCCTCGCCGCCGTTCGTGATCCACTGCTTGGTGCCGTTGATCACGTAGCCGTCGCCGTCGCGCTTCGCCTGGGTCCGCATCGAGAACGCGTCGGAGCCCGCCTCCGCCTCGGTCAGGCAGAACGCGGCGATCCACTCGCCGGTGGCGACCTTGGGCAGCACGCGCGTCTTCATCGCCTCGTCGCCGGCGAGCAGCACCGGCAGCGTGCCGAGCGCGATCGCGCCGTAGGTCGTCGAGACGCCGAGGCAGGCCTTCGACAGCTCCTCGGTCACCAGGCAGAGGTCCATCATGCTGCCGCCGAGGCCGCCGTGCTCCTCGGGGACGAACACGCCCATCAGCCCCGCCTCGCCCATCGTCCTGACGATCTCCCGCGGGAAGATCTCCTCGTGGTCGAGCTTCGCCCGCACCGGCAGGATCTCGCCCGCCGCGATCTGCCGCGTGAGCGCGACGATCTCCTTCTGGGTGTCGGTGTAGAAGTGGTCCATCGCTCCTCCTCGATGAGAGTTCGATCGCAACCGGTCCCGCGGCGCTAGCCCGCGCCGGCGGCTACCACCTGAGCAGCGTCGCCGCCCAGGTCAGCCCGCCGCCGAACGCCGCCGCCAGCAGCAGGTCGCCGCGCTGGAGCGCCCCGCGGTCGATCGCCTCGCGCATGGCGAGCGGGATCGAGGCGGAGGACGTGTTGCCGACGCGCTCGAGGTTCAGGTACACCTTCTCGGCGGGCAGGCCGAGCCGGTCGCCGACGGCGCTGATGATGCGCAGGTTGGCCTGATGCGGCACGAACAGCTTGACCTGGTCGATGCCGACGCCGGCGCCCGCCAGGACCTCCTGGCAGACCTCGGTGATCGCCCGCACCGCGACCTTGAACGTCTCGTTGCCGCGCATCTTGATGAACGGCAGCCGCGCGTCGATCGTCTCCTTCCAATGCGCCGGGTGCTTGCTGCCGCCGCCGGGCATCTGGATGAAGTCCGCGTACGTGCCGTCGGTGTGCCAGGCGCAGCGGAGGATCCCCTCGCCGGCCGGGCACGCCTTGAGCACCGCCGCTCCCGCGCCGTCGCCGAACAGGATGCAGGTCGCGCGGTCCGTGTAGTCGGTGAAGCGCGAGAGCGTCTCCGCGCCGATCACCATCGCGGTGGAGACCTCGCCGCTGATGATGAACTGGCGGGCGATCTGGATCGCGTAGAGGAAGCCCGAGCACGCCGCCGCGATGTCGAAGCAGGTCGCCCGCTTGACGCCGAGCGCGGGCTGGATGATCGCCGCGGTCGCGGGGATCGGCTGCTCCACCGTGGCAGTGGCGAGCACCAGCAGCTCGACCTCCTCGGGGCTCACGCCGGCGTCCGCCATCGCCCGCTTTCCCGCCTCGATCGCCAGCGTCGACACGCTCTCGCCCTCGCCGACCACGTGCCGCTCGCGGATGCCGGTGCGCGAGACGATCCACTCGTCGGACGTGTCGACCATCTTCTCGAAGTCGGCGTTGGTCAGGATCCGCCCGGGCAGGCTCACGCCCAGGCCCGCGATGCGCGCCGTGCGCGCGTGGTCGTCATGCACCTCGCACCCCCTCCTGTTCGCGGAACGCATTGAGCGCTGACACCTTCGCTTCGATGTGCGGGATCACCCCGCTGGTCGCGTAGGTGTGGGCGAAGCGCACCGCGTTGCGGATCGCCTTCGGGCTGGAGCGGCCGTGCCCGACCAGGCACGCGCCGCGGACGCCGAGCAGCGGCGCGCCGCCGTACTCGGCGTAGTCGGCCTTGCGCTTGAGGGCGGCGAGCGCCCCCTTGGCCAGGAGCAGGCCGAAGGCGGAGCTCGCCGAGCGCCGCCCCTCCCGCCGCAGCATCGCGTAGATCATCTCGCCGAGGCCCTCGGAGACCTTCAGCACGACGTTGCCGACGAAGCCGTCGCACACCACCACGTCGACCGTCCCGGCGTACACGTCGCGGCCCTCGACGTTGCCGACGAAGTTGAGGCCGGCATCGGCGAGCAGGCGGTAGGCCTCGACCGTCAAGCGGTCGCCCTTGCCCTCCTCCTCGCCGATCGACAGGAGCCCGACGCGCGGGTTGCGGATCCCCAGCACCGATTCCGAGTAGAAATGCCCCATCACGCCGAACTGCAGGAGATGCTGGGGCTTGCAGTCCACGTTGGCGCCCACGTCGAGGACCAGCGCGCCGCGGTCGAGGCCGGGCACCGAGGTCGCCAGCGCCGGCCGCTCGACCCCCGCGATCGGCCCGATGATGAGCTTGGCGGCGACCATCGCGGCGCCGCTGTTGCCGGCGGTGACGAACGCGCACGCCTGGCCGTCGCGGACCAGGCGCGCCGCCTCCGCCATCGAGGAGCGGCGCTTGGTGCGGATCGGCGCGGTCGGTGCGTCGTCCATCTCGACCACCTCGGGCGCGTCGACCACGTCGACGCCGACCGGGGCTCCGCCGAGGCGCGAGAGCTGACGGCGCAGGACCGCCTCGCGGCCGACGAGGAGCACCTGGACGCCGTACTGCCGGGCCGCCTCCACCGCGCCCTGCACCGGCGCCGCGGGCGCGTGGTCGCCGCCCATCGCGTCGAGCGCAACAGCTCGGGAGACCGCCCGGTCCATCCGACCGTCCGGCCTAGGAGATCTCCTCGACGTGGAGGACCTGGCGGCCCTCGTACATCCCGCAGTGCGGGCACACGCGGTGCGGCTGCTTCGGCTGGTAGCAGTTCGGGCACACCGACTGCGCGGGCTGCGCGAGGTGATCATGGGCGCGCCGGCGGTCGCGGCGGGCCTTGGAATGACGGTGCTTTGGGTTGGGCATCCTTCTTCCTCCCGGTTCCTCACTCGCTCGGCCGCCAGTCGAGCAGCGGCGCGAAGCGGTCGTCGGATCGTTGCTCGGGGCACCCGCACGGCCCCAGGTTGAGGTTCGCGCCGCAGCGCGGGCACAGCCCGCGGCAGTCGGCGCGGCACAGCGGCTTCATCGGCATCGCGAGGGCGAACTGCTCGCTGGCCAGCTCGGCGAGGTCCGCTCGCGGCTCGGCGTAGAAACGGGTCTCGAGGTCGTCGCGCCCCAGCCGCGTCTCGTCGTCCTGGGGCGCCGAGTCGGCCGGCAGCAGCTGGACGGCGAACCGCTCGCCGAACTCGAAGCCGAACGCGGCCAGGCAGCGCGCACAGCGGAGCTGCGCCGCGCCGCGGGCCTCCCCGGCGAGGAGGTAGCCCTTCCCGGCGCGCTCGACGCTGCCGGACAGCTCGACGGGGCTCACCGACACGATGTCCTCGCTTCCCGGGTCAGGCGGCAACTCCACCTTCTCCCGGAAGACCACGGGCTCGATGTCGGCGCGGGTGAGATCGATCCACGGCACACGTTGCCCCTTTCGGGGAACGGGAAGGATACCAACCGGGCCCGGTTCCGTCAAACCGCGGATGCCAGAACGACCAAGCGTGGGCGGGATCCCCGCCCACGCTCGTGTCGCCTTCGCCGGGCCGCCGGCGCGCCGCCTCAGTGTCCGGCGCGGTTCTCGTACGCCGGGCGCCTCGGAACCGACACCGGATGGGTCTTGAGCAGCCGGCCGACCTCCTCGATCGCCCGCTCGAGCTGGGGGTCGCCGCCGTTGACCATCTTGGCGGGGTCGTCGACCACCTCGATGTCCGGGTCGACGCCGTGGCCCTCGACGATCCACTTGCCGTCCGGCGAGTAGATGCCGAACGTCGGCACCGTGACGGCGCCGCCGTCGATCAGCGGCGGCACGCCCGAGATGCCGATCAGGCCGCCCCAGGTCCGCATGCCGATCAGCGGGCCGCGGCCGGCCTGGCGGAAGTAGAGCGGGAAGCAGTCGCCGCCCGAGCCGCTCCAGCCGTTGATCAGCATGACCTCGGGCCCGAAGTGGGCGAACGGCGGCCACTGCCAGTCCTTGCCGTCGCGCACCGCCCAGTAGCTGTAGACGGGGCGATTGAGCAGCTCGACGAAGCGGTCGGGGATCTGCCCGCCGGAGTTGAAGCGCTCGTCGATGACCAGGCCCTGCCTGTCGAACTGGCCGTAGAACTGGCGCACCAGCTCGGTCTGACCGCCGCGCCCGGTGTCGGGCACGTAGACGTAGCCGACCTTGCCGCCGGTGGCCTTGTCGACCATCAGCCGTTTCTGGTTGACCCATTCGAGGTAGCGCAGCCGGTCCTCGTCGCTGAGCGTCTTGACCAGCACCTCGCGGGCGCCCTCGCCCCCCGGCTTCGAGTTCACCGTCAGCAGGACGTCCTTCTCCGCCAGCCCCTGGAACGCCGCCCACGGGTCCTGCGTGACGTCGAGCGGAACGTGGTTGACGGCGAGCAGGTAGTCGCCCTCCTTGACGTTCACGCCCGGCTCGTCGAGCGGCGAGCGCACCTCGGAGTCCCACGGCGCGCCGCGCACGATGTGGCTGATCCGGTACGCGCCGCCCTCGAGGCGGAAGTCGCAGCCGAGCAGGCCCACGCCCTTCTGCAGCGGCTTCTCGAGGTCGCCTCCGCCGCGGTAGGTGTGCGACGAGTTCAATTCCGCGATCAGCTCCCCGATCACGAAGTTGACGTCCCAGCGGGTGACCGCGTCGTCGAGCAGCTTGCCGTAGCGGACGCGCATCGCGTTCCAGTCCTCGCCGTGCAGGTTGGGGTCGTAGAAGTAGTCCCGCTCGAACCGCCAGGCGTCGGTGAAGATCTGCCGCCATTCCGCCGGCGGGTCGACCGTCATCTCGAGGTCGCCGGTCGGGAGCTTCTTCTCCGTCTTCTGGTCGGGCTTGATGTCGACGATCGAGTACGCGTCCTTCTTCCACACCAGCAGCTTCTTGCCCTCGGCGGCGACGAGGTACCCGTCGACGTCCGCCACGACGGTCTTCTCCTCGCGCTCGTCGAGGTCCCAGTAGACGACCGGGGTCTTCTCCGTCTTCGGGTCGGCGGCGCCGGTGCGGGGCTGGCGGCGATAGAGGACCTTGCCGGACACCGCCTCGAGCCGGTCGTAGTTGCCGGCGTGCGCCGGAAGCGTGACGAGCCGCTCGGCGAGGCCGTCGAGGTCGATCTCCACCGGCTTCGGCGGCTCCTTCTTCTCCTCGGCGCCCTTGCCGTCTTCCTTGGCCTTGTCGGCGGCGGGCTTGGCCTCGTCCTTCTTCGCCTCGTCCTTCTTGCCCTCGGGCTTCGGCTTGTCGCCGTCCTTCTTCGCCTCCTTGCCCTCGACGTCGTCGCGCGGCGCGAGCGGGGAGGCGACGTCCTTGCGCAGGGTCATCGCCGCGACGTCGGTGGCGTTGGAGTAGATCCAGGTGTTGTCGAAGTCGCTGTACGACGGGGTGAACGTGCGGTTGGTCAGGACGTAGAGGTACTTGCCGTCGGGGTCGAAGACCGGGCCGGAGGTCCAGTAGAACCCGTCGGTGACCTGGTGCATCTTGGCGTTCCGGGTGTCGTAGAGGAACACCGCGTCGTTGCGGTTGGCGAGGTCGTGCGCGTACGCCAGCCAGCGGCTGTCGGCCGACCAGCTCACCGAGAACTGCTCGAGCGCGCCCTCGAACATGTGCAGGCCGCGGTCGATCGGCGTCACCTTGCCGCTCGCGAGGTCGCAGATCGAGATCACCATCGCCTTGTCGATGAACGCCACCTTCTTGCTGTCGGGCGACCAGTACGGGCGGTAGCGGAAGCCGGGTCCGAGCGAGGTCACCTTGCGCTCCTCGCCGCTGCCGTCGGCCGGTCGCACGGTCAGCTCGTACTCGCCGGAGCGGTCCGAGAAGTACGCCACCGACTTGCCGTCGGGCGACCAGGTCGGGAAGCGCTCCGCGATCCCGGAGGTGCGGGTGAGGTCGTAAACCGGGCCGTGCTCGGCCGGCACCGAGAACACGTCGCCGCGCGCCTCGAACAGCGCGCGCTTGCCGGACGGCGACACCGAGGCGTCCTGGATCAGCTTGCCGACGTTCTCCAGCCGCGGCTTGAGCGTCGCGCGGTCGGTCACCACCTCGATCTTGACCGCGTGGACCTTCTCGGTCGCGAGGTCGAGCAGGTAGAGGTTCTCGCCGTCCTCGAACACGATGTCGGAAGGCCCGATCGACGGGAAGCGCACGTCGTAGTCGGTGAAGTGGGTGACCTCGCGCGTCTTGCCCGTGGTGAGGTCGAGCGCCCAGATGTTGTTGCGCTTGACCTCGTCGCGGTCGGAGAGGAAGTAGAGGGTGGAGCCGTGCCACATCGGCTGCGCGTCGTTGGCCGGGTTGTTGGTCAGGTTCCGGGCGGTGAGCTTGACGAGGTCGAACAGCCAGATGTCGGGCGCCCACCCGCCGCGGTAGCGCTTCCAGGTGCGGAAGTCGAGGCTCTCCGGCATGTACGCGAGCTGCGTGCCGTCGGGAGAGATGGCGCCGAACTCGCCGTACGGCACCGGGAGCTTCTCCGGCAGCCCGCCCACGGCCGAGACCTTGTAGAGCTGATCGAAGCGGTCGCGCCCGCTCGTCATCGAGGTCGCGAACAGGATCGATTTCCCGTCCGGGTACCAGCCGAGCATCCGGTCCGCGGCGGGGTGGTGCGTGATCCGCCGCGGCAGGCCGCCCTGGGCCGGGATGACGTAGATGTCGAGGTTGCCGTCGTAGTCGGCGCTGTACCCGATCTGCGACCCGTCGGGCGAGAAGCGCGGGAACTGCTCCTCGCCGAGCGGCGTCGAGAGCCGTTCGGCGACGCCGCCGGCCTTCGGCGCGACCCAGATGTCGCCGGCATAGACGAACGCGATCTGCGTCGCCGAGACGGCGGGCTGGCGCATCAGCCGGGCGTCGATCGCGGCGCCGGCGACGGCCGCGCTGCCGGCGAGCAGCGCTACGGACAGGGCGGTGAGAACCCTTGGCATGGATGCTCCTCCTTGAGCTTGACAACGTTCACGTCGGGGTCGGGCAATCCGGGAAGTTCCTGAGGGTGATGTCGTGGAGGGACCGCGGGCGATGCGTCGGAACTCGGTGCGCCGCGGGGCGGCACGTCAGCGCGCCGCCAGCCGCGGGACGAGGACCGCCAGCGGGCGGCGCTGCGCCGCCTGCGCGGCGAACGCGCCGATGCCGGTCACGTTGGCGAGCAGCCAGATCGCGCTGCCGAGCACGGGCACGAGCGAGACCGCGGCGAGCGCGAAGACCGCGGCGGCCGTCCGCGCCGCCTCGCCGCGCAGGGCGAGCGGCAGGCGGGGCGCGGCGGCCCGGCCGATCAACCAGGCGACGCCGATGATGCCGAGGACCTTGGCGGCCAGGAGCGCCGCGACCGCGAGCAGGACGCACGCGATGCCGAGCGGCGTCGCCGCCACCACCAGCGCCAGGACGACCGCCACCAGCCACACCAGCAGCACGATGGCGCCAAGCAGGGGGACGCGCCAGCGCTGCGCCTCGAGCTGCGCCGCGATCGACCGCGCGGTGCGCGGCCGGAAGAGCACGACCAGCGCGGCGAGCGTGACCCAGACGCCGACACGGAGGACGCCGATGCCGAACGCCTGCGCCGGATTGCCGGTCGCGCCCGCGAGCGAGAGCACGTCGACCGGTCCGCCGACGCCGACCGCGCGGCCGGCGACGCGTCCGGCGCCGCCGACCCGCCCGCCGAGCGCCACCGCGTCGCCGTGCACGGTCACTCCGGGCGCGAGGAACACCGAGCCGCCGAGCGCCACCACGTCGCCGGTCACGTCCGAGCGGACCGTTATGTCGCCCAGCACCGACACCACCGGGCCCCTGGTCGGCTGCTCCACCGCCACAGCGGCGCCGAGTTGCGGCGCGGGCGCCGTGGCGAGGGCGACGGCGAGCAGCAGCCCCGTCACGACCGGCTCCGGGCATGGCGGCGGTGCGCCAGCGCCAGCGCGACCCAGGTCCCGCCCAGCGCCGTCGCCACCAGCCACACGATCAGCCACACGCCGCCGAGCGCCGCCAGCGCGCGCGCCGCGTCCGAGCCGCCCTGGGCGGCGGCGAGCGCGTCGAGCGTCCACGTCGCGAGCCAGCCGAGGAACCCGCCGGCGACACCGGGCACGGAGGCCGCGACGCCGGCGGCCGGGATGCCGCCGAGCAGGACCAGGCCAGCGACCACCAGCGCCAGCCCCGCCGCGACCGGGAGCCACGCCGCGAGGCTGCGCCGCTGCCAGCGCGCCGCGGGCAGCGCCGCCATGATCCGCCGCACCGCCGCCTCGTCGGCGGGCGCGGGCGCGACCCGCTCCAGCACCCCGAGCAGCGCGGCGTGGGCGCGGCAGGTGGAGCAAGCTGCGAGGTGGACGGAGATCTGGCCGGTCACGCCACCGGTTTCCATTTCCAGAACCCGTCGCACCTCACGGCAGCTTGCTTCCATCAGCCCCCCACCTGCCCCAGGTACGACCCCAGGGCCTCCCGTAATACGCTGTGTGCGCGGAATAGTTTATTCTTCACCGTCCCCAGCGGTAGCCCTTTCAGTTCAGCGATTTCGTTGTACGACAGACCGACCAGGTGGCGGAGCGTGACGAGCTCGCGGTAGGAGTCCGGCAGCCGCTCGATCTCGTGCGCCAGCGCGGCCGCGAGCTCGCGATTGGCGAGGTCGCCGAGCGGCCCGCGGCGGGCGTCGGCCGGGTCGAGCCGGATCTCGTCGCCCTTGTCGTCCTCGCCGAGCTCGAGCGAGACGGTCGGCTGGCGGTTGCGGCGAAGATGGTCGATCGCGAGGTTGTGCGCGATGCGGAACAGCCAGGTCGAGAAGCGGAAGCGCGGGTCGTACTGGTCGAGGTGGCGCCAGGCGCGGATGAACGCCTCCTGGACGAGGTCGCGCGCCTCCTCCTCGACCGAGACGATGCCGGCGACGTAGACGCGGAGCTTGGGCTCGTAGCGACGCACGAGCGAGGCGTAGCCCTCCTCGTCGCCCGCCAGCACGCGGGAGAGCACGACGGCGTCGTCGTCCGGCACGGCGCGTAGTGTATCCCGACTCGCCCCGGCGAGGACGGCGCGGTCTCGACGCTGAGGCCGAGGTTGGGACCACGGACGGCCCGCAGATGCCGCGCGCCAAGCTGGCCGACCCCGGTGCGGGCCGGTGTAGAATTCGCTGCCGTGCGGCGGGGGAGCGGCGACCGCGCCCCGCGCCGGGACACACGCTTGGGGGACGCGCGAGGCCGGGGGCGCGCGATCGAGGAGAACGCCGATGACAGGGATCAACCCGTTTGCGATGGCGCAGCGCCAGTTCGACGAGGTGGCGGACCAGCTTGGGCTGGAGGCCGGGGTGCGCGCGATGCTGCGCTGGCCGCTGCGCGAGTTCCACTTCCGCATCCCGGTGCGGATGGACGACGGCAGCCTGCGGGTGTTCGACGGCTTCCGCGTCCAGCACAACGACGCCCGCGGCCCGGCCAAGGGCGGCATCCGCTGGGCCGCCAACGAGACGATCGACACGGTGCGGGCGCTCGCCACCTGGATGACCTGGAAGTGCGCGGTCGCCGACATTCCCTTGGGCGGCGGCAAGGGCGGCATCATCGTCGACCCCTCGACCCTGTCGGTGGCGGAGAAGGAGAGGCTGTGCCGCGGCTGGGTCGACCAGATGTGGAAGAACATCGGCCCGAGAGCCGACGTCCCCGCCCCCGACGTCGGCACCACGCCGCAGATGATGGGCTGGATGATGGACGAGTACTCCAAGCTGGTCGGCGCCTACACCCCGGGCGTGATCACCGGCAAGCCGCTGGGCGGCGGCGGCTCGCTCGGCCGCACCGAGGCCACCGGCTACGGCGTGATCTACTCGGTGCGCGAGGCGGCCCGCCACCTCGGCGTCGACCTCGCCGGCAAGACCGCCTCGATCCACGGCTTCGGCAACGTCGCGCAGTACGCCTCGATCGGCTTCATCGAGATGCTCGGCGGAGTGGTCGCCTGCGTCGCCTGCTGGGACCGCCACGACAAGACCTCCTACACCTTCTCCAAGGTCGGGGGAATCGACCCCCGCTTCCTGATGTCGATCACCGACCAGTACGGCACGATCGACAAGGGCAAGGCGAAGGCCGCCGGCTACGCGGTCGAGGACGGCCAGGCGTGGATCGCCAAGGACGTCGACGTGCTCATGCCCTGCGCGATCGAGGGCGTGCTCACCGCCGAGACGATTGGCGCGGTCGGCACGCGGGTGCGCATCATCGCCGAGGGCGCCAACGGCCCCACCACCCCCGAGGCCGACGCCGTGATCAAGCAGCGCGGCCTCTTCCTCGTCCCCGACTTCCTCTGCAACGCCGGCGGCGTCACCTGCTCCTACTTCGAGAGCGTGCAGAACGACATGAACTTCTACTGGTCCAAGGACGAGGTGTTGAAGCGCCTCGACGACAAGATGACCGTCGCCTTCCACGCCGTCGCCGAGATGGCCAAGACCAAGAGCGTCTACATGCGCAACG
>Ga0335080_10007281_pt1 | contig 11467 bp, 11 predicted proteins | sample Lox_Sample_34_FD_206720 | JGI IMG/M metagenome (GOLD analysis project Ga0335080, IMG submission 206720) | Soil microbial communities from Loxahatchee National Wildlife Refuge, Florida, United States - Lox_Sample_3.4 | ecosystem: Environmental > Terrestrial > Soil > Wetlands | place: USA...
ACCACATGAACCTTGAAGACGCCGGCCGCCAGCTCCGCGCCGCGTTCTTTGAACGTTTGGTGGCTGAAGGCCGCGTCACCCGTGTGGCCACCGCCCACACCGCCGACGATCAGGCGGAGACGCTCCTCGCGCACGTCTTGCGCGGCACCGGCATCGCCGGGTTGGCGGGCATTCACCCCTGCGCCGGCCCGGTGGTGCGCCCGCTCCTGGACATGCGCCGCGTGGAGTTGCGCGACTGGCTGCGGTCAATTGGCCAGGACTGGCGGGAAGACTCCACGAACGCGGACACGACTCGCCTGCGGTCCCGGCTTCGCCACCGGCTGCTGCCTCTGATCGAGAAAGAGTTCCAACCGCGGGTCACCGAACATTTTGCGCGCCTTGCCGAACTGGCTCGGGATGAAGAAGCGTTTGGCGCCGCCCTGGCGGAAGCGCGGTTCCAGGCACTCGCGCGGACCGTTCGCTCCGGCGCCGCACTCAATGCCAGCGACCTGCTCGCGCCGCTGCCGGCCTCGGTTCTGCCCGACGCCGCCGCGCAAACTGCCCTCTCGCGCCGCCTGGTCCGTCGCGCGGTTCAGGAGGTTCTCGGACACCGCCGCGGCCTGGCAGCCGCACATGTGGAAAGCGTGCTGCGCCTGGCACGCGGACTGACGAGCGGGCATTGCGTCGAGCTGCCACATGGCGTCGTGGCCGCAAGGAGCTTCGATGTGGTCGTCTTTACCGCCGGGAACCCGTCTGGGCGAAAGCGACGTCTAACCGGTAGGCACGAGGGCGATTATTCCGTCCCCGTGGCGCTGCCGGAACGCGGCTCGGTTGAGGTAATTGTTCCAGCAATTCGCCGCCGCCTGTGCCTGAAAGTCGTTGACTCGACTGGGGGCGCGGGCGAGACTATTTCTCAGGATGGCGCCCTCGACGCGGGCCTGTTGAGCCCGCCCTTCTTCTTCCGGAACTGGCATCCAGGGGATGTCTTCCGTCCGCAAGGGAGGCGCCAGGCGCGCAAGCTGAAAGAGTGGTTGCGGGACGCCCGCGTTCCCGCCGGCGATCGCGCGCTCTGGCCGGTGTTCGAGAGTGGTGGGGCGCTCGTGTGGGTGCGGGGCCTGCCGCCTGCGGCGCCTTGGGCCGCGACGGAAAAGACACGCTCCGTCCTGCTGATCCGAGAGGAAGAACTGTGAAGCCGTCACTCCGCGTCCAATACACGCCTCAGCGAATCGCTGCCCGCGTGGCCCGAATGGGCCGTGAAATCTCCCGTGCCTACGGCGCCAATCGCATTGACGTCGTGGCCATGCTGGACAACGCCTTTATCTTCGCGTCGGACCTGGTGCGGCAGATTGCGTCCCCGGTCGTTTGCCACTTCGTCCAGGCGGAATTGCGCGACGTGCACGTGGGCGGCCACCAGCGCCGCGAAGTCTTTTTCAGCTACAATCCGGAACTGAAGGGGCGGGATGTCCTGATCGTGGATGCAGTGCTGCATTCCGGCGTCACTCTCGACTTCTTCGTGCGCCGGCTCGCCGAGCGGAATCCGCGTTCCGTGCGCATCGCCGTCCTGCTGGATAAACCCGAGGAGCGGCGCGTGCCCTTGCAGCCGGATTACCTGGGCTTCTCCGCGGCATCTAACTATCTGGTAGGATATGGACTCCCCGATCCCCACGGGCTGTACAGGAATCTTCCCTACATCGCCACGCTCGGAACGAGCGCTTCCGGGGGACGGAGATCAGGCGGGGCGCCCGCCAAGGCGGGCAAGCGAGGCCGGCGTTCCGGCCATCGAGGTAAGGCGTGAACTCCACAATTAGGATCATCCTCTTCTGGCTGGTGATGCTGGTGCTGGCCGTCGTGCTCTGGAAAATCACCCAGGGCTCGCAAAACTCGCGCAGCGAGATCGACCTGGGCCTGACCGAGTTCTACCAGAAGGCCGAGCAGGGCGCCGTCAGCGAGGTGACCTTCTACCTTACCCCCATCAGCGCAGAGGCGCAGGGTGAACTCCGCGGGCAGCAGAGTGGCAAGTTCCACGCCACCATCCCCAAGGAATCCATCCCTGAAGTCAGCAAGCTGCTCCGCGACAAGGGCGCGATCATCCACGTGAAAGAAGTCTCGCGCGGCGACTGGGTGAACCTCGCGCTCAACCTGCTCCCGCTGCTGGTGATCGTCGGCCTGTGGCTGTTCATGTTCCGGCAGGTTCAGGCCGGCGGCAACAAGGCGCTTAGCTTCGGCAAATCCCGCGCGCGCCTGCTCACAGCCAACCAGAAGAAAGCCACCTTCAAGGACGTGGCCGGCTCCGACGAGGCCAAGGAAGAGCTGCAGGAAATCATCGACTTCCTCCGCGATCCGCAGAAATTCCAGAAGCTCGGCGGACGCATCCCAAAGGGCGTCCTGCTCGTCGGCCCTCCGGGAACGGGCAAGACTCTGCTTGCGCGCGCCATCGCCGGCGAAGCCAACGTTCCCTTCTTCTCGATTTCCGGCTCGGACTTCGTCGAGATGTTCGTCGGCGTCGGCGCCAGCCGCGTGCGCGACCTGTTCGAGCAGGGCAAGAAGAACGCGCCCTGCATCATCTTCATCGATGAAATCGACGCCGTCGGCCGCCATCGTGGCGCCGGCTTAGGCGGCGGCCACGACGAGCGCGAGCAGACCCTGAACGCGCTGCTCGTCGAAATGGACGGCTTCGAGTCCAACGAGGGTGTCATCCTGATCGCCGCCACCAACCGGCCCGACGTGCTCGATCCCGCGCTGCTCCGCCCCGGCCGCTTCGACCGCCGCGTGGTCGTCCCTCGCCCCGACGTCAAGGGCCGCGAAGAGATTCTCCGCGTGCACACGCGCAAGGTTCCTCTCGCCGACGACGTCGATCTCTCCGTCATCGGCCGCGGCACGCCGGGCTTCTCCGGCGCCGACCTCGCCAACCTGGTGAACGAAGCCGCTCTGTGGGCCGCGCGACAGAACCGCAAGCAGGTAATCATGCAGGACTTCGAGATGTCCAAGGACAAGGTCCTCATGGGCGTCGAACGCAAGTCCATGATCCTTTCCGAGGAAGAGAAGAAGAACACCGCGTACCACGAGGCCGGCCACGCGCTCGTCGCGGCCATGACTCCGCATGCCGACCCGCTGCACAAGGTCACCATCATCCCGCGCGGCATGGCCCTCGGCGTCACCATGCAGCTTCCCATCGACGACAAGCACACCTACACCCGCGAGTTTCTCGAGGCCCAGCTCGGCGTGCTGATGGGTGGCCGCGCCGCCGAAGAGATCTTCCTGAACCACATCACCACCGGCGCTGGCAACGACATTGAACGCGCCACGGAAATCGCCCGCCAGATGGTCTGCGAGTGGGGCATGAGCACGCTCGGCCCGCTGGCCTTCGGAAAGAAGGAAGAAGCCATCTTCCTGGGCCGCGAGATCGCCCAGCACCGCGACTACTCAGAAGACACGGCGATCAAGATTGACTCCGAAGTGAAGCGCATCATCTCTACGGCGTACTCGCATGCCCGCGGGGTCCTCGAGGGCAATCGGGTCACGCTCGAAAGCATCGCACTCGCGCTCCTCGACCGCGAAGTGCTCGACGCCAACGAACTCAAGCTCCTGATTGACGGCAAGCCTCTGCCGGAGCGCACCAAGCCCACGCCGCCCGCGCCGCCCGCGGCTCCCGGCAAGGAGATGCCGACGCGGCCCGAAGCCAAGCCGCTCCCTGGCTTCGCCAAGGGCGAAAACCCGGCTACTGCCTAGATTCCTGTGGGAAATGGCGCGTGGCCGGAGCGCCCGCGCCGCCTTCGGTCACAAATCGAAGTCGCGCAGGGGTTTCTCGACAGGCTCTTCTTTTGCCTTCTTCAGCGCCTCTTCAAACTTGCGCGAGAGCACGTCTTCTTTCTTCTTCTCCGCCTCCCACGACTGGCGGAACTTCTCTTCCCGGGCCGCGGCCTGACGATTGAGGATGTTGTCCGCGTCGTTCAGGTTCACGTCGGGTGCCAGGCGCGGCGGTGGCTCGTGGGCGATCACCTCGGAGAGCTCCGCATCCACCGTAAGCTTTGCGTGGCAGCACGGGCATTCCACGTTCACGATCGGCGCTTGCTTCTTCCCCATGCGCGTATTCTACGCCTGTTTTCCGGCCCCGGCGGCGGCCGGCCCGCCTGTAGCCTGCCTCGCTGATGCTATGGGATACAATCCCGCCCGACTCGTCTGGCCGGGCGGTGATGGATGCGACGGAAAGTTGAACGGTTCGTCCTGGGTGAGCGCACGCTCGTCATGGGTGTGCTCAATGTCACTCCCGACAGCTTCTCCGATGGCGGCAGGTGGCTCGACGCGGACCGCGCTGCGCGCCACGCGCTCCACATGCAGGCGTCCGGCGCGGACCTAATCGACATCGGCGGCGAGTCCACCCGCCCCGGCTCCGACGCCGTCTCCGCCGAAGAAGAACTCGCGCGTGTCCTGCCCGTGCTCAAACACCTGCGCGGCAGGCTGGCCATTCCCATCTCCATCGACACCCAGAAAGCAGCCGTGGCCGCAGCGGCGATTGCGGCGGGCGCGCAGATTGTCAACGACGTTTCGGCCCTCCGCGCCGACCCTATGCTCGCTGCCGTGGTCCGCCGGACGAGCGTGCCTGTGATCTTGATGCACATGCGCGGCCGCCCGAAGACCATGCAAAAGCGCCCGTTCGCGCGCGACGTGATGAGCGACGTGACGCGCGGCCTGCGCCAGGCCGCCGCCCGCGCCCGCGCCGCTGGGATTCCCCGCTCGCACATACTGCTCGATCCCGGCATCGGCTTCGGCAAGAGCACGCAGCAGAACTGCGAACTCCTGGCGCGGCTGCCTGAACTGGCGCGGCTAGGCTACCCGTTGGTGGTCGGCGCCTCCCGCAAGACGTTTTTGGGAAAGCTGCTGGACGGCGCCCCCGAAGATCGCCGCATCTGGGGCACCGCCGCTTCCGTCGCCGCAGCCGTCCTCGGCGGCGCGCACATTGTGCGCGTGCATGACGTGGCGGAGATGGTCCAGGTGGTACGCGTCGCGGACGCGATTGCCGGATCAGGAGATCGACACTGAGAGGCCGGCTCTACGACTGCCAGGGCCCGGCGCTGGAATCGCTTCGCCCGGCGGACTCGACCGCTTCCCGCCGGCTCCGGATTTCGCGCACGTTGTAGATCGGCTTGTTCTGCGACTCGAAATAGGTCCGCGACAGCAGCTCGCCGATCAGCCCCAGCGACAGGAACTGGAACGCGCTGACCATCAGAAACATCCCGGTTAGCATCAGCGGCCCGTGTTGCAGCATCACGTGCTTGTTGCGGAAGAACTTCTCCCAGGCCAGGAACCCGCCGATACCCGCGCCTCCCAGGAACGACACCACAGCCAGCTTGCCGAACAAATGCAGCGGCCGGGCCACGTAATCCAGCATGAACTTGATGCTGATCAGGTCGAAGAACACCCGCGTCGTCCGCGACAGGTTGTAGTTCGACTTGCCCGCCGAGCGCCGGTAGTGGCGGATGGGAACTTCCACGATGCTCGCGCCCGTGATTTTCGCCAGCGCCGGAATGAAGCGGTGCATTTCTCCGTAGAGCTGCACCTGTTGGATGATTTCGCGCCGGTAGGCCTTGAACGTTGTGCCGAAGTCGTGCAGCGGCACGCCGGATAGCTTGGCCATCATCCAGTTCGCCACCCGGCTCGGAAATTTCCGGGTCAGCCAGGGATCCTGCCGGTCCGCGCGCCAGCCGCTGGCGATGTCGAACCCTTCCTTGATCTTTTCGAGGAACAGAGGAATGTCTTCCGGCTCGTGCTGCTGGTCGCCGTCCATGGAGATGATCACGTCGCCCTGCGCGAAATCGAAGCCGGCCTTCAGCGCCGGCGTCTGCCCGAAGTTCCGCCGCAGGCGCACCAGATGCACACGGCGGTCGTTCTCGTAGATCTCGCTCAGGATGCGGAACGACTGGTCACGGCTGCCGTCGTCCACGAAAATCATCTCGTACGGTTCGCCCAGCCCGTCCATCACCTCGGTGATGCGCACGTACAACGGCAGAATGTTCTCCTGCTCGTTATAGAAGGGCACGACGATCGAGTAACGTATGGGTTCTTCCTTGCGGCTCATCAAAAGCGTTGCCTGCCTTCCTTTAATCTAACCTCGAAGCCCGTGTGACGCGAGCGCGCCGTAGGTCACCAGTTCGATGCCCAGTTGTTTCGCCAGCGCGCGGCTGCAGGGCGCAGCCACCGCCTCGAACTCCGTCTCGCGCTGGCGCACCAGCCGCGTCTCCACCTGCTCGAGCGCCGCGTCCACGTAGCCGGGGTGGCACATCAACTCGCTCGTTCCCTCGGGCACATCCCGCAGGATCTCCGCCAGCACCGCGCCGTCCAGGTAGCCCGTGGCGGAGACTCCGTAGAAGTAGTCCGGAGCGCCCACGCCCGCACCGTCCAGCGCCGCGCGGCAAGCCACGGCAAGAAACGCGAGGCCCAGGCCCACGCCCGCCTGCTGCATGATTTTACCCCGAAACTCCTTGTTTCGCCGCCATAGCGCGGCGAACGCGACGCGACGCTCGCGCGAGACTCGCACTCCCCACAAGCCGTACTCCGCGGCCAGCCGGGCCGCCAGTGCAAACAGCGGCGGCCACATGTGCACGTGCTGGTGACCGTCCAGGTGCGTCGGCTGGATGCCTGCGTCCTGCACCCGCTCGATCTGCGCGCGGATCTCGCGCTCGGCCGCGTCCATGGAAATGCGCCCCGCCACCATGCGGAAATAAACGCGCTCTGCGTTGCCCAGAAACTCGCCATCGGAACCAACGAGCGCGCCCAAGCCGGCCGCGCCGCCCACGGGGCAGCCCTGCGTCAGATTCACGTGGACGCCCACTCCCAGCGCCGGCGTCGCGCGCGCCGCGGCCACGGCCTCCTCGAACGCGGCGCCATTGGCCAGCAGGCTCGTGCTCGTCACGATGCCGCTGCGATGCGCTTCCAGCACCGCCCGGTTGATGCCCGGCGACATGCCAAAGTCGTCCGCGTTCACGATCAGGTGCTTCATCGGTGGTTGCCGCGCACGCGCGGACAGGACATTCTCGCGGCAAAACACCCACAACGCCACCGCGCGACCCGCTCTCCGTTACCGCTTACGCTAAGGCCTGGCTCCGGCGGAGCAGGCATCGACCACTTTGGGATACACAATCCCGCGGCGCAACCGGTCCGCGCCCGACGGGGAAGGCCCCATTTTCAACGGGGTGGCCTTCTTCAAGCCATCTGGCAGGCTGACCGTCAGCCGGTATACAAACCGCATCTCGCCGTAGAGGGTAGCCAGCTCTGCGTTCAACTGACTAAGCTGGCTGGCGCTTATCTTGTAGGTACTAGGCGAGCGCGACGCGAGAGTGACACTCGGCACCGTCACCACCGAACCGCCTGAGTTCGACACAAGGTCGAACGTCTCGTAAACACTCCCAAGCGCTGTGGTCGCCAGATTCCCCCAGGGATTGAAGTAGACCAGATAGACCCTTGCCCCGCGTTCGCGAATCGTCGCGGCCACGCGCTTGAGTGTGGACTTGCTGGCGTTGTCCTCAGCATCGCTGATCAAATAGAGGGCGTCGCCGAATTGCGGCGGATCCAGAAGTTCCATGGCTGCATCGAGCGCATCCCAGATCGCCGTGCGTCCCGCGGGCTTCCCGGGCTTGGCCGGCTTCCCTTTCGCATGGACCTGGATGCGGGTCAACGCATCCATCGCTGCCCGCGGGTCGCCGCCAACCGGGTATTTCTCCACCGCCGCATCGTTGAACACCACCAAGCCTGCCTGGAACGCCTTCGGAGCGGCGCGCAGCACGTCGGCCGCAATGGCGCGGGCGAGGTCCCATTCTCCCGTTGCTACGCTCATGCTTCCACTCGCATCGAGAATAACCACCACACGATGAGGCTGCTCGTCGCGCTCCGCATTCAGGATGGCAACGGGCTTGCCGTGGATTGTCGCTGCAAAATCCTGAGCGGTGAGGCCAACAATCGGGCGGCCGTGCTCGTCGAAGGCGCTTAGCGGCACGATGCGCGTGCAACCCTGGGCCGCAGCGCGCCGCGCCGCCAGTAGCGCCACACACACAAGCGCCAGCTTTGTAGACGTGCTTCGCAGCATACCAGTCCGTAATGAGCAGTGGCCTTATATCACAACCCACGGCGGCCTCGGGCCCGGGACATCTACTGCGGCTGCGAATCCGCGCACGCATCCAGCAACGTCGGGTAGGAGACGCGCCAGGGAATCTTCAGTCCCTTCGGCGCTGCGATGGACAGCTTCCAGCCGCTCGGCTTTTCCGGCGCTTCGGGCAGCACGATCTCCATACGCATGGGGAATTGAGTTTCCGCGTAAAGCCCCGCCATCGCCCCATCCAGTTCCTTGAACTGCGCCGGCGTCAGGTTGTAGTCCACCACGCGTCCGCGGAACGTCGCCATCGCGCTCTCCACGCGGATCACCTGCCCTCCCGAACGTGCCGGAACATCGAAAATCGCTGGATCCGAAATCACCGGCAGCGCCGGGAAACTCACTCCCGGACTGAACAGGGCGATCGAGAGCCTTAAGTTGCGCCTCGCCGCGAGCGACTCGATTTCAGCCGGGGTCGTCTTGCTGGAGGTATCCTCGCCATCCGTAATCAGGAAAATGGCGTCGCCGAATCGCGGCGGCTCGAGTAGCGCGAACGCTTGCTTCACTGCGTCCCACACGGCTGTGCGAGTGACAGGCTTCCCGTCCGGCCCCGTCGCCACGGGCTCTATTTTCTTCAGCGCCTCGGCTGCCGGACCGGCGTCGTCGGACACGGGAAAGCTGGCCCGCACCTCGTCGTTGAACACCACCAGGCCGGCGCGAAACGCCTTCGGCGACACGCGAAGCATGTCCGCGGCAATCGCCCTTGCCAGGCGCCATTGTCCCGGGCTCCGATTCATCCCGGCACTCGCGTCCAGCACCACGACTACACGATGCGCGCCCTGGTCCGGCCCTACGCTCCTGATCTCAACGGCATGGCCCTGCTGCGTCCCGGAGAACTCGCGCGTCGTCAGGCCTATGACGGGCTGTCTATGCTCGTCAATCACGCTCACTGGAAGCACGCGCCGCCGGCAGCCCTCGTCCTGGGCGCGGCCCCCGGTTGCCAACGCCAGACATATCGCGGCCGGGCAGGCCCATTTGAAGACTCTCCGCATCCACGGCTCGCAAGAACCAAACTCTTATAACACGCGTCCGGCGGCGGCCCATAAACGCGCCACGCTATAATGTGCCTGCATGCCTCCTGCATCGGATTCCGCCGGCGAGGCGCAATCCTCGCGCGGCGCGGCACCATTGGCCGTGCTCTCCATCGACTATGGCCGCCGCCGCCTGGGCCTGGCCGTTTCCGATGCTGGTCGCATGCTGGCCCGCCCGCTGGAAACGCTTGTGCGCGTGAATCGGCGCTTCGATCTCGCGCGGCTCAAGCGCGTCGTGCGCGAGCACGGCGTGGGGCAGCTCGTCGTGGGGCTGCCGCTGCGTCTCGACGGCACCGCTGGCGATATGGCCACCGAAGCCCGCGACTTTGCGGCCCGCGTCGCCCGCGCTTTGCGCCTGCCCGTGGCCCTTGTGGATGAACGCCTCACCAGCTGGGAAGCGAGCGAAGGCCCTGCCGGCGCCCCCCCGGCCAAACACTCGTTCGCAGGCGGCCGGCGCCGCCAGCCGCGGGAGAAAACGCGCGCCGCTGCGTCGAAAGCGCGTCCCAATCCCGACGGAGTCGACAGCGTCGCCGCCGCCCTCATCCTGGAAGAGTACCTGCGCAGCCGTCAGGCGGACGCCAAGTGAATACCCGATCGAGGCGAGGCCGCGACAGCGGCGGAATCCTGCTCGCCCTCGCCGTTGTGCTGGCGTTGCTCGCCCTGGCCGCGGGGGGTGTCGCCCTGCTCCTGCGCTCAGAGTGGAACACGCCCTACGCCGCGTTCGCCCCCGAAGGCGTGTTCGTTGAGATTCCTCACGGCATGCCCGTGGCATCCATCGCGCGCGCGTTGGAATCCACCGGAGTGGTGCGTAGCGCGCTGGCCTTCCGTGCCCTCGCCCTGCTGCACCGTCGCGAGCGCCTCGAAGCCGGAGAGTACCGCTTCGACCATCCGCAGACTCCCGAACAGGTTCTCGACATTCTGGCGCACGGCCGCATCTATCTCGTCACGGTTGCCATCCCCGAAGGCCAGACGATGTTCGACATCGCGGCGCTTCTTGACGCCAAAGGCGTCGTCCCGCGCGACGCGTTTCTTGCTGCCGCCCGCAGCCCGCGCCTCATCGCTGACCTCGCGCCCGCCGCGCCCTCTCTCGAAGGCTTTCTGTTCCCAGCGACCTATCAATTCCCACGCCACCAGCCGCCGGAGAAGATCGCTGAAGTCATGGTGCGTCGCTTCCGCGAAGCGTGGTCGGAGGTTTCCGCGAACACCGGCGGCAGCGCGGCCGGGGCCGCGCGTCTCGGACCTCTGGGCGTGGTGACGCTCGCGTCCCTGGTGGAAAAGGAAACCGGCGTACCCGACGAGCGGCCCCTGGTCGCCAGCGTGTTTGCCAACCGCCTGCGCACCGGCATGAGCCTCGACTGCGATCCCACCGTGATCTATGCGCTGCTGCTCGACGGCCGCTACAACGGCCGGCTGTTACTGCCCGACCTCCGGGTGGACTCGCCTTACAACACGTATCGAAAGCGCGGCCTCCCTCCCGGCCCGATCGCCAATCCGGGGGAAGCCTCGCTGCGTGCCGCGCTGAATCCCGCCTCCGGCAAACTCCTCTACTTCGTGGCCACGGGAGCCGGCGGGCACGCCTTCGGCAGCACGCTCGCCGAACACAACCGCAATGTCGCAAAGTATCGCCAGTACGAAGCGCGGATGGCGCGCAGCGCGCGTGCCGCCAGGAAGGCGTCGCCCTGATCATGGCCCGCGACACCAGGCAGAAAGCCTCTGCTCCCGCCGCGGCGAAACCTGAAGCGGAACTCGCGCATCTGCTACAGTTCGGCACGCTGGACGAGGCGGAGTCCACCCTCCGGCGCCTCGACGCGTTGTGGCGCGAACGCCGCGACGCCCGCGACGCCGCCGGCGCCCGGCGCATCCTGGATGTCGCTCGCGAAGGCCGCCGCCGCGCCCAGATGATCGCCGGCAACAAGAAAGTCTCCGCCGCTAAGCGTGCCGAGAAGGAAGAGATTCGCCGGTGGTTCCGCGGATGGCTGGAAGCCCCGGGCTCCTTCTTCGACTGGCTTGAGCTGCGGAAACACGCGCCCGAATTTGTGACCATGTTCGGCAAGGCGGAATCCGGCGAAAGCACGGACCAGGAATGAAAACATCATGCTATTTCTCGAGATAGGCACGCTCGACATCGGTGACGACGTTCGCGCGGTGGGCCTGGACCTGCGCGCGGAAGACGAAGAACCTGCGCGCGGCCCCGAAGCCGCCGCCATCTGGGCGCGTGTTCTGCCCGCGCTGGCAGGCGACGAAGAATGGGCCCTCGACTTCTTCGCGCACCTCAACCGCGTGCGCGACTATTGCGAGCGCCACTCGATTGCCG
>Ga0335080_10007284_pt1 | contig 11465 bp, 8 predicted proteins | sample Lox_Sample_34_FD_206720 | JGI IMG/M metagenome (GOLD analysis project Ga0335080, IMG submission 206720) | Soil microbial communities from Loxahatchee National Wildlife Refuge, Florida, United States - Lox_Sample_3.4 | ecosystem: Environmental > Terrestrial > Soil > Wetlands | place: USA: Florida...
CTCGCCGTCGTGCGCCGCGAGGTCGTCGAGCTCCGTGTCGCGGAGAAGTGTGCCGTTCTTGTGCCAGTGTCCCACAATCCCCCCTGTCAGACGCGGGCCGGTGCAGAGCGCACAGTACACCATGGGAACGCCTGCCGTGCGCGCCGCCTCGTTGGTCGCGATCATCGCCCGCGGCGCACCTTCCTACTCGCCGCGGATACCAAGTGTGCCCGTGACTCACCTGATCCTCACCTCAGCCTCACGTTGTCCTAACGCCGGATTCCCAGACTACTCGGGTCCGCCCACGGCGCGACACGTGCGCATGGGGAGCCGGTCCGAGAAGGAGCCGATGGCCGACGATCGACGACACGGCGGCGCCGGCGAGATGCATCCATCCGATCCCACCCGGTCTCTCCTCGTTCGGCTGGACGGCTACTCGGTCATGGTCGAACGGATCCGGGCCGCCGAGGCGCACTACCTGAAGGTCGTGGCGGGGTCGCCCTCGCGGCGCGACGCCAAGGCAAAACGAGCCTACGAGACCGAGATCGCCAAGGCGCTGGATCGCCTGGCCGAGGCGGTCGTCGACCTGCAGGAGAGCCGGCAGGCGGTCCGCTCGCTGGCCGACGACGAGGGCATCTCCGAAGCGGCTCTTCGTGCGCTGGACGCATCATTCGACGCCGCCCACCGCGAGTACGCCGGCTACCTTGCGGCGCGGACCTACCAGCAGGTGCGTGCCGCCGCCAGCGATCGGGCGCTCCGCGAGCGTCACCCGACGTAGCGCGCATCAAGGGCCGCAAGACGACGGCGCGGGCCGCCCCTCCCGGGAGGAGCGGCCCGCCCGCGCCACGAGGGACGCCGGTGGATCAGCGCCGGCGGCTCATCGCGGAGTGGTCAGTGCACGGCGACCGCGAAGGCGCCGGCGTGGTTGACGACTGCCCACGCCGTGTGGGTGTGCGGATCGACGCCGTAGGTGCCGAGGCTGTAGCTCGACTTCCACGGGCCGGAGACGAAGGTGGTGGTGCCGCCTGTATTCAGGGCGACGGCCTTGACCCAGCGGCCGCGAGCGTTCTTCGCGACCAGCGTGGCGTCGTGGCCCTGTCCGGTCTTGTAGCTCATCGAGAGCGCGTAGGTGTCGCTCGACGAGGCGCCGACGTCGGAGAGACCCCACAGCGTGAACACGTCGCTGGCAAGGCCGTCGCAATGCACCGGGCAGGTCCAGCCGGTCGTGACGTCCTTGGTGAACGCGCGGCCTTCCGAGTCGGCGGCCTTGCTGGCGTTGACGCCGCTCAGGATCTGCGCCGTGGTGCCGTGGAAGCTGTCCTTGACCTGCGTATACGAACCGCCCTGGGGCACGAAGAACTCCTTGCCGGTGAGGCTGTAGCCGAAGGTCTCTTCCTTGACGAAATTCAGCCACGGCGTGGCGCCGATGGTGTACTCGCTGTGGTCGGTCGACAGCGTCGGGTTGACCACGGCGGCGTAGTAGTCGACGGTGACGTTGGGGCCGTCGACCGTGACGATGTAGTAGCCGACCTTGTTCAGGTCCTGGGCGAGCTCGGTCTCACGAGTCTTTCCCGTGAAGCCGGCCAGCTTCTTCGCAGCGACGACCTGCACGTCGTAGACGTTGTCGTTGGTTTGCGTCGGGTCGGCCTTGCTCAGGAACGTGCCCGTGGTCTTGACCGTGCCCGTGGAGTCGACCGTTCGCTGCGGCGAGGCGATCTCGCCGTACGGCAGATAGAACTTCGAGGCGTCCGACTGCGAGACGATGTCCTGGATTGACGACTTGCCGTCGGGGCTCGCGTCGACGGCGCGGTTGTACATGTGGTCGTGACCACCGATGTAGTAGTGCACGCCGGCGTTCTGCAGGTCGCTGATGAAGGTGTCCTGCAGGCTCGGGTTCGCGGTCGGGTCGGCGCCGAAGAGGTCGTCGACGTGGCTCTGTGTGATGATGCCCTTGTGACCGAAGACGAAGGCCTGGGTGCCGGCGGGGCGACCGGTGAGCTGCCCGTTCATCCAGGTGACGTCGTCGCTCGTCAGCGCCTCGTGGGCCGAGACGGTCGGATCGGGGCTCGTGAACTGATCCATGAAGACCAGTCGCGCATTTCGGTAGTCGACCGCATAGTCGAGCCCGTTGAAGCCCTTAGGGGCCGCCGGGCTGGCCGATATCGCGCCGACCTTGAACGGCGCGCCCGACTGCGCCGGGAACGGCTGCAGGGCGTCGGGGTTGGCGATGCCGAACGCGGTGGTCGGCGTGGCGTTCATCATCGCGCTCTGCGTCTGAGGATAGTCCTTGAGGAGCTCGGCTCCCTGGTTGTCGTCGTGGTTGCCGCTGAGCGGGTAGAAGCCGACGCCGGCGTTGTACAGGTCCTGCGCGAAGACGGCGCGTGCGGCTTCGTTGGTCGCCGAGCCGGAATCCACGAGGTCACCGACCTCGACGACGAACTTGGTGTTCTTCATGATGAACTGATTGTCGAGCTGGCGGGCGATGTCGACGGAGCAGGTGAACGGGTTGCGGCCGTCATCGGGCGTGGTCCACTGCGTGTCGGCCTCGATGCCGAACGACCAGGCCCTCGAGGCGCAGCGGCCTTTGTCGGCGCACGTTGCGGTGTGGGCCGGACCGACGCCGCGGCCGAGGGCCTTGACGCCCGGAGCGGCGCCGGCCGTCGAGCCGAGCAGCGCGAACAGCCCGGCGCCGGCGACGAGTGCGACGCCGGTCATGACCGCCGTCCTTCTAACCATCGTCTTCACGTTTCCCTCCACAGTCTCGTTCGGATGACGCCTTCTTGACGCCCTCTCTCGACCTGCTCTCCGCGACGCCTGCCCCCCCTCCTCTGTCGTGTCCGGCGACTCCACCCGAGGCCGGATCAGGGCCGGCGGCACACGACGGGCCAGGTCGAACGTCCCGCCGCTGCCGCATGGCTGCGAGCCACGCGCTGACGGTAGCGGGCCGGGGCGAGAAGGCGGTGAGGGTCGCAAGAGAGTCGCGTTACGCCACGCTCCAGGGCCCGCCGCACCGCGGCCGGTGCGCGGAGCGCGGCTGTTTGCGCTCCGCTAGCGGGTCGTTGGCGAGCTGTTGCCGGCGATCTTGCCGCCTGTCGTTTCGAGGCGCCGCCTCCCGCTCTCTGTTGGAGGTGCGAGATCTCGTGCGGGTCGATCGGCCGAGGACCGATGGCCGACTCGAGGGGCCGGGCTCACGTGGCACACACGCGATCCTTACCGTGCGCTCACGGGCTCCCGGTATGGTGGCCTGTCGGGACCTCTCACGATCGACAAAGGAGCTCGTTTGCCCAAGGGACGCTTGCGGCACGTACTTCTGCTGTCAGTGGCGCTCGCGGCGGCAGCGTCATGCCTGACGGCGCCCGCGGCACACGCCGTGGTCGGGCCCGCGCAGATCGACGGCTATCTGCTCGCCCACGGCTCGCCCCTTGCCGGCGAGGGGCAGACGTTCTACCAGGCGGCCCGCCGAAATGGGGTCGATCCGGCCTTTCTCGTCGCCATCAGCGGCGCCGAATCGAGCTTCGGTCAGTTCCTCTTCGCCGTCGGTCCGCAGACGGCGACGTACAACGCCTTCAACTGGTTTTACGCCCCGACACGGGCCGGCAGCGCCTTCACGAGCTGGGACCAGGCGATCGACGCCGTCGCCGCGGGGCTGCGAGGCCCGCTGTACTACGGCGCCGGCCGCTACTCGGTCGGCGCCATCGCGCCGGTCTACTGCCCGCAGGGGACGCGAGCCTGGATCGACAACGTCACGACCTACATGCTGGAACTCGGGGCCGACCCCAACGACACGCGTTGGCGCGGCACGCCCTTGACCGGCGGGCGGGCTGCATCGGGCGACCGCCTGCGTGCCGGCCGCACGGGTGCCGCGTCGGCGCTGGTCGTGCGCCGGCCGATCTCGCTGAGTCCGGCCGTCGCGTCCGCCGGCGGCCGCGTGCGGATCCTGTTCACGCTCACCAACGAGGGTCTCCAGAGTGGTCGTTGGCGAGCCGTGATCCTGCGCCTGCAGGGTCCCACGGGGCAGGACCTGGCGTTCGGACGCATGTCGACCTTGCGCCTCGCGCCGGGTGCCTCCTACAGCTTCGCGACGACGACCCGGCTGCGCGCGGCGGGTGCATGGCGCGGCTGGGTCGATGTCGAGGCCGAAGACGGCACGATGCTCACGGCGGCGCACCCGGTGGTGCACATCGTCGTCGGCCGTGGGGTCACGAAGCGGCGACGCCCGGCCTGACGGCGTCTTCCGGCCGCTCAGGCAGCCGCCGGTTCTTCGGCCTCGTGTGGCTGCAGCCGCAGGTCGACGCCGCCGCAGCGCGGGCAGGCGAGCGGCGCCGCGGGCAGGTCGATCAGTTCGGTCGAGATCTCGACGCTGTAGTCACAGCCGATGCACGACAGGATCGTTCGTCTCCCGGCCTTCGGCGCCCCGACGACGACCGGCGAGCCCTCTCGATCCTCCACCTCGCGGCGCCAGGGCAGGCGAGTACCGACGCGTGCCCGAAGCCGAAAGCGAAGTGGCTTCTCCTCGCCCGAGATTGCCGTCCCAAGTGCGACCAGGCGCGTCGCGACGAGTTGCCGCTCTCCGTCGGGGAGCGAGAAGCGACTGAGCTCGCGCGCGACCAGCTCGAGGTTCGCGGCCACGTCGTGACAGAGGCCCCAGTCGCGCGCGCACGCCCGGGCCAGGCGAGGGACGGCGATCGAAGTGTTGTCGTCTCTGTCGCTCAACGGCACGTCCTTGAGCAAGGCGACGACGTCGTGCAGGTCCTTGGCCGCGATCTGGCCGATCTGCAGCTTGGTCAGCAGGATGTCGACGGGCGAGATGGCGTACGGATCGATGCCGAGACGTTCGCGGGCGTCGACGTCGTGGTCCATGCGCATGACGTCCAGGAACAGGTCGACGTGGTCGGCGGGACGCGCGCCTCGCACGAACTGCAGCTGCTGGCCGGCCGTCGCCTGGGCGACGTGGCGGTTCTCCCTGTACCCCAGACGGGCGAAGATCTCCGACGATCGGCCGACCTCGCGAGAAGAGCCCACGAGATCGACGTCGGAGAAGGCGCGTGCCGCGAACGCTCGATCGACGGCGTAGCGATAGGCGGCGAGGCCGCCGACGAGCCGCAATCGCACGCCGAAGCGAGCGGCCTCGTCGATCAGGGCTATGGCCTCGGCCAGGCGGCGGTCGGCCGTCTGACGGATAGCGATGCGGTCGGAGTCGTCTCGTGAGAACATGGTCGTCCTCCTCGGGCGATCGTCGCTCGGCCACCTGATCGGCCGCTCACCTTCAGTCTCGACATGGCAGGTTGCCGCGCCGTGAAGGGCCCGTGAGTTTGCGGCGACGTCGTGACATCGGCTCGGCACCGCCACGGCAGCCGGTCCGCGCCTCGGGACCGGGTTTCGGGTGCGGGGTCTTGGCGTCGGGCCGCGATCGGCCGGTCGTTCCGTACCGGCTCACCGTCCGGTCACGTGCCCCTGACCGTCTCCTAACGGCCGGTTCACTCTTGCCTGACGCGCCGCTCATGGGCGGCCAACGCCGGCCCATCAGACTGACGTGACCGATGGTCAGCGACGTTCGATCGAGAGGCGGGTGACGTGAACGGGCCGCGGGCGCGCCACGGCGGCGTCACGCCGACGCTGGCCTTGGCAGTCTTCCTTGTGGTCGCCGCGGTGACCGCCGGCACTTACGCCTCCAGCGCGTGGGCCAAGAGCCGTTGGCTCGCGGGCGACCTGAGCACGCGCACCTACCTGACCGACGGCAGAAGCAGCGAGCGAGCCGTCGCCGGCAAGGTCATGAGCGGCGACCCGTCCGGTTTCGGGCTGAGCTACCTCGCCAACGCCGAACCGGGTGGTCAGTCCCAGAGGGATGCCGCCGGCCAGCGGTTCGCGACGCCGGTGTGGCGTTGGCAGACGCTCGTCTCGGACTCGTTCCCTCAGATCGCCGCCGCACGCAAGGCCCATCCCGGCGACTTCTTCATCCAGGGACTGCAGTGGGACGCTCCCGCGCACGGGCAGGTGAGCGTGGGCATCGTCGGCGCGACCAACGAGCCCCGGAGCATCGCGGATTTCGAGTACCGGTTCGATGCGGCAGACACCGACACGAGCCGTTCCGACATCGACAAGGAGAACGCGACGGCCCAGAACACGCTGGACGGCGTCGCCTACCTCCAGAAGCACCTCGCCGCCGACAGCTACGCCATCGTGGACCATCCCTCGCGCGACCTCGACTGGACCGTGGGTGACCTCCGCGCCCTGCAGGACGCCGCGCCGTCCGTCGTGTGCGGCTTCGAGGGCTTCCCCGGGGCACAGGCGGCCGCCGCTCGCGGCGGCTACGGCGAGTACTTCGACGCCGACGGCCAGGAGGTGAGCGACCCCACCGCCGCCGACCGCGCCGAGACGGCGCTGGCGCGCACCTACGGCGGTGCCGACCCGATGGTCGCCAGGATCGGCGGCGTGTGGGATGCGCTGCTCGGTGAAGGCCGCCGCTGGTTCGTGTTCGGCGACAGCGACTTCAGATGGCGGACGAACCGGTACAAGGACCAGAGCGGCAAGGTGGTCGGCGTCTCGTACAGCGACTTCTGGCCCGGCGAGTACGACAAGACCTGGACCTACGTGCCGCGGCGTGGCTACCCGGGCCTCGTGGCCGCCATCAAGTCTGGTGACGCGTTCATCGTGAACGGTGATCTGATCGACGCGCTCGACTTTCACGTCTCTCTCGGTCGCACGTCGAAGACGATGGGTCAGACGCTCACCATGGGGAAAGGCAGGAGGGTGGTCCTGACGATCGCCGCGAAGAGTCCGGCGAAGAACCACGACGGCAAGAAGGTCCACCCGGACCACATCGACCTGATCGCCGGCCGCATCGGGTCTCGCATCCCCCCGTCGAACCCGGCCTACCAGTCGCGGGCCGGCAATCAAACCGCCCACGTCGTCGTCACGTTCCACTGGGCGAAGATGCGTGTCGTCAAGGGCTGGCGGGTGGCGACCGTGGCCTTCGCGCTCAAGAGCAGCACGTACTTCCGCCTGCGCGGCGCCGGCCTGCCGGCCGGCACGCCCAACCAGACCGACGCCGCCGGCGATCCCCTGATCGACACCATCACCTACCGGACGCTGCCCAACCCCGACCCGGCCGACGTCGTCACGCAGCCGACGGTCACGATCAACACGCCGCAACAGGCCTGGAGCGACCTCTGGTTCTACAGCGATCCGATCTTCGTCAAAGTGAAATGACCCGCGGTCCAGCAGGAGTGGGGCAGACGTCGGCCGGGTGGCCACGTCCGGTGGTTGGCCGTCCGCGTCGAAGCGCGCGCCGCGAGGCCCAGGTGCGCCGCCGCCGGTTCGTGGCGCTTGTCGCGATCGTCGTCGGGGTGACCGTGGTGCTGCTGGCGAGCGGCGCCCTGCGCGCCGGCGCCGCCACGCCGTCGGGGGCCGGCGCGACGCTTGCCACGATCGCCGGCTCGACGATCGGCGACGTCTTCGATCAGCCGTCGGTCACTGCCGACGACGCGACGGTGAGCGACGACCTGAGCTCGCACGACCTGGCGTTCGAGGACGGCCTGGCGACCGTGAGGTCGACGCTGGTGGGGACGGCGCTCTCCTCAGAGAGCGACGTCTCGCTGAGCCACGTGAGCCTCCTGGGCGGCGCGGTGACCGCCGAATCGATCGAGCTCGTGGCCACGGCCGACGCCGGAGCTTCGTCGAGCGACGCGGGCGCGGACACGAGCTACGTGACCGGTCTCGCCGTCGACGGTCGTCCGGTGACCGCCGAGGACCAGAGCGCGCCGATCTCCGTGCCCGACGTGGGCACCCTGACGGTGCTCACGGCCGCCATCGACGCGAGCGCGCCGTCACCGAGCGCGACGATCACAGGCCTCACGCTCGCGCTCGACCAGCAGGTCGGCGACCTTCCGGCGGGCAGTGTCGTGACGGTGGGTCGCGCGGTCGCGTCGGCCGACGCCGCCGCCGCGCGCGAGTTGCAGAAGATCGCGGCCCGCACGACCGGGCCGACGCCCCTTCCGGCGCCACGGCCGACGCCCACGAAGAAGCCGCGGGCGAAGCCGAAGCACGCCAAGCACGGCGCGGCCGGGAGCGGTGGATCGTCGACGGGGTCGTCCTCGGGCGGCGGGCCGGTCGCCGCCATGCCGGCGCCGTCGCCGCCGACCAAGGCGATCCTCGATCGGTTCCCGGGTGCCGTGTTTCCCGTCAGGGGAGTGGTGGAGTACACGGACACGTTCGGCGCCTTTCGCGCCGACATGCCCAACCACCGCCACGAGGGCAATGACATCTTCGCCAAGCAGGGCACGCCGATCGTGGCCGTGCTGGCCGGCACCATCCGGTACAGCACGACGGGCATCGGCGGCAACAACGCCCACCTCACTGATGCGGCCGGCGACTACTTCTACTACGCGCACATGGTGCGCTTCGCGGCCGGCATCCACTCCGGGGACCAGGTGGCCAAGGGTCAGGTGATCGGTTACGTCGGCGAGACGGGCGACGCCGCCGGCACGTCGCCGCATTGCCACTTCGAGATCCACCCTGACGGCGGCAAGGCGGTCGATCCCTATCCCTACCTCGAGGCGTGGCGCGCGGCGGCGGCCGGCATGTCGGCCGCCGCGACTCCACCGGTCGCGACCCTGGAGCAGGCCGGCGTGGGTGTTCCCCTGGCTGAGCTGCTCGCGCGCCGCGGCGTGATCGCCGGCGTGGAGTTCGGTGCCGCGGCGGTCACGGGGCGCGTCAAGGCGCCCGGGGACTTCTCGCAGGCGGACATCGTGGAGCTTGTCCTGTTCATGTCGTCGCTCGGCGGCGTGGCTGCCATCAAGCGGATGCGAGAGACGGCGGCGCCGATCCCGGAACTGCTGGCCGAGCACGAGACGGTCGTGCGCCGTACCGTGGTCGTGACGACCCGCTCGCTCACGAAGTCCTAACGTTGCCGGGCTATACTGGCGCGGCGACCGACAGCGTGGCAACCGTAACGAGGGGTGCGATGGCCAAGGAATCCATCCTCGTCGTCGACGATGAGCGTGAGATCCTCGAGCTGGTCAAGTACAACTTGGCCAAAGAGGGCTACAGCGTGGTCTGCGTCGAGACGGGCGAAGACGCCCTGAACGCGGCGCGTCTCAAGCTGCCCGACCTCGTCCTTCTCGACCTGATGCTGCCCGGCGTCGACGGCCTCGAAGTCTGCCGCAAGCTCAAGGCCGACCCCAAGACACACGAGATCCCCGTCGTGATGCTGACGGCCAAGGGCGGCGAGGCCGACATCGTGGCCGGGCTCGAGCTCGGCGCCGACGACTACGTGACCAAGCCCTTCAGCCCGCGCGTGCTGACCGCGCGGGTCAAGGCCGTCCTGCGACGCGAGCAGGCCGAGAACGGCGACGGCCAGGCCACCATCAAGATCGGCGACCTCGTCTTGCACCCCGGCCGCCACCAGGTGCTCGTGGCCGACCGACCCGTCGACCTGACGGCGTCGGAGTTTCGTATCCTGCTCTTCATGGCGCGCAAGCCCGGCTGGGTCTTCACGCGCCAGCAGATCGTCGATGCCGCGCAGGGCGACGATGTGTACGTGAACGAGCGGTTCGTGACCGACCGCTCGGTAGATGTGCACATCGTCTCGCTGCGCCGCAAGCTCGGACCGTGCGGCGGCTACATCGATACGGTGAGGGGTGTAGGCTACAGGCTCAAAGACGAGTGAGCCGTGCGACATACCCCGCTGTTCTGGAAGCTCTATCTCACCTACCTGCTGGCGGTCGCCCTGTGCGCGGGGCTGGTCGGCTGGCTGGCCGTCGGCACGGCCTCTGACCTCTACCATCAGCAGGCCTTCAAGGACCTGAGGGCGCGCGCCGAGCTCGCCAGCAGCCAGATCGCGCCGCTGCTCGATCAGCCGACGCAGCTCCAGGCGCTCGTCAAGACCTTCGGGACCAACGCCGACACACGGCTCACCGTGATCGCCGGCCCCGACAGCCGCACGGCGGTCGAGGGCAAGGTCCTGGCCGACTCCGAAGCCGACCCGGCCACCATGCAGAACCACGACACGTCCGACCGTACAGAGGTGATCGCCGCGCTGAGCGGTGCTCCCGGCCAGAGTGTGCGGCGCAGCGACACGCTCCACATTCGCATGTTCTACGTGGCGATCCCCGTCTTCGACGCCAACCACAAGGTCGAGGCGGTGGTTCGCACGGCGTTGCCGCTCACCCAGGTCAACGGCAAGTTGAGCGCCATGACGCGCCGCATCGGCCTCGGCGCGCTGATCGCGGCGATCGCGGTGGCGTTGCTCGGTTTGCTCGTCTCGCGCAGCATCTCGGGACGCATGCGCGTCATCAAGCGCGGCGCCGAGCGATTCGCCGGGGGCGACTTCAGCCACGAGATCCACGTGGCCGACGCCGACGAGATCGGCGAGGTGGCTCTCGGTCTGAACGCCATGGGACGGCGACTGAACGACACGATCCAGACAATCACCGAGGAGCGCAACGAGCGCGAGGCGGTGCTGGCCGGCATGACCGAAGGTGTGCTCGCGGTGGACAATGAGGAACGCGTCATCACCATAAATGCTGCCGCTGCCGACCTGCTCGGCGTCGCACCGGAACAGGCTCATGGCCGCAGCATCCAGGAGGTCGTGCGCAACCCCGACCTGCAGGCGTTCGTCACCGCCGTGCTTGCGGGCGATGGTCCGGCCGAGGGCGAGCTCGTCGTCCATGCCGATCAGAACCCCCGCGAGCTCAGGGTGCATGGCGCCCTTCTGAGCGACGGCAGCGGCGATGGCGAGCGTGAAGGCCACGGCGCGGTCGTCGTGCTGAACGATGTGACGCGCATGCGGCACTACGAAGCCATCAGGCGCGACTTCGTGGCCAACGTCTCCCACGAGATCAAGACGCCGGTCACCACCATCAAGGGCTTCGCCGAGACACTGCTCGACGGCGCCCTCGACGACCGTCACGACGCCGAGCGGTTCCTGCGCATCATCGTGGGCCAGGCCGATCGCCTGAGCGCCATCATCGGCGACCTCCTCAGCCTCTCGAGCCTCGAAAGCGACGCCGAAGACGCCGCCATCTCGCTCGAGCGCGGCAGCATCCGCGACGTCCTGCAGGTCGCCCTCGACGTCTGCGAGATGAAGGCCGGCCCTCGGCAGGTCATGCTGACGCTCGCCTGTGCCGAGGATCTCTACGCCGAGATCAACCCACCGCTTCTCGAGCAGGCCGTCGTCAATCTCATCGACAACGCGGTCAAGTACAGCCCGGAGGGCGCCACGGTCGAGGTCTCAGCCGCCCTCGAGGCGACCGGCCTGTCGATCAGGGTCAAGGACACCGGCCGGGGGATCCCCCGCGAGCATCTGACGCGCTTGTTCGAGCGCTTCTACCGTGTCGACAAGGCGCGCAGTCGCGACATGGGCGGCACCGGCCTCGGGCTGTCGATCGTCAAGCACATCGCGGTGGCGCATGGCGGCTGGGTCGCCGTCGAAAGCACCCCGGGCCTGGGCAGCACGTTCACCATCACGCTGCCCGTCTGAGCGCCCT
>Ga0335080_10007285_pt1 | contig 11465 bp, 12 predicted proteins | sample Lox_Sample_34_FD_206720 | JGI IMG/M metagenome (GOLD analysis project Ga0335080, IMG submission 206720) | Soil microbial communities from Loxahatchee National Wildlife Refuge, Florida, United States - Lox_Sample_3.4 | ecosystem: Environmental > Terrestrial > Soil > Wetlands | place: USA...
GTGACGGGCGTACTCCTCGATCATGTGGACCAGCACCTCCCGCAGTGACACCTGGCCTTGGTGCCCGCCGCGGCCGATGTAGGCCTTGGTGAGGCCCAGGTCGCTGGCTTCACCAACGAAACGCTCGGCGAAAGCGACCTCGGCCCTCCAGTTCTCCCAGGCCAGCGCGACCGTGGCCGGATCGGCCACGGCGTCGCTGAAGGCCGGGTCGTGGTCGTCGCCGGCGCTCTGCCGGTAGCGAGCCGGAGCATCCTCGCCAGCCATCACCTGGCGGAACCAGTACCGTTCGGCGTCCGAGAGGTGACGCACCAGGCCGAGCAGCGAGAGGTCGGACGGCTCGACCGAACGGCGAGCCATGGCATCGGCATCGAGACCTGCGCACTTGAGCTCCAGGGTGAGCCGGTAGTCGTGCAGGAACCCGGCGAGCACGGTGCGCTCGTCACCGTGATGGACGAAAATGCCGCCGATCCCCCGCGGGTCGGCGTCCGGGCCGACGAACATGTCCTGCCAGCCGAACTGACGCTCAGTTTCGTCGCCAGGGCGTTGTGCTGTGGCTGTCATCTTGAACATCATGGCTGACCGGGCCGTCCCTCTTCTAGGGGAGCGAGGTGCCCGGTTTGCCGGGGGAAGCCCTGGCGTGCTGACCAAGCCGGCCAGGATGGCAGCTCCTAGCCGCGGCCAGGCAGAGCTGGCCACCATCCGATTCCCGGCAGCCGAAACCGATGGCCGACGCGACGGTCACGGACCGCGATCTGAAGGTGAGCGCGAACCGCCCGATTGCAACATGTCGGCACGCCAGGCTGCCGCGCTCCCTACCGCCCTGATGGGGTCCGGTGGTGCGTCGATTGGCGGGACCGTGCCGCCCGAAGAGATGCTCGCAGGCGGCGTCGCGACCGCGGGGAGCACGGCGGCACACCTGCCGACACGACGGGCGCTTCACGAAGTGCGCAAGGATGACCCCGTCTCCAGCAGGGTCTTCAGGCTGGCCAGGACGGCGGGCCACCCCTCGGAGATCGCCGGCAGCACGGCGCTGCCCGGCGTGAAGCCGTCGTGGGTGACGGTGAGCTTGACGACACCGTGGCCCACGTCCTCGATGTCGAAGGCGACCGTGGAGCGGGCTTCGGCGCGCCAGGTCGCGGCGGTCGCCTCGTCCATGCCAACCGCGGCGGCCCATTCAGGGGTGATCGTGTGCCAGGTGTAGGCCAGCCGGCGGGGGGGATCGGAATCGAGGATCACCTGCTCGGGGCCGCTCACGGTCAGTCCGGCTTCGTCGTGCGCCATCTCGTAGGCGGAGCCCTTCTTCCAGTCGGAATGGAATGTCTTCGGACCCGCCGTCTGGTGCCGCCAGTAGCGCTTCATCAATGCGGGGTCGGTGAGGCCTTGCCACACGCGCTCGGGAGTCTCCTGGATGTAGGTCGTGTAAACGAAGGCGGTCTGCTCGCCCTTGGCGTCCATGGCGGTGACCTCCGGTGCGGTAGCGGGATCCGCCTTGCACGTACCCGAGTTCGGTTGGACGCATGCCGCGAGGCAGGGATGCGAACGGGGTGATCGCCAAGCCCGATGGCCGGTTTCCGGCAGTCGGCACATGCCGGACTGGTCTATGACTGAGAGGAGGCCTGGGCTGCCTGGCCTGATTCCAGGCATGCCTTGAGGTAGCCCATATTCCGCGCCTCTTCCTTCCGCATGATGCGGACAAAAACAGGAAAGAACAGCCGCGTCAGGCCGTGGGCGCGTGCATCGAACGCCGCTCGCAATCTCGTACCTCCGGCCTCCTCGGAGAGCCTCACCGTAACCCTGACCGCAATCGGCCCGCCGTTTGCCCATGTCCACAGCTACGGCCGCGCATACTCCGTGCACTCCAACCCGATGTGACCGCTCATCGTCCACCTCGCCGCCATCCGCGTCCCGAGCCCGATCGGCCCGTCGGTCAGCTTGGTCATTGCCCGGACCTTCGGGTTCCATTTGAACTCATTCCGCGAGTCGACGGCAAAATCAAAGACCTCGGCAATGGGCCGCCTGATCAGGACGGAGTTACGAATATCGGCTACGGGTGCTGTCTTGGGTACCCGGCGTCCGGCCAGGAGGGCGACCGCGAAGATGGCCAGCGCGTTGAGGCCGTGCAGCACGCCGATGATGGCCGCGGAGTAGGCGAGGAAGAACTGCACCACGATGAGGCCGAGCGGGATCGCCGCCCAGCGCACGCCGTGGCTGACCCTGGCGCCGGGCGAGACCGCGAGCAGGGCGACGGCGCACAGCAGGACGACGTAGGCAAAGGAGTGGTGCAGGGTCACCCCGGTGGTATCGCCATCGGAGACGGGGCCGTTGCCGATGTTGTTCTCCAGGGCGAAGGCGCCGAACGCGATCAGCGACGCCTGCACGGCGACGGACAAGGCCAGCAGGTAGGCGAGCACCCGGTACGCGGTTCTCATGGTCATGTTCCCCTTCGATGTGCCGGAATGGCGGCCTCCGGGATCGGGCGGGCAGCGGGCGATGGTGCCAGGGTCCGGCCCAGGGCCAGGAGCCAGAGGGGGATCGAAAGCCAGGCCAGGCAGCCTGCGATGAGCCCTGTCCATACGACGGCGGCGACGCTGATGGCTAGACCGGTCAGCGCCACCACGCCGGAGCACAACATCGTGGCCGCGATCAGCCGGGCGGTGCGGACCACGCGGGGGGGCGCTGCGGGCTTGGCAGCTCGGCGCCGCGGATGCCGATGGCCAGTAGCCACGCCGCGGAGGCGAGTATGGCGCCAGCCGCCACCGCACTGACGGCGGGCAGCAGGCCGGTCACCGTCAGCACACTGCAGGCCGCCGCCGTGGCGAACGCCATCGCGCCAGCGATCCGCAGGACGTGGTCGGGTCGCTGCCGTCGGCTCAGGAAGCAGAACACCACGCTGGTAACGACGGTCAGCAGAGCGTTCTGCGGGATACCGGCGTAATCGGCGGCCGAGCCGAAGATGGCCGTGACGCCGTGCGGCTCGGTGAAGTGCTGAACTGCGAAGCTGGCGCGGAACGCGATGAACAGAGCGTTGGCGATCACCCCGGCGGCCGCCGCCGCGTAGGCCCACCTACGTGCCTGGGTTTCGGTCATGCTGGCGACGCTAGGCCGCGGGGCCGTACGGCTGAATCATGCGCGCCACAGCGCCCAGTGCGGTAAACCCCCGGGCGGGGTTGTGGCTGGCCGTCCATGCCTCACCCCGACTTGACCATTCTGCGTCGGGGATCTGGGACCCGGGATCCTTGATCGAGGAGACTCGGTCCTGGTCGTGGACACGGGCCTGAAGCCACTCGGCTGACCGTTGGCCACCGGCTGGCGGTGGTGCTGACGCTGGCTGTCGCGCCGCACACCAGGTCGTTCGCTGCCGCGCGAGGTGACTGGCCAGCGTCCATGGGCGTGTGTCGTGGTGGGCGGCGACACTTACTCACTTGGTTACTCAGGATTTCCCACTCCTGGTCCAGGAGTCGGAGGAGATCCGTCACATGCGGGTGATGACGGCCAGCCAGGCCTCGGCTTGATGCGGATCGATCGTGATGTCGATCTTGGCGGGTTGGATGGAGTCCACCGTCCAGCCCTCGGCGAAACTGTCGCGTATCTCTTCCTGCCGGATGCGGCGAGGTCCCCAGTCACCAGCCTGACGGTCGCTGAAGCAGAGCATGTAGTAATGCCCGCCGACCGGCATCGAGGCGCGAAGTTCTTTCACGAACCTCGGACGGTCGTCGTCGTCCCCGAACGAGTGGAAGAGCCCGCAATCGAGGATCGTGTCGAATTGCTCCCCGAGGCTCGAGAGCACCAAGGCGTTCAACTGGAGGAACCTGGCTTCCAGCCCCCGGTCATGAGCCTTGGTGTTGGCAATGGCGATCGCGGTGGCGGCGACGTCGAAACCGGTGGCTTCCAGGCCCAGGGCGGCCGCCATCAGGGCATGTTCACCAGTGCCGCAGCCCGCGTCCAGGCACCCGCCCGGCCAGCAGGCCACGCTCAGCCAGCTCAGCGAATGTCGGCTGGGACCGACCGATGTCCCAGGGCGGAACTCCCTGCATGTAAACGGAATCGAAATCCTCCGCCTCTCGGACGTGAGTGTGGCCTGTCAGTGCGCTTGGACGTTCCGTCTCGGTCATGATCCCCCTAGCTTGTGGGTCGTGGTCGAAATACCAGGGCGGCTTGCCAAGGCATGGCATGTCCCGGTGCCGCCCGACCCAGGCCGATACCGCTCTTGACCTTCCCATCGGACACGCGGTGGCGGGATCGGTGGCATGCAGGGCGTGCCTTGACGACCTGGCCGGTGATGACCGGGCCTGTACGCGGCCACCACCGGTTGTCCTCCATCCTCGAAGTGATCTCGCAGTTCTGGACGACGTTCATGTCTGAGCCGCCGCTGCAGGTGTCGTTGTTGCCGCCGGGGGCGAAAGGGCGTCCGCCGTTCCACCAAGGAGCGTTCCGAGCAGCAGCAGCACCGCCGCCGCCACTCCAAAGGCAAGCTTGCGCATACCCACCCCCCTCAGATGCGCTGGTCTCGTTCGCCAACGACCCACGACCGGGCCGACCTGGTGCTATCGCAGCGCGGCTGGCGGGTCAGGAGTTCCCGTCATCTGGTTCGGTACGGGTCTTCAGTGCGGCGCCGGCCGAGAACGAGGACGTGCTACGCCGCCTGGTGCTCGTCCGCGAGGATCAGGTGTACCCGGACTTCAAAGTGTGCCACGCGCTTCGTGCCGCGTCCTTCTGCTATCCGAACTGGGACGCGGGCCTGGCATCCTCACTGCTGAAGGACTACCGGGTGCGGGCGGGCAAGGCGATTAAGGGACTGTCGCGCGGGCAGCGGTCAGCCCTCGGGATCACGATCGGGCTCGCCGCCCGCGCCGAGGTGACGCTGTTCGACGAGCCGTACGCGGGCCTGGACGCGGTGGCGCGGCAGGTGTTCTATGACCGGCTGCTGGCGGACTTCGCCGCGTTCCCCCGCACGGTGCTGCTGTCCACTCACCTGATCGACGAGGCTGCCGCCCTGTTCGAGAACGTGGTCGTGATCGACCGCGGCCGGGTTGTCCTGGACGCAGCGGCCGACGGGCTGCGGGGCATGGTCACCACGGTGAGCGGGCCGGTCCTCGCGGTGGACTCCTTCACCGCGGGGCGTCCGGTCTGGGAACGGCGCGGACTCGGCTCCCAGGCATCGGTCGTCATAGTCGGGCAGGTGTCTGGTGACGACCGCGAGCGGGCCCGGTCACTCGGCCTGGACCTGACCCCGCTGTCCCTGCAGCAGCTCGTGGTCCGCGCGTCCGGCCGGTCGGCTGGCGCCGATTCCCTGACCGAAAGGACCTGGGCGTGAACGCCATGATCAACGTGGCCCGCTACCACCTGGTGCAGCCGGTGCTATTCGTTACGCTCCCGTTGGCGATACTGGCGTTTCTCTTTGCCGTGAACGCGGCACGGGGAGGCGACACCTGGCGCGACGGACTGGCCGTCATCTTCCTCTACTTCTTCATCATGGGCGTGCAGCGTGCCGGCGGCCGGTGGCTGCCGTTCGGTCTCGCGCTCGGCGCGACCCGCCGCTCCTTCTACGCTGGTACCGCACTGCTCGGGGTGTCGATGTCCCTTGTCTACGGCCTGGTCATAGCCGGGCTGCAGGCCATCGAGCGGGCGACCGGCGGCTGGGGACTGTCCATCACCTTCTTCCGGGTACCGTATCTCCTGAACGGGCCCTGGTACGCCACCTGGCTGACCTCGTTCGTGGGGCTGTCCGCGCTGTTCGTGTACGGCATGTGGTACGGGATCGTGAATCGCCGGTGGGGCATGCTGGGCCTGCTCGCGTTCGTCGCCGTCCAGGTACCGGCCGGGATCGCGGTCGCGTTCGCGCGCACCTGGTCTGGCGTCGGCGGGCCCCACCCCAGCCTGAGCGTCCTCGGCCTGACCGGCGTCCTCGCCGCGCTCACGGTGGTGATCCTGGCCGGCGGCCACGCCACGATCCGTCGCGCCACGGTGTGAGAGAGCCCGGCCGTTGATCCCCGTGGTGCCGCCCGCCTTCATCCTCCCTGACCCGCTGTTCCGGCCGCAGCAGCGGCCTCGGACACCGACCGGAACACCACCATGGACATCCTGTGCGCGGCCGTCGCCGAGGGGCGGCTCACCCTGACCGAGCTGGACGAGCACGTGGGGGCCGCGCTTTCCGCCCGCGCCATCTGAGAGCTGGTCGCTCCTGCAGTCCCTGGCCGGCCGCCCTGTGTTACCCGGTCAGCCGCGCCCGGCGGCAAGGACATAGCGGCTCCGTCCACGTCCAGAATCGGATCATCTGCGCGTCCCTAGCGCCGCCTGCGTGATGATCACAAACCGCCCGCAATCGGCGATCCGGTCGCTGACGCTCGGGATTGGATGTTACGCTGCGTCACGATCGCTGGTTGTGGCTAGCGAGCGATATCCGCCTTATGTACTGGATCGATCCCTTCGAGATGGTCCGTTGGAGGCGCGCCGAATGGTGATTCTGTGGTCCAGCGGCAGCGGAGAGTTACGTGGAGATGTGTGCGCGCGGGCGCTGCCCGTCTTGGTGCCGCGCGTTCCTCTCGCCCGGCAGGCATCGCCCGGCGTCTCCATGACGCTGCCGGGTGTCGCAGGCTCGTTCTGTACGCCGGCTGGAGCGTCAGCTAGCCGGGATGGCCACCATTACGGAGTCGATGCCCGCGAGGCCTGCTGCTGGCTCGGGGCGGAAGCCCGCCTCGGCGAGCAGCCGCGCGTATTCCGGCTCGGTGCGCCCGCCGCCCGGAACGATGGTAAGCAGCCGGATGTCCAGGTCCTTCGCGAGGTGCGGTGAGTCGTCGTCGGGAATGATCGCCTCGACTAGCAGCAGCCGGCCATTATCGGGGATCGCGGAGCGGACGGCGCGAAGGATGGCGAGTGCCTGCTTGTCGTCCCAGTTGTGGATGACGTGCGCTAGCAGGTAGCCGCCGGCGCCTGGCGGCAGCGGGTCGGTGAAGAAGTCGCAGGCCACGACGTCGCAGCGATCCGCGAGGCCGTTGGCGGCCAGGTGGGCCCTGGCTCCTGGGAGGGCTCGGTCGAGCTCGGTCAGGATGCCGCGCACGCCGCGGTGTGCCTGCAGGATGGCGGTGATGAACCCGCCGTGCCCGCCGCCGACATCGACCACCGTGCCCAGAGCGCCGAAGTCGATCGCCTGCGCCAGTGCGCTGGCGGCCGGGGCGTGGTTGTTCTTGACCAGGGCGTCGAACCCGGCGGCGGTCTCCGGCTGCGTCGCGAGGTAGCCGTACAGGCCGCCGTACCTGTCGATGAGGGGCGCCGTGCCGGTGCGTATCGTCTCGGTGATCTCGCCGAGCGCATTCCAGATCTCGGGATCGGCGTTGAACAACAAGCCGGCGAACGCCCATCCGTCCATCGAGGCGCGGCACGCGTCGGTCAGCTCGTATCGCTGCGGGCCCGCCGAGCGGAGTAGCCCGGTCGCCGCGGCGCAGCGGAGCACGCGCCGCAGGATCTCGGCGTTGGCGCCGCATCGTTCGGCGAGCTCGCCGGTGGTCAGCGGGCCGGTGGCCAGCTGCTCGAAGGCGCCGATGCTGAGCAGCCCCCTGATGGCGGTGAACCGCCAGGTGGCCCGCGTGGTCTCCAGCAGGATCCGGGCGCCGGCGGCGGCCGGCGCTTCGGTCGCGCGATCGACGGTCATGGCCCCCACGATCACCGCAGGGATCCGCCGGCCGGTACCCCACATCTGAGGGGTATTCGCGGCGCGGCGACTGTGCGTAACCTACGGTCATGGGGACCCATACGGCGCGGGACCGGGCGCGGGCGGCCCTGGTCAGCCTCGCTGGGGGGACCCCCGACAGCGATTCGTTCCGCCATGAGGCCATCGCCCTGCTGCATCGCGCGATCGGCATCGACGGGTGGGGCTGGCTGCTGACCGATCCGGGCGCCCGGCTGCCTGTCCACGTCTCCGGCGAGAACCGGGTCGTTAACCAAGCCTTGCGCCGCTTCTTCCGGATGCTGCCGAAAGCATGGAATGAGCCGGGCGGGCCGGGCAGCCAGCCCCCTCGGCAGGGGCTCGCGACCAGCGGCCCGGTCACCACGCTCGCCGCGGTGACCGGGGGCGATCTGCGCCGCGATCTGAGCTGGCGGGAGGTGTGGGGTCCGGCGGGCGTGGGTGACAAGATGCGCGTCCAGCTCAACGCGGGCGGGGCGTGCTGGGCGCTGGTGCACCTGCACCGGGATAGCGCACGCAGGCATTACAGCGAGGAGGACATTAAGTTCGCCGCCGACGTAGCGCCGTTGCTGGCACCCCGGGTCAGGGCCGACCTGCGCGCCCCAGGCCCTCGCGACGCTGACTCCGCCGCAGGGCCGGGGACGATCATCCTGGACCAGGACCAGTGCATGGTCGCCGCCACCGAGCAGGCCTGGCGGTGGATCGACCGCCTGGGCGTTCCGGGGCCCAACCCTGCCGAGCCGCTGCCTCCGTACGTCTACGTCCTGGCCGCGCACGTGGCGGCCTCGCCGGAACGGCGCCCCGCCCGGGTGCGTGCCCGGGCGGCGGATGGTACCTGGGTGGTCATCCGGGCCGCGGCGCTGACCACCGGGTCTCGCGTCCCGGCTGGCTACGCCGTCACCTTGGAGGCCGCCCCGGCCGATGACCTGGCACCGCTGCTCATGCGGGCCTGGGGACTCACCCGCCGCGAGCGGGAGGTGGCGCGGCTGGTGATCGACGGGTTGTCCACCGAGGACATCGCGACCGCGCTGTTCATCTCCGTGCATACCGTCCGCGACCACCTGAAGATGATCTTCGGCAAGACGGGCGTCAGCCGCCGCCAGGACCTGGCCGCGGTCCTGGCCGGACGAACACCCATCCCGGCCCGCATCGCCCCGTAAACGCCCGCGAAGCCACCGGCTACCTGACTCTTAAGGAGGGGCGATCATGGCTCACGAGCTTCCGCCGCCTGCGCAGATGGTCCTGCTCCTGGGTGGTTTCCGTATCTCCCAGGCGCTGTACGCCGCGGCGGCCCTGGGCGTCGCCGATCACCTCGTGGCGGGTCCGGAGTCGGCTGGGGTCCTGGCCGGCCGCACCGGCGCGCACGGGCCCTCGTTGCGCCGGCTGCTGCGCACGCTGGCCAGCGTGGGCGTGTTCACCGAACCCGAGCCCGGCGTCTTCGCCCTGAACCCGCTCGGGCGGCTGCTGGCTAGCGGCCAGCCCGGGTCGATGCGCGACGTGGTCCTGATGTTCATGGAGACGCACTACGCGCCGTTCGGCGACCTGCTCCAGACCATCCGGACCGGACAGCCCGCCGCCGAGCGGTTCTACGGCCAGCCGTTCTTCGGCTGGCTGTCCCAGCACCCCGGGCAGGCCAGCCGGTTCACCGCCGCGATGGCCAGCCTGACTGGCGGGTTCAAGGGCGCGGCGATCGCGGCCCTGCCGCTGGACGGCACCGCAACGATCGTCGATGTCGGCGGCGCCGACGGTACCGTGCTCGCCGCCATCCTGGCGGCGCACCCGCACCTGCGCGGCGTGCTGTTCGACCTTCCCCATGTCATCGGGGGCGCCCCGGCGGTCCTGGCCGGGCAGGGTGTCGGTGACCGGGCCGAGTGCGTCGGGGGCGACTTCCTGGAAGGGGTCCCGCCCGGCGGCGATGCCTACCTGGCCTCGCTCGTCCTGCACGACTGGCCCGGCCAGCAGGCCCGGCGGATCCTGGACAACATCGCCGCGGCCGGCGGCAGCGGCGCGCGGCTGCTGCTGATCGAGTTCGTCGTGCCGCCCGGCGACGCCCCGCACATGGCCAAGATCTCCGACCTGAACATGCTCGCCATGATGGGCGGCCAGGAACGCACCGAGGCCGAATGGCGGGAGCTCCTGACCGGCGCCGGCTACGCCGGCGTCGCCATCCGCCCGACCGGCACGCCGTTCTCGGTCATCGAGGCAACAGTGCGATGACCACGCCACCCGCGCAGACCAGGCGAACGTGAACACCGTCCATTACCCGCTAACCGACCCTGCAACCGACCAATAATCGCTATGCGGGCAGCAGATTTCCTTTAGCTGGGCCAGCACTCACTGTCGGTAGCGACTGTAAGATAGCGCCTTAGCCGGGGTCGGCTATCCGTCTTGCGGTAGATGAACCAAGGACCCTGGCCTACACGATCGTCACCAGCCTCCTGGTCGGCGTGTATGCGGCGCTCGCACTGCTGGGTACTGAAGTGTTCCGGTTCCGCGCTCCGGTGGCGGTGGCCGCCTCGACTCTGGCCGCGGCGGCACTGTTCGCGCCCGTGCGTCGGCGGGTGCAGCTCAGGGTGGACCGGCGGTTCAACCGGGCCCGCTACAACGCCGACCAGACCGTAGCCGCGTTCGCGGCCCAGCTGAAGAATGCGGTGGACCTGGACTCGGTCTGCGACGACTTGACCGCTGCCGTGCAGCATGCCCTGGAACCCGCTCATATATCGCTGTGGATCCGGGCGGCCGAGCGGAAGTGACGTGGTGCCCGCAAGCTAGACGATGGACGCCGAGGATGACAGTCACCCGTAGCACCGGCCACGTGATATTGAGCTGTCTTGATCCGCGTGGCCTGCGGCTGTGACCCGGCGTGCGCCGCGCGGGCCTCCCAAGGCTGAGCGGCGGCGCTGACGCCGGGCCCGGCGCCGCTGCGCGGCGCCGCTTGATGTGAACGAGGTCGCCCGGCGGCTCGGGACCGAGCCGCGGTTCGTCCGGCGCCTGATCGCGGAACGACGGATCGAGTTTCACAAGCTCGGCCGTCACGTGCGCATCAGCGAAGCTGCCCTGACCGAGTTCATCAAGGCTGGGCGTGTCCCTCCGGTGACATCTGCCCGCAGAAAGGTGGCCTGATGCCAGGGAAACGCCGGTTCGGCCGGGTCCGCGAACTGCCGTCCGGCCGATGGCAGGCACGCTACAAGGGACCTGACGGAATCGACCGTCCGGCGCCGCGCACGTTCGACTCCAAGACCAGCGCCGAACGCCGGCTAACGCTGACCGAAGCGGAGATCATTCAGGGTGACTGGATCGACCCGGACGCCGGGCGTGTCCTTTTCGGCACATACGCTCGCGACTGGATCGAGGAACGGGCGCCGGTCAGGAGAAGTCACCCGAGCGGCCGGTCCTGAGCATTCCCCAGGTCTACGTCCTGGCCGATGCGGTCGGCGACCGGTACCGCGCGCTGGTGCTGCTCGCCGTTTTCGGCAGCTTGCGCTGGGGTGAGCTGGCCGCGCTGCGCCGGTCCGACATCGACTTCCAGGCGCGCACCGTGCGGATCTCCCGGCAGCTTAGCGAGCAACGCGGCAGTGGGTTCGTGTTCGGGCCGCCCAAGTCGGAGGCCGGGCACCAGACCGTGGCCATTCCTGCGGTGATCACACCGGACCTTGCCTCGCACATCGTGACCTTCGCCGCATCCGGTGACGACGGGCTCGACTTCACCAGCTCCGAGGTCAAGCCGCTGAGGCGCAGCAACTTCTGCCGCCGCGTCTGGCACCCGGCTCTCCGCGTGGCCGGA
>Ga0335080_10007286_pt1 | contig 11464 bp, 8 predicted proteins | sample Lox_Sample_34_FD_206720 | JGI IMG/M metagenome (GOLD analysis project Ga0335080, IMG submission 206720) | Soil microbial communities from Loxahatchee National Wildlife Refuge, Florida, United States - Lox_Sample_3.4 | ecosystem: Environmental > Terrestrial > Soil > Wetlands | place: USA: Florida...
CTCTGTTAGTTAAAGCCGCGATAGACGCGGTACGCCAATGGCGGTACCGGCCCTACGTGCTGAACGGCGAGCCAGTGGAAGTGGAGACGCAGGTGACGGTAAATTTCATTCTGTCGGGAGGATAAATCGGAAAGCTGAACGAGGCGTAGCACAGGCGTAACGTGGGAAGCGTGATCGTGGCCGCTATAATCGAAACTCGTGGCTACAGATGAAATTGTGAAGCGGGCGGCGACGCGTCCCACTTGGGCGGAAGTCTCTCTGGCTAACCTGCGCTACAACTTTGGGGTAGTGCAGCGGCACCTGGGGCCGGGAGTAACTGTCTGCGCGGTGGTGAAGGCCGATGCCTACGGGCACGGTGCACTCGAGTGTGCGCAGGCCCTCGCCGAAGAGGGAGCGCGCTGGCTCGGCGTGACCTCGCTCGATGACGCGATCCCATTGCGCGAAGCCGGTATTCAGGCGCGCATCCTCTTGATGACCGGATTCTGGCGCGGCGAAGAAGAAGAAATTGTTCGTCTGGGACTAACACCCACAGTATGGGAGGCCGGGCAAGTCGAGTTACTGGAACGAGCAGCGGCTCGAATTGGAGTGGCGAAGCATCCCATCCACCTGAAGATTGATACGGGCATGGGGCGGCTCGGAGTTGCGCCTGAGGACCTGCCGCAGGTCTGTGCGGCGCTGAGGGCCGCACCACATCTGTTGGTGGAAGGGGTATCGACGCATCTGGCTTCCTCGGAGGTGCTCGATGCTCCATCGGTAGAAGCGCAATTGAAGTGCTTTGAGGAAGTGCGGCATTTGCTTGCGGCGCAGGGATTTGATCCGCCGATCGTGCACGCCGCGAACACCGGCGCGGTGATCTCACGGCGTGAATCCTGGTACAACATGGTGCGGCCAGGGATCGCGCTCTACGGTTATTATTTGCCCTTTGAGCGCGCAGGAAGAGAAGTCAGCGGCAGCAAGCTGCGGCTGGCGGTGAAGCCGGTACTAACCTGGAAAACCCGCATCCTGTCGTTGCGTGAAGTGCGCGCGAACCAGGCTTTGGGATATGGGGGGACCTACGTCACCAAAGCTCCGGCGCGCATCGCTGTGCTTCCCGTGGGCTACGCCGACGGATTGAATCGCTCGCTCTCATCACGGGGCCGCGTGATTGTGCGCGAGCATTACGCTCCGATTGTAGGGCGCATCTCGATGGACCTGACCTTGGCTGACGTTACCGGCCTACCGGAAGTTGCGGTCGGCGACGAAGCGATTTTGCTGGGATCTCAAGACGGCCTGAACGTGGATGCGCGTGAGCACGCTGCGCTGGCTGATACCAACGTTTACGAGATTCTTTGCGGGATTTCGAAGAGGGTACCGAGAAAATACCGCTAGCCCTTCTTGCTGAACAGTCCCAAAAGAATTGTCATTCCGAGGAGCGAAGCGGCGAGGAATCTGGGGTTCCTTCGGACTCCTCAAAACTGCAGATCTAGCCAGCCCTGCTCTTGCGGCTCTCGACGTATTTGCGCAGGACGGCATTGATCGTCGATTGGTAGCCCTTACCTTGTTTGCGAAAAAACGTCAGCACATCAGGATCGATACGCAGTGTAATCTGTTTCTTGGGGCCGGGCCAGAGTATCGCGTGCGCGAAGAAGTCCGCCCCCTGCTTTGGAATGTCAGAATAGTCGATGTCCTCATCTCGTAGCGAATCAATTCGCTTCCAGTCTGTCCTGGAGCGCCTTTTCGTATTGTTCCCGCTCTTCACGATCTGCCTTTCTCAGCGAGATGATGCGGATGATATCGTCCGAGGGTTGAGCGAACGCTACAAAGGCAACGCGGCCCTGAATCATCCCAATTCCGATCCATCGCTCCTCGCCATAGTCCTCACGCGTGTCGGAGCGAACCAAAAGAAAGCCACGGAACATCTTTTCCGCCTCGGCGAAATGGAACCCGTGCTTTCGGATGTTGGTCCGGTTCTTCGTTTCGTCCCATTCAAAAGTCATTGTAACTCCAATTGTAGCTACGCTACTAAATTTCTTGCGCTGGCTTCGACACCGTAATGCCAGGAATTCGGGTGTCGCCCTTTCAATTTTTGACGGCGCATACTACGACCACCACGTTCGTACGCGCAAAGCCCTGATAGAAAATCTTCTCGGGCAGCGCTTTCCTCCACTTCTGAAGCCCAGATATGCTCCTAACTGACCAATTGCTGCACTTCGCTGAACACGAGGCGAGGGTGTGAGCGGCCTTTGCTATATTCGAGTGACATGCCCACCCGCTACGCGCAATGGATGTACTCCTGGGAGCACCGGCTCACGTCGGTGGACAACAATCGCGTGGTACGTCCGCTGGAGTGGGGGCTGGAGTGGGCACGGGACTGGCCTTGCCGCAACGGCTATCTGCCGGGATATGTGCCCGACGATCCAGAGAAATTTCTGAGCGATTACAACCGCCGCATCGTTGCGTCGAGTGACGAGTTTTTCTCCTACGCGGCGCCTACGGATTTTCGTCTGGAGCGGCGAGAAGTTCAGGTCTTCAGCACGAGGGAAGTGCCGGACCCCAAACTGGAAGAAAAAGTGCGCGGAACCCATGCGGATTTTCTGCGGTTTACCTCGCCGGTGCGCACAGCGTATCCAGAAAACAATGTGGCGAACGCACGCTGGTTTCCGGCACACGGCCGGCGGGCGGTAGTCCTTTTGCCGCATTGGAATTGCGATGGCGTTGCCTATACGGGCCTGTGCCGTGCCTTGAACCTGATGGGTATCGCGGTGCTGCGCCTGAGCATGCCCTTTCACGATATCCGCATGCCGGTGGAGATTCGGCGGGCCGACTATGCGGTTTCGGCGAACATTGGCCGCACGCTCGCCGCCTGCCGCCAGGGAGTGATCGATGCCCGCTGCTGTCTCGACTGGCTCGGGCAACAGGGCTACGACCGTTTGGGAATCGTCGGCACCAGCCTGGGCTCATGCTATGCGTTTCTGGCGGCGGCGCATGATCCCCGTATCCGTGTTGCAGCTTTCAATCATGCTTCGACCTATTTTGCCGACGTTGTCTGGCATGGACAATCCACCCGCCACATTCGCGAGGGGCTGGAGCCGCAGATCGATGTAGAGCGCTTGCGCGGATTGTGGAGCGCGATCAGTCCCATGTCGTACTTCAAACCATTTGCACGCTGGCCGAAGAAATCTCTGGTGGTCTATGCGAAGTATGATCTGACATTCCTGCCTGAATTTTCCCGCCAGGTAGTTCAACAATTTGTTCGGCATCATTTGGATCACAAGGTTGCGGTCTTGCCTTGCGGCCACTACACCACGGGTGAAACCCCTTACAAATATCTGGATGGCTGGAAGATCGTATCTTTTCTCCGCGGAGCATTCGAAAGCAGCACTTAGATCTCTCCTGGCGGAGGTGGGCGCGTCATCGGCCAAATCGAGTGCTAATTACGCAACGCTTGTTTAGAATGAATATGCCTGTATGCGCCGCGACTTTCCATTGAGACGCGCACAGATTGAGAGCTGAATAATGAAGCCTGATGCCATGGATCGACCCCTCTACGAAGTGGACCCCGAAATCGCAGCCGCGATCGACAACGAAGTGCGCCGCCAGCACGAAGGCCTGGAATTGATTGCGTCGGAAAACTTCGTCAGCGAAGCCGTGCTGGAAGCGATGGGCTCGGTCTTTACTAATAAGTATGCGGAGGGTTATCCGGGCAAGCGTTATTACGGGGGCTGCGAATTTGCCGATGTGGTGGAGAACCTGGCGCGGGACCGGGCGAAAGAGTTGTTTGGCGCCGAGTATGCCAATGTGCAGCCCCATGCGGGATCGCAAGCCAACATGGCTGCCTACGCCGCCGTGCTGCAGCCGGGAGATACGATTCTCGGCTTGAACCTGGCCCATGGCGGGCACCTCACCCACGGGCACCACTTGAATTTCTCGGGAAAGACCTATCGCATCGTTCCTTACGGCGTGACCAAGGAAAGCGAGACCATCGATTACGATGATCTGGAAAAGTTGGCGGAAAGTGAGCGGCCGAAGCTGATTATCGGGGGAGGAAGCGCCTATCCCCGAATCATCGATTTTGCGCGTATGCGCCAGATTGCGGATAAAGTCGGCGCGCTCTATCTGGTCGACATGGCACACTTTGCCGGACTGGTGGCCGGAGGCGTGCATCCTTCTCCGGTGCCGCACGCCCAGATCGTGACCTCGACCACTCACAAGACACTGCGTGGCCCGCGCGCCGGCATGATCCTGTGCCGCCAGGAATTCGGCGCGGCCATCGACAAAGTAGTATTCCCCGGCATGCAGGGCGGCCCTTTGGTCCACATTATTGCGGCCAAAGCGGTGTGCTTCCGTGAAGCCATGCAGCCTGCATTCCGCGATTACGCAAAACAGGTTGTGGCCAACGCGAAGGTTCTGGCGGAGACATTGGCCGCCGAAGGCTTCCGCATTATTTCCGGCGGCACCGACACCCACCTCATGCTCGTGGATGTATTCTCCAAGGGAATGCTGGGCAGCGAAGCGGAAAGGGCGCTTGGAGACTCTGGGATCACAGTCAATAAAAACGCGATTCCATTTGATACCAATCCGCCTATGAAGCCCAGCGGCATTCGCATCGGCACTCCCGCACTGACCACGCGCGGGATGATGGAAGGCGAGATGCGGCAAGTGGGGCGTTGGATTTCAAGGGCGCTGCAACAGCGGGCTGACGCCAGAGTTCTCGGAGAGATTCGCGGTCAGGTTCTGCAACTGGCTGAAGCCTTTCCTCTGTATCCACAATTGAGAGCGAAGGCACAAGCGGAAGTGCGGGCCTGAGTTTGTTTCACGATATTGAGCGCTCCGTAAGAGGGCCGAACTGCAGAAATTTCGTGGTTGAATTTTCCCCGTGAAAATTGCCATCGACATCCGGCGCATGACCGAATTCGGCGTCGGAACCTACACCCGCAACATCGTGCGCGCCCTAAGCCGGTTGGACCATAACAACGACTACATACTGATCGGTTCCCAGGAAACAGTGGCGGAAATCGGCCCACTCCCCGCAAATTTTCAGACGGTGCCCCTGCTGGAACACGAGACTACAGTCAAAGGCCATTTCAATTTTCGCAACACGGTGAAGCGGCTGCAGTGTGACTTGGCCCACATTCCTCACCTGTTCTGGTTACCCCGCAGTCTACCTTGCCGCTACGTGATGACGGTGCATGACCTGCTGGAACACATGTATCTTGCGCGAGGACAATCGAGCCTGCGTCGTTCCTTGCGCTTCAGCCTGACGCGGCGGGCGCTTAAAGGTGCGTCGCGGATTTTCGCAGTTTCGAAATTCACCCAGAGTGAAATTGAAAAGGTCTTCGGCATTCCGGCCTCCCGCATCGAGGTTGCCTACAACGCCATCGACGAGCGGTTCCTGCGCGGCCACGCTTCGGAAGCGGACCGGCAACTTCTCGCCGAACGGTATCTGGTTACCCATCCATTCCTGCTCTATGCCGGCCGGATTGGCCCGCATAAGAATGTAGTGCGCATCATCGAGGCATTTTCGGCGCTGAAGGCGGAGTTGGAGAAAGCGGACAAATTCCCCGATCTCAAGCTGATCATCATTGGCGACGAACTCTCCAAGCAACCCGACCTGCGCCGCACGGTCATCCGCAGCGGAGTCCAGAACGACGTGCGCTTTATGGGATTTGTTCCCATAGAGGTATTGCGGATTTTCTACGACGCCGCCAAGATTTTCGTGTTTCCCTCACTCTATGAAGGATTCGGGCTGCCTCCGCTGGAAGCCATGGCACACGGTACCCCGGTGGTGACTTCCAACACTTCGTCGCTGCCCGAGGTTGTGGGGAACGCTGCCGTCCTGGTGAATCCGGAGAATGTTTTTGAGATCATGCGCGCCCTGCAGCGCGTACTGCTTGATCAACCGCTTCGAGATAAGCTCAAACTGCGCGGCTACGAACAAGCGAAAAAGTTCTCGTGGGACCTGGCTGCCGGGCAGATTCTCCGGGTCTATGAAAGCGTCGGCGGGAAGTGCGAAGAAAGCGCTCCTAAGAAAAAAGCGGAGGAGGCAAGGCCCCGAGTGGCGCAATGAAAACCGCGTCACCCAAACATCCGGGCACTAGCGCTTAAGCCTTCGCCAGCAATGGTTGGCCAGGCGAGTTCAATCCCAGACGGTGTATTTTGGCCACGAGGCGGTTGCGGTCGGCTTCTGTGGAAGCTGCGGCCAAACGTTTTCTAAGCCCGAGAATCTTTTCCCTGCGAGTACGGCGGCGCCGGATTTCCGGCCTGCGACTTGGACCTGACATGAGCACCTATTCGGAAAAGTGATTTGAGAACCCCTACTCGGCTAATTCTAGTCGACGATGATCAGGCTGTAAAATGCGGCCCTTCAATCGGCAGGGACTAAGTTGGCGGCCCCCGCGACCCGCAGATGCGGCTCGGTCTCTTGTGCGTCGACCACCGCAATTGCGGTCAGGTTAACGATATCCTCCACCTCGGCTCCGAGGGTCAGTACATGCACTGGCCGGCTCATTCCCATCAGAATGGGGCCAAAGGCCTCGCCACCACCGATTTTCGCCAGCAACTTGCACGCGATATTCGCGGAATTGAGATCGGGGAAGATCAGAACGTTGGCGCCTCCCTTGAGCGAGCTAAAAGGATAGTTTGTTTCCAGTATCTCGGGGGAAAGCGCGGCATCGGCCATGATTTCTCCATCCGCGATCAGCGTTGGGTCCGCTGTGTGCAGCAGATCAACCGCCCTGCTCACTTTTTGGCAAGCCGGGTGATGTGTGCTTCCAAAACTGGAGAAGGAGAGCATGGCGACGCGCGGAACCACATCGAAGCGCCGGGCAATTTCCGCAGTACAAAGCGCAATCTCGGCGAGGTCTTCTGCTGAGGGTTCAATGTTTACGCTGGTGTCGGCCAGGAAGAGCAGGTCGCCCTTGCGGGTGATCATGGCGTAGCAGCCGGACACCTTGTGCAGACCCTCACGCATACGAACGATTTGCAGCGCGGGGCGAATCGTGTCCGGGAAATGCTGAGTCACCCCCGAGAGCAGGGCATCGGCGTCGCCCATGTGCACCATCATCGAACCGAAAATGTTGCGATTGTTGATGAGTGTACGGGCTTCAGCTAAGGTTACCCCTCGACGTTGACGCAGCCGGAATAACTCCTCAATGTAGGACTCACGCAGAGAAGAATTCGCCGGATCCACAATCTTCGTGCCGCTCAGGTCTAACCCAAGTTCAACCGCCTTGAGTTGGATTCGATCCACGTTGCCCAGGAGAATGGGTAATGCAATCTTTTCTTCCAGCAGACAGTGACAGGCGCGCAGAATCCGCTCGTTGTCTCCTTCGGGAAAGACCACTTGCTTTGGCCTGGCCTGCGCCTTGTGGATCATCATGCGGGCGATTTCGTGAGCCTTGCCCAAACGCCTCTCCAACTGGTCGCGATAGACGGCGAGATCTACCGGCTCTTGGGCCACGCCTGAATCCATGGCTGCCTTGGCAACGGCCGAAGCCTCCCACAGCAATACTCGGGGATCAAAGGGCTTCGGAATCAGGTAGTCGGGGCCGAATTGCAGCCGTTCCACGCCGTAGGCGCGGCAAACCGAATCCGGCACGTCTTCCTTCGCGAGAGCGGCCAGCGCGTGGGTTGCGGCCAGCTTCATCTCTTCGTTGATGGCAGTGGCCCGGACATCCAATGCGCCGCGAAAGATGAACGGGAAGCCCAGCACGTTATTCACCTGGTTGGGATAGTCCGAGCGCCCGGTCGCGATGATGATGTCGCTGCGGCTGCCCTTGGCATCCTCATATGTAATTTCGGGATCCGGATTGGCCATGGCGAAGACTACGGGATGAGGCGCCATGGTACGCAGCATGTCCTGCGACACAGCGCTCTTCCCCGACAAGCCGACGAACACATCGGCGCCCCTTATAGCTTCTGCCAGCGTGCGAAGCTTGGTCTCATGCGCAAAGCGTTCTTTATAGGGATTCATACCCTGGCCGCGGCCCTTGTAGATCACTCCTTTAGTGTCACAGAGGGTAATGTTCTCGCGCTTCACACCGAGCCGGACATAATGCTCCGCGCAGGCAATACCAGAGGCACCAGCGCCATTGAAGACTACGCGTATATCTTTGGCTTCCTTACGTACCACCTCTAACGCATTCAGCAGAGCGGCCCCGGAAATGATGGCAGTCCCGTGCTGGTCATCGTGGAAGACGGGAATTTTCATCGTCTTCCGCAAGGTCTCTTCGATGTAAAAACACTCGGGTGCCTTGATGTCTTCGAGATTGATGCCGCCGAAAGTGGGTTCCAGCAACTGACAAAACTTGATGATTTCTTCGGGATTGTGGGTGTTGACTTCGAGGTCGAAGACGTCCACGTCGGCGAACCGCTTGAAGAGAACTGCCTTGCCTTCCATGACCGGTTTGCCGGCAAGGGCACCGATATCGCCGAGGCCTAGGACGGCAGTGCCGTTGCTGATTACAGCTACCAGATTGCCACGTGCCGTGTACTTGAATGCGTCTTGTGGGTTGGCCTGGATCTGGAGGCAGGGATCTGCCACTCCGGGGGTGTAAGCCAGGCTTAGATCGCGCTGAGTTCGGCAAGGCTTGGTGGGGGTGACTTCAATCTTTCCGGGACGGACCCCGAAGTGGTAGTCCAGCGCCTGTTGTTTTGTAATCGACATGAATGCCTCCATCGATTCTGTTGGCCGCCAAGCCGTCATTGTAGGCCGCTTGGGACATCGTTTTCGCGACCGCAGCCTTATAAAACTGGGCTTCTTATTACATCTCCTTCGGCAAGACCCGGCGGTGACGACGGTCTCCCGCGCTGGTGATGGAAGTCACTAAGGTCACGCATACCTAACTGAGTTATAATCAGCGACTTCTCGTGAACCAGAGGCCTTTCGAATGTTAACCAAGGGAAAATTGCCTTTGCTCTTACTCGTCTCTCTCATCATCGCCGGAATGCACTCCACCGGGATAGCACGTCCTGTCGCAGATGATTCAGGTAAACGACCTGCCACCCAACAAAAGCAGGATTCAAAAACCTCAAAAGACGAGGAAGGTCCGGATTCTGAAGAGCAACCCTCGGAAGAAGGGGAACTGGCCCCGGCTGCGGTCCAATTGGACATATCGAACTCCTCTCCGCTGATTCAGGAGCTTTATCAAGCCACGCGTGAGACCAAAGAACAGCCGATCCTTGCTCGATTGACGAAGGCGAAAGGTCTGGTGGGAAGCGCAGACATGAAAGCCGTGGATTCCCGCGGGCGTACGGCACTTCATTGGGCGGTTTTTGGTTCGAGCTATAGTACGAACCCGAAGGTAGTGGTGGCCTATGAGGAAATAGCCGACGCTTTGATCGAACGCGGGGTCGAGATCAACCGGGAAGACGTCTACAACGATACCGCCCTGGATTATCTGCTTTATTCTCCGAATTTCGAGATGCAGACGCTTTTGATCGAGCACGGCGCGAGCAGCGGTTTCCTGGCTGCGTTCTACCACTTTTTTGACGAACTCTCGACGAATATACCGTCCACCCATGCCGCGGCAGTGGCCGCGACCCGCAAAGCCGACCTTGGTCCCGGACAAACGTTAAGCATCCGGCTGGACGTGCCGGTCTATAGCGACCGATCACGCACCGGCGATCCGGTCCAAGCCACGGTGACTTACCCCTTGTGCAAGAGCGGGGAGGCGGTCGAATGCAAGAAAGGGGAACTGCTGCTCTCCCCGGGAACCAAGGTCAATGGGACAATCTTGTTCGCGCAAAAGGCTCCGGACAAATATTCGCGGCCCCGCATCGTGCTCGACTTCTCCAACATTGTCCATAAAGACGGGCAGCTCTCTCCCCTGTACGCTCGCGTGCTGAACGTGGATAACGCGCGGGAGACCGTTCGCAACAATGAGATTCTGGGGATCGTACAGCCGCATGCTTCGTCAAAAGTCTCGATCGCCATGGCGGCTTTAGGCGCGGCCAACCCCATTGCCGGCTATTCGCTCAAGGGTGTGCAGACCATCTACGGTTTATCAATACGGCGCGAGATTCTGTTTCCGGTGGGAACCGATATTCAGGTCCAGATCGTGCGCCCTTCCATGCTGAAGCAGAAGGATACCTGGCCGGGATGGCAAAAGTTGACGATGACTCCCCAGCTACAGAAACTGGTGGAATCCGCTCCGATGCGCACCTATGCCACGAACAAGACTCCTTCAGACCCAACAAACTTGATGTTCTTGGGCACGCAAAAAGAAGTCGTCTCGGCTTTCGAAGAAGCCGGATGGTTCGACGCCGACAATCTGGGGATAAAATCCGCGTTGAAAGCGGTGCAGGCAACGGCACGGCAGACCGGTTACTCCAGTGCTCCGGTTTCGGCGTTGATCTTGGAAGGCCGGCCACCGGAGATGGTTTTTCAGAGATCCCTCGATACCTTCGAGAAGCGCCATCACGTCCGCATCTGGAAATTGGCCCATACTTATAACGGACGCGAAGTCTGGGTCGGCGCAGCAACCCACGACATTGCGACTGCCAGCAGCCGGGCTAAGACCAAATGGTCTCACCGCATCGACCCCCATATTGACCGGGAGCGTGATTGGGTAGAGACCGACCTCTTGTTCGCCGGAACAGGGGTGGCTTACGTCGATGTGGACCGTCCCGCCGCTCCTCGAAAGCTTGAGAATGCCACCGGGGACGACATCGTTACAGATGGAAAAATGTCAGTGGTAGAGTTGGCCAAAGCAAAAAGCCTGGAGAAGGCGGCGTCTCCGCCAGTCTTGCAGCCGCGACCGACGACTACGCCACACTGAGTCTCGAAGCACCGTTTGCAAGCAAATTATTTCTCGACTTCCGCGTCCGCAAGACTGAGGGCTTCATCCAGAACTGCAACGCCGTGGTCGATGTCTTCCTTCGTAATGATCAAAGGCGGCGCGATTACGAAGTGGCTGAGCCAAGCCTGAATGAAGACTCCATTTCCCATCATTCTCGCGGCCACGCGGTCCACCAGCGTCGGTTTGCCCGCAACCTTATCGACACCAGTGTTGAACGGCGCTTTGGTCGTCCGGTTCTTGACCAGTTCCACAGCCCAGAACATGCCGATGCCGCGCACCTCTCCGATTGAGGCATGCCGCGGCTGCATTTCCTTGAGTTTCTGACCCAGATACCCACCCATTTCGCTGGCTCGTTCGGCCAGCTTTAGCCGCTTCATCTCGTTAATCGAAGCGATGGCCGGCGCTAGCGTGAGGGGATGGGCCTCATACGTATGCCCATGGGAGAAAAAATGATCGTCGAAATACGATGCAACTTTGGTACTCGTGGCGCACAGTCCCAGTGGAATCGCGGCATTGGTGATGCCTTTGGCCGTGGTGAGAATGTCGGGCACGACATTCCAGTTGTCGACGGCGAACCATTTCCCCGTCCGGCACCAGCCCGTCATGACTTCGTCGGCGATCAACAATACGCCGTGCGCATCGCAAATCTTACGCAGTAGGGGCATGTACTCCCGGGGTGGAACAAG
>Ga0335080_10007288_pt1 | contig 11463 bp, 13 predicted proteins | sample Lox_Sample_34_FD_206720 | JGI IMG/M metagenome (GOLD analysis project Ga0335080, IMG submission 206720) | Soil microbial communities from Loxahatchee National Wildlife Refuge, Florida, United States - Lox_Sample_3.4 | ecosystem: Environmental > Terrestrial > Soil > Wetlands | place: USA...
GGATCACCTCGAGCCCGGAGCCCTCGAGGAGCCGCTCGACCCAGCTCGTCGCGATCACGGGGAACGCGAGCCGGCCGGTCCGCCCCGCCGCCCGCAGCAGGCTGAGATAGAGCAGGAGCGCCTGGCCGGCCGGGATCTCGTTCGCGCGCTCGTCGACCAGGTACAGCCGCTCCCCGGCGCGGTCGAGGACGGCGCCGAGGTCGGCGCCGACGGCCGGCACGAGCCGCTGCGCCTCCTCGATCGACGCCGCGGGCCCGGCGCCGTCCGCGCTCCGCTCGCCCGGGAACGCGTGCGCCGCGACGACCTCGATCCCGAGCGGCGCGGCCACGAGCGGCAGCACCGACGACGACGCGGAGAAGCCGTAGTCGACGACGACGCGGAAGCCGCGCTCGCGGATCGCGGCGGCGTCGACGGTCGCGAGCAGCCCGTTCGCGTAGCTGTCGCGGACGCGCGCCGGATACGAGAGCTTGCCGACCTCCGACGCCGAGACGCGCCGGAGCTCGCCGCGCGAGAAGTGCTTCTCGACCTCCGCCTGCAGCGCGGCCGTGATCTCGATCCCCGGCTGCTCGAAGAACTGGATGCGGATCACCTCCGGGTCGGCGGGGCTCTCGCCGACGTGGAAGCCCGCGCGGTAGCCCTCCGCTTTCAGGAATTGGCGCGCGACCGCCGCGGGGATCACCTGGAGGTCGGCGACGTCGACGCCGGTCGACGAGAGGCCGGAGATCATCGCCCGCTTGATCATCAGGCAGACCGGCGAGCCCTCGCGGCTCGCGACGACGCGGGCCTCGCGCTTCAGCGCGGTGCCGAACGCGGCGGCGAGCCGCAGCGCGACGTCGGGCGTGAGGTCGACGTTCACCATCCCGGCGACGCCGGAGCCGCGGAAGATCCGGGCCGTGCCGCGCGACTCCCAGATCAGGCTCTCGAAGATCTGCGACCCGCTCTCGACCTCCTTGTGCGGGTAGATCCGGACGCCGGGCATGATCACGCTCTCGGCGCCGATCGAGACCTCGTCGCCGATCGCGACGCCCTCCCGGATGCGCACGTGCGCGCGCAGGTCGCACGAGCGGCCGAGGATCGCGCCCTCGACGACGGCGCTCCGCCCGATGTACGACGACGCGTCGACGATCGACCGCGACGTGCGCGCGCCCTCGCGCACGGTGACGCTGTTCGAGAGCACGGAGTACGGTCCGATCGTCGCCGCCGGCGAGATGCGGCAGTAGCTCCCGATGTAGACCGGGCCCTCGACCGACTCGAGGTCGGCGAGGTCGACGCCCTCGCCGAGCCAGACGTTTCCGCGGATGCGGATCCCGCCGATGTCGAGCTGCACGCGCTCGTCGAGCGCGTCGAAGTTCGCCTGGCGGTACTGGTCGAGGTTCCCGATGTCCTGCCAGTAGCCGTCGAGGACGCAGCCGTAGATCGGCCGCCCCATCTCGAGCAGCAGCGGGAAAAGCTCCTTCGAGAAGTCGTACGGCCGGTCGGTCGGCACGTGCGACAGCACCTCCGGCTCGAGCACGTAGATCCCCGTGTTGATCGTGTCCGAGAAGACCTGCCCCCACGACGGCTTCTCGAGGAAGCGCTCGACGCGGCCCTCGTCGTCGGTGACGACGATCCCGAACTCGAGCGGGTTCTCGACCGCCTTCAGCCCGATCGTCACCGAGGCGCGCTTCTCCTTGTGGAACTCGACGAGGCGCGTGATGTCGACGTCGCAGAGCGCGTCGCCGGAGATGACGAGGAACGTGTCGTCGAGCCGGCCCGCCGCATGCCGCACCGAGCCGGCGGTGCCGAGCGGCGACTCCTCGACGGAGTACGCGATCTCGATCCCGAGGCTGTCGCCGTTCCCGAAGTAGCTGCGGATCGCCTGCGGGAGGAACGCGACCGTGACGATGATGTCCTCGAGCCCGTGCCGCTTCAGCAGCTCGATGATGTGCTCCATGCACGGCTTGCCGACGATCGGCACCATCGGCTTCGGCTGGTTCGAGGTGAGCGGGCGGAGCCGCGTCCCCTCGCCGCCCGCCATCACGACGGCCTTCACTGCCGCAGCACCTTCCACGCGTCGCGCGCGTAGAACGCCGCCGCGACGACGGCCATCCCGAGGCCGACCCAGAAGAGCACGAGCGGCCACCTCGTCGAGTCGGCGAGGACGATGCGAAACGCGATCGACGCGTACAGCACCCACGTCGCCGCCTTGCCGAGCAGGCTCACGTCGAGCTCGTAGCCGCGCGGCGAGAGCACCTTGTAGCCGACGATGAGCAGCACGTCGCGCGCGACGATCACGACGAGGCCGATCCACGGGAGCCGCCCGTAGATCACGAGCAGGAGCACGGCCGCGTCGATCATCAGCCGGTCGGCGAGCGGGTCGGCGATCTTCCCGAAGCGCGACTCGACGTGCCAGCGGCGGGCGAGCCAGCCGTCCACCTGGTCGGTCACGCCGGCGACTCCGAAGATGATCCCGGCCGGCCACGACGGCGAGTCGCCCGCCTTCACCATCAGCACGACGAAGACCGGGATCAGCAGCAGCCGGAAGATCGTCAGCGCGTTCGGCAGCTGCGCGAGCGGTGCGGGGACGGCGCGGGCTGCCATGGGCGGAAGGATACGGTCAGGTCACGGCCGGGAATGGAACCGGGTCGTCCAGTACGCCGTCCGCATCAGGTACGCGGTCATCGCGGCGGCGCCCGTGAGCCCCCACGCGCCGTCGTAGGCGAGGTAGCCGGGCTTCGGCTTCGCGGGCTCGATCTGCGTCCCCTCGCCCCACTCGTTGTAGCTCGTGATCGTGACGATGTCGGGGCGCGCGGCGAGCGCGGCCGTCCAGAGCGCGTCGTAGGTCTGGCCGCGCCTCCGGTTCGTCGCCGCGCCGGTCAGCGCCGCCTCGCCGGCGCGCGTCCCGTCGTAGCCGGGGCCGACCGACGGCGCGCAGAGGAGGTGGACGGCGTGCGCCTGCGCGCACAGGCGCGCGAACTTCGCCCCGCCGAAGTCGACGAAGTCGTAGGTGTAGAAGCCGTCGAAGCGCCCGGCCGCGGCGAAGCCGACGAGCTGCGTTCCCGCGAACAGGCGGATCGAGCGCGGCAGCTGCGGCCGTAGCGTCGCCCAGTCCGCGGCGGCGATGTCGCGCGGGTGGTAGACGTAGATGTCGCGGATCCCGAGCGCCGCGAGGTAGGTCACGTCGGCGAGGACGGTGTCCGTCGAGCGGCCGGGGTACGGCTCGAGGTGGATCGCGACGCCGAGCCCGTGCCGCCGCGCCGCCGCCATCACCATCGGCAGGCGCTTGTCCTCGATCGAGCCGCGGCCCCACCACGAGACGATGACCTGGTCGATCCCGGCCGCGGCGATCTCGGCCATCTGGCCGTCGACGACCGCGGGGTCGGAGCTCGAGTACGGCCCGCGTGCCGGATAGAAGCGCGAGTAGACGTCGGCCGGCGGCGAGTGCCCGTTCTGGTCCCAGTGCTGCCAGCCGCCGTCGCGCGCCGGGGTGCCGTACCAGGCGTAGTAGAAGATCGCGACCGTGCCCGCCTGCGCCTGCGCCGCCAGGCAGAGGGAGACAAGGCCCGCCACAAGGAGGCGCCGCAGCACGCGCGTATCCTCTCGCAGGTGCCGGACACATTCCAGCTGGACGGATTCGTGAATGCGCACTGCCACGCGTTTCAGCGCGCGCTGCGGGGGCGGACGGAGGGCGCCGACTTCTGGGCGTGGCGGGAGACGATGCTGGACCTGGCCCGGGGTCAGACCCCGGGACATGTCCGCGAGAGCTACGCGGCCGTCTACGCCGAGGCCCGCGCGGCCGGGTACACGGCGATCGGCGAGTTCCACTACCTTGGGCTCGCGGAGGCGGCCGCGGCGGCCGAGGCGGCGCGCGACGCATCCGTCGAGATCGTCGTGCTCTACGTCGCGTACGCCCGGGGCGGGATCGACCGCTTCCGCCAGGGCTCCGTCGGCGAGTACCTGCGCGGGCTCGAGGAGCTCCGCGCGGCGGGCGTCCGCGTCGGCGTCGCCCCCCACTCCGTCCGCGCCTGCCCGCGCGACTGGCTCGAGGAGCTCGGCCGCTACGCCGCCGCGGAGGATCTCCCGCTCCACGTTCACGCCGACGAGCAGCCGCGCGAGATCGAGGAGTGCGTCGCCGAGCACGGGCTCCGGCCGATCGAGCTGCTCGCCGAGGCCGGCTGCCTCTCGCCGCGGACCACGGTCGTCCACGCGACGCACGCCGACGGCCGCGAGCTCGACCTGCTCGCCGGGGCCGGCGCCCGCATCTGCGCCTGCCCGACGACCGAGGCGAACCTCGGCGACGGCTTCCTTCCGGTCGAGCGGGTCCTCCATCGCGGCATCCCGCTCTGCATCGGCTCCGACTCGAACGTCCGGATAGACCCGTTCGAGGAGCTACGCGAGCTCGACGGGATCGCGCGCCGTCAGTCGGGCCGCCGCGACGTCTTCACGGTCGACGCGCTGCTCGACGTCGGCTCGAGCGGAGGCGCTGCGTCGCTCGGGCTCGACTCCTGGCCGGCGATCGCGATCGACGCGGCGCACCCGCAGCTCCGCGGCGCGGACGACCCGCGGCGCGCGCTCGTCGCCGGCTGCTCGGCGGACGTCGTCGCCGGCTAGCCGAGGCGGACCGCGAGCAGCTCGGCCCCGCGGCGCATCTCGTCCGCCGTGAACGCGCGCGGCTCGTTGCGGTAGACCTCGACGAGCCCCCAGACCTCGCCCTCGAACACGAGCGGAAGCATGAGGAGCGCGCCGTAGTCGAGCTCGCGGAGGAGCGCCTCCTCCGCCGGGTCGGCGCTCGGGTCGCCGACGGTCACCGCGCGGGCCTCGCGCGTCCGGAGCACGACCGCGGTCTCGGGGAAATCGGACACGAGGTAGCCCTGCCCGAGCTGGAGCGTGCTGTCGTCCGTCGTGTGCTCGGTGACGAGGATCAGCATGTCCCCGATCACGCGGGAGATGCCGCAGGCGTCCGCTGCGAGCGACTCGACGAGCTCGCGTGTCGCGGCGGACAGGACGTCGACGAGCCGGGTCTCCATCGCTGCCGCCATTCCAGCACTATCGGAGGGCGAGCGTGACGGCACCGCCCCCAGAAGGGTTATGGAGTGCCGGGCGCGACGCCCTTCTTGTGCTTGGTGAGCTTTGCCTGGAGGTTCAGGCACCGCGTGAACGCCTGCGTCCCCTGCTTCAGCCCGAGGTTCCGGCAGACCGCCTTCGCGGGCGTCGCCTTCGGCTGCGTCGTCTGGCCGGTCGGCGGGGTCGTCCTGCCGGCGGAGCCGCCGAGCTCGCGGGTGACGCACGCCGCGAAGTCCTTCGTGCCGACGGTGTAGCCCTGGGCCTTGCACTGCTGCTGCGCGGTCACAGTTCCCGGCGGGCTCGGCGAGGCTGCCGCCGCCCCCGCGACGGGCACGAGGAGCAGTGCGAGAAGGACGACCGCGTACCGCATGGCCCACACGCAGTATCGGCCCGCCTCCCGGGGGCGGCAAGCAAAAAGAACGTAAAACGGCTCGGTTTAGGCTTCTGCGCTGGCGAGCAACCCGATCGCGACGAGATCTTTCGCGTGGATCCACTCGTCGGCGAGGACGAACCCGTTCGCCCGGAGGATCGAGTCGCGGAGCGGGATCGCCCACCGGTGCTCGAGCAGCGCGATCGCGGTCGCGGTTCCGGTCGGGATGACGTCGGCTGCGTACCAGACGTCCTCCTCCCCGATCACCGAGCCGCCGTCGGCGATCGCCTCGGCGCCCGCCTCCGCGCCGGCGACGAGACCCTCCTCGCCCGCCGCACCGAGGCCGATCAGCGCGCCGATCGTGGCGCCGAACTCCATCGCCTCCTCGTCGGAGAGGTCGCTCGTGTGGAGCATGTCGACGCTGCCGTCGTCGTTCTTCCGGACGACCGCGGCGTCGATGACGCGCACGACGTCCGCCTCCTTCAGGCGCTTCAGCTCCTCGAGGATCTCCCCGTTGAACTGCGGGTCCTCGAAGCCGAGGATCAACAGCTGGACTGGTCCGATCGACATGTCTACCTCACATCCCCTGGAGGATCTTCTGCTTCTGGACTTCGAACTCGGCGTCGGTCAGCACGCCTTGCGTGTGCAGGTCGGCGAGCTGCTTGAGCCGCTCCATCGCGTCGTCCGACATCCCGCCCGGCGCCGGCGCCGGCGCCGCGGGTGCGGCCTGCTGCTGCGCCTGCTGCTCCGACAGGTACTGGAGCTGTGCGTCCTGGTCGGCCTCGCGCTGCGCCGACTGGGCACCCTTCTTGCCGGCGTAGTACGCCGCGCCGCCCACGACCGCCGCCCGGGCGAGCGGCCGGCGGCGCATGAAGATCGAGGTGATCAGAAATGGGATCAAACCCCACATTGGATATCCGCCTTTCTCGGTGTCGGTCCGAGCTTACTACGGCCGGTTTGGCCCGTCGGGGGCGTACACGCGCAGACGCTCAGGGAGCCGGCAGGCGCTTGACCCAGGTCTGCGAGACGATCCGGAAGGCGCCCTTCTGGCCCCGGTCGAACTCCCGGTGGACGGCGAACTCGAGCACCGAGTACTGGTTCCACGGGCCGACCCACCAGAGCGTGAAGACCTTCACCCGGTTCGCGTCGAGCGTCTTCGTGACGACGCGCGTGACCTTCGCCCCGCCGTCGTAGACGTCGCCCTCGAACCCGTTCCCGCTCCGGATCGTGTACGGGTACTCCGACGCGCAGGCGGCGACCGACGACCCGTTCGACGCGAGCCCGGCCCGGTCGAGCGTCCCGCAGACCGCCTTCCAGTCGCCCTTTCGGAGCGCGGCCGCGTGGGCCAGGACGACGGCCTTCGCCGCGGCCGCCGGGCTCACCGGCGCGGCCGCCCCCGGTCCGGCGGAGACCGCCGCGGCGACGGCGGCGAGCACGGGGAGCCGAAGTCGAGTCATGTCAGGCAGTCGGGGCGCCGAGATTCGAACTCGGGACCTCCAGTCCCCCAGACTGGCGCGCTAACCAGGCTGCGCCACGCCCCGCGACGGCGACACCGTACCAGCGGAGGTACGCTCGCGACATGGCGCTGATTGCGCCGGTCTACGACCTGCTCGAGCGGGGCGGCCCGGTGAACCTCCTCTTCGTCATGGACGCCGCGTTCTCCGGGCTCGAGCCCGGCGCGGTCTGGGACGACGTGAAGGCGGGCGCGTCGGTCGCCTGAACACCGGGCGGCGTGGCGGCGGATGGCGGTCGTCACGGACAAGGACTGGATCCGCAACGGCGCCGCGGCGTTCGCGTGGCTCTCGCCGGGCGAGCTGCGCGTGTTCGACCTCGCACACGAGGCCGACGCGGTCGCCTGGCTCGCGGAGGCGTAGCCCTCAGACGACGCCGGCCGCCGTCCCGGTCTCGCCGGGGTGGCCGGAGCTCGGGCCGCCGGGCCCGCCCGGGCCGTGCGACAGCGTCGAGTGCGCGGCAACGGCCGTCGAGCCGCCGCCGCGGAAGATGCCGATGCTCGGCCCGCCGGCGCCGCCGCCTCCGGCTCCGCCCGCGCCGCCTACGCCGCCCGTGCCGCCGTTGCCGCCCTTCGTCATCTGGGCCTGAACGCCCTGGCCGCCCTTGCCGCCGGGCCCGCCCGCGCCGCCGTCGCGTCCTGCGCCGCCGGCGCCGCCGTTTCCGGCGGCCACCGTCGAGCTCCGGACGGCGACCTGGCTCTGCCAGAGATAGATGCCGAACGAGCCGCCGCCGTAGGAGCCGCCCGTCCCGCCGGTGCCCGGGGACCCGCCGGACCCGCCGCCCGCTCCGCCGCCGCCGCCGGTGCCTCCCGACGACTGGCTCGACGTGTACTCGTAGTCGCCGCCGGATCCGCCTCCGCCTCCGCCCGATCCGGGCTGGCCGGTGCCGCCGTCGCCGCCGTTTCTCCCGATCCACGTCGCGCCGGCGAGGTCGGCCGCCGCCGACCCGCCCGAGCCGGCCTGGCCCGCCTGCCCCGGCTGTCCGTCGCCCCCGTTGGCGCCGTTCGTCGGCAGGTGCGTCGTGTTCGAGCCGTCGAGTCCCGCCGCGCCGCCCGCGCCGCCGCCCGGGCCCTGGCCCGGGTAGCCGTTCGGCACGACGTCGACGTTCGTGACGCCGGTCCCGGCCCCGCCGGCGTAGCCGCCGCCGGTGCCGCCGGGCGCAGGCCCGTAGCCGCCGTTCCCCCCGACCGAGCCCGCGGTCCCCGGCGTGCCCGCGCTCGCGCCGGCCGTGCCGTCGCGTGCGCCCCCGGCGCTGATGTGCGCGTGGTCGAAGGTGACGCTCGAGGTGACGAGCCGCGCTCCGTAGACGCTCAGGTCGTCGCCCGGGGCGGCCGAGCCGACGAGTGTCACGAGCTGCAGCATCACGCCGTGCACGCCGTTGCCGAGGACGGCCTGCGGCGCGCCTGCGATGAGGACGCCGTACGACGCGCTCCGCTTCCACGCGCGGTTGTAGCCGCCGTAGATCGAGACGTCCGACGCAAGCTGAAGGCCCGTGCCGACGTCGTAGCGTCCGACCGCCGCGTAGACGTCCTTCCCGTGCGCCGCCGCACGCTGGACCGCGGCCTGTAGCGACCGCAGCGGCCGCTGCCGCGTCCCCGGGTTCGTGTCGGTGCCGAACGGCGCGACGAAGACGGCGTGCGCCGCAACGCCGTCGATCCCGTCGCAATTCGTGTCCGCGAACGCGAGGTCCGGGGCGTCCGTCTTCGTGCACTTCGCCGGCGGCTTCGCAGCGCCGGACGCCGCGCCGACGGCGGCGACGGCAACCGAAGCGAGGAGTGCGGCGATGACAACTCTCATGGCGACCCCGGTCAACTCGAACCGCGCGGAGCATCGCACCGTCCCGCGACGGCGACAAGCCCCGCTTTGGGTCAAGCGCTACTCGCCGAGCCGCTTGTACAGACGGTCGATCAGCTCGGGCATCTCCTCGAGCCGCTCGGTGATCACGCGGAGGCGGAACTCGCGGAAGTGCTCCGGCTCGACGCCGAGCGCCTCCGCGAGCGTGCGCACGACGTCGTTCGACGGGACGGGGCGGTTGCCGTGCACGAGATGGTTGAGGTAGCCCGCGGAGAGCCCCGTGCGCGCGGCGAGCTCGCGGTACGTGACGTCCCCCTCCGCCATCAGCTGCTCGATCGTCGCCCCGAAGGGCTCCTCGCTGAACCGCCGCCGCCGCGCCATCTAGTGCCCCAACTCCTTTGCGAGCTCGTTCACATCTAACCGCTTCTCGTCGCCCGTCGCGCGGTTGCGGACATCCACCTTTCCGTCCTCGAGGCTCTTCTTGCCCGCGGTGACGCGGATCGGGCAGCCGATCAGGTCGGCGTCGGCGAACTTCTCCCCCGCCCGCTGGTCGCGGTCGTCGAGGATCACGTCGAGGCCGGCGGCAGACAGCGCCTCCGCCGCCTGCTCGGCGATCTCGTCCGCGCCGGGCAGCGCGACGACGTGCACGTCGTACGGCGCGATCGCCGCGGGCCAGACGATCCCGTTCTCGTCGTGGGACTGCTCGACGGCCGCGGCCATGATCCGCGCCGGGCCGATGCCGTAGCTCCCCATCACGACCGGCTTCTCGCGGCCGTCCTCGTCGAGGAACGTCGCGCCGAGCGGCTCCGAGTAGCGCGTGCCGAGCTTGAAGATGTGGCCGACCTCGATCGCCGTCCGGAACTCGAGCGCGCCGCCGCAGACCGGGCAGGTGTCGGTCGTCGCGGACGCGCGCAGGTCGGCGAAGCGCGGCTCGTAGTCGCGGCCCGCCTCGACGCCGCGCAGATGCCACCCGTCGCGGTTCGCGCCGGCGACGAACTGGCCCACCTCGAGCGCGAAGTCGGCGACGACCTCGCCCTCGAACCCGACCGGGCCGAGCGAGCCGCCCGATGCGCCGAACGCGGCGCGGATCTGCTCGTCGTCCGCGGGCCAGAGCGGCTCGCCGAACGCGGCCGAGAGCTTCGCCTCCTCGAGCCGGTCGTCGCCGCGGATGAGCGCGAGCACGACGGTGCCGTCGAGCTTCACGTGCGGCATCGCCTTCGACGTCGCGGTCGCGTCGATGCCGAGGAACTCGGCGAGCCCGTCGATCGTCGTGACGCCCGGCGTCTCGACCTCCTCCGGCGCGTCGAGCCGCTCCGGGAACACCGGCGGCCGCGGGATCGTCCGCGACACCTCGAGGTCGGCGGCGAAGTCGCCGTTCACGCACGTGACGAGCGTGTTCTCGCCGACGGCGGCGGGCGCGAGGAAGTCGAAGGACTCCTTGCCGCCCATCATCCCCGGCTCCGCGTCGACGCCGTGCGTGACGAGGCCGCAGCGCTCGAACGTCCGGATGTACGCGCCGCGCTGCTTCTCGAACGACACATCGAGCCCCGCCTCGTCGCGATCGAACGAGTACGCGTCCTTCATGATGAACTCGCGCAGCCGGATCAGTCCCTTGCCGGGCCGCGGCTCGTCCCGCTCCTTGATCGCGATGTGGTAGAGCATCTGCGGAAGCTGCCGGTAGCTCTGCAGCTCGCGCGCGTGGAACGTCACGGTCTCCTCGTGCGTGAGCGGCAGCACGTAGTCGGCGCCCTTGCGGTCCTTCAGCCGGAAGATCTCCTCGATGAAGTCGCGCTTGCTCTGCTGCCAGAGCTCGAGCGGCGTCAGCACCGGCATCAGCATCTCCTGCCCGCCGATCGCGTTCTGCTCCTCGCGGATGATCTGCTCGACCTTCCGGTGGACGCGCCAGCCGAGCGGCAGGAACGTCCACACGCCGGCGCTGACCTGGCGGACGTAGCCGCCGCGCACGAGGAGCTTGTGCGACACGGCCTCCGCGTCGGCGGGGTCGTCGCGCAGCGTCGGCAGGAAGAGCTGTGAGGCCCGGGCGATCGTCATCGTTGTCCGCTCAGGCTACTCGAGCGGGATGAGGCTCGCCTCGGCCATCGCGAGCGCCGCCGGCTTCGCCATCTTGAGCCGCTTCGGCCGGTTCATGCCATCGGCGATCCACCGGTCGATCTCGAAGAAGAGCTCGTCGATGAGGATGTCGGACGAGACCTTCTTCAGGACGCGGCCGTGGGCGTAGATGAACCCGACATCGCGGCCGCCGGCGATCCCGAAGTCGGCGTCGCCCGCCTCCCCCGGCCCGTTCACCGCGCAGCCGAGGACGGCGACCTCGACGTGCTGCGGGTACGCCGCGAGGCGCTGCTCGACCTCCTCGGCGAGAAGGTGCACGCCGACGTTGTCGCGGCCGCAGCTCGGGCACGCGATCATGATCGGGCCGCGCTCGCGCAGGCCGAGCGCCTTCAGGATCTCGAAGCCGGTCTTCGGCTCCTCGACCGGGTCGGCCGTGAGCGAGACGCGGATCGTGTCGCCGATCCCGTCGACGAGGAGCGCGCCCATCCCGACGGCGGACTTGATCGAGCCGGAGAACGGCGTGCCCGCCTCGGTGACGCCGAGGTGGAGCGGGTACGGCACCTTCGCCGAGAGCATGCGGTACGCGCGGATCATCGTCGGCACGTGGCTCGACTTGACCGAGATCTTGAAGTCGTGGTACTCGAGCGCCTCGAGCAGGCGCACCTCCTCGAGCGC
>Ga0335080_10007289_pt1 | contig 11462 bp, 5 predicted proteins | sample Lox_Sample_34_FD_206720 | JGI IMG/M metagenome (GOLD analysis project Ga0335080, IMG submission 206720) | Soil microbial communities from Loxahatchee National Wildlife Refuge, Florida, United States - Lox_Sample_3.4 | ecosystem: Environmental > Terrestrial > Soil > Wetlands | place: USA: Florida...
GAGCATGCCGGGCAGCGAACGACCGATCGAGGCCCGCAACATCCCTCTATGAACGAACGCCTTTATTACCACGATTCGTTTCTTTACGAGTTTGATGCGAATCTTGTCGAGATCACGTCGGTAGATTCGCGTCCGGCGTTGATTTTGGATCGTACTGCGTTTTACCCCACCAGCGGTGGACAGGTTTTTGATACGGGATGGCTGGGGGCCGCCGATCGAAGCGAAAGCGAGCGTCTGAGGGTTGTCGAGGTTGCCGAGGACGATGATGGCCGGATCCTGCATTTCGTTGCGCAGCGACCGGCATTCGGTCCGGGCACGCCCATGCTTGGACTAATCGACAAAGAGCGCCGGCGCGACCACATGCAGCAGCACTCCGGGCAGCATGTTCTATCGGCAGCCTTCGTCCGGCTTTTTGACATGCCGACGATTTCCTTTCACATGGGCGGGGAGTCTTCCTCGATTGACTTGGATACAAAGAACCTTGCCCCGGAGCAACTCCGGGATGCCGAAACCTTGGCCAATGATATCGTTCTGGAGAATCGTCGGGTCGATATTTGTTTTGTCACGCAGGAAGAGGCGCAAACAATGGGGTTGAGGAAGATCCCATCCGGGAAGCAGGGAAAACTGCGCCTCATTGATATCCATGATTTTGATTTGACGGGGTGCGGCGGAACCCACGTCGCCAGCACCGGACAAATTGGGTGCATCCTGCTGCGGAAGCTCGAGAAGGTTCGAGAAGGATCCCGCGTCGAGTTTGTGTGCGGAACGAGGGCGTTAGCTATGGCACGGCGGGATTACGCGGCGTTGGTGGAATCCGCGGCTTTGTGCTCGGCCCAGATATGGGATCTTCCTCAGCAAGTCCGCCGGTTGCAAGAAGATGCACGCATGTCCCGAAAAGCCAACCAACTTCTGGTTGGGGAGCTGGCAGACCTTTGGGGTGCTCGACTCCTGGCAGAACGACCGCCGCAGGACGGCACCATTCTGATTGTTCGGACCTTTCCGGACCAGGACTTGGGCTTCATCAAGCTTCTTGCGCAAAGACTGACGAGGCAGACCCCCGGAGTCGTTGCTTTGCTGGGAAGCACGCGGGAAGCGCCTTCCCTGGTCTTTGCTCAATCCACCGGGCAGCCGTTCGATATGGGTGCGCTGATGAAGGAGGTGCTTTCTCGCTTGGGGGGACGTGGCGGCGGCAGCAAGGAGATGGCCCAGGGCGGTCCGGCACGGATTGAGGACCTCGAGCAAGTGCTTCTGGAGGTCGCAGCCAGACTGCGCGACCAACAACCCCGCACTCCGGGTGGATAAATATACTGCGTTTCGGCCGCTAATGCCTTGTACTCCTGTGGCTCGCGCGGGAATGGGCCCTGTTCGAGGCCTCGTAGGGTCTCTCTGTCGCCTCGTCATCCACCACGTGCACAGGGACCAGTCTCACGAAAGCTGCAGCGGGCGAAACATCGGATTCGTGCTACATTCTCCTCAACGGACCTCATGGAACAGCGCCTCATCCTTATCAATCTGCTGATTAAGCTCGGCGTAGCTGCGGCCGTGGCCAGCATCCTGGTCCGTTCCGTCGAATTCAAGTCTTTGCTCTTCCGGGAGGAGCGTTCCCTGCGGCAGAAGATCTACCTGGTGCTTTGGATCGCCGGGCCTCTGGCTGTAGGAGTATGGTTTCGCCTTATCGCACCCAGCTTTCTGGCCGGTGATCTTTCCTTTGAAACCGCCATACTGCTCGGAGTCATTGGCGGGCGCCTCACGGGTGTTCTCGGCGCATGCGTGGTGGCGTTACCGTCTTTGCTGTATGGCGAATGGGCGACCCTGCCCTTTGCTATCGTCTGCGGACTCCTGGCCGGCCAACTTCGCGATGTGGCTCCGAATCGCGAGGATATTTGGTCCTTCTCTCCGTTCATTGACCTGAGTATTTATCGCATGATCCGGCGCAATCTGCCAGCGCCAAGGCGCTTTGACTGGCAAGTGTGGTTCTTCGTCACCATTGTGGCGCTGCGTTTCGTGCACACCGAAGTGTCTCGATTCCTGCCCCATGCGACGTTTAGCCTGGAAAGCCCAAAGTTGTGGGTGGAAGCGCTGATCTACGCCGCCTCCATCACCGTGATTGGCACGGCGCTGAAGATCTGGAATAGCGTACGCATTCAGATCAAGCTCGAAGAACAGGAGCGCCTGCTGTTGAGCGCCCGAATGGAGGCCCTGCAAAATCAGATCAACCCGCATTTTTTGTTCAATACCTTGAACTCCGTGTCGTCTCTGGTACGCTTCGATCCGGACTCTGCCCGTGAGCTGATTATCAAGCTGGCCACGATTCTTCGGCGTCTGCTCAACAGCAGCGACGCCTTTGTGCCGCTGCGGGAGGAACTGGAATTCATCGACAACTACCTTGATATCGAAGTGGTGCGCTTCGGACCTGACAAGCTGCAGGTGGTAAAAGAGCTCGAATCAACCTCTCTCGACGCAATGGTGCCGAGCATGCTGCTCCAGCCGCTGGTCGAGAACTCCATCAAACACGGACTGGCTTCTAAGATTGAGGGTGGGAGAATTTTTCTCCGTAGCAGACTGACCGATTCCAGATTGATCATCGAAGTCGAGGACAACGGCGTCGGCATGGGGGCTGCGAGCCTGTTAGAAAAACCGACGGGATTGGGGGGAACCGGTATCGGTCTGGCCAATGTTGCCGAGCGGCTCAAAGTGCTGTATGGCGATACGGCCCGTATGACCATCGACAGCAACGAGGGGAAGGGAACTCTGATTCGTTTACGGTTGCCGGTTTTACAGAGCGAGGGTTTGATTCTAGCGGGGATTTATCAAAAAGTGCCGTAGGTCAGTCGTCAGAGACGACCCGAACTGATGAGGACCCGGTTGGAAATCTGCGTGATTGACCAGTCATTGTTGAAAGGCAATTGCCAGGCAGGAATCACGAAGAGCGTTCGAGCGTCCGGCGATAGAACTCTTCATACTGAGGAATGATCTTGGAAGCGCAAAACCTGGATTGTGCGACTCCTCGACAGGCCTTCGCCATCTGTTGCAAGCGACTGCTGTCGGTCAGCAACTCAACCGCGTAGCGCGCCATTGTGTCCACGTCCCCCACATCGGCGAGATAACCGCTCTTGCCATGCTCAATCACTTCGGGAACCCCTCCCACCCGGGTAGCGATCGGCACGACCTCGCAGGCCATGCCTTCGAGGGCAGCGAGTCCAAAAGATTCGAGTTCGCTCGGCATAAGCAATATATCTGCGAGAGCCAGCTTCTCGCTTACTTGATCCTGCTTGCCGAGAAAGATGACATCGTTGTGGATCCCCTTTTGCACTGCCAGCCATTCGGCGCGCGAGCGGTCGGGACCATCGCCGATCAGCAAGAGCTTGGCGGGTACTTTCTTGCGGACCCGTTCCAAAATTTCAATCGTGTCCGTCACCCGCTTGACGGGTCGAAAATTCGAAAGATGTACCAGGATGCGCTCGTTTTCGTGGGCGTACTCCAGGCGCTGTTCAGGCGACGCCATATCGCGGGAATAGGTCTCGCAATTTACGAAGTTGTAAATCACTTGGATGTTGTTCCGCACGTCGAACTCACGCCGCGTCCGTTCCTGTAGGTACTTGGAGACCGCGGTTACGCCATCGCTCTGTTCGATGGAGAAGCGCGTAATGGGCAAGTACGATCGGTCCAGACCAACCAGGGTAATGTCTGTCCCGTGCAGCGTCGTGACGAATGGCAGGCGTTGGCCTTTCGGCTTGGCTGCCAACATTTGACGCGCCAAAAGCGCGCTCACCGAATGCGGAATGGCGTAGTGCACGTGCAGAAGATCGAGGCCATAGAGCTCGGAGACTTCCGCCATGCGCGTGGCCAGCGCCAGATCGTAAGGCGGATAATCGAACAGGGGATAACGGGAAACGTCGACCTCGTGATAATGGATGTTGGCATGCAATTCGGTGAGTCGGATGGGCTGGGCATAGGAAATAAAATGAACTTCGTGCCCACGATGGGCCAATTCCAAGCCGAGCTCAGTAGCAACCACCCCGCTGCCACCGTACGTCGGATAGCAGGTAATCCCGATTTTCATGTCGGTCCTTCCCACGCGGGCGGCGTGGCGGATTCATTGATTCGATGGTAACCGGGTGGTTGGGATTCAGATTTGTATAAGCGGGCGGCGGGTGTCAGGGTACCCCATTAGGGCAAGGCAGAGGGGCTAGGGCTGCCAAGATCAATCTCGAGGAACATGCTATTCCGAGCTGGCACCCTTCGCTGCTTCCCCGGTGACGCTGTCATCGAGTTTATCGAGATGAGCCTGCAGCCATTCCTGGACTGCGTTATCTAACGCCATGAACTCGATGCCCATACCCACTCCCGGATCGCTGGTGCGTACTTCCCCGACGGTTTGGATCTTCTCCGAGTCAACCCAAAATACCAGAGTTACTTTCGTTCCCGTCGATAAGGGATACAAAGTTTCAACATAACAACCCCTGCCGCCGATGTCGGTGGCATTGGTGTGAATGTGGGAGCGGCGGGAATCTTGGAAGCCGATTTCGATGGGAAACAAGACCTTGTGTCTTTGGAAACGGCGCTTGTTTCCGCCAGCCGCGACGGGATAGTCGCCCGAGGTAGCCATGCCCTCCCAAGGAGTCCTTTGATTAGCTAATATCTGCACGCCGGCATCGAAGGTTCCCGGTAGCAGGGCATCCTTTAGCCAAACTATTTTGAAGCGAGACTTTCTCTCGTTGTACTGGATCCCGATGATTTCGCCCGTCTTGAGTTGATGGCGAATTCCGGTCACCAGTGCGCCCTCGGCGCTGAGGTTGTCAGCGCTGGCGTTTTGAAAGAAGGGCCGTCCGTCTGCATCCATGCCCCACACCCGCACGATGATGGGTGCCTCTACGCGATTGTCTCTGTTGTCCATTGATGGAAGCGCCTTATCAACCTTGCAGCGCCTATCATACCTTCCTAGCGGTGTCCGGCCGAGGTTACTAACGTAAGTATCGACAGACCGGGAGGCACTGTCCATGTGGCGTATTGGGTGCCCAGATGCAGCCGGTATGTTCCGTTTGCGAAGGTGAATTCCCTCACCGGTTGCTCAAAGCAGATTGCGATAGGAAATCAGCTCAATTCCATCACGCGCCAGAGTTTCGCGGGTCTCCGCGGAGGCTAGCAGGCGCAGTTCGATTTCGCGTGAATGCCGAAGCCTGGTTCTGACCCGCCTGAGGTCGGCATCGTTGTACCCCGGATGGGTAACAAACTCCCAGGTTCCTTCAGGGATGTTTTCGAGGACTAAGCGGAACAACGGCTCGTCGAGCACGCCGGTGCCAGCAATGCCCAGGCTACCATTGGGTGTAATTATCCCTTCGGCTTGGACAGCGCGGCAAAACTTGCTGGCCAGAGCATTCAACACCGCAACCTCGCCCCACCGTTTCCATAGCTTGGGCCGTCCGGCGATGAGGGAGAATGCGATCCGGCCAACTGGATTGCGGATGGCCGATACGCCGCAGGCTTTCGCCGCCCGCAACAGGGGACGCAAAATCTGGGGCAGTGCGTGGAGGTGCTTGTGAGTATCGATATGGGAGACGGGAATGTTTGCCGCTTGCAGTTTGGAAATCTGCGCGATCGCCTCGCGTTCGACCTCCTCCGGGTTGAGCCGGCCACGAATGGCGCGCGCCGCGAAACTGCTTAGATTCCTTTCAAATTCTCCCTGCCGTCCCCCATCGAGGAGAGAAGGAATCTCCGCCCCAGGCAACACCGGCCAGCCATCCACCAGCACGATGTGACAACCCAGGTCAAAGCTTGGCGCCGATCTTGCCAGTTGAACAGCATGATCAAAGGCGGAAGCGTTAGCCATCAATGTGGCCGAAGTCACGATTCCTCGAGTGTGAGCTTCAAGAATGGCGCGGTTCACGCCGGGGGTTAGGCCAAAATCGTCCGCATTGACGATCAAACGCCGCACGGGTCATTGTAACGAGCTTTCGGCAGAGAGTTAATCAGCATTCCGTTATCCCCCTAGCGGCTTCGATTTCGATCGAACGAACCCGCAATTCGTTCGCCCATCAAGCAGCATCAGGAGAGACAGCCGAAAGCCCAGTCCTGGTGCAAAAGGGAACTTCGCCGGGGGAGTCCAGACCTCGCAGCTGGCGCACGGCGGGGAGGCGGGAAGGCGGGGAAATCCAAATTCCTCATGATTTGGATTCCGGGTACGTTATTCAGTAAACCGGTACACTCTTGAAAAAACCTCAAAATCTGGATTATAGTCCGTGTCACAAGAAAAGAAGGTAGGTGAGCGGATATGCGAAAATCTCAGGCCGAGAATCATGCTCGCTCTTCCCTAGATGGCTTTCCGGTACCGCGAGTCCATTCTTCTCTGAATACCGGTTCCTGCCTCCCATTGGCCCTCCTGCTTTTCCTGCTTTCAGCCGTGGCGGGGGCGGACATAAACGGAAGTATTGCGGGTATCGTGACCGACCCCAGCGGAGCCGTGATCCCCAACGTTGCCGTGACCACGATGAACAGGGACACGGCTGTGGAACAGACGGTTCGAACCAATAGTGCTGGCTTCTACTCGTTTCCGGAACTTCCGGTCGGCACCTACGATGTGGTGATCGACCAACCGGGGTTTAAAGAGTTTCGGCAAAGCGGGTTGGTAATTCACAACAACTCAGCCCTGCGAGTCGATGCCAAACTGCAGGTGGGAGAGACCAAGCAGAGCATCACGGTCTTGAGCTCATCGGTCCAGGTGGAGACGATGAGCACGCAAATGGGGGAAGTGATCACCGGCTCCACCATGACGGCGATGCCCTTAAACGGACGATCGTACACGGATCTCCTGGCCCTGCAGCCGGGTGTGGTGCCGATCAACACGAGCGAGTACCAATCCTTTGCTCCCTCGGGCGAGTTGAATCCAGGCAATTTGTCGATGAGCGGAATGCGGGAATCGGCCAACGGGTTCATGGTGAACGGTGGCAATGTGCAAGAGGAAGGGCAGATGGGAACTCAGGTCATTCCCGATCTCGATTCCATCGCGGAATTTCGCATCCTCACCAACAATTTCGATGCCGAATACGGCAATTACATGGGCGGCCAAGTGAACGTGATCACGAAATCAGGAACGAACCAATTCCATGGTGACGCCTTCGAGTTTCTGCGGTTTCCCAATTTGGATGCCCGCAATTATTATTCCGTCACCCGGGCCACCCTTCACCGGAACCAGTTCGGAGGTACGTTCGGAGGGCCAATCCGCCGGGACAAGATCTTCCTCTTTGCAGACTATCAAGGAACCCGCGAAGTGGCCGGTCAGGACACAGGCGAAATTCCTGTTCCTTCGGCGGCGGATCGAACCGGCAACCTGGCGGACGTCGCCGATACTCTGACCGGCACGGTGAGCGGCCCGGCTTGGGCTCAAACTCTTTCGAAACAGCTGGGCAAACTCGTCACCCTAGGCGAGCCTTACTATTTCAGCGGCTGTCCGAGCTCGCAGTGCGTATTCCCCAATGCGGTGATTCCCGCCGCAGCCATGTCGGTTCCGTCCACGCGCTTGCTGCAAATGGGCGTCATTCCGCCGGCCAATGTGCCGAATACCAACTTCTATTCCTCCGCTGCCTACAATCAGACGATTCGCGACGATAAATTCAGTGTTCGCGTCGATGCCAACACGAAGTTGGGCACGCTCTCTGCCTACTACTTTTACGATAATTACAATCTTCTGAGCCCGTTTTTGAGCTCTAATTTGCCGGGATATGCGACCTCAACTCTGGGTGGTGCCCAGCAGGCCAACTTCGGCGACGTCAAAACCTTCTCCTCTACGTTGGTCAACGAATTTCGGATCAACTACACGCGTGGTGTGAACAATCCCACGCCCGTAGGCGGTGTCAACCCGGCGCTGACGCCCGCCTCTTTGGGATTTGCTCCGCCGTCCGAAGGCGGCCTTGCTCCCCAAGATCTGTCCATGCTGGGTGTTCCGAACGTCGTAACGAATGAGCTTTCGTTTGGTGTCAATCCCTTCACCGAAGTGCAGTACAACAACACCTACCAGATTCTCGATAATTTCACCAAGGTTCTAGGCACTCACACCCTCAAGTTTGGAGGCAACGTCCATCTCAGCCAAATCACGATTTACGATCACGGTGCCCCTAACGGAACGTTTTACTTTGACGGAAATGAAACCGGGAACGACTTTGCGGACTATCTCATTGGCGCTGTGGCGACGAGTGGATTTAACCAAGGCGTTCAGGTTCCGATGCACACCACCACTCGCTACTACGGCGTGTACGGAGAAGATAGCTGGAGAGCCCGGCATGACCTGATTCTGAACTTCGGGCTACGCTGGGAAGTCACGAGTCCATGGTATGAAAAGCACAACCAGATTGAAACCATCGTGCCGGGTGAGCAGTCGGTCGTGTTCCCGGGCGCGCCCGAGGGTTGGGTGTTCCCAGGCGATCCGAATATTCCAAGAACGCTCGGCCCGACGCGATATACGAACTTCGGTCCGCGAATTGGCCTGGCCTATTCGCCCAGCGGCAACGGCAGCATCACCAGGTTTCTCTTTGGGGCACCCGGGCAAAGCAGCATTCGTGCCGGCTTCGGGATGTTCTACACCGCCTTCGAGGATGCCACCAGCTTCAACGAGGTCGGCGATGCTCCCTATGGCTACTACTATGTCAACCCCTCATCTTCGTTGTTTGCCGCTCCTTTTGTGGATCTAGGAGATGGCATCAATCAGGGTCAACGCTTTCCGGTTGCATTTCCTCCTCAAAATGTGGGGCCAAATAACCCTGACAACACCGTCAATTGGTCCCAGTTCCTGCCCATCGGGAGTTCTCCGGGTTTTTATTACAAGAATCACGTTCCTTACTCGGAAGACTACATGTTGTCCTTCCAGCGGCAGTTGGGCGTGAACACCGTGCTCAGCATGAGCTATGTGGGGACCCAGGGGCATCGCCTGCTCAGTGCTTTGGAGACAAACGTCGGAAGTCCGTCCCTCTGTCTGTTCTTGAGCAATCCTGCCGTCCTGAATCCTCTGAGTACCCCATGCGGTCCGGGCGGTGAAGACACGATGTACGTGCTGGCCAAAGGTGTGGCTCCTCCGCAAGGATCATTCGCTTTCACCGGTACCCTCGCCAATGACGTTTGTCCATCAGGGAGCACATGCATTTCGGGCACGCGCACGGTTATCAATCCTGCCTTCCTGGGCAGCAATGCCTGGTTCATCGCCATCGCCAATTCCGGTTACAACGCCCTGGAAGTAAGCCTCAAGCACTCGAGTAAGAGGGTATCGATTCTAGCGGCCTATACCTACAGCAAGGCCATGGATAATGCCTCCAGCTGGGGGCCTGGCGTGGGCGATGCCACGGAGGAGATCAATCCCATCAACCCAAGGCTGTCGCGATCACTCTCCGCCTTCGATATGACGCACAACTTCGTGGTCAGCTATTCCTACGAGCTGCCCTTTGACCGCTTCTTTTCCGCCAACCGCTTGACCCGGGGTTGGATCATCACGGGCATTACCCGGTACAATACCGGCCTGCCGGTTACGCTCAATGAACAGGACGACAACTCGCTTCTCGGAACCTTCAGCACCGGCCCAACCGGTTCCGTGGTGGACACGCCAAACTTTACCCGCGGTCCATTGAACTTCACGGATCCGCGGCACGCGAACCTCACTACCTTAGCCAACCCTTACTTCAACACCTCGCTGTTCAGTCCCGAAATTGTGGGGCAGCTTGGGAATTCAAATCGCCGGTTCTTCCATGGTCCGGGTAGCGCAACTTGGGATTTTGGTCTCTTGAAAGAGTTGCCGCTGACCGAATCGAAGCAGCTGGAATTTCGCGGCGAATTCTACAATATTTTCAACCATACCAATTTTGAACTGCCGGAGGGAGACATCACGAACTCGGCGTTTGGCTTTGTGACCCAGGCCTACTCGGCTCGCGTCGGCCAGCTCGCGATAAAGTTTTTGTTTTAGGAAACACAGGATTCGGCGTTCTCGAACCTGAAATCCTGCTATCCCGTGGGGCACAAGCAAGTGCGCAGCTGTAAATGCTGTTGCCCAGGCGAGCCGCACGGCCACAATCTGAATGGAGGTTCGGTGCTCGACGTGTGGACCACATACTCTGCAGTCAGCCAGTCGAAATGTCGGCCGCTTGATGGGCAAGGTCCGAAAGAATGGTTCATTGTATCCACCATCCTGATGGGCCTAATCCCCACCTTCGGTACGAGGATTAATGCCCAGGAATCGACCCCGGTTTATCTTGATGCGCGGCAGCCGATCGAGCGGCGTGTGGACGACTTGATGAGTCGCATGACGCTCAAGGAGAAGGTCGGTCAGCTCAATCTGCCGTGCGTCTACGTAGATCAGTTGGGAAAAACCATCCCGGAAAAGATCAACGCCTGCAGAAGGTTTGCGGCGGGAACTTATACCCAAGAGATTGGCCCGGGCAGCGGCTTCTTTACGCTGGCGGACACGATCTTGCACGAAGGCACCGAGCAGCAGGTCCAATACTTTAACGAACTGCAACAGATCGCTGTGACACAAACGCGCCTGAAGATACCGCTACTCGAGGACGAAGAAGGCACGCACGGCGGAATGTTTTCCCGGGCAACCGTGTTCCCGGAAGGCCTTGCGATTGGCAGCACTTTTGATATGCCGCTGGTGGAGTCCATTTATGCGGCGGCTGCGCAAGAAGCCAGGGCCGTGGGCATTCACAGCTTGTCGACGCTGGTGTTGGAGCTGGACCGTGACCCAAGGATGGGGCGCAACGAAGAGGCTTATACGGAGGACCCTTATCTGGACTCTCGCATAGCCGAAGCCATTGTGCGGGGCGCGCAAGGTGCCACCGTCAATGCGCCGGACAAGGTTGTGGCGCTGATGACGGACTTTCCCACCCAGAGCGAACCCGTGAGTGGACTTGAGCGCGGGGCTATCGAGTTGTCGGAGCGGATGCTGCGCCGCGATTTCTTGCCTCCGTGGATGGCAGCCATCACCAAAAACGGCGCACTGGGGGTGATGGCGGGGTATCCGGAAGTTGAAGACGTGCCAGCCCACGCCTCGCGGAAGTGGCTCACCGATGTGCTCCGGCAGGAACTGGGCTTTAAGGGAATTGTGACCAGCGAAGGCGAAGGCTTCGGAACGCTGATTTATGAGGATATCGTTCCCACCCAAAAGGAGGCGGGTGCGCTGGCCCTGCAGGCGGGCGTTGATCTGAATATCACCTACGAGCCTGCTTATATGGCCCCGCTGATCGAAAACGTCCAAGAAGGACGAGTTCCGATCGAGCTGGTGGACCAGGCCGTGCGACGAGTGTTGGAGTTGAAATTTCGCCTGGGGCTGTTCGAGCATCCTTACACAAACCTAGATTCCGCCAGGCGGATTGTGCACTCCAGGGAGAATCAGGAACTGGCGCTCCAGGCCGCCCGCGAAGGCATTGTCCTTCTGAGAAACGAGAAGAATCTTCTGCCCCTTTCCAAAAATTTGAAGTCGATTG
>Ga0335080_10007290_pt1 | contig 11462 bp, 12 predicted proteins | sample Lox_Sample_34_FD_206720 | JGI IMG/M metagenome (GOLD analysis project Ga0335080, IMG submission 206720) | Soil microbial communities from Loxahatchee National Wildlife Refuge, Florida, United States - Lox_Sample_3.4 | ecosystem: Environmental > Terrestrial > Soil > Wetlands | place: USA...
TATCGCGTACCCGCTGCGGAGCCAGATTGAGATGACTGGAGTTTTCTGTGTGCTCCACTGCCGATTCCACGGATTGTTCGACGGCCGGATCTAGAAGATGCGCGCTCAAGTCGCCGGTCGGATCCAGTAGAGGCTTGACGACCTGCCGCCGGATAGCCTGCCGGACATATTCCGTCAGAAGTATCGTGTTTTTTGTGATCGGAGCCGCTTCGCCCAGCGCTTCCAGAATACTCACCGCATCGCGGATGGTCACTCGCTCGCGGAGCAGGTTCTGAAGAACTTTCTGCACCACTGCCAGGGAGAGCAATTTCGGAACCAAATCTTCCACCACTTTCGGATTCTCTTCGGCGACGCGATCCAGAAACTTCTTCGCATCCTGGCGCGAGAACAATTCGTGCGCGTGGCGCCGCACAATTTCGCCAAGATGCGTCCCCAGAATGCTGATCGTGTCCACTACGGTATAGCCCGCCTTGCGAGCGCGTTCGGCTTGATCGGATTGAATCCACACCGCCGCGATGCCGAAAGCCGGCTCACGCGTGGGTATTCCCTCGATCGGCTCCGATTTGTCATCCGAACGAATGGCCAGGTCATGTCCATTGACCAGATCGAAGCGCGCGATTTCGACCCCCTTGATGGAAATCATGTATTCACGCGCCTTCAGCGACAGATTGTCGGTGACCCGCACCGGCGGGAGGACGTACCCTAACTCAGTGGCTAATTGCCGCCGAATGCTTGAAATCCTTCGAAGCAGCGGCGAGTTCTGCCCTCCCTCGACTAGCTGAACCAATCCAAGTCCGACCTCCACCGCGAGAGGTTCAACCTTAAGCAAGCCCTCCAGGCTTTCGCGTGCCGGCGTCGCGGAAGGGGGCTTGACCTTTTCGGCAGCGGCACTCTTTTGCCGCATCCGCCATGAAATTGTTCCCAGCCCCCCGCCCAGGAGCAGGAACGGGACTTTGGGGAGACCGGGGAATGCGGCCATAGCCAGTAATACTCCGGCGGCTAACATCAGAGGTTGCGAGTTGCTGAATACCTGTTTTTGGAAATCAATTCCCAATTTGGTATCCGAACTGGCACGCGTGATGATCAAGCCCCCGGATACTGAAATCATCAGCGCCGGGATCACGGTCACCAGCCCGTCGCCGATGGTCAGTACCGTGTAAGTTTCGAGCGCGTGCTTCAAATCCATGCCGTGTTGCAGAACTCCAATCAGGAATCCGGCAATGATGTTGATGGCGGTGATGATGATGGACGCCACCGCGTCGCGCTGGGTGAATCGCGAGGCGCCATCCATCGCGCCGTAGAATTCGGCTTCGCCGGCCAGCGCCTTGCGGCGGGCGCGCGCTTCGTTTTCGTCAATCAATCCGGCGTTTAGGTCTGAGTCGACCGACATCTGCTTCCCCGGCATGGCGTCCAAGGTGAATCGCGCTGTGACCTCTGATATTCGCACCGCACCGTGATTGATCACGACATACTGAATGGCGATCAGCACCAGGAAGATCACGACGCCGATGATGTAGTTTCCCCCGACGACGAATGCGCCGAACGCTTGAATCACTTGCCCGGCAGCCGAGGTGCCGGTGTTTCCGTTCAGCAGAATCAAACGCGCCGAGGAGATATTGAGCGCCAGGCGGAACAGAGTCATCAAGAGCAAGGTTGTGGGGAATACGCTGAAGTCCACCGGCTTGGTGATGTAGAGAGAAACCAGCAGAACGATCACTGACAAGGTGATATTCGCGCTGATCAGTACGTCCATCAGGAACGGCGGAAGCGGGGTGATCATCGCGAGCACGATACCGAGGACGCCGATCGGCACAATGAACTCGCGCCAATTCGCGGCAAAGCCTCGGGTGACCTGCACTACGCCGTTAGCTCCTTCGGCTTGGCCGGCTAGCGGGCGCCCGGCAGCTTTGATGTGGCCGGTCTTGGCGGGCAGTCGCGCTGCAGTTGCCATTTACCGCCTCCCTGCGTGCATGAGCTTGAAAATGTATGCCAGGACTTCCGCCACCGCGCGATACAGATGGACCGGAATCTCCTGTCCGACTTCGGCGGACTTATACAGCGCCTGCGCCAGCGGCTGATTCTCCACAATCGGTACCTCATGTTCCATGGCTAGCTCGCGAATCCGCCGCGCCAGATAGTTCTTGCCTTTTGCGACCACCCGTGGCGCCGCCATCCCTTCCATCTCGTAACGGATCGCCACGGAATAATGCGTGGGATTGACGATGACCGCGGTTGCTTTGGGAACTTCCTTCATCATGTGGCGTCGCGCCAGGTCGCGCTGGATCCGGCGGATGCGGCCTTTGATTTGCGGATTGCCTTCGGTTTCCTTCAGCTCCTCACGAATCTCCTGCTTGCTCATACGCAGCGATTTGGCGTGCCGTCGATATACGCGCAGGAAATCCAACCCGCCGATCACCGCAAAAAGAATCGCCGCCTTCCAGAGCAGCGTCTTCAGAGATCCGGCCACCACCAGCATTGCCGGCCAGATCCCGACATGCGCCAGTCCGGCGTAAGCGGCGAGATTGTCCCGCGCAATCGTGTACACGGCGATCGCGAGCAAAGGAAGGAATACCAGCGCCTGCAGGAACGAGGCCGTATTTTGCGAAGGGATGTTCTGGATCTTCTGGAGCGGGTTCAGGCGCTTGATATCCGGTGCGAGTTTTTGGAAGGACAATCCCAGCCGCGTGCTGGCTAGCTGACCAGCCAACGCAACACTGGCCAGGCCGCATCCCATCCAAAGCAACGGCAGAAAAATATGGCCGATCGACGCGCGGTAGATGCCCGTCACGCTGTGCGGCGTGAGCTGTATCCGAAAAGCCGCAGCCAGGTAATAGCGCGCCATCTCGCGCGTCCGTTCCAGAAAGCCGGCTCCTCCCGTGGTCAGAAGAACGACGAACGTAAGAAACTGCAGCGAGGCCAGGAACTCGCGGCTCGCCGGAAATTGCCCCTCCTTGCGCGCTTTATCCAGCTTGCGCTTGGTAGGCTTCTCCGTGCGTTGTCCCTGGTCAGCCATATCAGCGATTCAGGATGTGCAGCAGAACCGAGATGGTCGCCGCTCCGGCCTTGTCGAATACGGCGGGGAAGAACGAAATCACGCCGGCCAGGCAGCCGACCCCGGCCAGCATCTTCAACGCGAAGGTGAGCGAAAGCAGTTGTAACTGCGTCTGCAAACGTCCGAGTACTGCGAACGCGATATCGAGAAGAAGCAGCAGCGCGAGCACGGGGATCGCGAGTTGCAGCCCGGTGGAGAAAATCGCCGCGCCGAGATGGGTGACCGCTTCCACCGCCGGCCCGGACAACGAATACGTACCGCTCGGCACCGCGGTCAGGCTGCGCGCTAAAATCTGGATCACCTGGCGATCGAAACCGAAGGCGAAGAACAGACTGCCCGCAAAAAGCTGGGCCATGATTTGGAGCGTCGTCGTGTCGGCCTGCGTCGTGGGATCAACGGTCGACGCGTAAGAATATCCCGCTTGCAAACCGATCACCTGCGCGGCCATCTGGACGCCTTCGAGCAGGAAGGCAACGGCGACGCCGATCGTTAACCCAAAGGCCGCTTCCGCCCCCATCCAGCCCAGCAGCTTGCCGATCACTGGGCCATCCACAACCGGCGCTGGCCAGAGCGGCGAGAGCGAGACCGTGAGCACCAGGGCCAGAACGATCCGGCTTGCTTCCGGCCCCGCCGAGATACCGGGAATCGGGACAAAGGCGATGACTCCCGACACCCGTGCGAGCACCAGGAGGAACCCGTACATTGCCGCCAGATTAAAGCTGATCTCAGTGTGCATAGCGGCTGAAGTCGCCGAAGAGCACGGTTGTGTAGGAAACCAGCTTGGCTGTCATCCATGGCAGGAGCAACAGCAATCCGAACAGAAACGCCACCAGCCTGGGCACCGCGCCAAAGCTGGTGTCCTGGATGGACGTCAGCACCTGGACCAGGCTGACTGCGATTCCAACCACGAAGCCGATCGCAAGAATCGGCAGGCTCAGCCAGAACGTCTCGAGCAACGCGTGACGAAAGATTTCTACCGCCAGTGCGGAGGTCATGTTTGATAAAAGCTCCGAATCAGGGATCCCACCACCAGGTTCCAGCCATCCACGAGGACAAAAAGAAGAATCTTGAACGGCGCGGAAAGCATGATCGGCGGCAGTTGCACCATGCCGATGGACAAGGTCACCGAGGCCACCACCAGATCGATGATGAGAAACGGGAGAAACAGCACCGCGCCGATCTGGAACCCGGTTTTCAACTCCGAAAGCACGTAGGCCGGCACCAGTACCGCTAAACCGAGATCGCTCGGCCGTTTGGGAACGGAAGTGTGCGAGACGTCCAGGAAGAGCTTCACGTCCTTTTCGCGGACATAACGCACCAGAAATGCTTTCAGCGGCTGCGTGCCGTCGTCGAAAGCCTGTTGCCAGCTCGCTTGGCCGTTTTCATAGGGCTCCCAGCCCTTGTGATACATGTCCATCACCACCGGCTGCATGATCAGGATGGTTAGAAACAGCGCCAGCCCGATCAACACTTGATTCGAGGGCGTGCCTTGCGTTCCGAGCGCTTGCCGGAGAAAGTGGAGAACCACAGTGATCCGCAGAAATGGCGTAACGGACATGATCACCGCCGGCAGAATCGTGAGCAGCGTCAGCAGGATGATGATTTGCATCGGCACGCCGGCCGTGCCGCCGCCTTTGGTCTGCACGAGCGAAATGGCCGGTGCGGCATTCTGCGGTTGCGCCGCGATCGCGGCCGGCAGCATCAGGGCCAAGCAGATCCGTTTCACGATTCACTCTCCGGCTTGGCAGGCATTTCGGCGAGAACGGTCACCCCGGATGGATGCAGCGCGAGCACCAGTTCGCGCTGGCCCACACGGACCAAGTGAATGGAGTGTTGGGCGGTCAACGCCAGTCTCCCGCGCGATTCCAGAATTCCGGCGCCAGCACGCGAACGGCGCCCGTTGAGTCGGACGGCGCCCTTGCGCCGCAGCAGCCATAGCGCCAGCCACAGCAACGCGAAGACGAACGTGATGGCGAGCGATTGACGAACGATGTCCATCCTCACTCCTCCAATCCGAAATCCGTGATCCGAACGCCGACCGCGTCCTCGATGATGACGATCTCACCGCAACCGATCAGCGTTCCGCCCACCAGGATGTCGATGTTGTCGCCCGCCGATCTGGCGATTCGAATCACGCTGTCCGGCCCCAGTTCTAGAATTTGGGCGATGCTCATGACTTTGCGTCCCAATTCGACTTCGACCTCGACGGAAACGTCGGCGAAGGCGGCGATCTCTTGGATTGGAGTCATGAGTGCATAGGCCGGCTATTTGATCATGTTGATCGTGGTCTGGCTGAGTTCATCGATCGAGGTAACAACTTTCGAATTTGACTCGTAGCCCCGTTGGTAAACGATCAAATTGGTGAACTCCTTCGCGATATCAACCGTGGAAGCTTCTACCGCGCCGCCTTTGACGGAACCGCGTCCGCCGGTTCCTGGCAGACCCACGGCAGGGAGCGCGGACCGCGCGCTGAGCTGGTAATTGTTATCGCCGACCGCAATCAGCGAATCCGGATTGCGAATCGTGGCCATCGCGAGCTGGCCAACCACTGACTGCTGGCCGTTCGAATATTGGGCCAGGATCTGACCGCCATCTCCCACCGCTACACGGACCAGTTGTGCGGCCGGCGATCCATCCTGGGAGACCGCCGAAGTCGAGGAGGGCTGAGCATACTGCGTGATGCGCGGGACGGTGCCGTTGTAGAGATTCCATGTCACCGACATGTCCGATGCATTGTCGGCCAAGCCCTGAATACTGAGGGCCCCGGGCGCCGGAGTGGTTGGATCGAGCGAGCCATCCTGCTGGAACTTGAGCGATCCGGTCAGCGGCGTGAAGGGCGGATTCTGTACATCCGCGTCCGGCACCGAAACGCTGTAGTTCCACTGGTTGGGAGTCGTGGAGTCCTTGGTAAACGTGGCGGTTACCACGTGCGAGTTGCCGAGCGAATCGTAAATGGTGACCGACGTCGCGAAGGTGTCGGACGCTGTCCCGCTCACAGCGGCCGCGTTTAAATTGATATCGAACGAAATATTTCCCGTCGGGTTCGGCGCTTGTACCGTGCCGACCGGAATGGTTATGTTGCCTGGAGTCGTATTCGTGTTGAGCGCCCCGTTCACCATCTGCGTCCAGCCCTGCAACTGCTCACCAGTCGAGGTGGTTAAGTTGCCGTCTTTATCCACCTGGAAGTTCCCGCCCCGCGTGTATTCAACGGACTGATTGGGCCCTTGAATCACGAAAAAGCCATCACCCTGGATGGCGGCGTCGAGTGTTCCGCCGGTAGTCTGAATCGCGCCTTGTGAGAACTCGCGCAGCGTGATCGGTGTACCCACGCCGAACCCGACCTGCGTGTCGCCAAGGCCGGCGCCCAGCGACTGCGTCACCAGGTCATGGAACGATACGACGCTGGTCTTAAAGCCGGGCGTGTTCAGGTTGGCCAGATTATTTCCGACCACGTCGATGGCGGTTGAGTTTGCCGCCAACGCTGAGAGTGCAGTGGAAAATGAAGTAAACATGAAGTCTCCTTATGAATTCGTGCTCCCTTGTGTCCCGCTCTGAGTAGCGGGCGGGTTCAGCGACTGATTGATGGAATCCAGATCGGTGCGCATCTGGATCTCTTGCTCCAGCGAACTGAATTGCGCCAGTTGCGCGACAAACTGCGTTCCATCCTGGGGCTGCAACGGATCCTGGTTCTGCAGCTGCGCGACAAGCAGTTGCAGGAAGGTTTGCTCGGTCGCCATTCCGTCGAGTGAACCGCTGCTCGAGGTCGGATCCGATGCGGTGTCTCGGGGCTGAAGAGCCGCCGGCGTCATGGGGGCGGTGATGCTGTTGATCATTGGGTTTCCAATCCGGTGTTTTCCAATCCTGTGTCGTCGGTCGAAAAGTTCTCGTCGAACTGCGCCGACCATCGGGACTGTTGCCGTTGATTCGATCCGTGCTGACCGTGCTGGCCAGGTTGTTGGCCGGTTCCGGAACCGGAGTGTTGCGGATGAGTGTTGGCAAAGTTCGATGGATTTGTTGGTGTGGATAGAGCCGCGTGCTGAGCTGCCGGAATCCACGTTTCGGTTTTGTAGCCTTTACTTTCGAGCCGTCCCACCAAGTCACCTAAATCGGTCTGCAGCGATCTCGCTAAATCCCGGTCCGCCGTGCGTACCGCCACCTGCACCTTCCCAGCCTTCTGGGTCAACTCGACGTCCACTCGCGTCGAGTCGGCGCCAGTCAGCTTCAAGGAGATCTGTCTAGCAGGTTGTGTCCGGGAGGCGAGGTTTATATCAACCGGGGTAGCCATTTTTGTAGGCGGCTGAGGACCACTTTCACGCGAGAGGGGTGCCGCTTCAGGGCTGGCGGGCGCCCGTTCGGTGCTCGAAGTCGCCGGGGAAATCGATGAATGAGAAGGACTTTCGGTGTGCAGCTCAGGTTGCACGGTACGCCGGTCTGCGGATTCCACTTTCGTGGATTTCGTGAAAAGCGGATGGTCGTCACCATCGGTCCTTGATTCCGGTGATGGTGGCGGCTTCGGATGTATCACCTGAGTAGTAGCTCGCGGAATCGTTGGGACAGGTTCGCGCGTCGGACTAGGGGCTGGTCTCGCGTCGTTGGAAGGAGCCGATTCGTTCAGCGTTGCGTGAGGCGCAGCTTCGAGCGGCGCCTGTGGACCGGGCGAGCTTTGCTTCGACCGTACCGGTGAAGCGAACCCGTTCACGCCCGCCGAGTCACCTTGTGCGCCGCCCGCGGGGGTCGTTCCTGTCTCCTCCATCCGATTACTTTGCAGAACGCCCTGAGGCTCGAGACACTCCGCCAATGAAGCAAGCTTGCTGGTTTTGACTGGCGGTCCTGAGGTGTATGCCGCCGTTCGGTCAAAGTTCGGTTCCGGTACGATGGCCGTCACCTTTACTTCCGCCAGACGAATCGCCGGGGAATCCGACTGCTCCGTGACATTCGGCCTAACGCTTCCCGGCTGATCGCGAGCCGATTCTTTGATCGGATTGGTGGTCGGCTGTTCATGGGGCATAGACAGCCGGACTTCCGGGTTCAGATTCAGGCTCTGGTTCAGGTTCAGCAGCGAGGCCTCCGGGACCGGGGGTGCCGAAAGCGGAGCGGTCAGCTTCTCAGGAATCGGTTGAGTGAGCCGAAGGCCGAAGGCGAGCGGTGCGCTCATGGCCACCCGCAACCTCGATGCCGCGGTAGCCTCAACGATGATCGTCTGACGCGGGGCACTCTCAAGCTCCCGGGACGGCAGGCTCATCGAGGATTCGTGCCGCGGGGTCGGCGCACTCAATGGCATTGGCAACGTGCTGACAACCGGCGCCGAGATCGCATTCGAAAGCCAAACCGCTTGGGTCTTGTCGTCCTCGTTCTGAACCTTAGAGTTCATTGCACGCGGAGCAGCAGATTCCGGATCGCGCTGCTTCGTGAAGCTCAGCTTGGAGTCGCGGGTGGGCGCCGTAAGGACGTCTCTTGGGTATAGCTGAACCGAACGATTGACCGACGAATCCGGTCCCGGGTCATGGACGAGATCGCTGAGCATCGCCAGAAACTGTCGGATCCCTCCGGCGGGCGATGTTTTCTGCAGCGCCCCCAGGGAGGATGCGGGCGACGTTTTGTGGGGCGGTGCTGCTGGAGCCAGGGGCGCGCCGGCGATATTCACGCGTCGGAGGAACGCAAGTTCAGCGCCATCGGGCGCACTTGGGACGTCAAACACTTAGCCGGCTGAACCGCGATACGAATTTGGCACAGTTCCCGAAATGACACATTTTCGTCGCGATCGAAATGCTCTGCAACGATCTCATCGTCTTGAAGGGCCGTACGTTTGAAGAAATTCCCGAGCGGTCTCTGAATTGCACCATCGCCTCCGACGACGCCTATGGATGCTCTCACTAGCGCAGCGGCCGCGGGAATTAGGGCACGCCTCGAAAGCCTGGATCTGTTGGCGAATAATATTGCCAACGCTTCGGCGCCAGGGTTCAAAGCTGACAGAGAGTACTTCGGCCTATATCTTTCCGAAGAAGCAGCGCAGTCGCCGGACGGGACTAGTCCTGCGAGTATTCCCGTAATCGAGCGCCAGTGGACGGACTTCTCGCAAGGCTCAATCACACCAACCGGAAATCCCTTGGATCTGGCATTGAACGGCAAAGGATTTTTTGTTGCGAGCGCCTCATCCGGCCCGGTATTTACGCGCTCGGGCAGTTTCCATATCTCGGCTCAAGGACAACTCGAAACGGCGGAAGGCTATCCCGTGCAGGGTCAAGACGGCAAGCCGATCGCGCTGGACAACTCCAAACCCGTGGAGATCACTCCGGAAGGAACGGTTCGTCAGAACGGCCAGGAGGTCGGCCAGATCGCGGTCGTCAGCTTTAGCGATCCGAGTGCGCTCGCCAAGCGAGGCAGCAACTATTTCTGGATCGACGTTTCGAAGATGCCGCCCGCAGCCGCCACACAGGTCGAAGTGCAGCAGGGACGAATCGAGTCGGCGAACTCGCAGCCGGCAGAATCGGCGGTACGGTTGGTGAACATCATGCGGCAGTTTGAATCGCTTCAGAAAGCGATGGCCATCGGCAACGAGATGAATCGGCAGGCGGTCCAAGAGGTTGCGAAAGTCAGCTCGTGAACCGCGAAGAATTCAGCAACGGAGAAGGCAATCTATGATTCGAGCGCTTTATAGCGCGGCCAGCGGAATGGCGGCACAGCAGATGAACGTGGACAATATCGCTAACAACCTGGCGAATGCTAACACCAATGGTTTCAAGATGCGGCGAACGCAATTTCAAGATTTGCTGTACCAGAGCTATGTACAGCCGGGCGCCGCGGCAGGCTCGCAAACCATCGTTCCCAGCGGGCTCCAGATCGGCCTCGGGACGCGGCCCGCATCGAACGAAATCATTTTTTCGCAGGGCGCTTTTCAGCAGACGCAGAGTCCGCTGGATGTCGTGATCCAGGGCAAGGGCTTCTTCCAGGTACGGCTGCCAACCGGAGAGTTGGCCTACACACGCGACGGAGGTTTCCAGCTTGACCGGGATGGCAACATCGTGACCTCGGGTGGAAATCCCATTGAGCCGCAAATTACGATTCCGGCGCAGGCGCAGAGTGTGACCATCGCCGCCGACGGAACGGTCAGCTACACGCAGCCGGGACAAACAGCCGCGCAGATCGCCGGCCAGATCCAACTCGCCAATTTCGCGAATCCGGCGGGGCTCAATAGCATCGGTCAAAACCTCTTCTCCCAAACCGATGCCTCCGGGGACCCGACCATCGGGAATCCCGGAGGCCAAGAAGGTTTAGGGCAACTGATGCAGGGCTACGTCGAAGGATCCAACGTAAGCGTGGTCGAGGAGTTCATCAACATGATCGTCAGCCAGCGAGCCTACGAGGCCAACTCAAAAGTGGTGAAGGCGGCGGACGAAATGTATCAACAGGTCAACAACGTAACGCAATGAAGTTAATCTTTTTCCTGATCGTGGCGGGCGCTCTCTTGTCGGGCGCTTGCGTCCCGATTTCCTCCGGCCAAATCCGGGCGCGCGACCTTGTCGACACCGTCCCGTCCCTGAGCGCTTTGGCTCCTGAAACCGTTCTCGGATTCACGCCGCTCCCCGGGACCCAGCGCGTGTTGCATGGACGGGAACTCATGTGGCTCGCCCGAAAGCAGGCTCTTGAACTGGGCGTCGTACCGGATGTCTGTGTCGAGCGCGCAGTGCGTCCCATTCATGAAGACGAGATCCGGACGGCGCTGCTGCATGCTTTGGAACTGCCCGCTGCCCAGCTTGAAATCCTCGACTTCAGCAAACAATCGATGCCCGAAGGGGCTCTGCATTTCGAGCGTTCCGCATTGGGTCGGCCATCCTCCCGCACTTCCGGTGCGCCGGTGTTCTGGCGAGGCAGGCTCATCTACGATGAGCGGCACACGATCGCGATTTGGGCCAAGGTCAGAATCCTTGTTCAGAGGCAAGCGTTCGTCGCCGCGGAGGACATTCACGCCGGTACCGCTATCGCGACCGGCCAAGTTAAAGCCGTGACTGTCCGCGAGTTTCCCTCGTTCCTCACGTCCTTCGATTCCCCCGGCCAAATTGCCGGACGCCTAGCTCGGCGGAACCTTGCAGCCGGCCAGAGGTTTGAGCCGGCGATGATCGAAGAAGCGCAGGACGTATACCGGGGCGACATTGTTCAGGTGAGAGTGATCGATGGGCTCGCCACACTCTCTTTAGAAGGCATCGCCGTGTCTTCGGGCAAGGCAGGTGAGACGATTCTGATCCACAACGCTCGCAGCGGGCGCAACTTCAAGGCTGTCATCGAGCAGAAAGGGAAAGCGTTGGTCCTGCCGGCGCCCAGCGAATAGCGTGAAACGGCTACTTACCGTGTTGCTGTTGGCGATGCTGCCGCTCACTGCGGCCAAGAAAAAGAAGCCGGCTGCCGAACAGCC
>Ga0335080_10007293_pt1 | contig 11458 bp, 11 predicted proteins | sample Lox_Sample_34_FD_206720 | JGI IMG/M metagenome (GOLD analysis project Ga0335080, IMG submission 206720) | Soil microbial communities from Loxahatchee National Wildlife Refuge, Florida, United States - Lox_Sample_3.4 | ecosystem: Environmental > Terrestrial > Soil > Wetlands | place: USA...
TCGGAGCGCGGAATGATGAGTGGTGATATCAGATCCATTTGAAGATAACGTAGCATATCCAGCGGGGAAAAGCAAAGGGGAGCGAAAATGGCCTTTCTTGACCTGAGTCATGTCTCCTCTTCACATTTTCATACATTATATCGCCATGGAACAGATAACCGGTGCACAGAAAAAAGACCTGAAAATCCTGATCGGCTTTGTGAAGGTATACTGCAAAGCCAGGCATGGCGGCGAGGAGAAGGCGTGGTGCGAGGTTTCCGGCGTTGCGCGCAGTGAAGCTTTTCTTTGCCGTGAATGCGCGGCCGTCGTGGAGCATGCCGTGGAGAAAAGGCGCAAATGCCCGCTCGACCCGAAGCCTTCCTGCAAGAAGTGCCGCATTCACTGTTACGGAAAGGACCACCGGGAACGCATCAGGGAGATAATGGCCTTTGCGGGCCGGCGCATGATTCTGCGGGGGAGGGTGGATTACCTGCGGCACTATTTCTTTTGACATCCAATCCATTCGGATTAACAATTAAAAATATAGAAGGAGAAATTCACATGAAAAGAAAAATAGTCCAGATCGATCAGGAAAAATGTAACGGCTGCGGGCTCTGCGCCCCGGCCTGCGCGGAAGGGGCCATCAGGATCGTAAACGGCAAGGCGGTCCTCTCCGCCGATAACCTTTGTGACGGGCTCGGGGCCTGCCTCGGGGAATGCCCGCAGGACGCCATTTCGATAATCGAGCGGGAGGCGGACGAATTCAGCGAGGCGGCAGTGGCGGAGCATCTCGGGCAGGCCCCTGTTTCCGCCCAGGGGGAACAGCCGCGTGAACCGGCCCACGATCACCGCGTTGCCCATCATGGCGGCTGTCCGGGGGCGAGGGTCATTTCCCTGGCGCCTCCCGCCCAATCTCCCACCGCACGGGAGGAGCAACCGAGTATGCTGCGTCAGTGGCCTGTCCAGCTCCATCTGGTGCCGGTCAACGCCCCCTACTTCCGGGATGCGGATCTACTGATCACCGCAGATTGCGTGCCGTTTGCCTATGCTGATTTCCACAGGGACTTCCTGGCGGGAAAGGTGGTGGTGGTCGGCTGTCCCAAGCTGGATGACAACAGCTTCTACCAGGAGAAGCTCACCGAGCTGTTCCGCGTTGCTACCATAAAAAGCATTACCGTCATGCGCATGGAAGTACCCTGCTGCGGCGGTATAGTCATGGCCGCCCGTCAGGCCCTGGTGGCATCCGGAAAAGATATCCCGCTCCATGAGGTTACGATAACCATCGGTGGTGAAGTGCAAGGAGCGGACGCGGGAATGCGGCCCACAAGGTCGCATGGAGGCTCCTTGTAAGAAGACTGAATCCGTGAGGCATTCAAGCGGCAAGCAGCTAGCGGCTTGCCGCTGGCAACAACACATGTTCATAGAGTACCTGTGAGTTTGCATTTTAAAAGTTTCTTGAAAGGGGAGGACCCCGGCATTTTCGCTCGTATCGGCTTTCATGCTCACGGATTCAGGAGAAAGTTCTTGCGCTCCGGATGCAGGCCCGAAAAAAATAACGGAGGGAGTTGTCATGGGAGATCGGATTGATCAGGTGCAGGCGGCAATGGTCGAGTATTTCGGCGAAGACTCAAGAAGGATCGATCATGCCCAGAGGGTGACGGCATATGCATGCGATCTCATGGAAACGGAACCCGGGGACCCCGACCTGGTAGTAGCAACGGCCTTGTTGCACGATATCGGCATCCGCGAGGCCGAGCGGAAATACGGCTCGGCAGCGGGCAATCTGCAGGAGATTGAGGGGCCGCCCGTGGCCCGGGAAATATTGTCCCGCCTCGGTTTCAGCGAGCCTTTCATAACGGAGGTCTGCACCATCATCGCTTCACACCATTCGCCGGGAGAGGTGGAAACCGATAACTTCCGGATCATCTGGGACGCGGACTGGCTGGTCAACCTGGGGGACGAGTGCGATACGGGCGACAAAGAAAAGTTAAGCAAGATCATTGATCGGACCTTCCTGACCCGCTCCGGCAGGCAAATGGCAAAGAGGATATACCAAAAAGGATAAAAAAGATATATTTTATCCTTTTTGGGTTGACAACAGCCGTGGCGGCTGGTATCTATTGTCTCATATTAATTATTTTGAAAGGAGTGGCCCATCAATGTCCAATTGTACGCTGGTAACCAGGGAGGCCCCTGATTTCGCGGCAGAAGCAGTCATGCCGGACAATACCTTCGGCACCATCAAGCTCTCCAGTTTCCGTGGCAGGTATGTGGTGCTGTTCTTCTATCCTCTGGATTTCACCTTTGTCTGCCCTTCGGAGATTCTTGCCTTCAACAGGCGGCTTGCCGATTTCAAGGCGAGAAACTGCGAAGTGATCGGGGTCTCCATCGATTCCAAATTCACCCACCTGGCCTGGAAAAATACAGCGGTGGAGGATGGAGGAATCGGCAATATCCAGTATCCTCTTGTCTCGGATCTGAAGAAGGAGGTCGCCGGGGATTACGGCGTTCTCTTTGAGACTGCCGGGGTGGCGTTGCGCGGCCTGTTCCTCATTGATACCAAGGGGATAGTCCGCCATGCCCTGATAAACGATCTTCCCCTGGGACGAAGCGTGGTCGAGGCCCTGCGCATGGTCGATGCCCTGCAGTTCGTGGAGACCCACGGCGACCAGGTCTGTCCGGCCAACTGGCAGGAAGGGGACGACGCGATGCAACCGACGGCGGAAGGGGTTGCCAGTTACCTGGCGAAGCACGCAACGAAATAGTTTCCATCCGGAAACGGTTCTTTTCCGCCCTGGCGATGTCAATCTGCGTGTGTGCTTGTGCGGCGTACCTGTGTACGCCTCCGCGCAACCCCTTGATTTCCTTGCCAGGACGAAAAATTCCTCGTTTCCGAATTGAAAACTAATGAAAGGCTGGCTTTCCGGCTCAAGGTTTAGGGCTATTAGGAAAGCTTTTGAAGCTTCAGCCTTCTACCTTCGACCTGTTTTTTATGGAAGAGATTCGTCTCGAAGAAAACCTACTTCTCTTCGGCTCGGACTCAACAGGCGGGATCGTCGCCGCAGAACTGGCGGGGCGCTTTATCCGGCTCTTCATCCGGGACGAAAGCGGCGTGAGATTCAGGGATGATCCGTTCAATCCCTTTATCCTCCTTGAAACCCCGAGCCTTCTGGACGGATTTTCCAGACCGGCCAACCTGACCCCGTTGCAGGGTTCAGCGGAGTACCGTTATCTGGCCGTTTTCAGGGATTGGCGCGATTGCCTGGCGGCGAAAGACCACCTAGCCGAAAAGAGCGGCAAGACCCAGTCGGACCCCGCCGCACCATACCTCTTCTTTTCCGACCCGGTGCATCAGCATCTACTCATTACCGGCAAGACCCTCTTCAAGGCTCTCGATTTCTCCTCATTGAAAAGAGTTGCCCTGGATATAGAAACCTATTGCGCCGATGGTTTCGAATTTTCTAATCCGGAGCGCGCGGATGACCGTATCATCTCCATCGCCATCATGGACGAGAACGGTTTCCAGGAGGTCCTGTTCGGCCATGATATGACGGAGGGGGAGATGCTGGCGCGCCTTACGGCGATCATCCGCGAGCATGACCCCGACGTCATCGAGGGACATAATCTATTCCGCTTCGATCTGGAATATATCCGGATACGGGCTGCCCGGCACGGGATCAGGCTCTCTTGGGGGCGAGACGGCAGCGAGCCGCGGGTCAGATCTTCCCGGTTCACAATCGCCGAGCGGATCATCGACTACCCTCGCTGGGACATTTACGGGCGCCATGTTGTCGATACCTATTTCCTGCTGCAGATTTATGACATCAGCGCACGGGAGATGGAGAGCTATGGCCTGAAGGCGGCAGCGATCCATTTCGGCCTGGCCGCGCCGGACAGGGTTTATCTGGAGGGGGGGCAGATGAACCGCGTTTATGGCGAGGAGCCCGACCTGCTGAAAAAGTACAATCTTGACGATGTCCGGGAAACCCTTGCCCTATCCCGGCTTCTTTCCTACCCATTTTTCCTGCAGACCCGCATTTTCCCCTATTCTTACCAGAACTGCGTGATCCGGGGCAATGCAACCAAGATCAACTCGCTCTTTCTTCGGGAATATCTGCGCCGGTCCGCGGCCGTGCCGAAGCCGAAGGAGGGGGTCAGCTTCGAGGGAGGGTACAACAATGTCTTCGTTACCGGAGTGACCGGGCCAATTGTCCATTGCGACGTGGCTTCGCTCTATCCTTCCCTGCTTCTTACTTACGGCCTTGCCCCGGAAAAGGAGCCGCTCAACCTTTTTTTGCCGTTGTTAGGGCAATTGCGCGGGTTCAGGCTGGAGGCCAAAAGACTGGCACGGACTTCCTCCGACCCTGCCCGGCGTGACTATTACCAGGCCTTGCAGCAGACCTTCAAGGTCCTGATCAACTCATTCTATGGCTATCTGGGTACCACGATTCATAATTTTTCGGACCCGGCGCTGGCCGCCGAAGTGACGAGGCTGGGGCGGGATACTATCCGGCAGATGCTCGGCTGGCTCGAAGAAAAAGGGGCCAGGCCCGTGGAGGTTGATACGGACGGCATCTACTTCATTCCACCCGCCGGTATCGGTTCCGCTAAGGAGGAAGAGGCGCTGGTCAGCGAACTTTCCCGGACCCTTCCGGCCGGCCTGGATGTGGAGCTGGACGGGCGTTACCGCGCCATCTTCTCCTACAAGATGAAAAACTATGCACTGCTCGATTATGACGACCGTATCACCATCAAGGGGAGCGGTCTCAAATCCAGGGGAATCGAGAAATACCTGCGGGAATTCATGCGGGAGATGATAAGGCATCTTTTGCTGGGGGAAGAAGAAAAGGCCGAGGACCTCTACTCTACCTGCATCGACAGACTCAGAAACCACCGGTACCCCATTGACTGGCTGGCCAAGACCGAGACGCTCGGCGAATCGCCGGCCGGCTACCAGGCCAAGGTAGCAAAGGGGAAACGCAACCCCTCAGCGGCCTTTGAGATCGCCCTCAAGTCAGGACACGAATACCGTGCCGGAGACCAGATAAGCTATTACGTGTCCGGCCGCGGCAAGGGGGTCGCCGCCTACGAGAACTGCCGTCCCGTAACAGAGTATGATCCGGCCTCCCCCGATGAAAATACCGCCTATTACATTGACAAGCTTGCCCAGATGATGAAGAGGTTCGCCCCCTTTCTTCCCCGGGAAAAGTCGCTATTTGATTGAAGTTGCAATGCATCCGACTTGCTTCATGAGGTAATATGTGATAAAAGGATTCTTATCAAGCATATCACTACGCCGGAAAGGAGTCCTTATGCGCATTCAGTCGGTCCTTTTCTCGATGCTGATCCTGTTTTGTCTGGCCGCCCCGGTTTCCGCCCTGGAGGGGGATAAACCGGAAAACATCGTGGGCAAGATGGCTTATAAACTAACCAGTGGAGTAACCAATATCGCCACATCCCCGGCGGAGTTCCCAAAGCAATGCATTCTCTCCGCACGGGACGATGGGGCAGTGGGTTATGTGATCGGTCCCATAAAAGGGGTGGGAATGATTGTGTATCGCGCGTTTATAGGAACCATTGAATCGTTCTTTTTCTATATTCCGCAACCCGGCTATTACGACCCCGCCATTAACCCGGATTTTGTCTGGAACGGCTGGGAGAAACAGCGTCTCGATTATGAGAAATCGGGCGAAACCGTGTCGATCGAGCCTGGAGCCGACAAAACGGGAGAGTAGTCATGGGTGTAAAGCGGTGCTGTATGGCTTTTCTCGTCTGTCTGGCAATGATGGCGGGGCATGGGCGGGCGGCCCAAGCGGACAGCTACCGGAACATTGAAAACAGCTCGCCCCAGGAAGTCGTGGACGGCATGATGAACAAGGCGGGGCGCGGCATGGCCAATATGACTACCGGCTGGATGGAGCTGCCCAAGCAGATCTACGAAACGTCCAGGGACGAAGGCGCAGCCAAGGGTGCCTCCATCGGTTTCCTTAAGGGAATGGGGATGATGATGGCGAGGACCCTGGCGGGGGTCGGCGAATTTGCCACGTTCTTTGTGGCGTACCCCGGTTTTTTCGACCCCTATTTCGATCCGGCCTATGTATGGCAAAAGGAATAAATGATGGCTTCGCAAGAAGTCCATCTGCGCAGTTCAAGCTCAAGTCTTAAAAGAGTGTAGTTTCCCTTCTTCGATAGTTCTTGCCAAATAGTCCGGCATATATTATGCTTTAGACACCGAAACAGGCCGTGGCGGGAGGCTTCCGCCGGGGCCTTTTTTTTAGCAGTCTGTTGAAAAACTACTGCGGGGCCGGTCTGCGGTGTTGCCGCTCGCTCAAAAGCTCAACGTACTCGCATATACGCCTCGCTTTTTCGCTCGCTTGCGTCTTCCATCCCGGCCTCCTCATAACGTTTTTCAATAGGCTGGCCTGCGGATTATACCTACTTGCCGGAGAATTTTTGTGCTTAAATCGGATCTGCTCAAGGTGGAGAAGCCCGCCCGCTATATGGGGGGGGAAATGGGCGCGAGGAATAAGGAATGCCCGGAAATCCGCTTTGTTCTTGCCTTTCCCGATGTTTACGAAGTCGGCATGAGCCATCCTGGGCTGCAGATACTTTATGGCGTCGTGAACGAACTGGAGTGGGCGGCAGCCGAGCGGGTCTATGCCCCCTGGCCCGACATGGAGGAAATGCTGCGGCGGCGCAATACCCCCCTGGCTTCGCTGGAGAGAGGTCTCCCCTTGCATAAGGCCGACATCGTCGGTTTTACGCTGCAGTATGAACTTTCCTACACGAACATCCTCAATATGCTGGATCTGGCCGGAATCCCGCTGCTGGCGCGGGAACGGGGCGAGGGATACCCGCTCATTATCGGTGGGGGACCATGCGCTTGCAATCCGGAACCGCTGGCCGATTTCTTCGACGCGTTCCTCCTGGGCGACGGCGAAGAGGCGATTGTTGAGATCGCCGCGGTCTGTCGGGACTGGAAACGGACGGGCGGGAACAGGGAAGCGCTCCTGGGGCGGCTCGCCACCATCGAAGGTGTGTATGTCCCTTCTTTCTTCTCCATCGAATACGAACCTGAAGGGTGCCTCAAAGCCGTAACGCCACTTCTGGAAGGTTATGAAACTGTCAAGAGAAGTTTCGTTGCCGACCTTGCAACAGCAGGTTATCCGACGTCACCGGTGGTCCCTTATCTCAAGACTGTGCACGACAGGGTGGCCGTGGAGATTGCCCGTGGCTGCACAAGGGGGTGCCGCTTCTGCCAGGCGGGATTTATCTATCGCCCGGTGCGGGAGCGCTCCATGGAAAGGGTCCTGGAGATAATCGACCGGACCCTGACTCAAACCGGCTATGACGAGATTTCCCTTCTTTCCCTGTCGACGGGCGATTACAGCTGCATCGCGCCGCTCCTCAGAACTCTCATGGATCGCTATGCTACGCGGCGCATCGCCGTCTCCTTTCCGTCCCTGCGGGTCGGCACCCTGACCAGGGAGCTGGTTGAGGAGGTGAAAAAAGTCCGCAAAACCGGGTTCACCCTGGCTCCCGAGGCGGCCAGCGACCGGCTGCGACGAGTCATCAACAAGGGCATAAGCGAGGAGGAACTCCTGGAGAATGCCGCAGAGGCATACGGCGCCGGCTGGCGATTGATCAAGCTCTATTTCATGATCGGACTCCCAACGGAGACGCAAGAGGATGTGCTAGGGATAGCCGAGCTGGCGAAAAAGGTGAAAAGCACCGCGAAGCGGTCAGGTCACGGCGGGGAAGTGAACGTGGCGGTATCGAGTTTCGTGCCGAAGTCCCACACCCCCTTCCAATGGGAACCCCAGATCAGTTATGAGAATATCCTGGAAAAGCAGCAACTGCTCCGTCAGGAATTGAAGAAGCGGAAGCTGAACTTCAAATGGCAGGACGCGCCGCTTTCGTTTCTGGAAGGGGTCTTTGCCAGGGGGGACCGTCGGCTTGGCAGGGTCCTTCTGAAAGCCCATGAATTGGGGTGCCGGTTCGACGGCTGGGGGGAGCACTTCAATTTTGCCAAATGGCAGGAGGCCTTCCAGTCTACGGAGATCGATCCCCATTTCTATCACAGACGCCGCGGATTTGCTGAAATACTCCCCTGGGACCATCTGGATTATGGCATCAGCAAAGAGTTTCTCCGTGGGGAACAGGAAAAGGCTGGTGCCGGAGTATTTACCGAAGACTGCCGTTCCGGCCGGTGTTCGGCCTGCGGAGTCTGCGATGGGGAACGGATCAGGATGCGTGTCAGTGCACCGGGCGGAGAAAGCTGCACACCCGGTCAAATTGCGATACAATTACCGGAAGGGTCGGAAAAGGTTCGTCTCCGTTATCAAAAATCCGGGGTAATGTCGCTCTTGAGCCATCTGGAGATGCTGACTCTTATTACCCGGGCCGTGGGCAGGGGAAACATACCCATATGTTTTTCCCGAGGTTTTCACCCTCATCCGAAATTCTCGTTTGCAACGGCCCTGTCAGTCGGTGTAGAATCATGGGCCGAATATTTCGACATGGAAATTGCCGCCGGGTTCGGTGCGAAGGCAGTGATGGAACGACTGAACGAAGTGCTTCCCGAAGGAATCAGGATACTGGAGGCCAGCACCGTTCCTCCCGGCAGCCCGTCCCTGGCGGTGATCATCGACAGTGTTCGCTATCTTATCACCTTGCCTGATTCGGTGCGACGGGATTTGCCAGCACTGGCCGATGCATTTCTGGCTCTGGAGACATTCCCGCTGCACCGCGAGAAAAAGGGAAAGGTCATGGATCTTGACCTGCGCCATGAATTGGTGGTGCTTCGCGCAGACGACAATGCCCTGGAGATGACGATCAGGCGCGGCAAACCGCTGGAATTCGCGGCGGCGGTCACAGGCCTGTCGCCGTCGGAACTGGCTGACGCCCGGATCGAGAAGCTGGAAGTCATTTTTAAAGAATAAATTTAGTTTTTAAATATATTTAATTTACAGGAATGAGGATTTTTTCGCTCTGGCAAGGCTGTCGAGGGGAAGCGCGACAGAAATTTGAATTGAGAATAGTGAATGGTGAAAGGTTTTCTTTCACTATTCTTACTTCACCATTCTCACTTCACTACGCCAGGGCGGAAAAGCCGCGTTTCCAGGAGAGGCCATGGGAAACGAACTGGTCATTAATACCGCCGCCCATGAGACCCGCATCGCCCTCATCGAAAACGGCACCATTGCCGAGCTGTACATCGAGCGGAGCCGGGTCAAGGGGATTGTGGGCAACATTTACAAGGGGAGGGTGATACGGGTTCTGCCGGGGATGCAGGCCGCCTTTGTGGACATCGGTTTGGAAAAGGCCGCCTTTCTTTATGTGGCCGATGTCTTCGAGGCCATCGAAGAATATGAGTCCTTCATGGAGGAAAACGGGAAGAAGGAGGAACCGCCGGATGGCGAGGGACCGGTACTCCATCCCATCCACCCGATCGAGGAGTTGCTGCAGGAGGGACAGGAGCTTCTTGTCCAGGTTTCCAAGGAGCCGATCGGCACCAAGGGGGCGCGGATCACCTCCCATATTTCTCTTCCCGGACGGCATCTGGTGTACATGCCGACCGTGGACCATGTGGGTGTTTCCCGGCGGATCGAGGACGAGGCCGAGCGGGAGCGGCTGAAGGAGATTGTGGAACGGATCAAGCCCGCCGGCAGCGGTTTCATTGTCCGCACCGTTTCGGAGGGAAAGAGCGAAGAAGATCTGTTGACCGATATGAACTATCTCACCAAGCTCTGGGCGGAGATAGCCAAGAAAAAGGATAAGGCCAATGCACCCTGCCTGATCCACTCGGACCTGGACGTTACCCAGAAGGTGGTGCGCGACATCCTCACCGAGACGGTTAACCGGATCGTGGTCGATTCCAAGCCCGAATACGACAAGATCGTCCAGTTCATCTCCACCTTCATGCCGAAGATGAAATATTCCATCGAGCTTTATGACGAAGAGGAGCCGATCTTCGACCATTTCGGGCTGGAGGTTGAGATCAGCCGCGGTCTGGGGCGCAAGGTCTGGCTCAAATCCGGTGGGTACATCATCATCGAACAGACCGAGGCCCTGACCGCCATCGATGTGAACACGGGCCGTTTCGTGGGCAAACACAACCTGGAAGATACCATCCTGAAGACCAACCTGGAGGCGGTGAAGGAGATCGCCTACCAGTTGCGCTTGCGCAACATCGGCGGGATTATCATCATAGACTTCATCGACATGGAAAAAGAGGTGAACCGGGACAAGGTCTTCAACGCCCTGGAAGAGGCGATGAAGATGGACAAGTCCAAGACCAACATCCTGAAGATATCCGAGCTGGGTCTGGTGGAGATGACCCGGAAAAGGGTCCGGGAGAGCATCGGTCGGATGATGTGCGAGCCCTGCCCTTACTGCGAAGGGCGCGGCTATGTGAAGTCGAAGACCACCATCTGCCACGAGATCTTCCGGGAGCTGCGCCGCGAGATGCTCGACATCCGCGGCACCAAGGCGATGCTCACGGTCCACCCCCAGGTGGCTGATCTTCTCTACGACGAGGAACGGCGCGGCCTGGAAGAACTGGAAAAGAGGTTCAAGAAACGGATCACAGTAAGGGCCAAGCCTGGTTTCCATCAGGAGCAGTTCGAGATCACCATAAGCTGATCAATGATATAAAAAGTTCTTGACTATGTGATTTTTTCAGGTTATCTTTTAACGCTCATCGTTAATAAGTGCGAAGGTGGTGAAACATATGTACGCAGTTATCAAGACCGGAGGGAAACAGTACAAGGTTTCCGAGGGTGACCTGCTCAAGATTGAAAAACTGGAGGGGACGGTCGGTGACACGATCGAACTCCGGGATGTCCTTATGGTCGGCGGCGAAAAAGTTGCGATAGGAACGCCTCTGGTGCCGAGCGCCTCGGTAACCGGCAAGATTGTCGAACAGGGGAAGGATAAAAAAGTTCTGGTCTTCAAGTCCAAGCGGCGCAAGAACTCCCGCAAGCTTAACGGGCATCGCCAGCTCCGGACCATCCTGAAGATTGAAAAGATAAATGCGTAATCCCTGGACGACCGGCGACCAAAGACCAACGAGTAAAAACAAGGTCCAAAGTCAAAGTTCCAGGGTCGCAGTTTAAAAACGGAGGCATTTAGTCATGGCACATAAAAAAGGGGTCGGCTCATCCAGGAACGGCCGCGATTCCGACGGTCAAAGGCTCGGCTGCAAGAAATTCGGCGGGGAGCCGGTAAGGGCCGGCAACATCATCTACCGCCAGCATGGCACCAAGATTCATCCCGGCACAAACGTCGGTTGCGGCAAGGATTATACGCTCTTCGCCCTGATCGACGGCATAGTGCAATTCGAGCGGATGGGGAAAGACCGGAAAAAGGTATCCGTCTATCCGGCAAACTGAATCCGCTTCGTCATGAATGCAAAAAGCCCGGAACAGCAATGTTCCGGGCTTTTTTCATGTACGGGTCGAATGGGGCGTGCCCTGCG
>Ga0335080_10007294_pt1 | contig 11457 bp, 11 predicted proteins | sample Lox_Sample_34_FD_206720 | JGI IMG/M metagenome (GOLD analysis project Ga0335080, IMG submission 206720) | Soil microbial communities from Loxahatchee National Wildlife Refuge, Florida, United States - Lox_Sample_3.4 | ecosystem: Environmental > Terrestrial > Soil > Wetlands | place: USA...
CTACCGGACGGCTCGAGCGCCCATTGAACATCTTGCGGAAAGGGTTTTGCTGGCATCCATCAGCCCTTCGGAATCGCGCCGAAATCTTCCCCAGTGAATACACCCGATGTACAAACTGGGCAGGCTAGATCTCCATTCCAAGCCACTTTGCCACGCGGCGGACGGCAATGATGCCTGCCCAGCCTGAGGCGATAGATACTCCGAAGGCCGCAATGCGACTGTGCAAGATACCGGCCGGAACTTCCGGCAGTCCAACGATCACGTAAGCCCAGGAACATAAGAGTGCGGCTAGCGTTCCCACCATCAAACGCCCAAGAATTCGCCATCCGCGTGCCGCACTGGAGTTGGTGAGGATGTCGCCCAGGCTTCCCAGTAGTCCCCCGGCAATACAGAGCAACAACACCCCCATATAAGTAACTACCAATGTGTGCTCAAAGGGCGGATATCCAGGCGTTGCCACCTCGATCTGTGCCTTCCCCCAGCCCGTGGGCGTCAGATTGGTATCGAAGTCCCAATCCGTATCTTGACTAGCCGGTTTGAACTTGAGAATCGGATTACTAGTGGATACCGCTACGCTCCGCTTATCCGAGGTTCGCACAAAGTTTCCAGCGATATCGTAAAAACGAGCGTGCAGATCGTATTCATCAACTACGCTCATGCTGGCCGGAGGATTAAAGAACGCTACGCCCGAAACCGGTTCCACGAAATTGATCTGAGCCGAGGACTCTCCTTGCACTGCGACCGCAGGCTCTATCCGCGCGATCGAAACAGTTGCGTTCTTTACCGGCGAACCTGAGGTCCAGTGAGCTTCTGCTGTGTAGTTCCCCTTTTCGATCACAAGCGGATTTGGCTCGATCGCGCCATGGTTCCAGGTCAGCCAAACTTTGATCGCGGTCTGCGACGGTGCCGAATCCATGTAGTAGACGCTTACGCGTTCAAAGTTGACATTGTCAGCGCGAACGTTCGAGTCGTGCTCGCCCGATACTTGCAGCATGATTCGCGGCCCCGCTGCCTCCGCTGCTGCAGCCGCGTTCCCATTATCTTGCAGTTCATCAAACGCCAGGCTAACGAGTCGTACGTTCGCTACGTGAGCGTGGCCATAAACTTGGCTTGTCGGTGGATTACTAAAGACTTTCTTCGCGGGCGCGACCTTCGACTTGGAGGAACTGCTGGGCTTCGCATGGCGGCTGCGCGGAGTGATCAACACGTAGTTTGAGCTTTCCAAAACTTGGTTTTCCGGGTTGCTGACCGTCATTTTGGTCAACCCGGGCTCGGCGGCCTGGAACTTGAACTCTGTCGAACTGGTCCCGGATGGAACTTCCAACTTCATCTCTTGTACCTTGCCGGAGGGCTCAACCGCATGAACGACAAGAGGCGTGTTTTGGAGAGCGTTTGTAGGTTTGCCGTTCGCATCCAGAAGTTCGATTCGGACAACGACCGAATCTCCGATTTTCGTACCCTGGGATTGGGGCAAAATGTCGGCCCGCACGGGGCGCCAGGCATACTGCTGCGCAACCTGCGCCATGGGTTTTTGTCCGGCTGATTGCGACGGAAACACAACCGCTGCAAGAAGTACCCCGAAGAGCACAAACGTTTGCTCGAGTCGTACCGGCACGGTGGCGGACCTCCCTTGTAGAAAATCTGAACTCGTCTAAGGTTCGTTCGAAAGTACCCCTCCGTATAGTTGGTTGTGACTGAGTCACTGCAAAGCGCCTACAACATCAGCGAGTCTCACTGACCAAGAGCGTATTTCACCAAGTCTTTCAAAAGGAAATCGCCCTTATTGACAAGCGTTGGGTGCCATTCGGGATATTGCCGCAGGTATGAGTCATTGTCGCCAAACATCAGCCCTAGAAAGACTTCTGCGACAATTCGGCCTCCTACGGCTCCCAGTTGCGGCGTATTGATTGTCTTTTTCTCTGTGACCGGAATCTCCATAGGCCTTCGACTAGTGAAGGCTTCAGCCAGGATGTACGTCCATAGGGGGCAGTTGCTCTTGAATGGTCGTAGCTCTTTCAGAGATGCAACCGTTCCTCTCTGGTCCGGGTCAGCGCCAGTGTTATCGGGATCATCGACTGCCTTACCTATGATGATCTCTTCATCAGTCAACTCCTTCACTCGCATCGCACGGGCTACGTTCTGGCCACTCGGCAAACCGAGCTCGAAACTGCGAATTAGATTTCGCTGCGGAAGGGAGGGCGGCGGATCATGGGCTACGCTCGGTGGTAAGACCGACAGCGGCGTGACCAGCGAAGTGTCGATGCGGTAGGCGAATTGAAGCCGCTTCTTCGTTGTCGCATCTGTTGCCTTGTCCGTCCCGTACGAACGAATGTCGGTATCGATAAGCCGTCCCCAGTCTATCCCGCGATTCTTGGCCATTTTCCGGAAACCGGTGAGACCCTCCGGCAGACCTGCAGGAATCTCCTTTATTGTGTTCGGGGGAATGGGAAAGATGGGCAGCAAGGTAGTGTCATCGTCATTCAGACGGTATCCCGGACGAATCATGGAGTGGCCGAGTCTATACGCAGCGACCGAAAACTCAACCGGCAGGAAGGGTTCGTTCTTCCAATGAAAGAAGCGGAGCCTGTCGGGGTCGAATCTGCCGCCCGTCTTTAATGCATCCAGAACAGTAGAACTTACGATGCGCGGCAGGAAGTCGTGCAGTACTACCCATTGATAATGAAAACGGACCATTCTCTGGACAGAGGGAAAATCCAGGCTTGGATGCTCGTCCACAAAACGATTGTGAAAGCGCAGCATAAGTCCTTGCAGCTGCGACACAATGCTGTTCTCATCATTCCTCGGGTCACCGATCAGAGCGCGATTCGGATTCGCGTTATTGCGCGGCAAGTCTGGTGCGCCATTCGCGAGAGCTTCACCCAACAGAAACTTGGGGCCGTTGTCATACATATATGGCTGGTCGTCTGGACCTCGGCCGTACACGTTATCCAAATCAAATGCCGGCGTGCGAAAGTCCGTTAGGGCGTTCGGATCGCTGTGCTTGATCAGCGTCGTCATTGGATCGAAAGTAATGTCATGATCGATGAATTGACCGAAGTACGTATAGAGCGCTGGGATGCCACTCTCTTCTTCGTCATTCCCGTCTTTTGGGGCATCAAAGCTTGATGTCATGAACTCGCCAAGTTTCGTGAGAGCCATTCGGCTATCCGCGTCAGTGGCACCGTACTTGGCGGCGGGAAGTGAACGAAACATGCGACCAAAACGGCCTTGAAAGACCGGGGATGCCGGAGTGCTCATGAGACCACGCAGTGGCTTCCCATGGTGTGCCTGCATTGCCGGAGAGATTGGACTAACGGCGGGCGAGCTCATCGCTGTCTCCTTGGATTGCGTACTTCGCATTTGCAGTTATCGTACGTTTGAGCCAGAGGGGAGGTGTGGGTTAGAAAGCCCATGGCACCTCGAATCACCTTCGCAGAACTGGAAGTGGCACTTCTCATCGCGGATTCCGTTAGGAGGCAGCGGCCCTCCTTGGGTAGGCTTGTTGCGTGCCCCATGATTAGCAAACGGTTATGTAGGCGCCGTTGGGGCGTCTGGGTACGATTGATTGCCTTAGGGTTTGGCTTCGGGACTACGGGGAAGACCGCGACTGCTACTTCTTAAACGCGCAGGATTATGCTCTCTCACCATTGCTCTGTCAAGGTGATTATCTCGATGTTACGAAATGCGAACATGGATTTCTCGACGGAGCTTAGGAAAGCGACAACCCGAATTCTTGCGCCGCACAGTCGTTTCTTTCTACGACTTGCATGTCACGCCATTATCGTAGTGACATAATCGTCACGCCATTGTGTTCCCGCTGGAACACTGGGCGTACACGAAAAGCAGATCCCTCCACTGCGCTCGCTGTCTCTCGCTCCGGTCGGGATGAAGGGTTGTGGGTTCGGTTTGTCAGGCTGGGCTGGTGCCCAGGTTCGACTGGTGGCCCAGGTTCGCGCCCCAATTTTGGGCGCTAACCTGGGGTCAGAAAGAGTCTCTCCGCGCCACCTGCGTATGCCTCTCGCGATCTCGCGCCGTCCACTCTGACTCAATCTCCACTGTTCCCCTTTCGCGCAGCGCGTCGTGTCGAAAGCTGCTCCACAACAGGTGGCCCACTCAAGCCGGGTTTTGGCTGAGTGCGATTTTCAGCGGAACGCGGCGATTCCAGGAAACGGCAGCAGACTTCGATTCCCACAGAACGAAAACCGCGTTGTGTGGGCCACCTGTCTCGTGTCTCCCGGCTGGACAGAGTGAGATTGGTCGGGGAGAGAGGATTTGAACCTCCGACCCCCTGGTCCCGAACCAGGTGCTCTACCAGGCTGAGCCACTCCCCGACATGGGCAGGAACGCGCGAAGCAAGCGCGGGAAACGGGCATTTTCGGCACAAAGAGCGCCTGTGTTGCAACCACGTTTCCAGCAAAAATTATAGCACCGCGCTGAACTGCGGGTTTGCGCCGTGGGCCGATTCAAGGCAGCCCGGCTCTTCGCAACAAAGACATCCAGTGCAGCGAGAATTAATTCGGCTTGCGGGTTTTACCGTCTGAGAGATAGCGGAGAATGGCGGTGTCGGTGGCGCTGCGGCACTTTTTCAGAAAGGCCGCTTCAGCGCTGATGGTTACATCTTCGTCGGCTTTCTGGCGGATCGTCTGCCGCAAGCGGTCGCCGGCTTCGCTCTCGTTGGTCATCACCTGCATATAGAACCACAGAAAGTGGCGCATCTGGTCGACGGCCGACTTGAGCACCTGAATCGATTCCATCTCCGGCAGTTGACTCAGGGCTTCCATGAGTTCGGGATCGCTGGGCGCTTCCATGGCCGCGCAATTCAGTTCCCGCTGGATGGCGCGCAGGTCTTCGGTTACGCGCAGCACGCGAGCTTGAATGTCGTCCAGATAGTTTTCCTGGTCCATGTGCGACACTTCAACATCTCACCGGGATGCGGGTGCGAACAGATGTCCCACGTGCATGCGCTTTCGTAATTCTGTATTACCTTGGTATCGCGAAGATCAGACGGTACTTATCTTCGCTGGAGCGGCGACGGATTGGGCGCTCGCGGCGTGGCGGATTTGCGGCACCTCGACGATGCGTATGCCGTTGCACGGATTCTCGACGGCATTCACCAGGGCGTCGCGCATCTGCCGCAGTGTGACCAGACCCAAGCGCAACGCGCCCTCGCGAGTTGCCGGGATCTGCTCCATCAGCCAGTACATGGGAATCAGGGCATAAGGCCAGCGATGGCCTGGGCCGAGAACGTACCAGGGGCGCAGGATGGTGGCGTTCATTCCCGATTTGCGGATCAGTTCTTCGCATTCGGAACGCACTGCAATGTAGGCTTTCATCATGGGCGCCGGGTGGGCAACGCTGAGGTAGACAAAATGCCGGATGCCAGCTTTTGCGGCGGCGGCAATGGCGCCGCTGCCTGAAATCAGATCGACGCTGCGGAACTGCGCGGCCTTGGCGGGACTCGGGTGAGCCACGCCCACCAACTGCACGAAAGTATCGGACGGTGAGATTTGGCCAGCATAAGAGGCGGCATCCAGGGCATTGCCGACGACGGCTTGGCAACCCGGCGGAAGCTTGCCTTGCGAACCTTCGCGCGCCAGAGCGCGCACGGTGTGTCCTCTGCTAAGCAGGTCGGAAATCAGAGGGCGGCCCAGGTAACCCGTGCCGCCGGCGACGAAAACGTTGCGAGACTCGGGCATCATTTATTAATTACGTATAAGAAAGCGGGACGGATTGTGTAACTGCGGCCGGATTTTGCTGCCAGCTCAAACCTCAAATCGCAGAGGGCGCGGAGAACACCCGCAGAGCGCGCCGAGAAGATCAATCTCGAATCGGCGGGATAGCTCTCCTCCGCTGACGATCAAGCCGGGGCTTGCTGTTTCTCGATTCCCAGCAGCTTCTCCTTGCGCTGCAATCCCCAGCGATAGCCGGCGAGATCGCCGTTCTCGCGGATCACGCGGTGGCAGGGAATCGCCACCGCTACCGGGTTAGTGGCGCAGGCCCGAGCCACAGCGCGAGTAGCAGAGGGTTGGCCGATGGCTTTTGCCACCTCTCCGTAGGAGCGGGTGGCGCCAATGGGGATCGATTGCAGATAAGTCCATACCCGCCGCTGAAAAGCGGTTGCCTGGATATCGAGCGGGAGGGCTGAGTTCAGCTTCTGCCCCCGCATCTGGGCCAGCAGATCCTGCTGCCAGGCCTTCAGGCCGGAGTCGTCGCGCCGGCGGATGGCGAAGGGAAATTCGTGCTTCAGCCCCTGCTCCAGTTCGTCATCCGAGGTGGCGAATTGGACCGCGCATATTCCCTTTTCGGTGGCGGCAATGAGCATGCGTCCCAGCGGAGAATCGCCGCAGGTGTAGCGAATTGGCGCGGCGATCGCCCCGCGGCGGTACTTGTCCGGCGTCATGCCAAGCTGCGCTGCCGTGCGTTCGTAAAGGCGGCTGCTGGAGCTGTAACCCGCGTCATACATGGCGCGAGTGACGGAATGGCCCGCCTGCAGGTTGCGCTTGAGCTGGTTCATGCGGGAGGATTCCGCGTAAGCGCGAGGCGTAACCCCGACGGCGGCCTTGAAAGTCCGCTGCAGGTGGAAGGGGCTATGGCCGAACTCGCGCCCCAACTGCGCCAAGCTGATGGGTTCGTCGAGGTGCCGCTCGATAAAGCGGCAAATGGCTTTAATGAGGGCGGTCTGGGCATCGCCGGCGGATTTGGGCCGGCAGCGGAGACAGGCGCGGTAGCCGGCCTTCTCCGCGTCTTCCACTTGGCGGAAGAATCTCACGTTTTCGCGTCGTGGGCGCCTGGCGGCGCAAGAGGGTCGGCAGTAGACGCCGGTGGTGGAGACGGCAAAGACAAATTTGCCGTCATGGGCGCGATCGCGCTCGAGGACTGCCTGCCAACAGCGGGTTTCGTTTGCCTGCGCCATCTCGACCGTTTCGCTCAAATTGAGTATCGCATTGCTTGTCATGATTTCCGAGATTAGTCGCGGCCGCAGCCGTGAGCTATCCGGATCTTGCGGCCAAAGCGCATTTTTCAGCCGGCAGGATGCGGAAAGCAATTTTGTACTTGAGCGGAGCGGCTTGAAGGCGTGCCTACCACTTAACACTTAGCAATGTAGGCGCGGGCGTCCTCGCCCGTGCGGGGTGCGTTGCGCGAATTGTGCGATCATCGGCGCGTCTCTCAAAATCGCAGGCGAGTACGGCCCCAGTGAACTCGGGCCCTCCCGGGCGAGGACCATTCGGGAGGGCGCGCCTGCTACGATGTTGTGTTCTCTCCGTAAGACTCAGGATGACCGGCATGCCTCAACACGCGCCCTCCGCGGAGATTGTCGCAACCCACGTTACGGGCGACCTCAGCCTCGATGCCGCCCGCCCGGATGTGGCGTGGCAGAGCGCAAGGCCGATCGTCTTCTCCAGTGATTGGCAAGGCAAGAGCTCTGATCCGGGACGGCAAACCGTGGTAAGGGTGCTGTGGTCGCGGCAGATGCTCTATCTGCGCTTTGAGTGCCTTTACCGCAGCTTGTTTCTTTTTTCCGACTCCGCTGCGAACGGCCGCCGCGATCGCCTGTGGGAACGCGATGTGGCTGAGGCTTTCCTGCAACCTGATCCCGGGCAGCAGGCTCGCTACAAAGAATTCGAAATCAGCCCGAATGGACTGTGGATCGATCTGGATATCTTTCCCGGAGGAAAATCCGAGCTCGCCAGCGGCCTGCAACGGTCGGCGCACCTTGATGAAAAGGCCCGGAAATGGGCTGCGGAGCTGGCGATCCCGATGAAGGCTTTGACTGCTGATTTCGATGCGGCAGCGGTTTGGCGGGCTAATTTCTATCGCGTGGAGGGTTCGCAGGAGCCGCGCTCCTACCTTGCCTGGCAGCCGACCCGGACGCCAGAGCCGAATTTTCACGTTCCGAGCGCATTCGGGACTATGCGCTTTGCGGGGTGACACTGGCCACCATCTTGCAGTATTTTCGACACAATGACCGCGGAGAATAGCCAAATGTCGCCCGATACTCCCGACGAATTGATTCGATCAGGCTACCAGGCGCGGAGAGACAAGAAAACGCCGCAAGCCAAAGAGATCTTCTCCAGAGCTGTAGCGTTGTGTCGTGAAGGATCTGATCCATCGGCGTTAGCTGCTTCGCTCGCAGGTTTAGGACAGATCGAGAGGGATCTCCGGAACAGTCGTGCCGCGACTCAGTACTACGGCGAGGCTGTCGAGCTTTGCCGCAATTTGCCGGATCGGCTTCGCCTGGCTCACATAGTTCGCCACCTGGCCGACACCCTTCGCGAGGATGGTTCCCTCGAAGATGCGCGGCCACACTACGAGGAAGCGCTGCGCATCTACAGGGAACACGCTGCAGTTCCGCGGCTTTGCGTTGCTTCGGGCAGAGGCTGGCGAAACCCAGGAGGCGAAATCGTTGTGGCAGGAAGCTCGCAGCTTGTACGCCGCTGTAAACGTACAAGCGGGAGTGATGGAGAGCGACGACGAGATCGCGCGCTTGACACGAAGTGAGAGATAGGAGGCCCGGTCAAAGCTTGGGGGCGAGGTTGCCCGCAAAGTCGGGGTCAGCGTAGAGTGTTGGCTGCCCATCCAATGAATCACTGGAGACTCCAGGAATGATGAATCTGAAAGTTCGTTTGCGCGCCCCAGCACTGCTCTCTTTCGCGATCTTCTCTTCTTTAGTGTGCGCCCAGCAACCGAAACCGGGCGTGCTTTCGCCGGAAGAGCTCAAACGCGTGACTCCCGCAACCTACTTTTATCGCGGGCAGTCCGCGACGGTGCAGTTACGCAACACGGGGGGATTCAGCACCGAGGACGGCAAACTCGTGCTCGCCGGCCTGGTGGATATTGCCGGCTATGCCAGCGACGTGGCCGCGAAGTATCAGGGATTCCTGATCACCGAGGTGAAGCTGAACATCGAGGGCATGGAGTTGAAGCCCGGCCAGTATGGTTTTGGCGTCTCGAAAGACGGCAAGTTTCAGGTGACTGATGTTGGGGCGAATGATTTGTTCAGCGTATCGGTGCGCACCGACGACGAAATGGAACATCCAGTTCCGCTGAAGATTGTCGAGGATCGCGATTCCTACCGCCTCTATGCCGGGCGGAAATGGGTTTCCCTGAGGGCGGAGTAAGAAACAGGCTCTTCAGTCGACCAGGCTTTGAAATGGCCCCAGAATGGTGGGAATGCCGGCGCGGCGCCGCAATTCGCTGAGCAAGGCCTGGGCGGCGTTCTGGTAAGTCTTGCTGGGATCGGTGGGGTCGGACCACACGGCATCGTAGACCAGCTGCGCCGCCTCCCGAGCATCAATCAGGAGCGCTGCTTCGGCCAGATCGACGCGGTTGCGCAGCCGGTCATAGCAGGACTGGCACACGGCTGCGGGCTCAAACGAGCCCTCGTGGTTTTCTTCCGCGCAGCGAAAGCTTTCAGTCGTGTTGATTTCCATTTGCCGCGGGTAGATCTGCGACCGGAATTCATTCAGGAAGCGTTCGCGCTCCTCTTCCAGGATCTTAGGATCAGGCGCGTTTTCCATCGTAACGCTGGCCGTGGGAATGCCTGCGGTGACCGGTGAAACCCGCTCCGAACTGTTGCATACGGGACATAACACCAGGCTGGCGGAATAATAGGTGCGGCATTTGGCACAGGGCAGGCCGTAGCCGAGCTGGCGGGGAGCATTTTTCGGCAAGGGACCGAAAACATCCCCCAGATTCGCGCCGGAAGCTTGGGTCGCCGCTGAAGGCAGCACTGCTGGCAGTTGCGTGACGTCAACCTGTCTGGAATCCGTGGCCGTCATAGCCTCTCCCGTACTGGCCTAGCAAACATAAAACGCTACGGTACCGGGAGCTAGGTTACGTAGGTGAGGGCTATTGCATGTCTGAGAACGGTTATCCCCTTTCGGGCGGCCCACAGAGCGCAGCTTTCATTGTGCCGGGAATCGATTCTACTGGCAGGTTCCTAGAATGCCGTCTTGGTTTACTGACCGGCAAATCTAATTTCTCCACAGTCTCCTGTCCTCAGATTCCGTCCTCGAGATTAGGCGTCCATCCGTTCGACCCATTGAGCGCGCGATGCGGGAGCCGAGAATGGATCGGCGAAGTACTGGGTTTCGCGCGTAACCTTGTCGTCTCTGAACTCCATGATGCTGACGGTGTAGGAGGGCTTACCGTCATAGGTCAGGATGAATTCGGTGATCCAAAGATCACCGCCGCCAATGATTCGCCGGACAGTGAACCGCTTATTGCTGGGCTGACTCGCGCGTTGATTCTGTATGTTGCGGCGACCGCGGGTTCGCTCGCCTGACTGCGGGTATTCCAGCACCGCGTCTTCGTGATAGATGCGGTGCTCCGTTTCAAAATCATTGGCATCGGACGCCGCCCAATGCTGAGCCAGCGCCGCACGGATCTGTTGATCCCGCACTCCGGAAGACTGCACCTTCTTTTGTTGATCGTTCATCTGTAACCCCAAGTCTATACCGCGTCGAAGCTTCAGTTGTGGGTCACTGGCCCGCGGAACTTGCCCTTGCGTCCCAGTTGACGCCGAAGCCTCTAGTGAGTAACGTAAGGATGGACGTTTTTCCTCAGATTCCGGAGGTTTTCCCATGTTCGAAGGCCTTTTTCAACCCATGCATCTGCTGGTTATCTTCTTCATTGCGCTGCTCGTGTTCGGCCCCAAGAAACTGCCGGAGCTGGGAAAAGGTATCGGCGAGGGAATTCGCTCGCTTAAAGAAGGAATGAAGGACGCTCCCCCGGCGGAGCAGGCCAAGAACAACACCACCACGGAAGTCAAAAGCTGAGTTTTTGGCGGCCTAGAATCTGATCTCCGGCAAGTTTGCCACGGCCTGCCTACCGGCCAAGCCACACATTTTCAACCAGAAAGAGCGTTCTGGAGGGCCTGCGGCTCCAGCCGCGGATGGCGGTTCATCCATGGCGAGCCGCGACCCCAAATAACCAGGTGTAACTCGCGGGAAACGAAAAACCGTGCATCTCCCGTGTAAATAGCTGAATCGAATACTTATTGCCCTGTTTGGGTAACGGCGGAATGCGCTAGCCGGCATTCGGGCGCTTGCAACCTGTTTATGCTTCAGCGCGCATCAAGCGCCTGCGCCACCAATCCCAAAGGAACCCTATGTGGATTGTCAGACTCGCCCTCAGGCGGCCTTACACCTTTGTCGTTGCCGCTTTGTTGCTGCTGATCCTGGGTCCGCTCGTCATCTTACGCACGCCCACCGACATCTTCCCCAATATTGACATTCCAGTGGTAAGCATCGTCTGGAACTACCAGGGACTGAACGCGGATGAAATGTCGACGCGAATCGTTTTCCAGACCGAACGGGCGCTGACCACGCTGGTCGACGACATTCAGCATATCGAGTCGCAGTCCCTGAACGGCGTCGCCGTAGTGAAGGTTTTCTTCCAGCCGCGGGCGGAAATCAACAAGGCCATCGCGCAGGTGACGGCCATCTCGCAAACCCA
>Ga0335080_10007298_pt1 | contig 11456 bp, 25 predicted proteins | sample Lox_Sample_34_FD_206720 | JGI IMG/M metagenome (GOLD analysis project Ga0335080, IMG submission 206720) | Soil microbial communities from Loxahatchee National Wildlife Refuge, Florida, United States - Lox_Sample_3.4 | ecosystem: Environmental > Terrestrial > Soil > Wetlands | place: USA...
GTGCTTTCCTGCGATTTTGGCCATATTATCCTCCTGGACGTGGCTGAGATCGTCCGTGAGATTTTAGCACGATTGCCGCAGACCTGGCGCGATTTTCGCTCTACCTGGGAAATGGGGTATTGACAAGTGCTTGATTCTAGGACGAAATTAGTGCTTGACAATTGCCAGTAATCTAGCGTATGTTTATTGCATGATTAAGCACACACATGTGGGTGTACAAAACCGCGTGTCTTGAGGGAGGGAATATGACAAAACAGAAGGCAATCAAGGAGTTGGTCAAGTTAGGCTGGACCGACATCGTTCCTGACGGTCGCTTCTGTGTTTACGCCACCTCTCCGTCAGGCTCGCGCGGGTTGTTTGACCCAAAAGACCTATTGACGGAAATTCTATCCAAATCAACCATTTCAACCGAATTGGAGTAAGTTATGACCGAATCACAGAAACGTGCTGAAACAACTCGCGGACGATTTGAGAAATGGGCGAGCCATAGGGGCTGGGATATACGCCGATGTGAAAACGGCGCATACGCCAGCTCTTCTACTGAACTGCTATGGACTGGCTGGAAAGCTAATACCGCGAAACCCGCGAATTGTTTTACATGCGGGAAACCGTGGCGGACCTACTGGTGTACTTCGCCGAGCAAGAACTAAAGCGAGCGGGATTGACCACGGGTGCACCGAACCGCTAGAGCCAGAATGTCAGTATTCTAGCGTATGATTAGTACATTGGAGGATGTTATGGGATGCCGGATTTTGGAAGGAAAAGAATACGCTGACGGTCCGACGCAAGCCTGTTTCTTCTGTTCCACAACAGATCAAGCCTTTGGGCCGATTATGAGCGGACGTGAGGAAGCTGAATTATTCCTTGAGTACCTGGAGCTGGACCCGCGTCAGTATGGACAGAGCGAACTGATGAATGAATACTCCGAATTCGTTCACAAGTACGTCTGCGAATGCGGCGGATTGCATGATGAACTGGACGCGGAAATCTTCGCTGAGGATGAGAATGGCAAGTGCACTTGCGAAGATGATTCATGCGCCAGGTGCCTAGCGAAACAGAAGAGACTCGAAACGTTCACCGATGAGCGATTTGTGTGCTACATCTGTGCTCGAAAATTGCGCCCGAACAAAGGGCGCAAGCACTTTCCTCCCGCTCATTTCGGACAACGCAGCAAATATGCGGCTGAACCGGAGCCGGACACAGAAAGGGATCGCCGTGGCTAAATTTTGGTACTACACAATTCATAAATGCCCTGACTGTGGCGCGACCTATGACGAATACGATCACACTGCACCTTGGTGCGATTCTGGCCTCAGCAGTTCGCCAGTCATCAAAGAACGGTGCCCGGATTGTTGGGATGAATTCACGCTGTCCGATCGCCTTGAAGAAGCTCAGGAGAAACCACAATGACCACAAAAATATTAACGTGGCTGATAATAATAGCTCTCTGCGTGGGGTTTTGGTGCTGGATAGTGGTCAAAATAATGAGGGAATGGAAGTGATGAAATATGTCGAAACTAGCATTAGCTTTATTCATCGTAAGCTCGGTGTGTCAGGGGCAGGAGTTTCCAGACTCTCCCAGTCATGCGCACACCTTGCTCAAGACAACAGCCGTAGGTTTGATCGGTTTGGATGCCTGGGCGACTGCTCGCAATCAAGGACCGCGCAGCACGGAAGTCAATCCATTGGCCAGACCGTTGGTGCGGAACAACAGCACTCTAACAATGTATTTTGCTAGTGGGGCGACCGCGTTTTGGTTTACCGACCGCGTGTTGACGCGCAAGGGCCATCACCGAACTGCTGTCGCACTGGATATAACAGTGATTGGCTTGGAAGCATATTGGTCTGGTTACTCAATAAAAAATCACGGAGGACACAAGCAATGACCGTCTACAGCGGAACTTTGATTAAAGAGTTGATAGCCGTAGCGGATCGCGTGCGTGACAATCGCCTGAGTTTTAATGACGCATGGCGTGAAGCTCACAGCCGACGATGCGAATTCGAAATTCCGCGCCCCCAGGATTGCGATGCTGATCTCTGTGGGCGCACTATTCAAGCGAATGAATTCCCGTACAGGCGATTCTGCGAGAGGCACAAAGAGTATGACGAAGCTTAAATCAGCGGTTGATATGGCGCGCAGGCGTTGGAAAAAAATTCCGGTTGGTCAGCGCGGGAATTCAGTCGGTCACGATGGCGGGCGACCTACGATTTATCCGCCGTGTCCGCATTATCGAACACGACACAGATTCAAAGCGGGCGTGTGCATTTGCGGACAGGAGAAACTTACGAAGTCTTAGGTGTCTCCTTCTGTGGCGCTGGCGCAGGCTGTGTGACTTTCGGATCATAAGTGCGCTGAAAGTAGGCAAGATTTCTAGCCTTAATCCTCGCCTTATTACGCTCGAACAATCGCTTTGCTCTTGCGCAAATCGAAAGCCATTGCGAAAGTTTTGGCATCTTCGCCTTCCATCCCGCATCCTTCATGCCAATTTCGTCGCAATCCTCTAAGTATGGCTTGCCTACTGCAACGATTTCCTTTACCAGTTCACGCATATCTCGGTCTGCGGCGGCCCGCACGGATTCAAGTTTCTGGCGAACATAAGCTACCTCATCCTGCTCCCATTCCGGCCGCTTCGCCAGTTCTTCCCGCTCGAATCCGAAGACGTAACAAACGATGTCCCGCGCTATGTCGTCCAAGTCAGGCGCAGGCGTCGCGGCTCGGTAGTGACGCTCGATCACGGCGGCAAGTTTGTCGATGAACTCATTGGCTGAGCCGCAGCGCATCTCTGCTGGTATCAACCATTCTTCAGCCGCTTTCCTCATCCATTCGTCTGGCATCTCAGTTCTCCTCCTGCGGGTTACCGCTCGTCACGCCTTGCACTCTTTGATAGTCGGCAATAGGTACACGTCAAAATTCCAGCACTTGCCGCTTGGAGCGTAAATCCACAGCCTTCGTCCGGCTAGACTTTGGATTGCCTCAGTTTCAGTCGAAAGCCTCCTGAACGTCTCAAGATTGCAGATACGCACAGTCCAGCCTTTGACCGTTTCGTTGTTCCACGGCTCACCCTTGCGTTGAGTGCCGTGGTGGTTCGTGGTGAGGCTACCGTAGCTAAACTTCAGTTGCATGATGTCTCCGTCTGCGGGTTAGGCAAACCGCTGGTCACTCGTCACAATACAGGTCCAGCGTATTCTTTTCTGGGTCTATCACTGATCCGGTAATATTTGCCCATTCCATTGTTTCAACGTCGAACGTGCGGACCACGGTGTCCGGGGACGTACCGTGGTCTAGCAGGTTTTGTAGATGCGCCATGAATCCCGCGATGGTCATGCGATGTTGGTTCCTTCGACCTTGCGGGCCTCGCGGTCCAGTTTGCGCTTCAGTGACCAAAGCAGGGCTTCGTCCAACTTGGTGACGATGAGTGAGTTCTCGCGGCACGGGAACGCCTTGTTGAACTCTTCGATCTTTTCTTTGGCCCAGAGGATTACATCGTCAATCTGGCAGCCGTTCTCGCCGTATTCCTTGATCGGCCCGGATTGAATTTGAAAACTGACGGTTGAAATCTGGCCATGCACTTGTGGCCACCCTCGTTGTTCGATGAACTTATTTTCTTTCATGGTGTGTTTCTCCTTTTCAAAAACTTTTCGACACGTGGTTGAGCAGACCGCTGGTCACCATTCGTAAGTTTCAAAGCCAAATGCTTCACCGACGGGGTTCCGATTGCCTGCCGCTGTGGCTTCTGCCTCGGAATCGAATAGCACAATATCGTCCTCTAGATCGACCAATGGCAGCGGGAATCGACCATCCTGACTTCGCAGCATTACAAACCATTTCATAGAAGCTATATCTCCTTTTGACTCGCGGTGCCGTGAACCGCGTGTCACAACCATGCTTCGATCATGCGTGCAAGCAAACGAGCAACTCTTTTTACGTCGTCAGATCGTGCCAGATAGAAATAATCATCTTTGTCGTCGCTCGCGTAATATGGCAATTCTCGTTTCAAGAGTTCCAGCAAGTCCTCTTCTTCAATTTTCGGCTTCATGCTCTTGGCGTTTTTAGAGCGACAATAGCCGCATTGAATCAAATGGCCCTTGCCATCATTAGTACATTCGCATTTCATTTGTTCACAGCCTTTCCGCCAAGATGTACAAAATAAATGCGATACATACTGCGATGAAAGCGTAAGTCATTGCAGTTTCTTCCCCCATTTCTGCTTTCTAACCATAGGCTGATCGGTTCGCCTACCACCGCGAGACGGTCTGTTCCAGTCACCACCACCGCTCCAGTCGATAAACTCCCACCCAGCGGCCTTCAGGCTAGTGCCAGGTTCATCCTCAAGGATGAACGTCTGTATAGCCTCGTACCCCATCGCTTCCGCTGCTCGTGCGCTTGCCGCGTACAGCTTGGAGCACACATGCGGCGTACCGTCGGTTACCAGCCGCGTTACTTCCGCCGTTCGATACTGCTCAGTCATGCGAGCTGTTGGCCTTCCGGTCACCGCAGCTCCCACAAGCACGCCGTCTTTCTCCGCGCCTATGGTGAAACGGTGCCCGATTACGGGTTTGTGGTGGCGGTGCAAGCGGCCTATAAGTTCGTTGGCCTCTTTCAGCGTCAGCGGCCTGAGTTTAATTTTCATAGTTTTGGTGACTGAATGCTTTTCTAGAAATTCGGTGATAGCCTCTCGCTGCTCTTGATCCCACTCACTCCACGATGGCCCCCATTCCTGCTTAACGACATCGAGTATTTGAGCCACGTTCGTTAGGAGTTGGCATATCGGGACGAAGCAATCTCCTAGGTGACCATCTTCAAGCTTACATTGGGGGCATCTGCTCATAGCCAGCACACTCGCGGTGGGGTAGACAGCGTATTGAACCGATAACATTCTTCCGCGATGTAGGCCCGTCTCGCCTTCCACATCTTCAAGCGCCATTTGATCCAGATCATATTTCTCCTTGTCTGCGGGTGTCGTGAACCGCGTGTCTTATTTTGTTGCCTCGGTACACGATCCATCCTGCGTATGCACACACTCATACGGCTTCTTGGCGTACACCAGACAGTGCTTGTGATCGTCAGACCACTTATTACAGTACATCGCGTTGTAGGCTCTCTTGGGCGCTCGCGCTACGGCGCAGGACAGAGAACAGGCGATGAGGATGACGAGGGTAGCGAGTTTCATTTCGTCACTCCGTCTCCGCCTTCAAAAACTTCACCATCAGTTTGACCGTTTCCTGCCACGTCAGCGTAGACTGCTTCTGCCATTCGTCGTCTGCGATCACCCTGCGCAGGAATCGCATCAAAAACTCTCTTGCTTCATCGTGTCGGCTCATTTTGTGCATAGACTCGTTTCTTCATTTCCTTTACGGATTCCGGCTCTGGCGTGTCAAGAATTAACACTGGCGCTAGGTCGTCTCCTGTTACCGGCTTGCCTGCATAGTCTGGGCCTTTTACAAGGATACACGGCATGTTCCATTCGATGAATTGATGTAACTGGATTTCCGTGTCGAACGTCAGTAGTGCGTCTGCGAATTTCTCGACATTCGCCTTGCGCTTTTCTAATGAGTCTATAGGGTATTTTTCGCCCCACTTGGCTTGCTTCAGTCGCTTGGCGGATTCGTCAGAATTGATACAGACGATCAGTTGGTTATGCCATTCGACATGCTTGGCGATAATTGCGATCAATTCATCTAGCCGGCCTAATTGTTTAGCGGCCAGCAAAAATCTCTCATGCCCTTCGTGGAAAACATCGAAGCAACCGTTTACAATAATCCTAGCCATGCTTTACTCCAAGCCTGAACTCGTTGTCTTGGCTGTCCAGATAGCGCGAGAGTTTGAACTTGATCCGGCTTTGGTATGCAGCCACATTGACGTGCGCTCCAAATGGCAGTCAGGACTCACTCTTCCGACAGCGACCTATTACTCCGCAGCAAATCGCTCTCCGCTGGAATCGGAACATCGCTCGACGGTTTGGGGTCTAATGGCGATTTCGGGAGAGTTTGCGCGGTCTCATGGCTACTCTGATCCGCTCCAAAAATTATTGGACCCATCGAACAATTTGCGAGAGGGTTGTAAAATTTTAGCGAATCTAGTTCGACCAGTCGTTGAGCCGTCACAGTCTGCGGTAACTGCCTTGTTGGCGTGGAATCGTGAACAGAACCGGGAACTGGCGGCCCAGATTTTGCTGAAACTAGAAGCCTATCGAGAACTCCTTGCGCGAATTCCTTTGGCACAATCCACGTTCCCTGATGCCTGCAAGACTCTCCTGCAAGAGCATTCGCAAATCGCAACGAATCAATTGCTGTGAGTTTTTCGCAGACCATCGCATACACGAATGATGCCATGAACACGTCTCCTGCTCCGCATGTGTCCACAACTTCTGTGACCGTCGCCGGAATCGTTACGTCCCGGTACTGAGCATCATTCAAGCGGCATCCGTCTTTCCCAAGTTTGTTCACGACTCGCGCAAATTCGTAGCTCTGAAACGTTCCTGCTGGCAATTCACTTACAGGTGAGGCTTCCTGATGGTTGGGGAAGATCGTCACGTTTTTCCCGGCATACCAGGGCCAGTGCGGTTTCGCATCGACGAAGCATGGTTTCGCCGTTTCGATGAGCCTCTTTGCGTAGATCGGCAGCATCGCTCCCTTGCCGTAGTCGCTCACTACGATTGCGTCTAAGTCTTTATCAGGCTCAGGAAAATGATCTGCTCCGACGAGCAGCGAATCCTGATCAACCCGCAGAACTAATTGCCCATTGCAAAATGTTCGCTCTTTGCGCGATTTGCTGCCGTACCAGTGAATGACATCTGCTCCGAGTTCCCGTAGTTGCCCTACAACCAAGCCCGCACCTCCAGCCGAAGTGCGCTTGGAATCAGGAATCACTACGGGAACCGGAGCTTCGGGACACAGGCGTGTGGCGGTCCCGAACACGTAGATATCTTCAATGTAGTCGCCCACAACCAAAATCTTCATTGCAGAATCACGCTGCTTTCTTCCTCTTCAGTTCGCACTTCAACGAGCAGTGCGTCGCCCTGTTTCTCGAAACGCATCCAGCGGTTCGGCAGAGGATTGAAGATCATTATGAATATGCCCATGAGCCCGGCAGAATTCACACGCACACCGTTGATAATGAGTTCATCTGGAATTTTTGGAACATTTTTCAGATCAATAGCCATCAATCTTCCTGCTTTCCTGAATTCGCACTACATCTGCATCATCATGAGATGTACTCACTTCCATAATCCAGCTTACGTTGTTCGCCTCGAATGAATGAAACTGTTTTGGCTTGATCCGGTATGAGTCTCCAGGCCCGATGCCTTCGCCGCCCGTCCGCACGCAGGTTTCTTGATCGTGAAAGTTGAGCAGCACATACCCTGATACGCCGATAAATGTTTCGTCTTTCTTTTTGTGGCAGTGCACGGAGCACCGATATCCGGGAATGATCTTCAAGAATTTCAGGCAGTACAGCTCCGTGTTGACGATCCAGAATTCCGTCCCCCATAGTTTCGGAACGATCTTCTCTGCGTAGAATCCTAGCTCGCCCTCGTTCACGATCAACATGACTCCATCACCTCAAAGGCTGCCTCTACAGATTCGATGACGCACACCTGACCGTTCCATGTGTAGTGCCACGCTTTTTCATCGATCGTCAACTGGCGCTCACTTGGCTTGCGATTTGGGTCTTTCACTTCAAACAGGAAATTGCGCCCGCGCCAGCCTACTAGCAAATCGGGAGTTCCATGTCCTACCTGTGCCAGACTGCGTACGCTTGCCCCGGCCTGACGCAAGGCTTTCACGATCTCCGCATGGTTCGTATCGACCTTGGCCCGGAGTCTCATAGCTCAATAAGATGCGTAGAGTTCAATGCTTCCGAATTTCCCAATTAACTCCATTACCTGAACGTAGGGATCGTTATTGCAGGGAAGATTCTTCGCAGCACTAAGTCCTCGGAGAATCGGCAGATCAGATTCTTTTAATTCGCAAGGAAAATGGCCGAATGCTCGTTCTAGCGATGCGATAAATTCGCTAGGCCAGCCAACAGAAATATACGGGTCCTCAGTGGATGTAACACGATAATGAATTGTTGCGCTCATACGATAGCAATCCAATCCGCGTGAGGCTTGATCCTCAGCTTGCCCATGTGGTGCAGCCTGTGACATGACCAGCAGACTGCCAAGCAATTCTCCATCGAATCTGATCCGCCACGCCCCCGAGATTGCATGTGATGCAGGTCAAACGTCATCCACGTCAGCGGCGCTGCGCATCTCCTACCTTGGAATTCGTTCTCGCAGCGACGGTCAGAACGCGCTAAAACGTTCTGCCGCAATTCCGCCATCTCGCGCCCGTCGAGCCTGATCTTCTTCGGTCGCCATGGAGCCGATTCCTTGTGCTGCTTGGCTTTCTTGCGCAGCGGCGAACGTCTCAATGGATTGATGTTCATAGCTTCTCTTTTGCTTCCTCTAGCTTCTTGCTTATATACAGAACCACGTAATGTATTCCGCACAAAGGTCCGCTGATCTTGTTAGGAATCTGGCACACTGGACAGTTTGCTTTTTCCTTTCCCTCTTGCGCTCTCAGTGAATCAGCAGCCTTGCGGATATCGTCCGTCGTCAGGTGATTCATGGCTTCTCTCTTACCGCATAGATATAGCGGTGCGCCCACTCCACGGCCAGACATTTTCGACAAACCATTGGATCAGTAGCGTAGACATCATGCCAAAATGCCCGGTTCATCGGCGTGATTACGCAAGGCGCTTCGTAGGGCAACAGTTCCGCATTGAGCACAGTCTTGCCGCACATCGCGTCTTGGTCCCGCCCTTCACTCAGCGGCGTCTGACTCTGTACCAAGTGAATTTTCAAGTTCTTCCGCTCCTGTCGCCCACTTGATTGCTTTTTCGAAGTCTTTGCGCTTCAGATCAGAAATCTTTTCCACGCCGACTGATTTCAGGAATGCTTTCTGTGCCTTCTGACTGTACCCGGTTTTGCGGCACGCCGAGGTCCACGCATTCACTTTGATCCGGTCGATGGGATGCTCTCTCAGGTCCGGCCCGAATTCGCGTTCAGCCTGATCCAGTTTCTCTGCGAGTCCGGGCGGAATCCGTTCGATGTTTTCTTGTGCTTCTGCATCATCTTCATATCCGGCAATCAGGAAAATCGATTTCAGTAAATCTTTTTTTGCGCCAGTTGATGCGATGTAAAGGGCTTTCCCTTGATGGTCTTGCCCGATGCCGTGAGCGCAGCAATCGATAGACTCCACACCATCGGTTATACGGTAGGAAACCTCCGTTACCCATTCGTCCGTAATGTCTCCGGTGATGGCCAAGTAAGGATTGCTGCGCTCACTTTTCTGAGCGACTGGTACGATCAGAATTCCCTTTTCAAATAGCTTTCCGCGTATTGCCTCGAACACATCGACGGCTCGCAGGTAGAAGAATTGTCCATTGTCGCCTTGCTTGAGAAGGTTAGGAATCGAGCGGCCCACGTCTGCAATTTTTTCAGCGAGAGTTTGCGGCATAAGTTATACCTCCCACTTCGGGAGTTCGATTGCAGTAGGCACCTCTTCATCAGTGCGTTCGTTCCCGCCACCTGCAATTGCCCCTGAATTCGGATTAGTTCCATTGACGCTCTCCTCCGATGTGATGAGCCACATGCCGATCTTTATGAGCGCTTCGACAGGCGGCGAGATTCCTTTTTCGAGGCGCGCTAAGGTTGAGTGATGAATCCCGATTTCCGCTGCGACTTCGCGCAGACTGCGCTCGCTGCCGATGCGCCACTTTCTCAAGACTGTGCCGATTCGCACGATCCCTCCAAGTATTTCACCAGCGCAAAACGAATAAGACTGGCCAGAGTGCGCTGCTCTTTGTCTGCTTGTTTTTGTGCCTTGTGCTGAAGTTCTCGCTCCAGCCGCAATCGCATCACTTCTGATTTCTTGGCCATTTATTTGAACCAATTCGGTACTTCGGCGAGGATCTCACGCTTAAGGGACGCGTATTTGTCATCATCGACGCGCTCAACTGGGGGATAAAGAGCTACAATCCAAAGGCGTTCGCCTTTCCATTTTTTTGGATTCAAGGTCGCGTGTAAAGCATCCTCTGTGCAGGGTCGCAATGGTCCATGAATTTCTTCGACCATCCCAATATTTCGGCAAGGCCCTGTGCCACCATTGGCAGGTTTCCCGTCGCTTGCAGATCGCCAGAATGCTAAGACCGCGCCTTGTTCGCGCAAGCGCTCACCGCGTTCTCCTGCACTGCCAGCAATCACGGCCTCATTATAAGCAATGGCCTCCGATCCGTACCCGGCCCCGTACCCGTCCCCGTACTCGGTCCCGTACCCGGTCCCGTCCCCGTACTCGGTCCCGTACCCGTACCCGTCCCCGTACTCGGTCCCGTACCCGGACCCGGACCCGGACCCGGACCCGGACCCGTACCCGTACCCGTCCTCGGCCCCGTACCCGTACCCGTCCCCGTACCCGTCCCCGTACTCGGTCCCGTACCCGTACCCGGACCCGTACCCGGCCCCGTACCCGTACCCGTCCCCGGACCCGGACCCGTACCCGTCCCCGTCCCCGTACCCGTCCCCGTACTCGGTCCCGTACCCGTACCCGGACCCGGACCCGGACCCGGACCCAGACCCGTACCCGTACCCGTAGCCGTAGCCGTAGCCGTAGCCGGACAGTTTTATATTTTCCATAGCTCCGTAGATTACGCCCATGGCGCAGTCTTCCATTTCGCCGCAGCTTCGGGAGATACTTCAACCACAGCGGTTACTTTATTAAGAGTAATACTCCGAACGGCTGGCCCTATCTTGCAGTTCTTCGTCGGCCCGGATGACGCCAAACCCATGAACCCATGCACATCCATAGACCAATAGACGCAATTTTGCGCTTGTTCGATTGTGATAGAACCATCTTTCGGTTGTTCACGCATGTAACCGAAAAATACTCCTCGGAATTCAGTCGTTACCATGACTGGTGTGCCAGTCTGTTTAGTGTTGTCCATGTGGTCTTTTGTACTCTTGTGGTACTTGGTAGTCAAGAGAATAATGCAGAACAGTAGAAAAAATTTCGACTAGAAGCAGGACACTTCACTTGCTGGAGGTTTGCCGGATAGGTGTGTAAGCGAATCCGCTTAGTCCGTAATTCAATGGCCACAGTTACGCGGTCGCCTTGAAGATATTCAATGTTTCCACACATTCGTGCACAGATGCCCGTCAGCACTCGCACGAAACTGCCGATCTTCAATGGCCGCGCTTTCGGAGCTTCCTTTGATAACAGCCTTTCGATCCAGTCATGCGGAGCGTATTCCTTGCGGATTGAGTCGATTCCTGGAGTTCGTGCCAACAGCCCTAACGATCCGTTTGCGCCCCGAACGTAGACGTGCTCTACGATCCATTCCGGTTCCCCTTGGGCATTGCGCCGGAAAGGGACTAAGGCTTCGACTGCTTTTTCGTGGATGCGCTTCAGTTCTTTGT
>Ga0335080_10007300_pt1 | contig 11454 bp, 10 predicted proteins | sample Lox_Sample_34_FD_206720 | JGI IMG/M metagenome (GOLD analysis project Ga0335080, IMG submission 206720) | Soil microbial communities from Loxahatchee National Wildlife Refuge, Florida, United States - Lox_Sample_3.4 | ecosystem: Environmental > Terrestrial > Soil > Wetlands | place: USA...
AGCAGGTAGTCGTAGTTGCCGGTGACGTGGTGGGTGTGTACCACTTCGGACAGCTGGATGACCGCGCGCTCGAACGCGACCACATCCGCGCGGGCGTGCCGCGCCAGCCGGATGCCGGCGAACACCCGCAAACCGCGGCCGATTGCGGCGGGATCGATCAGCGTCCGGTAGCCGCGGATCACCCCGGTGTCCTCCAGCCGACGCACCCGCCGCAGGCGCGGTGATGGCGACAGGCCAACCTGGGCGGCGAGTTCGGCGTTGCTGATACGGCCGTGCTTCTCGAGCACCGCCAGTATTGACCGGTCCACATCGTCCACGTTGGCAGATTATTGCCCGATTGCGGCGTCTACCACACTCAGACGCCTCGGCTGGGGCGCTATTTGCTGCCAAAGTTGCCGGGATCGGCCCGTGCTGGCGTACCGACCGGTCACGCTGGTGGCGTCAGGTTAGATGGTCCACCGGGGGGGGACCATGTCGGGCATTAGCACGGTTGCCATTCACGCCGATCGCGACGTCCATCCCAGCCGCGCCGTCGCGCGGCCGATCTACCAGACGGCGACATCCTCGGCCGAGGATGCCGAGACGTTCACGCTCGTAGCCGTCGAGCCGCGGGGCCATAGCTTCTACACCCGCTACGGCAACCCGAACCACGCGCAGGTCGCGGCAGTGGTCGCGGAACTGGAGCACACCGGGGCCGCACTGGTCACCGCGTCCGGGATGGCCGCGCTCACCACCGCCGTGCTGGGCCTGGTGTCTGCCGGTGACCACGTGATCGGGCAGAAGTCTCACTACGGGGGCACGGGGGCGGTGCTCCTGAACCTGCTGCCGCGGCTGGGCGTGTCGACCACCCAAGTGGACCAGACCGACCCGGCGGCGTTCGAGAGGGCGCTGACCCCGCAGACCCGCCTGATCCTGCTGGAATCGCCGAGCAATCCGCTGTTCCAGATCACCGACCTGCGCGCCGTCGCGGACCTGGCCCGCGCGCACAACGTGCTGACCCTGGCGGACAACACCTTCGCCACTCCGCTGAACCAGCGGCCAGCGAACTTCGGCATCGACGTGGTCTGGCACAGCGCGACTAAGTACCTCAACGGCCATACCGACGTGTCCGCCGGGGCGGTGGCCGGGCCTGCGGAGATCCTGGACCGGATCTGGGATGTCAGCCATCTCACCGGCGCCGTGCTCGGCCCGTTCGACGCGTGGCTGCTGCTGCGCGGCCTGCGCACCCTGCCGCTGCGGATGTCACAGCACAACGCCAACGGCCAGGCGCTCGCGGAGGCGCTGAGCGACCATCCAACCGTGGCCCGGGTGCACTATCCCGGCCTGGCGACCCACCCGCAGCACACCCTGGCAGCCAGCCAGATGAGCGGTTTCGGCGGGGCGCTCGGAATTGAGTTCGCCGACGCGCTCGCCGCGGCCGACGCGATGGTCGCCGCAGCAGCGAGCACCTGACTACCCGGCGGTCCCGGAATTCCCTTCACGGAAAGGCCCTTGATAACTGTGCCGCGCTCACGTGCGTTTATGCAGGTCGACGTGTTCTCCGCGACGCGTCCTCGCCCGGAATCACCGGGCCACCCCGCAGGAGGTCGCATTCTTCACCGCCGATCTGCGGACTGGCGAGGGTACCGAGTCGGCCGTGACCGGCGCGTCGGTGATCATCCACTGCGCGACCACCATCAAAGGCGACGCCGAGGCGACCCGCAACCTCGTGGCGGCCGCGTTCCTGGCGGGCTGCCCCCACCTTGTGTACGTGTCGATCGTCGGCATCGACACGTCGCCTCCTGGGGATACCCCAAGGCAAAACTTCGGGCCGAACAGATCGTGACGACCTCCGGCCTGCCCTGAACGATCCTGCGGGTCACCCAGTTCTACGACTACTGCCTTACCTACGCGCGCAAGCTGAGCCGACTCCCCATCGCGCCGGTGCCAGCAGGCTTCACCGTCCAGCCGATCGACCCAAGTGATGTCGCGAACCGGCTCGTCGAACTGGCGCTTGGCGAGCCCGCCGGACGGGCGCCGGACATGGCCGGACCGCAAGTGAGCGACTGGACGGCCCTGCTGCGCGGGTACCTGGCGGCCAGCCACCGCCACCGGTGGGTTCTGCCAGTACGGATACCCGGCACCAGGGCAGTCCGCAATGGCGCGCTGCTTCCACCGCCCGGTCACACCGCCGGATCCCGCACCTGGAGCCAGTACCTCGCCACCCACCTCGACCAGTCCGCCTAACCCAGCCCGGGCAGCCGGCCGGGCACGTGTCACCCCTCCCCGCATACACCAGCAGCGAAAGGACCACCACGATGCAAGCCCGAATGAAGAACCCGGCAGTAGTCCTTCCCGACGCCATGACAGCGATCAGGGCACTGAACGAGGCGATCAGGCAAGGCGGCGTACCAGCGAAGACACTCGACCTGGCGCACCTGCGGACCAGCCAGATCAACGGCTGCAGCGTATGCGTCGGCGCCGCCGCCAAAGCCAAGAAGGACGGCGAAACCGACGAACGGCTATTCACCCTGGTCGCGTGGCGGGACACCCCTACTTCAGCGACGCCGAACGCGCCGCGCTGGCCCTCGCCGAGGCCGTCACCCGGCTCAGCGACCGCACCGACCCAGTGCCCGACGACATATGGGACGAGGCGGCCCTTCTTGGTGAGACAAGAGATAGAACCGACACTCAGGATCCCCCGATATAAGTTGGGTGCGCGTTACGTCGCAGTCGCAAACCCCACCTGCGCATCAGTCGGCGATGGGCTCCCAAATCAACTCGGCCACGTCGATGACAAGATCGGGTCCGGTCTGAGCTGGATCGCCAGGCGCGCGGACCTCGCCGGTGCAGACGCAGACCGCGTCGTTCAGCCGACGATATGGTTCGCGGTCGGCCAGGTGAAACATCGACCCCAGGATCTGGCGGCGTTCCGGCGGGTAGGAGCGGCCGTACCCGTGCCACTCCACCATGATCACGGCCCGGTCGTCGGTCTCGATGATCGCCCTGAAGTCCGGCCGGAAGGGGCCGTCCGCGCCCTCCTTCCGGGGGAAGTTCGCGCCGCGGAACCGGCCGGTTACCGATCCCTCGCAGCGTCCCTCGGCGATGAAGAACATCTGCTGCCAGCCGCCGTCCAGGCTGACCGCCCAGCTCTCGGGATAGGTGAAGCGGATGCGATACAGCGGCTCAAGCCTCATCGGCTGCTCCTGCCTGAAGGTCCTCAGTCCAGTCTGGCGGCCTGGCCGGGCCATGCGCCGCCGGACGCGCCGCGCCAGCGGACGGCCCGCCGCAGCCGACACCTATCCTTGCCGTCCGGCCGTCAGCCCACAAATATCCGTATCTGCATGATGAACGAGCGTCTGCAGGACAGCGCGCGTTGAGCCCTCGCATCGTCGCACCTGGCGCAATGTTCGAGGCGTTCGCGGGCATCCGGGGTCGGCATGTCGAAGATGACCAAAGCGCTGTACCCCGCTTACGCGCCGCGTCAGCGGGGGGTTGGCATCCAGCGCACAGCGTGGCTGAGCTGGCGGCTGGCTTCCATGCTGAGGCGGCGGCCTGCCGGATACGGAACCAGGGGTGCGGCGTGCCGCGGTGCGACAGCAGGTTAGTGTCGCGGTTGCAGGATTCAGATGGCCGCCACGGTGATGTTCTTGTCCCCGGCCACCAGGCGTATATCGGCTGGGTCGCTGGTCACGACGGTGATCTGGCCGTCTGGCGCTGACTGGATGACGGCGCCTATGTGTGAATCGGCTACCGAGACACTGGTCCGGCCGCGGATGCCCGCCGCGGTGCTGGCGCTGGCCGTGTCTAGCGGGCTGTCCGCGATCCGCAGACGGTTCGGGAAGACCCAGGCTGGGGAGGTCCGGTCCCAACGGGCCTCAACGCGGACTGCCGTGGGTACCACAACCTGTATCGCGACCGCGCGGCGCTTACGCCTTGCCACGACCTGAGCCTGGCTCACGACACGGCGGTGCTTGGGATGACCCGGGTCCTGAAGCGCCTGGACAGTCTCGTTGTCCAGGACGACTAGGTGCGTCATGCCGCGGGAAGTGCCCGGGCTTCGGCCCACAACAGCACGTCGTCCGGGCTGGCATCGGGGTGATTCGCGGTGATCTCGCTCGCTGCCTTGCGCAATCGCCCGGGCTGGCCCGCCAATGGATGGCCGTCAAGTTCAGCAGGTTGATTCCGTGGACCGCCCCGCAGGCGTCGACGACGGCGCCGTCGCCGGGGCGGGGGCCCATCGCGCAGGTTCCCACCGGGTGGTGGTATGAGCCGGCCCGTTCCCGGATCGAGCGGGCCAGGGCGGCGGTGTCGTCGTCGCTGACCGCGGCGCCGGGCGCGAGTTCGGCGCCGGTGACGAACTCGGCAAGTGGCGGGGTACGGCTAAGCCGGCGTGCGTGCCGGGTCGCTTCTATCATCCGGGTCATGTCCTCGGGGTTGCGCAAGTGGGCGACGTCGATGCGCGGCGGATCGGCCGGGTCAGCTGAGCGCAGGCGCACCGAGCCCCGGGAGCGGACCGACAGCAGCCCGGCGACGATGCCGAATACCCCGCCTGCCGGGCTCGCGGCGTCATCGAACGGGCCGGCGGCGAAAAGGTGCAGATCGGGTGGCCCGCCCAGGTCGGCCAGGGGCGAGCGCATGGTGAGCATCATCTGAAAGCGGGGCCCGGCAAAGCCGGGCGTGGTGGGCAGGTCGACGGCCACCAGCGGGTGGTCGATCAGGTTGTCGCCAACCCCGGGCAGGTCGGCGGCCACCCCGATGCCGAGGTCGCGCAGCGCGGCGGCTGGGCCGACGCCGGAACGCATCAAGACGACCGGGCTGGCGTAGGAGCCTGCCGTCACCACGATCGCATCAGCCTCAATGATCTCTCCGTCGGCAAGCCGGACTCCGCGCGCGGTGGTGGCGTGCAGCTCTACCCGGTCCACGGCGGCGCCGGCCCGGATGGCCAGGTTGGGCCGACCCCGGGCTGCCGCCAAGTGCGTGAGCGCCGTGCTCATCCGCAGGCCGTCGCGGACATTGCGGGGCGCCGCGCCCACACCCACCGTGCCCGGCTCGTTGTGGTCGCCGACCAGCCGGTGACCGGCGGCAACAGCGGCATCGGCGAAGGCCTGCTGCAGCGGCGACAGCTCGCCGACCGAGGGCCGGCGGACCGGGACAGGCCCGTCGGCCCCGTGCCAGTCACCGCCGAAATCGGCGTCAGATTCGATGGCCCGGAAGACCGGCAGCAGATCAGCGAACGACCAGCCCGGGTTACCCCTGGCTGCCCACTGGTCGTAGTCCTGCGGCCAGCCCCGCAGCGCGAAGCACGCGTTGGTCGCCGAGCAACCGCCCATCAGGCGTCCCCGGGGCAGCGGGACCGAACGCCCTTGCTCGTCCGGCTCCGACATGAAACCCCAGTCATGACTGGTGGATGGCATCGATCCATCCGCGACGTCAGCCGGAAGATCGCCAGCCGCCAGGTAGTCTGGCCCGGCCTCGAGCAGCAGCACGCGGCAGCGGTCGTCCGCGCTGAGCCGGGCCGCGGCCACGCAGCCGGCGGACCCGCCGCCTGCCACGATCACGTCGTATCCCACCCCTGCCCCCCTCATCAAGCCGGCGCGGAACCAGACGCCCCAGCCTCAGGCGCGCCGGCCGAAACGGGCAAGCAGCATCACCTGGGCGTCCGCATCACCGGGCACCCGCGGCCGCGCCGCGATCGCGCCTGCGCTGCGGTAAGCGTCCTCCACCGCCTCGAACCAGGTGGCGCAGGACGCCACGAGCCCGGCGTCCAGGCGCTCGTCCGCGCCGATCGCGCGGGCCAGGTCCCACGCGTGGATCAGGTGGTCGGCGAACAGCTGCAACGCGTACTCCCGGCCGGGGACATCGCCGAACGACAGGTGGACGATCCGGTCCATCGCGCCTTGCTCCCCGACCGCCCGCACGGCCCCAGCAGATGCCGCGGTCCAAGCGGCCTTGGGATCAGCACCGAGCACGTCGCCGTCGAAACGATCTCCTACCTCGGCGATCGTGGATCCGGCCAGGAGCATCGGCGCCCACAGATCCTCGCCGACAACATGATTGACCAGGTCGCGGACGGCCCAATCCTCATCCGGGGTCGCGGCCTGCCACTGGTGCTCGCCGATTTGCCGCACGCGTGCGTCGAACTCCGCAACCGCGCCACCGAACATCGCCGGGATGTCCATATCCCCTCCCGCCATGAACTCGTGCCGCCTACCTTAAGACACAAGACCGCCGCGGGGCAGGATGAAACCTGCTGGCAACCGCGGCGAGCGAACCGCATAACGCAGGATCCGGGGCATGGAAGACGGCCCGAGAAATCCTCCCGGCCGAATATCTCCGCTTCGTCTTGCGTATGGGATCGACGTTGGGCGGTGCGCTTAGGCCGGTTATGCGCATATTTCGCTTGCGGGCACAGTCGTGCTGGGCGGCATGGATGCCGGCGGGATCGCCGCTCGATGGGCCAGGCGCGATGGCGCCGCACCTGGAAGACCTCCGGGGTGAACGCCTGCTGGATGCTGACGGCCGGGTTGTCCGGCCTGGCGCTGATCCGGGCATGCGGCACAGGCAGGTCATCGATCAGCAGGGTGATCAGCTGCCGAGGTTCCCTGGCGGGCTCGGCGCGGTGAACTCGACCCGGAGGACGGCCTGACCCCGAACCGGCCCGGAGACCGCCCTAGCCGGGCGGATCCGGGCATCGACCCCGTTCAGGACGGCCCAGGCGGCGCGCGCGTATGCGGCTGCAGCCATGCGGGCGGCCGGGATGTCCTCGGCCAGATCGGCGAAGCGGAGCAGGACGCCGGGACTGGCGCCCGGGCCCAGGTTCCCGAATCGCACGATGTCGATCGGCTCGTGTGCGGGCAGCGACTCGAGTGCCAGCAGCAGCCGCGGGTCGACCTGGCCGGCCAGCAGCTGGCTCTTGGCCATGGCCGACACGGTGACCTGGGAATCGTGCAATAGCGCGGCACCGGATGTCATGCGGCTGGACAGGCCGACGGGCAGCGCGGCCTGGTACGCGGCGTCGCCGTGCGCTGCGACTACCCGGACGGTGATCGCGCCGGGCCCGGACCCGAAGGACGCCAGGACAGCTGGCGCCCAGGTCATGGCGAGGCTGCTGCCGAACAGATCACGCACCGCGGCTGTCTCGACGACCACGACCGAAGGCAGCGGATCTGGCGTCGCCGGCCCGAGCACGACCAGCTTGCTGACCGGGAAGCCATGATTCTGGAGCGCGGCGCACATCACTGCGTCGCATGACACGGTGACATCTGGGCTGACCTGCTCGACGACCCATGCGGCAGCCTGCGCGCTGACATCGGGCGAGGAGAGGTCGACATGGTCTCCCGCGACGGTAGCCAGCGACCCGATGGCGATGACGCTCAGGCCCAGCGCGATCAGGCGGGCCCTATCCCGGCGCCGTGGCTTCTGCCGCTCGGCGGCTGGCTGGGGCTTGACAGCCGCGGCACCATTACGCATCCCGTTGCTGCCGTCGGCCGGGAAGCAGGTTTCTTCCGGGCCCGTTTCCTTGCCGACCGCGGATCCCGGCGTAAGCACGCGCCCGGGCAACGTGGCCGTCCGGGCCTCGGCCGCGCGCTCAGCCTCCACCGCCGCCTGCATGCGCTGCCGCAATTCCTCCGACAACGCAACCTGCGGAACCGGCGGAACGGGCCCGGCCCAGGCCGCGCCCGGAATGCGCTGAGGCATCTCCGTGCCCCGGTCTTTGTCTGCCAACGGGTCAGACCCCCCTGACCAACGCACGGGCCGCCGCGACCCTGGGCAAGACCGCCATCCCCTGGGGCGCACCGTGACCGGCGCGAAGGGCTGTGCCGACTGCTGGATCGCTAGCCCGTGACCCATTTACGGCACCCGCCTGATACCGGGACTGGCGGGATGTCCCGCCAGTCCCACGTAGCAGGCCCGCGCCGCTGACCTAATGTGCTGGAGATATTGCCTGAGGAATCGCCAGCGCCCGGAACATGGACGCTGTGACCAAATTGTAATCTCCCGGTTCTTCCCTATGGGCGCATTTCGGGAATTTTGCGGACATAGTTCCTTCGGCCCGGACGGCAGCCGTGACGACCTGCCGAGGCGGATCGTCTCCGCCGGGCAGAACCGCGAGTTCGTTCGGTTAACAAGCCCTTCTCGGCCGGAGCGGCGGGTCGGCAGGGTTACGGCGGGCCTGTCTCACGGCCGCGCGAGGGCGCGCTCCCTTGACAGCGTCACCACAGTCTGTATGTTTGTCTTATGACTATAGATAAAGGAGACGGCGCGCCTGGTGCTTCGCCTGCGAGCGGCGGCATGTCTTCCGGCCAGCACTTGCGCGTCTCCGACGCCGAGCGCGAGGCGGCCGCCGACCAGCTGGCCGAGCACTTCGCCGCTGGCCTCCTCGGCCAGGCCGAGTTCGACGACCGGGTCGGGCGGGCCATGAGCGCCAGGACCCGGGCCGACCTGAGCGGGCTGTTCGCCGGCCTGCCGGGAACGGGGGCTCCGGCAGTCCCGGAGCTTCCGCGGGGTGGCGGCAGCACGCCGGGGGGCGGGCCGGGGTCGCCGATCGAGTTTCGGCTGGATGCGGCCTCGGGCGTGCCGACTTACCTGCAGCTGGTGCACCAGGTGGAGCACGCGCTGCGGCTGGGCTACCTCAAGCCCGGCGACCAGCTGCCGAAGGTCCGGGACGTGGTCGCCTCCCTCGCGATCAACCCGAACACGGTACTGAAGGCCTATAAGGAGCTGGAGGTCAAGGGCCTGGCGGCCGGGCGGCCGGGCCAGGGCACGTTCATCCAGGCGACTCTGAGCCAGGTCACGCTCCCGGAACTCGCCGGGCTGCACAAGTCCCTGCTCGGCTGGCTGACGACCGCCGACGCGGCGGGCCTGGACGAGGACGGGATGGTGGCGCTGTTCACCAGCGCCCTGCGGGATTTCTATAAGCGTCGCGGCGATACAGGGGACCGCCGCGGCGGGGCGAGCGGCGAAACGGAGGGCGTCGCATGAGCACGAACGTCATCGAGGCCAGCGGCCTGAGCAAGCGCTACGGCAGCACCTGGGCGCTGCGCGAGTGCACACTGGCGATCGCCGCCGGGCACGTGGCCGCGCTGGTCGGCCCGAACGGCGCCGGCAAGACCACCCTGCTGAACCTGGCCGTCGGGATGCTGGCGCCGACGGCAGGCACGATCGAGGTGCTCGGCGGCCGGCCTGCCGGGTCGCCGGCCGCGCTGGACGGCATCGCGTTCGTGGCCCAGGACACGCCGCTGTACAAGAACCTGCCGGCCGCGGACATGCTGCACCTGACCCGCAACCTGAACCGGCGCTTCGACCAGGACTACGCCGAGGCCCGGCTGGGCGAGCTGGGCATCCCGCTGAATCGGAAGACGGGCAGGCTGTCCGGCGGCCAGCAGGCGCAGTTCGCGCTGACCCTGGCGCTGGCCCGGCGGCCGCGGCTGCTGGTGCTGGATGAGCCGGTGGCGATGCTCGACCCGGTGGCCCGGCACGACTTCATGGCCTTGGTGATGACGGCGATGGCCGCGGACGGCGTGTCGGTGGTGCTGTCCTCGCACGTGCTGGCCGAGCTGGAGCGGGTGGCCGACTACCTCATCCTTTTGTCGCGGGGCCGGGTGCAGGTAGCCGGGGAGGTCGAGGACCTGCTCGCCAGCCACCGCGTGCTGACCGGCCCGGCCGCCGAGGCCGACCGGTATGCCGAACGGCTGCGCGTAGTGCATGCGCGGCGCGGCGAAGCGCAGGCCCACCTGCTGGTCCGGGCCTGCGCGGGCGATCCGGTCCCGCCGGGCTGGGAGGCGCACCCGGTCGGCCTGGAGGAACTCGCCCTGGCCTACCTACGCGAGTCCGGCGCTGCGGCGCTTCCCGGCCCGGCCCGCAGCCGGAACGCCGAACCGTCGGAGGTGACGCGATGACAGCGCTGAGAGTGCCCGCCCGCCCGGAGCAGGACGCGAGCCTGCGGCCGGTGCCGTGGCGGCGGATGGCCTGGGTCACCTGGCGGCAGCACCGCTTCGCGCTGGCCGGGGTGGCCGCGCTGCTGGGCGCGCTGGCGGTGTATCTGTGGCTCGCCGGCCTTCGGGTGCACCACGCCTGGACCGCCGCGGCCGCCTGCCGCCCGGCAAGCTCAGATGCCTGCGGGAATCTGATCGGCGGCTTCCTCGCCACCTACTGGCCGACGGCGCAGCTCATCGCGGCCCTGCTGCTGACAGCGCCCGCGCTGATCGGGGCGTTCGTCGGCGCGCCGGTGCTGGCCCGGGAGCTGGAGACCGGCACCTTCCGGTTCGCCTGGACCCAGGGCTTCGGCCGGTGGCGCTGGACGCTCGCCAAGCTGGTGCCGCTCGCGATCACGGTGGCAGCCGCCGCCGGGGTGTTCAGCGTGCTGTTTTCCTGGTACTTCCAGCCGTTCTTCGCCGCGGGACAGCAGATCCCGCTGGCTCCCGCGGTGTTCGGCTTGCGCGGGGTCGCGTTCGCCGCGTGGACGCTGGCCGCCTTCGCGATAGGCGGCCTGGCTGGCCTGCTTATCCGCCGGGTCGTCCCCGCGATCGCCGCCACCCTGGCCGCCTACACCGGGCTAGCCCTTGCGGCCGGGCTGTACCTGCGACAGCACTACCTGACGCCGCTGCTCACCAGCAACCCGAACCCGCCCGGCTCCCCGTGGATGATCGGCCAATCCGCGTGGATCGTCAGCCAGTGGTGGACCAAGGGCGGAAAGCCGATCAGCCAGTCCGTGCTCAGCCAGGTCCTCCAGGGGGCACCGCAGCTCGCCGGGAAAGGCGGGGTCCCGCAGTCCCCCAACGTGACGCAATACCTCAACCAGCACGGGTACACACTGTGGACGAGCTACCAGCCCGGCAGCCGGTTCTGGCCGTTCCAGTGGATCGAGGGCGGCTGGCTGCTCGCGCTGTCAGTGCTGCTCATCGCCGCGACCGTCTGGCTGGTCCGCCGCCGGGCCGCGTGACCGCCCAGCGAGCACGGCGCCGATCACCGCCACGGCCTGCGGCGGCAGCTAATGGCACCTGCCGCTCACAGCGGGGTGGCTTTATAGTCATGACATGACCCGGGTTGCCAGCCTGGTAGCCGTGGCGTGCGCTGTCCTGGTCACGGCCTGCACGGCGGGTCATCCTTCGCCGGTGATGGCTGGTGCCGGTACCCCGGCGCGAGTGACCGGCGGCAGTGTGCAGGCTGGCGTGCCTGCTGGCCGGCCGCCGGTGCGGGGCGCGGCGTATGCCAGTGGCGGCTGCGCGGCGAGCCCGCTGCTCGTAGGGCCTACTCCGGGGTGGGCGTCCCCGGCGAATCCCCCGCGGATCCGGTATGCGCTGGCTGAGCGAGGACAGCTGGCGGGGTTCATGTTCGGCTATCCGCTGATGGCAGGCAACCCTCAGCCCTACTCGGACAAGATCTTGTGGGTTGTCGCTTCCCCGCGGGATGGCATGCCGCTGCGGGTTACCGGTCATCCGCTCGGTGCCGCCGCGCCTGTTGTGACATCGA
>Ga0335080_10007303_pt1 | contig 11452 bp, 5 predicted proteins | sample Lox_Sample_34_FD_206720 | JGI IMG/M metagenome (GOLD analysis project Ga0335080, IMG submission 206720) | Soil microbial communities from Loxahatchee National Wildlife Refuge, Florida, United States - Lox_Sample_3.4 | ecosystem: Environmental > Terrestrial > Soil > Wetlands | place: USA: Florida...
ATGATCAAGAAAATGTCAGATCTGGGAAAAACGAAGGTGCAATCTGGTAAAATAGGAGGCTGGGGGCTCATCCCGTTGTGGACCGCGTTCATGTGCGCCGCAATTGTGGGAGTGTTTCTTATCCCGGGTTGCTCGGGAAATCGGGGAGGTGGTGGATTCTCTCTTCCCCCGATGCCGGTTGAGATTGCAAAGGTGAATGTGCAGAAAGTCGAGGATAAGTTCGAAGCGGTCGGGACCGTCGAGGCGATCGAGGCGATTACCGTGGTTTCGGAAATTGATGCAGCCGTCGTGAGTCTTCCGTTCGAGGAGGGGAGCTTCATCCGCCACGGAGATCTCATTGCGCAGCTCGATGATTCACAGCTTGCAGCCGAAGTGGAAAGGGCCGATGCGCTCCATACGCAAAGTCACACAAATTATGATCGTGTCAAATCGGTTGTGGATCAGAAAGCTGGACCACCACAGGATTTGGACGACGCTGCCGCCGCCTTGAAAGTCGCGGATGCCAATCTTTCGTTAGCAAAAGCCCGCTTTTCGAAGACCCGGATCGTTGCGCCCTTCGACGGAATCATCGGCGCCCGGCGGGTGAGCATCGGAACGTTCCTGCGTGCGGGACAGGATATCACAGAACTTGCAAATATCGATGAGATCCGCGTCAATTTCTCTGCACCGGAGAGGGTTCTGCCTAACCTGACACGCGGTGCAGTAGTAACCGTTTCAACACCTGCCTACCCTGGATACAAGATCGAGGGAAAGGTCATTGCCGTTGAGCCGGTTCTCGACCCCGGAACGCGTACCGCTAAGGTTGTGGCGCGTGTCTCGAACCCCGGCAGGAAGTTCCGCCCCGGGATGTCTGCCAATATTTCCGTCGTATTGAGTGAACGCTCAAATGCCCTGACGGTCCCGAACGAAGCCGTGTTTGCAAGCGGGAATCAATCGTTTGTCTTTGTTGTTAAACCGGACAGCAGTGCTACGCGTGTACCGGTGACTCTTGGAACCCGGTTGCCCGACGTTGTCGAAATCGTTCAGGGTTTACAGCCGGGAATGACCGTTGTCCGTGCAGGTCATCAGAAACTCTTTGAAGGTGCCCGTGTCATACCGGTTGCATCGCAAACGTCCGGCACTACGCAGACCAATCAATGAAAATCAGTGACATATCGATTCAGCGCCCGGTATTCGCAAGCGTGATGAGTCTGACGATCCTGTTGTTCGGGATCATCGCATTCACACGCCTCCCGGTTCGCGAGTATCCGGATATCGACCCCCCGATCATATCTGTGGTCACGACATACCGGGGTGCAAGCCCGAGCGTCGTGGAAACGGAAATCACCAACGTCCTCGAAGAGCAGTTTGCCACACTTCAGGGCGTAAAGACGATGACCTCCTCAAGCAAGGAGGAAGGATCGGTCATCACCATAGAATTTGAGCTCAACCGGAACGTGGACGAGGCGGCGAACGACGTTCGCGACCGCGTTTCGCGCGTAAGAGGAAACCTCCCCCGGGAAATCGACGACCCGATCATTTCGAAAGTGGATGCCAATGCACAGGCAATTGTCTGGCTTGCGTTGTTCAGCGATCATTATTCCGGGCTTGAGCTGAGCGATGTTGCCGACAGGATTCTCAAAGAACGCCTGCAGCGGGTGCCGGGAGTCGGATCTGTAATTTTCGGAGGCGAGCGCAGGTACGCCATGCGTGTCTGGCTGGATCCTCTGAGAATGGCAGCCCATGGATTGACGACGCAGGATGTCGAAAATGCGATCCGGGAAGAAAATGTGGAAATACCGGGGGGACGCGTCGAAGGGCAGGGAAGGGAATTCGCGGTCCGTACGCAGGGTGAACTTTCAAAGCCGGAGGAATTCGGAGCGATCATCGTTTCTCAGAAGGAAAACGATGTTGTGCGTCTCCGCGATGTGGCTGAAGTGGACGTCGGCGCTGCCGATGAGAGAACAGCGGTCCGCTACAACGGCGAGCCTGGGGTCGGTCTTGGTATCGTCAAACAATCGAAAGCAAGCACGATCGATGTTGCAACCGCGGTTCGTGCCGCTCTCCCTGATCTCATCAAACAGCTTCCCGAAGGAATGAAGCTCGACGTTGCATACGACTCTTCGACGTTCATCAGCGATTCCATCAGCGAAGTCCAACAGACGCTCGTAATCGCCATGTGTCTGGTCATCCTGGTTGTGCTCGCATTCCTCAAGAGCTTTCGGGCAACCACAATACCAACCCTTGCGATTCCTGTATCGATCATCGGAGCTCTGGCCGTCGCGTATTTTGCGGGATTCACGATCAACGTTCTCACGCTCCTCGCACTTGTCCTCGCGATCGGACTTGTGGTTGATGATGCGATCGTCGTCCTCGAGAATGTCTACCGGTATATGGAGATGGGGAAGTCGCGCATGCAGGCGGCTCTCGACGGGAGCAAGGAGATCGGGTTCGCAGTTGTGGCGACCACCATTTCTCTTGTTGCCGTCTTCATACCGCTCGCGTTTCTCACTGGATCGGTTGGCAGGCTGTTCAACGAGTTTGGCATGACCGTTGCTGTTGCGGTTCTCATTTCCGGTTTCGTCGCGCTGAGCTTAACGCCCATGCTTTCATCGAAAATGCTCAAACCCTTGCATGGAACAGGCGGTGGTTGGGCATCACGTTCCTTCGACCGGTTCTTCGAATGGCTGAACCGCTTTTACGAAAAATCACTGAGGATTGCTCTGGCAAGGCCGTTCCTGATGATCCTGGCCGCAGTACTTGTTATTGTTGCCAGCGTTTTTATTTTCAAACTTCTTCCGAGCGAGCTGGTGCCGATCGAAGACCGCGGATTTGGATTTGGGATCGTGATCGCGCCCGAAGGATCTACACTTCAGTATACCGACCGCTATATGAACGAAATCGAGCAGCGCCTGATGGCATTGCCGGAACGAAGGGCATTGTTCTCGGCGACGGGGCTTGGTTTCGGCGGTCCGGGATCAGTGACAAATGGCTTTATGTTCCTTGCCCTCAAGCCCCGGAGCGAGCGGGATAAGAGCCAACAGCAAATTGTGCAGGAACTCTTTCCCCAGCTGATAACGATTCCTGGCGTACTTGCATTTGTTATTAATCCTCCGAGTATCGGTGGAGATGTGAATTCAAGCCCCGTGGAATATGTCCTGGAGGGTGAAAATTATGATGAGCTGAATAAAGCCGTCGGGATTGTGATGTCCGAGGCGTCCAGGCTGGGATACCTTATCAACATGGACAGCGATCTCCGGCTGAACAAACCGCAGCTCGATATTAACATCGACCGCGAGCGGGCATCGAGTCTCGGTGTTTCCGTGACGGACATTGGTTCGGCCCTGGAAACTCTTCTTGGCGGAAGAGTCGTCACGAATTTCAAGCGCGGAACAAAACAGTACGACGTCATCCTGCAGATGAAGGCGCAGGCCCGTTCGACCCCCGACGCAATTCCCGACATTTACATCAGAGGATCGGGAGGCCTGGTGCAGCTGGCAAATGTGGTGAATGTCAGCGAGACCGTCGCTCCGAAGGAACTCAATCATTACAACCGCGTTCGGTCTGCAACCATTACGGCAAATATGATTCCCGGCGTCAGTATCGGTCAGGCGCTCGACGATCTCGACAGGATTGCGGCGAATAAACTCCCGCCAGGTGTGAAGAGGGATTTCGCAGGTCAATCGCTTGAGTACAAGACTTCGAGTGCGGGGCTGTATTTCATGTTCCTGCTTGCGGTGGTGTTCATCTATCTCGTGCTCTCTGCTCAGTTTGAGAGTTTCGTCCATCCGTTTACGATTCTGTTTTCGGTGCCCCTGGCGGTCTTTGGGGCACTTCTCACGCTCTTCATTTTCCGCCAGTCGCTCAATATTTATTCCCAGATCGGTCTGATCATGCTCATCGGTCTGGTCACGAAGAATGCGATTCTGATTGTGGAATTTGCGAACCAGCTCCGTGCCCGGGGAAGTTCCACGATGGATGCAATCATCCAGGCGGCTACGATTCGCCTTCGTCCGATTCTCATGACGTCATTCGCAACGATCTTCGGTGTTCTCCCGATCGCAATTGGCCTGGGTGCCGGTGCAGAATCACGGCGGCCCCTGGGATTAGCCGTTGTCGGCGGACTCTTCTTCTCGACGTTTCTTACCCTGGTGATCGTACCGACAGTCTACACGCTTCTTGCATGCAAGGCATCTGCCGGAAGGGAAATCCAATCTTCGGAGGGATCAGGGAGTGCGCATGCGGTTACCTCTGCCGCCGAAAAAGCTGTTGCTGAACGAGCCGGGAGCTGAACTCCGCACGTCGTAGCCACACTTCTCTCTTGTTCACCGGCGGACGAGAGGAGATTTTCCTCTGACTTTTCCCACTTGACATAGTCCGGAAGAAAGGTTATCATACCGCACACTTCGGAGAGACAACAATCTCCGATGGGTGTTCTGGCTTCACCATGGTTGATATTTTTCTCCCGGAGAATATGGCATGAAAGCCCCAATCCGTTTTGCGTTCATGGTACTCTTTCCCTTCATTTTATTTCAGTCCTTCTCAGCCGCGCAAACTGATCTCAAAAGTGAGGCATTCCCGATTCTGCAGAGCCAGGGTCGCAACGAGATGTACCAGAGCAACCGTGTTCCGTTGCGCTCCAGCTCTCTCATCAAGCTTCCGACGGGAGCTGTCATACCCGATCCGCAAGGATGGCTTTATCGTGAACTCGACCTCATGAAGGACGGGTTCACAGGCCATCTCATGGAACTCAGCAAATGGTGTTCGATTTCAGGAAGCGCCTGGGCGAATCCAAAAGGGGAAGGGGAATATGGTTGGGAAGAATTGCCCTATTGGTTCAGGGGTTTTGTTGACCTGGCATATCTTACCGGAGACAAGCGGCTTCTGGATGCATCACATGGATGGATCGAAGGCGTCCTTTCGAGCCAGGATTCATCCGGATATTTTGGACCCCGTGAAAACCGTGAAGAGCATGATATCTGGCCGAATATGATCATGCTGTATGCCCTGCGAACGCATTATGAGGCAACACATGATCCGCGTGTTCTGCCGTTTATGCTGAAATATTTCCGGTGGCTTACCACAATTCCACTCCAGGATTACCTCCCCGGAAGCTGGCAGAAGATCCGGGGCGGCGACAATTTAGATCATATCTACTGGCTCTACAACCAGACCGGAGAATCCTGGTTGCTCGATGCGGCACGCGTGAATCATGAGCGAACATCAGACTGGACCGGCGGCATTGCCTCGTGGCATGGCGTGAATATCTGTCAGGGATTCCGCGAGCCCGCGGAATATTACCAGCAAACCGGCGACATTCGCTACCTTCAGGCGACTGAACGGAATTATTCAACCGTGATGAATACGTACGGTCAGTTTCCCGGCGGCATGTTTGCAGCGGATGAGGAAGCGCGTCAGGGATATACCGATCCCCGCCAGGCAGCCGAAACCTGTTCGATGGTCGAAATGATGCACAGCGATGAGATGCTGACGCAGATTACCGGAAATCCCGAGTGGGCTGATCGCTGCGAGGAAATTGCGTTCAATTCGCTTCCTTCCGCAACGACCCCGGATCTCAAGGGACTGCACTATCTCACCGCGGCGAATTGCGTTCAGCTCGACAGATCAAATAAAGCACCGGTGATCGAAAATTCGGGGAATATGTTCTCCTATAATCCGAGAGATTACCGGTGTTGCCAGCACAATTTCAGCTTCGGCTGGCCGTACTTCGCCGAAAATCTCTGGATGGCGACTCCGGAAGGAGGTCTTGCTGCCGTTCTTTATTCCGCCTCATCGGTGACGGCTGCCGTTGCCGGCGGAAAAGAGGTAACGATCTCGGAAAACACCAACTATCCCTTCGATGATCAGGTCGAATTCACTGTCGGCACTGCCCCTGGCTCGGAGTTTCCCATTGTGCTGAGGATCCCTGCGTGGTGCAGGAATCCCCGAGTTGATGTCAACGGCAAGAGTGTTCCTGTGCATGCATCTTCAGGGATGTGGATTTCTCTGAAGGGATCGTGGAAAAAAGGTGATAGAATTACACTGGTACTTCCTCAGGAAGTTGAGATGAAAACATGGATGAAGAATTCCGGGGGCATTTCGATCCGGCGCGGACCACTGTATTACTCTCTCAAAATCGGTGAGAACTGGAAACAATATGCGGGTGATGACACCTGGGGTGCATACGAAGTGTATCCGACGACCGCGTGGAACTACGGCCTGGTCTTTGATCCGAAAGATCCCTTGTCGTCGATCAAATTCGTAAAGAGCCGCCAAGAGAAATCCAGTCAAATCTTCTCCGAGGAAGGAAGCCCGTACGAATTGCAATGCAAAGCCATGCGTATTCCTCAATGGGAACTCGAGTCGAACGGGATGATCGGTGCTCTTCAGCAGAGCCCCGTATTTTCCAATCAGCCGGTGGAAACCGTAACACTTATCCCAATGGGATGCGCTGCATTAAGAATCACGGTTTTCCCTCGTGCGACCGACTCTCCCGATGCCAACGTGTGGGAGTGAATTGCCGGGAGCAGATCATTTCTGAAGTTCACACATCTCTTCACTGGAAAAGGCCATGAGTCAATTTCTGAAAGTCTCTTTTGTGTCTGTCTCACTTGCCGCTGTCTCCTTTTTCATCATTCTTGAAAGCGCCTCAGCTCAAATGAGTATTTCTCGCGAATCATACGGTATGTTGCCTGATGGAAGATCGGTCGATCTGTTTACACTCGTGAACAAGAATGGGATGAAGGTCGGCATCTTGAATTATGGCGGCATTGTCACAGAACTCTGGGTGCCTGACAGAAACGGGAAATTGGGAGATGTCGTCCTCGGATTTGACAGCCTGGGTTCGTATCTGCACAAGAGCCCGTATTTTGGTGCGCTTGTCGGGCGTTATGCCAACCGGATCGCAGGGGCGAGATTCACGCTCGACGGCGTTGAGTACCACCTTGCCGCAAATGACCATCATCATTCACTTCATGGCGGATCGAAGGGCTTCGACAAAGTATTGTGGACTGCAGAACCGGTGCAGACACAGGACAGTGTGGCGTTGCGTTTAACGTATGTGAGTAAAGACGGAGAGGAGGGATATCCGGGGAATCTTACGGTGATGATTGTGTATTCGCTCGATAATCAAAATGCGTTGAAGATCCTCTATGAAGCGACAACGGATAAACCCACAATCATAAATCTTACTCACCACAGTTACTTCAATCTTGCGGATTCGGGAGATATTCTGGGTCATGAAATCATGATTAGGGCGGAATCGTACACGCCTGTTGACAGCACGTTGATTCCAACAGGTGAAATGAGAGAGGTTGCCGGGACACCGTTCGATTTTCGCACACCACAAAGGATCGGGGCACACATCGACGAAGTTCCCGGTGGCGGATATGACCACAATTTTGTACTCTCGCACCGTGGAGGAGTGCTTTCCCTTGCAGCGAAAGTGTTTGAACCGGCCAGCGGCCGGATCATGGAGGTCTGGACCACCGAACCCGGTCTGCAGTTCTATTCGGGAAATTTCCTGGATGGCACGGCGCAAGGGAAGTCCGGAAGGGTTTACGGGAAGCATTACGGGTTCTGTCTGGAAGCACAGCACTTCCCCGATTCCCCTCATGAACCGACCTTTCCCGCAGTGGTATTGCGTCCTGGCGACCGGTATCATCAGGAAACGATTTATCAGTTCTCAGCGGAGAAGTCCAGATGAGTTCGATGCGAAATCTTCTCGTTGCGTTCGCCCTTTGCTGGAGCACGTTCGCAGTCGGGCAGACTGCTAACGATCGCTTTCGCCCTCCGGCGATACCACTCATAACGTGCGATCCATACTTCAGCATCTGGTCATGTTCCAATCATCCTGCGGATGACTGGCCACGCCATTGGACCGGGGCGATTCAGGCGCTCTGCAGCATGATTCGGGTGGATGGCAAAACATACAAAGTGCTGGGACCTGCATTTTCCGAAATTCCGGAGATGCCCCTTGATACGGTCGAAATTACACCCACCAGAACGGAGTATCACTTCACGTCCGACGAGGTCCGGTTGACCCTTTCCTTTCTGACGCCCTTGCTGGCACAGGATCTTGCGATTCTCTCCAGGCCGGTCGGATATATTTCCTGGATTGTCGCTTCGAGAGATGGCAGGCCTCACGATGTGTCAATCTATTTCGACAACAGCGGAGAGCTTGCCGTCAACACGCCGGATGAAAAGATTGTCTGGTCGCATTTCAATGAGGATCTTTCAGACGTGTTATCCGTCGGGACACAGGCGCAACCCATTCTCCAGACCTCCGGAGACGATCGGAGAATCAACTGGGGTTATGCGGATCTGGTTGTGCCGAAGGACCAACATGGTCACGTTGCGATTGGCGACGATGAACGTGTCCGGAAATCATTTCTCCGAACGGGATCAATCCCGTCCTCGGACGACATGAATATGCCCCGAAGCGTGAATCATGAATGGCCCGTCTTCGCGTGCGCGTTCGATCTTGGGAGTGTGAGTGCGAATCCTGCAGAACGCTACATCGCGCTTGCCTATGACGACGAGTTTTCAATCGAGTATTTTGGAAGAAAGCTCCGCCCCTACTGGAGATCTTCGGGAATGGAAATTTCAGACCTGTTGAACGCGGCAGTGCGCGATTATCCCGCACTGCGGTCGAGGTGTCAACAATTCGACAGTATGTTGACTGCCGATCTCCTTCAAGCAGGGGGGAGGGAGTATGCAGAACTCGGATCGCTCGCGTACCGCCAGGCGATTGCAGCACACAAGCTTACTGCAGACCTCGACGGCACCCCGCTCTTCTTTCCGAAAGAGAATTTCAGCAACGGATGTATCAGTACGGTTGATGTGATTTATCCCGCGGCTCCGCTTTTTCTCCTCCTGAACCCTGCGATTGAGAAAGCCACGCTCACCCCGATCTTTCAGTATGCTTCCATGCCGCGCTGGCACTTCCCGTTTGCGCCCCACGACCTTGGAACGTACCCGCTCGCGAACGGCCAGGTTTACGGCGGTGGAGAGAAGACCGAAGACGATCAAATGCCCGTCGAGGAAAGTGGGAATATGCTCATCCTGACGTACTCCATCTGCAAGGCGGAAAACTCACCGGCGTTCGCCGAAAAATACATTGCGGTGATCGATCGATGGGCAGGTTATCTGAAGGAAAAAGGATTCGATCCGGAAAATCAGTTGTGTACCGACGATTTTGCCGGACATCTTGCACACAATACGAATCTCTCGCTGAAAGCGATACTCGCACTCGGCTCGTATTCAAAAATCTGTTCAATGCTCGGTAGGAAGAAGGAGGCGGGCGAGTACTGGGACATTGCAAAGGCGGATGCGAAGCAATGGGAGTCGCTTGCCGATGCGGGAGATCACTACACGCTTGCCTTCGATCAAGCGATGACCTGGAGCCAGAAGTACAATCTTGTGTGGGATGAGATTCTGCAGCTTCATCTATTCCACGGGTCAACAGCTGAACGCGAAGTGAAGTTTTACAAATCGGTCGAGAATGAGTTCGGTCTGCCGCTCGACAACCGGAAGAATTACACAAAGCTCGACTGGAGTGTCTGGACGGCGTCGCTGGCCGTGAGCAAAACGGACTTTGAGGAAATCGTCGGAAGAATTACGCACTTCCTTTCTGCTACTCCTGATCGTGTGCCGATGACCGATTGGTACGACACGAAAACGGCAAAGCAGGTTGGGTTTCAGGCGCGGTCTGTGGTGGGAGGAGTATTCATCCGCATGCTTGAAGAGGGTAGCGTCTGGAATAAATGGCTGAGGGCAAATATTCCTTCGAACTGAATCAATTCGAGTTGACCTCGGATTGAAGAACGGCCAGCCGCCGCATACATGAAATTCACGCTCCGGATTCCACTCCTCAAATTATTGGAAATTAGAGATATAACATGCTCCCGAGAGTTCCGTGCCGAACGGAAAGGTAACCCTGCCTCAAACTACGCTTACCCGAGAATTTTCCACTTGACAATGAAATCGAAAATCGTTATCATCGAAAGGTTTCGATAAACTCGTCTTTCTGAGTGTCTCAAAGCTGATATTTTCACGCAATCATAGACAATTCACGCAATATTTTATTGAGTAATTGTTAAAGCGCTTCGATTGTTTCGAATGAAACAACGACCAACCATCGAAGATGTCGCACGCAGAGTTTCGCTCTCGATCTCAACGGTCTCGCTTGTCCTTAACGACAAGCCGAACGTGAGCGAAGAGACACGTCGTAAAGTAAAAAAAGCAATTCGTGATCTTGGGTATCACCCGCACCGTACCGCCCGCGGACTCGCCTCCCAATCGAGCGGCAATATCGGCTTCATCCTCACCGAAAATCACTTCCAGCAGTCCGAACCATTCTACACGAGAATATTTCTCGGCACCGAGTTCGCCGCGCGCGAAAATAACTATTACATTCTCCTGACGACGGTCGGGAACGGAGATTCAATTCCGAGATTCCTTCTCGAACGAAATGTTGACGGCGTGATTATTGCCGGCCGCATCGACGAGCAGTACGTCGACGGTATTCTCTCCATGGGTGTCCCGGTCGTCCTGGTGGATTTTGTCATTCCGTTGAAGAAAGTCTCTGCGGTGCTCATCGATAACCGGCGCGGTGCTGCAACGGCGGTTGAACATCTCATCGGACAGTACGGTTCAGATATTGGGTTCATCGGAGGGGATATGTCCCATCCCAGCATTGCGGAACGCTATGAGGGATACAAAGAAGCGCTCCGGCTCCATCAACTGTCCCTGGCGAATACGTTGATCGATACCCGCGAAGCAGACACCGGAGTGGAAAACGGGTATCGGGCTGCTGTCCGACTTCTTGCAGCAGCGAAGCCCAAAGCGATCTTTGCGGCGAACGACGCCCTTGCCCTTGGGTGCATGCGGTACCTCAAGGAACGCGGCCTCAAGATTCCGGGCGAGATCGGGATTGCCGGCTTCGACGACATCGAGGCAAGCTCTCATGTCGAGCCGCGTCTGACAACTGTCCGGGTGTTTAAAGAAGAAATGGGCAGAGTGGCCGTGCAGCAGCTCATGGAGTCCATCAAGTCAAAAAGCGAAACCGTTGTTACGGTTCATGTGCCTGTGGAACTCGTTGTCAACCAATCTTCCGTCATTCTGAATGATTGATGAGCCATTCAGCATTTTGTTCGCGGAGATTCAATCTCCGGCAGTCTGTACATCGATTGAAGATCGTAAAATAAATCACGTGTTCTTACCCTAACATTATTCATAAGGAGCTGAGGTATGAAACGATTGGAAGTTTTCTTGTTGATGGGCGTCCTGCTCTGTTGTGTTGCCGGCATGAACGCGCAATCAACAAACATCAATTTCTACGGCGGTTTTGATCAGAGTCTGCCGTCGTATTGGGACGTGGGGAGCCAGCCAAGCGGAAGCACCGTAAGCTGGGCGACGGATCAATTCCGGTCACTCGGGCACAGTTTGAAAATCGACAAGCCCCAGGTGACGT
>Ga0335080_10007305_pt1 | contig 11451 bp, 15 predicted proteins | sample Lox_Sample_34_FD_206720 | JGI IMG/M metagenome (GOLD analysis project Ga0335080, IMG submission 206720) | Soil microbial communities from Loxahatchee National Wildlife Refuge, Florida, United States - Lox_Sample_3.4 | ecosystem: Environmental > Terrestrial > Soil > Wetlands | place: USA...
GGTCATGCCGCACGTGACCGAGGAGATCTGGTCGCAGTTCCACGACTCGCGGCTGATCGTTGCGCCGTGGCCCGAGCCGCTGGCTGCCGAGGACGACTTCGCCCCGATGGAGGATGCGCAGACGGCTGCGCGCATCTATCGACGGAGCGGCGTCCGGATCAACCTGATGGGCGAGTCCGTGCGCATCTTCGAGGCAGTCGTGCGCCCCGCCGCCGACGGACAGGGCGACGTCGAGGCGGAGCGGACGCGTGTGCGCAGGGAGATCGAACGCTCGGAGCGGATGCTCGCGAACGCGAAGTTCGTCGCGAACGCCGCTCCCGCCGTTGTCGAGGCCGAGCGCGAGAAGCTCGAGCAGTACCGTGCCGAGCTCGACGCGCTGGGTTGAGTCGCTCAGCCCGTGGCCGCCGGACGGCTTCGGGCTCGACCGCATCCGCGCGCTTCTCGGCGAGCTCGGTGACCCGCAGCTCCGGTATCCCGCGATTCACGTCGTCGGCACGAACGGCAAGTCGACGACGACACGGCTGACGGAGGCGCTGCTCTCCGACGCCGGTCTCGCCGTCGGCGCCTACTACTCGCCGCATGTCAGCCGCTGGAGCGAGCGCATACGCGTAGGCGGCGAAGAGGCCGACTTCGAGCACGCAGTGGCCGCAGTCCGTCCTGCCGCCGAGCGCGTGGGCGCGACGCAGTTCGAGGTCCTCACCGCCGCGGCCCTGAACGCCTTTGCCGACGCGCAGGTCGACGTCGCGGTCGTCGAGGCGGGGCTCGGCGGCCGCCATGACGCGACGAACGTCCTCGAGACCCGGGTCGTCGTGCTGACGAACGTCGCACTCGAGCACACCGATGTGCTCGGCGACACACGCGAAGCGATCGCGGCGGAGAAGCTGGCGGTCGTCCGTCCCGGCTCGGTCGTCGTGCTCGCCGAGCCGGAGTGGGAGGCGTTGGCGCTCGCAAACGGCGCCGCCCGTGTGGACCTGACCGCGCGCAGCAACCTCGCGCTCGCCGTCGCCGCCGCGGAGGCGTTCCTCGGCGCGCCCGTGGACGCGTCCGCGGCCGAAGGAGTCGGTCTGCCGGGCCGTCTCGAGCGGCGGGGTGAGCAGCCGCTCGAGATCTGGGACGGCGCTCACAACCTCGCCGGCGTCGGCTATCTCCTGCCGCGGCTGCCGGACCGCGAGTTCGTCGTCGTCGCGTCGATTCTGAGGGACAAGCGCCCGGAGCTCATGCTCGAGGCCTTGTCCGTCGTGGGCCGGACGCTCGTGGCGACGCAATCCTCCAATCCGCGCGCGGTGCCCGCCCTGGAGCTGGCGGAGCTCGGCCGCCGGTTCTTCGAGCGGGTCGAGGTCGAGCCCGATCCGAACGCCGCCCGCAGGAGGGCCCTGGCGAGCGGCGACGCGGTTCTCGTCACGGGGTCCCTCTATCTTCTGAGCGACATCCATGGCGACCGTTAGGGCACACACCATGCGTGAGAAGGCGGGCATATTCGCCTTCGCGTTCGTCCTGCTCGCCGTCATCGTCGGCGGCGCCTTCGCCGTCGGGTACCTCATCGGCAGGACCTTGCTGTGAGCACGACCACGATCATTGCGATCGTCGCCGGCGTCGCCGCGGTGTTCTGGCTCGCGTCCGCGTACTGGACCGTGAAGGACGCACGCCGGCGCATCGAGGATTCCTGGCTGCTCGTGCTCGCGGCACTCGTCGGCCTCGTCCCGTACCTCGGACCGCTCGTCTACATGCTCTTCCGTCCACCGGAGTATCTCGAGGACGTCCGCGAGCGCCAACTCGAGATCAGGGCGATGGAGGACCGGCTGTCGCATCGCGGCCTCGTCTGCCCGGTCTGCCGCGCGGACGTCGACTCGAGCTTCCTCGTCTGCCCGATCTGCACGACGAAGCTCCGGCAGGCGTGCGCGAGCTGCCGGTCGCCGCTCGAGGCGCTCTGGCAGGTGTGCCCGTACTGCGAGACCCCGATCGAGTCGTCGGGCTCGTCTGCACGGACGTCCTCTTGGGACCTCCGGTAGCCGATTCCGCGGGCGTCCTGCCGTCTATAGTCCGCCGCCGTGGCCCTCGAGCGGACGCTGATCCTGATCAAGCCGGACGCCGTCTCCCGCCGGCTCACCGGCGAGATCCTCGGTCGCATCGAGGCGCGCGGGCTCACCGTCCGCGCCGGGAAGCTCCTGACCGTCAGCCGCGCGCTCGGCGAGGAGCACTACGCGGAGCACAAGGAGAAGCCGTTCTTCGGCGAGCTCGTCGAGTTCATCACCTCGGGGCCGACGTGGGCGCTCGTCGTCGAAGGCGAGGGCGCGATCGCGACCATGCGCAAGACGATCGGCGCGACCGACCCCGCCAACGCCGAGCCGGGGACGATCCGGGGAGACCTGGCGATGTCGATGCCGGACAACCTCGTGCACGGCTCCGACTCACCCGAGTCTGCCGAGCGCGAGGTTGCGCTCTGGTTCTCCGGCGATGAGCTCGCCTGACACGCTCCCCGGCAACATCGCCTCCTGGACGAAGGCGAACCTCGAGTACACCGATGCCGCGGCGCCTCGCCAGTGGGCGCGGGACGACGTCAGCTGGGGTGTCTTCGGCGTCCCGGAGTCCAGCATCGGCTGCATCGGCGACGTCGACGGCCTCGACATCGTCGAGCTCGGGTGCGGTACCGCGTACATCTCGGCATGGCTGGCGAAGCACGGCGCGCGGCCGGTGGGCGTCGACCCGACGCCGGCGCAGCTCGAGACCGCGCGCCGGATGATGCGTGAGACCGGCATCGAGTTCCCGCTCGTCGACGCTCCCGGCGAGAGCGTCCCGCTCCCCGATGCATCGTTCGACCTCGCGATCAGCGAGTACGGCGCGGCGCTTTGGGCCGACCCGTACCGGTGGATCCCCGAGGCGGCGCGGCTTCTTCGTCCCCACGGCCGGTTGATCTTCCTCACGAACTCGAATCTTTCGATGCTCTGCTTCCCGCCTGTGGGTGCGCTCGCCGAGCAGCTGCAGCGTCCCTTCTTCGGGATGTACCGCACGACCTGGCCGGGTGAGCTCGGCACGGAGTTCCATCTCCCGCACGGCGAGTGGATCCGTCTGCTTCGCCACACCGGCTTCGAGATCGAGGCGCTGCACGAGCTACAAGCGCCCGAGGGCGCACAGAGACCGGTTTACTACGACTACGTCGAGGTCGACTGGGCGCGGAAGTGGCCGTGCGAGGAGATCTGGGTAGCCAGGAAGCGGTGAGCGCTCCTCCTGCCCCGCCGCTTCTCCTTGCGTCCACGTCACCGCAGCGCCTGGCGATCCTCGAGCAGCTCGGCCTCCCGTTCGACGTCGTCGCACCTGCCTACGAGGAGCTCGGCGACGACCCGCTCGAGCACGCCGTCGGCAAGGCCCGCTCGGTCGACGGCGGCGAGCGCCCGGTCCTCGGCGTGGACACCATCGTCCGGTGCCGCGGACGCGTGCTCGGCAAGCCGGCGCACGAAGGCGAGGCGGAGGAGATGCTCGATTTCCTCTCCGGACGCGAGCACGAGGTCGTCTCCGGGCTCTGCCTGCGCTCGCGGGCCTGGGAGGAGACGCGGACGGAGACGACGCGGGTCACCTTCCGCGCGCTCACTCCGCGCGATCTCGCGTGGTACCTCGCGTCCGACGAGTGGGAGGGACGCGCCGGCTCGTACGCGATCCAGGGGCGCGGCGCCGCGCTCGTCGAGCGGATCGAGGGGGACTACCTCAACGTCGTCGGCCTGCCCGCCGCCGCGCTCGTCTCGGTGCTCGCCGAACGGTTCCCAGGTCTTTATGGCTTCGGCTAGCCTGTTGCACTCTCGGGGTGTGGCGCAGCCTGGTAGCGCGCTCCGTTCGGGTCGGAGAGGTCCCCAGTTCAAATCTGGGCACCCCGATTGAGCCTCTCCGCCGTCCTCTTCGATGTCGACTTCACGCTCGCGCGGCCGGGTCCCGAGCTCGGGCCGGAAGGCTACGTCCGCATCGGTGCGAGGCACGGGCTGGCGCTCGACGCGTCGCGCTACGAGCAGGGGAGGCTGGCCGCCCTCGCCGCGCTCGAGCGGCATCCCGAGCTCGAGCACGACGACGAGATCTGGTTCACCTTCACCGACCGCATCGTCCGGGAGATGGGCGGCACGCCGCCTGCCTCGTACGAGTGCGCGGTCGAGATCACCCGCGGCTGGGAGCAGCACGAGAACTTCGAGCTGTACGACGACGTCATCCCGGTCCTCGAGCGCCTGCGCGAAGCAGGCTTGAAGATCGGGCTCGTATCCAACTCCGCGCGCGACGTCCACGCCTTCGCCCGCCACCATGCCCTCGATATCGACGCGGGCATCAGCTCCTTCCACCACGGGAAGACGAAGCCGCACGCGTCGATCTTCCGTGCCGTCCTCGACCTGCTCGAGGTGCCCGCAGAAGCGGCGGCGATGGTGGGCGACACGATCGACGCCGACATCGAGGGCGCGCTCGCGATCGGGATGCGAGCGGTCCTCGTCGACCGTCACGGCCAGCACCCGGACGTGCCGAACCGGATCACGGACCTGTACGCGTTGCCCGTTGTCCTCGGCCTCACTAGTCTCTGAGCAATGCCTGCCTGGCTTGCGTGGTCGATTGCGGCCGTGCTCCTCGCGGTCGGGGAGATCTTCACGCCCGGGATGTTCTTCCTCGGGCCGGTTGCGCTCGCCGCCGTCGGCGGCGCCGTCGCGGCCGCGCTCGGCGGTGCGGCGTGGCTGCAACTCGTCGTCTTCGTCGCCGGCGCGGTCGCGTCGATCGGGTTTCTGCGCCCGGTCGCGCGTGCGCACCTGCGCATGCCGGCCGCGATCCGCACCGGCACCGCCGCGCTCGAGGGCGCGAAGGCGGTCGTCCTCCAGCGTGTGGACGAGAACGGAGGCCGCGTCCGCATCGGCGGCGAGGAATGGTCGGCGCGCGCGTACATGCCCGACCAGGTGATCGAGCCGGGGAAGCGCGTCGAGGTGGTCAAGATCGAAGGCGCAACCGCATTGGTCTACGAGTGAAGGAGGACCGTTGGTCGCGTTGATCGTCATTGCAGTCGTCGCCGTGCTCGTGCTCTTCGTCCTTGCGCGCACGATCCGTATCGTCCCGCAGGCTCGCGCCGGGGTGGTCGAGCGGCTCGGCCGCTACCACAAGACCCTGAATCCCGGCCTCGCGATCGTCGTGCCGTTCATCGACCGTCTACGGCCGATGATCGACCTGCGAGAACAGGTCGTCTCGTTCCCGCCACAGCCGGTGATCACCGAGGACAACCTCGTCGTGAACATCGATTCCGTCATCTACTTCCAGGTGACGGACCCGAAGTCGGCCACCTATGAGATCGCGAACTACATCCAGGCGATCGAGCAGCTGACGGTGACGACGCTGCGCAACGTCATCGGCGGCATGGCCCTGGAGAAGACGCTGACCTCGCGCGACGAGATCAACTCGGCGCTACGGGGCGTGCTCGACGAGGCGACCGGCAAGTGGGGCATCCGTGTCAACCGCGTGGAGCTGAAGGCGATCGACCCGCCGGCGTCGATCAAGGACACGATGGAGAAGCAGATGCGGGCGGACCGCGAGAAGCGCGCCGCCATCCTTCAGGCGGAGGGGCAGAAGCAGTCGGCGATCCTGACCGCCGAGGGTGAGAAGCAGGCGGCGGTGCTGCGCGCCGAAGGGCAGAAGCAGGCGACCATCCTGCAAGCGGAAGGCGAGGCGAAGGCCATCGACACCGTGTTCCGGGCCATCCACGACGGGAACCCGGATCCGCAGCTGCTCGCGTACCAGTACGTGCAGGCGCTGCCGCAGATCGCACAGGGCGAGTCGAACAAGGTGTGGATTGTGCCCGCCGAGTTCCAGCGCGCGCTGGGGCGGATCGGGAGGGACGACAACAACAAGGAGACCTGAGGCGGCGCCCGGGATGTCGAGCCGCTAGCAGGTCTCCTTGCGGCAGGCGCGAAGCGGCGTGACGGTCGGCGTGCCGCCGTGCCAGCGGATGCGCACGAGTAGGGACGCGGTGTCGTTGTCGTAGCGCGCCTCGCGCAGGTGGAAATCGGCGTTCGCCTGGTGCACGAGCCAGTACAGGCCGTTCGGCACTTTCGTGATGTCGAGATCCTGTCCGTGAAAGAAGCCCGGGTAGCGGTCGGTGTAGCCGACGGATGAGCCCTCGACGACGGACCGCGCCTTCGGCTCGTACTGGTCGCAGTCCCCGAGGAAGCGCGGCGGTCCGTGGCGGACGCCGGGCGCGAGCCCCCAGTGGTCGGCGATGCAGAAACCGCTCTTCCGGTCGCGCACGAGCGCCTTCAGGTCACCCGCGCGGCGGAGCGAATAGCGGTCGAATCCGAGGTAGTGCCAATGGTGATGGGGCGGGGCATTCGCGTAGTGCAACTCGCCGCTGTGCGGCAGCGTGCGGACGCCACCCCCGGCGAGCTGCACGCGCTGCTCGACCTGCATGACGGCCGCCTTGCCGACGCGATGTGCGGTGATCCAGAGGATCCCCGGCCCGCGGTTGTCGACGGTCGAGGTGAATCCGAGCAGCCAGCGGCCCTTCCCGTTCCGCACGACGAGCAGGTCGCTCGGCGGGCGCTGCGAGAGATCCGGAAAGCGCGGCCGGCCGGTCGGGACGACGCGCCAGTCGAATGGCCTGCCGCCTCCGAGCGCGCGGACATCGCTCCCGTCGGCCGCGATCGAGTACAGCTTGCCGTCGCCGCCGTCGTACGCGATGCGTGAGCCGGTGGGCGACCAGACGGGATGCTGCGCGTAGCCGGGCGCGTCCGTCACCGTCGTCTGGGTCGTGCCGTCGTCGACGGCGACGGCACTCGTCCCGTCGTCTGCGTGGATCGTGTACGCGAGACGTGAGCCGTCGGGCGACCACGAGACGTCGTTGATCGACCCGGGCGGCGTCTGGGGCGATGTCGCGTCGAACGGACGGACGCCGCGGCCGTCGCCGTCGGCGACGTAGACGGCAGGCGGGCCGTCGCGCGTCGAGACGAACGCGAGCATCCCCTTCGCGGTGAGCGACGGGCTCCAGTCCTCGCCGCCCGCGCCGCCGGCGAGCCGCGCCGACAGGCCGGTCGAGAGCCGGAGCAACCGGATCTGGCGCGCGGCGCCGACGCGGGCGGTATAGACGATCGCGGACCCGTCGGAGGTCCACGCCGGTCCCCACTCGACGACGTGCCTCGTCGCGGTCAACCGCCGCTGGCCGCTGCCGTCGGCGTTCGCGAGCCAGAGATCGCCGTCGCGGGCGAAGGCCAGGAGCGTCCCGTCGGGCGAGTAGGCGGAGTCGCCGGCACCGCGAAGCAGCCTGCGCCGCGTCCCGTCGGGCGCGATCGCGACGACGTCGTTCCCGCTCTCGACGAGCATGCGCGCCTGGTGCGGCTCCGCCCGGATCGCGGCCGTCGCCGCAACCGCTGCGATCACAGACCGAGCTCCCGGCGCAACGCGGCGGTGTGCTCACCGAGCGCAGCAGCCCGGCCGGGTGGGGAAGCGTCGCCGAACTCGATCTCGGCCTCGGCGAACGTCGCAACGGGCCCTACGCACGCGTCCTCGCGCTCGAACACGTCCATCCACTCTTCCAAGGACCGTCGACCGAAAAACGTCGCCAGGTCCGACGCGAGCGACTCCTGATCGGGGTCGTACTGGCGCTCGGCGAGATCGGGCCGCCCGAGCAATTCGCACACCCGCGTGAAGAACTTCGGTTCCAGCGCCGCCACGGTGAGATAGCGGCCGTCCGCGGTCTCGTACATGCGATAGCACGCATAGCCCTTCGTCAGGACGGGCGCCCGCGATGCGAGCCGGTGGACGTTGTGCGTCATCGAGACGACGATGCGCCCGCCGCGCCCGGCCATGAGGGCGGCGAGGATCTCGGTCACGGCGGCGAGCGCACCTGCTGCGAGGTCGGCCGCCTGCACCGGCGGCAGCGAGGGGGCGGTCGGCTCGAGCACGCCCGCCCAGCCGGCGTAGTTCAGGTCGTGCCCGGCGCGGCGCTCGTGCGGGCCGCCGGTCCCGAAGCCGGTGATGGAGCAGTAGACGGCGCGCTCCGGGGCGTCGTCCGGCCCGACGCCGAGGGCCGCGGCGACCCCGGGGCGGAAGGACTCGAGCACGACGTCCGCTTGTGCGAGCAGGCCGCGGGCCAGGTCGTCCTCCCAGACGACGGACTCCTTTCCCGCGTTCAGAGCGTCGTGCCACTCCGGGGCGGTGGTTCGCATGGGGTCGCCCTCGGGCCGTTCGACCCGCACGACCCGTGCGCCCAGGCGCAGCAGCTCGGCCCCGGCGAATGCTCCCGGCAGGTACCGCGTGAAGTCGACGACCAGCGTCCCGGCGAGCGGCCGTTGCATCGGCGGCGAACCTAGCACTAGCCTTCGACGGCCTTGAGCGAACGGGCGACAGCGGCGGAGGAGAAGCGGCGCGTCATTCTCGATGCGGCGGTTCGCGTGTTCGCGCGCAAGGGCTTCCACGCGTCCCGCGTCGGGGACATCGCCGAGGAGGCAGGGGTCGCGCACGGGCTCCTGTACCACTACTTCTCGTCCAAGGACGAGGTGCTCGAGACGATCTTCCGCGAGCACTGGACGGCGCTGCTCGAGCGCATCCACGCGGTCGAGTCGTCGGACGAGCCGCCCGTGGAGCAGCTCCGCGGCATCGTGCGGGCGTTGTTCCACGGCTGGCTGCACGAGCCCGACGTCGTGCGCGTCGTCATTCGCGAGATCGCGCGTAGCGCCGAGGTGAGCCAGCGTGTGGGGGAGCTCGTGCGGCCGATCGGTGCGATCCGTCGCATCTTCGAGCGCGGAATGGCCGGCGGCGAGTTCCGCCGCGACCTCGACGCCGATACGGCGGCCGTGATCGTCTACGGCGCGATCGACGAGCTCATCACCGGCTGGGTGCTCGGGCGCCTGCCCGGCGACGAGGACCACGTCGCGAGCGCCGAGCACCACATCGTCGAGGTGCTGGCGGCCGGGCTGTCAGCGTCCGCCGAGGAGGGCGGCAAAGCGCGCCACGCCGACGTTTCCGCCTGAGATCACGACGCCCGTCTTCCCCTTGCCGGTGCGGCCGGCGAAGAGCGCGGCGATCCCGACTGCGCCGCTCGGCTCGGTGACGAGCTTCATCCGGTCGAAGAGAAACGCCATCGCCTCGAGGATCTCGTCGTCGGAGACGGTGACGACCTCGTCGACGAGCCGGCTGTTGACCTCGAACGTGAGCTCGCCCGGCACTGCTGCCTGGAGCCCGTCCGCGATCGTCTTCGGCACGCCGTTCCATACCCGCTTGCCGGCGGCGAGCGAGCGCCGCGTGTCGTCGCCGGCCTCGGGCTCGACCCCGACGACGCGGATGGCCGGCCGCAGCGCCTTCGCGGCCGTGGCGCAGCCGGCAATGAGCCCGCCCCCGCCGACGGGGACGACGAGGACGTCGAGGTCGGGCACGGCCTCGAGCAGCTCGAGCGCGGTCGTTCCCTGCCCGGCCATGACGAGCGGGTCGTCGTAGGGCCGCACGAGCTCGACGCCGCGCTCCTCGGCGAGCAGCCGGCCGATCTCCTCGCGGTCCTGCGTCCAACGGTCGTACGAGATGATCTCGGCGCCGTAGCCGCGCGTCGCTTCGAGCTTTGCCGGCGGCGTGTCCTCCGGCATCACGATCGTCGCCGTCGTCCCGAGCAGTCGCGCCGCAATCGACACCGCCTGGGCGTGATTGCCGGACGAATACGCGAGCACACCCCGGGCGCGCACCTCCCGAGGGAGCGACGAGACCTTGTTGTACGCGCCGCGGAACTTGAACGCGCCGCCGCGCTGAAAGCTCTCGGCCTTCACGTGCGTGGCCGTGCCGGCGCGCTGGTCGAGCGTGCGCGAGGTGAGCACCGGCGTGCGGTTAGCGACCCCCGCGAGCCGAGCGGAGGCGGCGCGGACGTCGTCGAGCGAGATCACCTGCACGGGCTCGTCCTCGCCGGGACGAGCCCGAAGCCCCACAGCTTCGCGGCCACGACGTAGTACACCGTCCGCACTGCGCCCGTGTCGCGCACGAGCGCTGTGTAGCCCGGGCACTCGATCGGCGTGAGCGGCCCGGCGAGCTTCGTCACCTGCCCTTCCACGGCACCGAGGCGGAGGCCGCTCGGCGTGTGCCAGCCCTCGGGCTGCCAGATCGTGTAGACGGCGGCCACACGGCCCGCGTGCAGCTCGACGCCGAGTCCGGGCTGCGTGAACCTCGCGTAGGTGAAGTACCACGTCGTCGTCGTGCAGCTCGCACACACGCCGTGGGCGCCGAGAGCTGCCCGCACCTGCGCGGCCGGCTCGCCGAGCCGCACATCGGCGAGCGAATGCCCCGGCACGAGGAGCGCTCCGTGAGGGAGCGAGCCGATTGTCGCTGCAACGGCGAGCGCCGTCCTCATAGGGTTCGGAGTATGCCGCTCTGGGAGCAGCTGGCCGGGCTCGACGTACGCATCGACCGCTATGCCCTCGCGCGCCGCGAACTACCGCGCGGGGAGTGGACGCGGGTGACGACGACGGTCGTGTTCGAGGGCGACGGCGAGCGCGGCGAGGGCGAGGACGTCACCTACGACGCAGCCGCGCACGACGAGTTCCCCTTCGACCTGATGCTCGCGGGCACGTGGACGCTCGAGGATCTCTCGCGTCGGCTTGACGATTCCGCCCTTCCCGACTACCGGCGCTGGGCGTTCGAGAGCGCCGCGCTCGATCTCGCGCTCCGTCAGGCCGGCCGCTCGCTCGGCGACGCCGTCGGTCGCGCGTATCGGCCGGTCCGGTTCGTCGCGTCGACTCGGGCCGACGTCGCGCCGTGGCTCGAGAACGATCCCGCACTCGAGTTCAAGCTCGACCCGACGAAGGAGTGGGACGAGGCCATGATGCGCCGACTGGCCGCACTCGATCGTGTACGCGTCGTCGACCTGAAGGCGTACTACCGCGGGACAGCCGTCGACCTCGAGCCCGACCCGGCGTTCTACCGCGCGGTGGCGGATGCGTTCACCGATGCCGTGATCGAGGACGCATGGCTCGAGGACGGGTGCCTCGAGGCGTTGCAGGGCGCGGAGGGCCGGCTGAGCTTCGACGCTCCCATACACTCGCTTTCCGACCTCGACGCGCTCCCGCTCGAGGCGCGTTGGCTGAACGTGAAGCCGTCCCGCTTCGGCACCGTCCGGAAGCTCGTCGAGTGCATCGAGGCGTGCATGGATCGCGGCGTGCGCATGTACGGCGGAGGCCAGTTCGAGCTCGGGCCTGGGCGCCGGCAGATCCAACGGCTCGCGAGCCTCTTCTACGCGGACGGACCAAATGACGTCGCACCCTCCGAGTACAACGCCGGCGGGCCTCATCCGGGGCTTCCGCGCAGCCCGCTGCCGGCGCCGGAAGGGATCGGGTTCTGAACCTCTTCGGAGATCTCGGTCGCATCGGCGACGCGCTCGGAGCGAAGGCGTGGGGCTGCACGGTGTACGAGCTTGCACCAGGAGACTCGACGCGGTACCACTGGCACGCAGGCGAGGAGGAATGGCTGCTCGTCCTC
>Ga0335080_10007307_pt1 | contig 11450 bp, 8 predicted proteins | sample Lox_Sample_34_FD_206720 | JGI IMG/M metagenome (GOLD analysis project Ga0335080, IMG submission 206720) | Soil microbial communities from Loxahatchee National Wildlife Refuge, Florida, United States - Lox_Sample_3.4 | ecosystem: Environmental > Terrestrial > Soil > Wetlands | place: USA: Florida...
CAAGCTCCAGATGCGCTCGCGTGCTCTCATACTCCGATTTCAACGAAAGATTTTCCAGAGTAGCCAACGTATCCCCTAGCGCGACGGACTCCCCTTCCTGCGCGGCAACTCGCTCCACGATTCCAGCGACGGGCGCGCGCACGATTGCGATACGCTCCGGCTCTAGCAGGAATCGTCCAGAAACGTGTTCGCGGTACAGCGGCAGAGCACCCGCGATAACCAGGACCGCCAGGAAGATCCCGAGCCTTTTCGGCGTGACCCACTCAACGACTCGATCTTTCTTGTCCAGATAGAGCAGCTTCATAAAATTCCCCAGTAACCGAATCCTCGATTTGAAGATCCACAACGCCACGGCAATCTCTGGAACGAATCCCCACTCGGGGCTGAAATTTCTCACGATGTTGCCGGCAAATCTGGCCACGATGTACAGCACCGAGTAGCAGTAAACCCCGGACAGAATCGAGTAAACAGCGAATCCCAGCCGCCTTGTCTTCGGGACGTACGGCACGTCCACCGGCAGTCCCCAGATATGCTTGCGAACCCACGCCGAAACGAACGTGGTTGAGTCCTCTTTCAGATCTCTTATTCCCACCACCTCACACAGCATGTAGTAGCCGTCCAACTTCATCAGGGGATTCCAGTTCACCACGAGTGACACCAGTCCCGTCAGCATCATGATGAAGTACGCCCCGTCGTGCACCAGGGTTTGCGGCGGTGTGCCCCACCAGATTGGAGTGGCGACCGAACACACAATCAACTCCGACCAGATTCCCGCCATCGCAATCGTGAACCTCTGGTGTGGCAAGCCGTGAACAAACCCTTCGGTAGTGTCTGTGTAGAACGTGGGGGTAAGGTACATCAGCGCAAAGCCCATTGCAGGTACGCGCCCCCCATAATGCTTGCAGGCATGCGCGTGCGCGAACTCGTGAACGGCAGTTACGAAGATCGTTAGCACATACAGCACCACCACGTCAGCCCATGTTTTATTCGAAAAACTGTAGAACACCTCCATGTCTCGCCCAATCTCGCTCCAGTGCGTGATTGTGATTCCTGCGGTTACCGCGAAGGCAATCGACGTCAGCGCGGTAAACCATGGTGTGTATATGAACTTTGTGAGCGGATAAATCCAATTCAGGAATGGATCAGGATTGAATGCGGGAAACATCACGTCTGAAAGGTCGGCCCACCGGCTCTTTTGCTTCAGCTTCTTCCGGCGTTCCTCAGCCGTCTCTTTCATCAGTAGGATGTTTTTTTCCTGCGGTGTCTTATACCAGAAGTCATTGGCATCCAGATCAGCCGCGAACTCCCGTACTTCATCCACGCTGTACTGAGCTCCATTCTCTTGCGAATACTTCTCCGCGATTTCCTGATACGACCGGCGACCGTCGAATAATTGCGCAAGTTTCCAGTAGTTCCGCGGGAACGTATACATATTGCCCGAGCACGGCACGTAGATTCGAACCACTGGCTTTCCGTCTTCGATGTGTTCTTTCGACGTTGTCCCTGGATCGAGGCGGGGCGGACGATCGGCAAGTTTTCGAGCTGGTATCTCTGGCAGTGCTACTTCGAGTGCCCGTGCAAGATTCATTTCGCGCCTATTGCCGGGTGGCCAGTTGAACTTCCGCGGTCATACCGGGCCGGAACGCGCCGCGTTCGCCCACGAATTCCACCAGTACCTCAAACGTGCCGCTCGCTGGGTCAACCACCGGGCTGATCTCCTTCACCCTGGCGGTGTGCTTCTCGCCGGGTATGTCCGCCGAAATCACATCGAATGCCTGGCCCGCGCGCACCTGTCCGAACATCTTTTCCGGTAATGTAAAACGCATCAGGAGCGGCCCTTCCGCCGTTACCCAGAACAACCGGTCACCTTTTGCAACGTTCTGCCCTTCGCGCACGTATCGTCTTGCGATCAATCCGTCAAACGGCGCAATCACTTTCGACTTTTCCGCTTCCAATTCGAGCGCCAACTCTTCGTGTTTAGCCGTATTCAACGTCTCCTGAACGCGCTGGATATCCCATTTGTCCGATTCCGCTTTATATTTCGCATGCTCCAACTGTTCCTGTGAGATCAATCCCGAATCCCACAACTGTTTTGCGCGCCCGTAATCCGCTTCCAAGACCTGCGCTTCCGCCTGCCAGTTCTTGAGATCCGCAGCGATACTTCGCGTCTTGGCGCGGGCCGCTTCCAGATTCGCCTCAACCTGCCGGTCATCCATCTTGGCTAGCAGCGTCCCGGCTTTCACTCTCGCGGGCGCATCCACAAATATCTTCTCCACAATTCCTTCGTGCTGCGCTGTCATTTCGATCTGGTGCTCGACGATGATTGGCCCGAAGACAACATTCGGATTCGAATCCGCAGGCTCCGCCACCACGGCTGCAGGCTTACTCACCACCGGCGCAGCGGTTACGGCAGGAGGATTCGCCGCATTCGTCACTCCAGGGCTAACCGGCGCGCTGTCACCGCAACTCGCGGCCGCTAACGCCACCCCCATCGCACTCGCCATCCACAAACACCGCATACCCCGCCTCCAACTTCTGCCTACCACCCCAGCCAGTACCAAGCCTTTGCGTATAGCCAAAGGAATGGCCGCCGGAAGAACACATATCCTGCCGGATACCATCCCACTCGCACTTTTCCGCGTCCTTCCATTCCTGCGCGAATCGCCGCATCAGCGTTCGGCACACCCACCCGCGCGAAAAACACCGTCTCATCCTTGAACAGGCTCGCCTTCGGGCTCACAATTTCCACGTCCCCATGAAACGTCCGCGTCGGATAGCTGTTCAGCTTCACCACCGCTTTTTGCCCGTCCTTCAGTAGACCAGCATCCACGTCCTCGATCGCCACATCCACCACCGCCTGCGATGTGTCCACTACTTCCGCGAACGAATCCCCGGGCTGCAATTTGCGCCCTGCAAAAGTCTCCACGTGCGGCGTAGCCACCACTCCATCGATCGGCGAACGCAACTTGGCTCGATCGAGCAACTGTTGTGCGCGCCCCAACTCCGCGGACCAGTAGTCCGCCTGCACGCGCTCCACTCCTGCCTCCGTCCCGTCATTCGATGCCAGCGCGTGATTCATCTTCAGCAATGCCGTTTCGTATTTCGCCTTCGCCTCTGCCACCGCCGAACGGAAATTCCAGGCCTCCATCTCAGCCAGCACTTCTCCACGCTTTATCGCTTCCCCTTCGTGCACGAACACCTTGCCCACTACGCCTTCCACTTCTGGTTGCACCAGCGCCCGTCGCACCGGCGCCACCGTAGCGTCTCCGTCGACGCGCAATGGCAAAGGACACGCCACAAGGAAAAACAGTCCCACCGCGCTGGCCGCATAAATCAGGGTCCGGCGGCGCTTCTCCATGGCCATGAATTTCCGCTTCCGTACCAGCACTGGCTCCAGCACCGAAATGAATGGCACTTCCTTGTACATCTGCGCGTTCCGCAGCGCCACGGTGGCTTGCCCGGCCAGCACTTCCAGAATCTCGATGTGTGCCGGTCCCAGAAAATCCGGGTCCGAGCTCTCCATCGCCAGCATCCCCACTCGCCCGGTGTCGTCATTCAGCGGCCGCGCATAAAACCCGCGCATCCCCGATTCGCCAAAATATTTCCTGAACTTCGCACGGGTCTCTTCGCGGTCCGCGTCAATCTCTTCCCCGTGCTGTTTCACATGGATCGTGCTTTCCGAAAGCGATGCCCATTGCAAGATTTCATTCAACGGCGCGATTTCCGGCGCATCCGCGTTCACCTGCGTCATCCCGGTGACCGCGCTCAACTTGAACCGGCCGCTCTGCTCCAGCACAATCGCGGCTCTCTCGTATGGAATGACCGCCTGCGGCGCATTCACGATCGTCTGCAGCATTCGCTCCAGGTTCAGCGTCGACGTAATTTCATGGCTGACGGTGTTCAGCGTCTCCAGCACTTCCACTTTGCGCTCGGCCAGCAACAAACTGGCATTGTGCAGCGCTGTCGATGCCGTACTCGCAAGGTTGTTCAGCGTAAACAGGTCGTCTTCGTCGAACGCTGTGCCGTCCAGCTTGTTGACCGCTTCCATAACTCCCACAAGCGCCGTTTTATCCATGATCGGCACAGCCATTAAAGTGCGCACCGGCGTTTCCGGGCTCGCTTGATTTCGCTCGGCCAGCCGCGAATCGTTCCTCTCGGTAATGCATACCGGCTCGCCGTTATCCGATAGCACGCCGACAATTCCTTCACCCGCCTTCAATTTTTGCCCGTGAAATACGGTCGCGTCTTCTCCGCTCTGGTGCATCAGCTCGACCGATTCGTCGGGCAGCAGCAACCAGATATTCACCGCCCCGCACCCCAGCAGTTCCGTGAATTTCGCCCCAATCAGTGGCAGCAGCTCTTCCATCTCCAACGTGGAGGAAAAGACTTTTTCCAGGTCATACAGTTGCGTTAGCCGAGTGATCGAAGTCAGCGTTCCGTGACGTTCCTCTTCGTACGCTTGTGCCGAGGCCAAGGCCACCCCCGCCACGTCCGTTGCTGGGACCAGCGTCGCTACATCCTCTTGTGTATTGGCTTCTTCGAACGCCAGAATTTCCACCGCGCCGATTAATTCGTCGCCGTGAATGATCGGCAGGCACGCCAGCGACTGTAAGGTCTTCCGCGTGTCAATGTGCGCGTAATCTTCGCGCTTCAGTTCGCTCGCCTGCAGAAGGACCGGCTCGCTTTCCGCGAACACTCGCCCCAACAAGCCTGATTCCACCGGCACTTCACGATCCGGCAGAATCGCGTCTCCCACCACCGCGCGCGATATCCAGAAATTATTGTCGCCGTCGCTCGCCAACGTGTATACACTGACGGCTGCGTCCGGCAGCAGGCTGGCCACGAATTTCGCGAACAGGCGCGCCCGCGGGATGACCTCCTGCTCCCCGAGCAGGTCCGACGCCAGCGTGGTGACGTCTAAAACCGACTCTGGTTGCTGCTCTGTCAAAGATGGGCTCTCTTGCCACCGACTCCTGGAGCGGGGTTCACCGGCGACGCTTTTCTTGCTTTTTGACCGAAGTTTATCTAACTTGAGCGCGCACTCTAACAAAGGGCTTTCCTGGTGTCAACGAAGTGTTGCCAGGCTAACTCGTGGCGGTGGAGGCACCTAACTTGGATATCGAGACCAAAACTCTGGACGGCGTCAAACTCGTCAAGCTCACTGGCCGCCTCAGTATGGGGCCCAGCCTCGATCGCTTCAACGCCACGCTCACCGAGCTGCTCAGCCAGGGCCAGAACCGCATCGTCCTCGACCTCGAAGACGTCCCCTCCATCGATTCCAGCGGCATCGGCATGCTGGTGCGGCACTTGACCACCGCAAAGCAAAGCGGCGGCGCCATTCGCCTTCTGCGACCCTCAAAATTTACGGTTCAGACTCTCAAAATGGTGGGTCTGCTGAATCTCTTCACGACTTTCGACGATTCCAAGGATGCCGTCGCGTCATTCCAGTGACAACTGGCAAGGCTCTTCGCGCCGCGCACTCAAGCCACGACAAAGTCTTGCGCAGCCTCTTTGGCTGTGGCGAACATCGGCACCAACCGGTCCACATGTGTCATCAATAATGTGTCCCCTACGATTCCCTGCGCACCCGCCACTCGCAAACTTCCTCCCGCCTTCTGCAGTTTCGCCTGGCACATCACGATAATTCCCACACCGGTGCTGTCAATCCCGTCCAGCATCGTCAAATCAAAAATGATTTTTTTTACTCCCGAGACCAACAACTCCGATACATTCCACTCTACCTGTTTCGCTTCATTCCCCATCATCAGCTTTCCAACGAATTCCAGCTGGCACAGTTCCGATGACAGCTGATTCTTATGCAGTTGCAGCATCATGATCTGCTCCAATCGCTCTAAGTTGTTCGTAGGCTGTGCAAGATCTCCGACTCGAGCGAGCGGCTAGGCTGGGCGCCGCCCCCACGGCGCGGATGAGTGTAGGTCCGTCTCAGGCTATAGTCAACAGGAAGCTAAGTATCAGTTGTGACCATCTCTTACTCTTCTTTTCTCGTCCACTCGGCTCTATTTGCTCCAAATTCCCCTTTATCTTTCTTCTTTTTATTGGCACTCTATCTTTGAGTGTTCGCTCCACGGTTGTTTTTTCCCGCAATCGCTTACACGCAAATCCTTCACGAGGTGTTCGCATGGGTTCGGCACTCGACGTGCACCGGCTTCATTTCGCTTTCACGGTCACCTTTCATTATCTCTTCCCGCAGCTCACCATGGGTCTCGCACTCCTGATCCTTATTCTTAAAACGGTTCATCTTCGCACCGGAGACGATCACTACAATCACGCTGCGCGCTTCTGGGCCAAAATTTTTGGCATCAACTTTGCCATCGGCGTAGTCACCGGTATTCCGATGGAATTTCAGTTCGGCACCAACTGGGCGGAATTCTCCAAATCCGCAGGGGGAGTGATCGGACAAACGCTGGCCATGGAAGGAGTGTTTTCGTTCTTCCTCGAGTCTAGCTTCCTGGGTCTTTTTCTTTTCGGAGAGAGACGTCTTGGGCGCGTCGGCCACTGGGTCTCCGCGTTCCTGGTTTTCTTGGGCTCCTGGATGTCCGGCTATCTCATTGTCGCTACGGACGCCTGGATGCAGCATCCAGTGGGCTATCGCGTTCTTCCTGATGGACAGCTCGGTCTTGCCAGTTTCTGGCAATTGCTGCTGAATCCCTGGGCACTCGGCCAATATGCACACAATATGCTCGGCGCGGTGCAGACCGGTTGTTTCGTCATGGCCGCCGTTGGCGCCTACTATCTGCTCGCTCACCGCAACATCGTCTATGGCAGGACTTTCGTCCGCCTTGGCGTTGTCGTCGGTATCATTGCGGCCGTTCTTCAGTTGATGCCTACCGGAGACATCCAGGGAAAGATGATCGCCGAGCATCAACCTGTCACTCTTGCCGCCATGGAAGGTCTGTTCCAGTCCCAGCAGGGCGCTCCGCTCGCTATTATTGGCCAGCCCAACGTGAATCAGCGCAAGCTTGATAATCCGCTTCAAATTCCCAACATGCTCAGCTTTCTCACCTACCGCAAATGGTCCGCACATGTTCGCGGCCTCGATGCTTTCCCCCAGGACCAGTGGCCCGATCGCATCGAGCTCCTCTATTTCAGCTATCACATCATGGTTGGCCTCGGCACCATTTTCATTGCGGTCATGGGTCTGGCGGCAATTCTCCTGTGGCGCAAGAAGCTCTACGAATCCCGCTGGATGCTCTGGCTCCTCATGCTCTGCGCCCCTATGCCCTACATCGCCAACACCGCCGGGTGGATGACCGCCGAACTCGGACGGCAACCCTGGCTGATCTACGGACTGATGCGCACCGCCAGCGGAGTTTCACCTCGCGTGAACGCCGGAAGCGCCTGGTTCACTCTGATTGGATTCATGGGCATGTACACGGTGCTGGCCATGCTCTGGCTTTTCCTGATTTATCGCGAGGTCGATCACGGGCCGGAAATTGCCGTCGCCAGCCCGGTTCTCGCCGAAGCTCCAGTCGTTGCAGATTGAGAGGATGATCATGGAAACTCTCTGGTTTTGTATCGTTGCGGTAATGGTCGCGATGTACGTCCTTCTCGATGGCTTCGATCTCGGTGCCGGCGCCATCCACTTCCTCGTCGCGAAAACGGAGGACGAGCGTCGCCAGGTGCTCGCCACCATCGGTCCTGTCTGGGACGGAAACGAAGTGTGGCTACTCGCCGCTGGCGGAGTTCTCTATTTCGCGTTTCCTCTTCTCTATGCCAGCGGCTTCAGTGGTTTCTATCTCCCGCTTATGATGGTTCTCTGGCTTCTCATCCTTCGCGGCACTTCCATCGAATTTCGGAACCACATCAAAAACGCCGTCTGGATCCCCTTCTGGGATTTTCTGTTCTCGTGCTCCAGCCTTCTCCTCGCCATCTTTCTCGGTGCCGCTCTCGGCAATGTGGTGCGCGGCGTGCCGCTCGACGAGTCTCATTACTTTTTTGAGCCTCTCTGGACGAACTTCCGGCTCGGCGAAAATACCGGCATCCTCGATTGGTATACGGTCCTTGTGGGTGTCACCGCGCTCGCCGTCCTGATGATGCACGGCTCTCTCTGGGTTCAACTGAAAACCGAAGGCCCCGTTGCACGTCGCGCCTGCAGTGTCGCCTCCCGGATATGGTGGGCGGTTCTTGTCCTCACAGGCCTTCTGACCATGATCAGCTTCCGCGTGCAGCCGCAAATCATCGCCAATTTCAAAACCTGGCCGATCGGTTACGCTCTTCCCGCACTCGCCATCGCCGGAATCGCCGGAGTCCAGTTCGAGCTTCGCCGCGGCAAGGAATTGAACGCTTTCCTGTCTTCCTGTCTCTACCTGGTCGGAATGCTTACCAGCGTGGTCTTCGGCGTCTACCCCATGGTTCTGCCCGCACGCAACGCTGCGCATGCGCTCACCATTACAAACGCCAAAGCGGGCGACTACGGCCTCAAGATTGGTCTAATTTGGTGGGTCATCGGCATTGCGCTGGCCACCGGCTACTTCATCTACGTCTACCGCACCTTCGCCGGGAAGGTCAGTTCGACCTCCGATTCCTACGGCCACGGCAACTGATTTCCGAGTGGCACAGCCATTCCTGGCTGCGTTTCTGTCCAGGTGCCTCCGCGAGCGATGGATTTTACTCGCCTCCGGAGCGTGCGCCCATATTTGTCCGCACCGCAGGTTTGACCGCTTGCATCAAAACCTCGTACCTTGCTTAAATTAGACTCTGATGAAGCGCACTCGACCCAACCTGCCCTTTCGCGTCGCCGCTTCGCTCCTGGCGCTCATCATCCTCGTCCCCTCCCTCTGCTCCGCACGCTGCTCCTCCCACTTCTGCGCGCCCACCGCTTCACAGCCCGAGGGCGCGTGTCATCAGGGTTCCAGCTCAGACGACTCCACCGGCGTCAAGGCTGCTTCCGGCAAGGAGCCTTGCGCGGTGGCCGAACTAGTGTCTATAGCTCCGCGCTTTGGAGATGTCTCCATCTCTGCAAGCTCACGGCTGGCCTGTTCCGTCTCCACTCTCTTTTCGAATTCACTGACTTCAATTTATCTTGAGCCGGCCTCGTTCGACCCCGGCGGCGGTCCGCCTTCCGGGCGCGTTTCGTCTTCGCATTCCTCCCCTCTTCGTATCTGATACTCCAATCCAGCCCTTCTCTGTAGCATAGCGCGCCTCTTTGCGCGCCATTTCTCCATAAATCGACTCTTTTGGGGAGGCTTTATGAGCGGATCTCGCAGGAATTTCTTTCAAGATGCCCTGTTTTTCAGTGCTGGTTTGCTGGGTTTTAGCGCCAAACTCGACGGCGAAGCCCGCCCTCTGCCTTCGGATGCAGTGTCCAAGGTGCGCAAAGACTCATTCGCGCCGCCGAGTACTCCACCCATTCCCATGCTCGCTCCCGACCTTCTCGATCTTCCCTTCGAACTCGACGGTGCCACTAAAGTTTTTCGCCTTAAGGCCGAACCGCTGAAACTGAAAATCGCTCCCTTTAAAACCATCGACGCCTGGGGCTACAACGGCTCCTGCCCAGGCCCCACCATCCAGATCACCCAAGGCGACCGTGTCCGCGTGATTTTCGAAAACAATCTGCCTGAAAGCACTTCGCTTCACTGGCACGGCCTCGAAGTTCCCATCGATCAGGATGGCGTTCCCTTCATCAGTCAGAAGCCCGTCCCCCCTGGGGGTACCTTCACTTACGAATTCACCGTCCATCAGGAAGGCACTTTCTTCTACCACGCGCATAGCGCCATGCAGGAAATGATTGGACTGATTGGCATGTTCATCGCGCATCCGAAAGTCGCGCACGCGCCTCGCGTCGACCACGACTACGGCATCGTCCTTCAGGAATGGGCCGTGTTGCCCAACAACTCCGTGCCGAACACTTCTTCGATGGAATTTAACTGGCTTACCTTCAACGGCCGGTCAGCCCCGGTCACCACCCCTCTACTCGTGCGCCTCGGCAGCCGCGTTCGCCTTCGTCTCGTAAATCTCGGCATGGACCACCACCCCATCCATCTTCACGGCCACCAATTCGTCATCACCGGTACGGAAGGCGGACGCGCGCCCGAATCCACCTGGTACCCGACCAACACGGTCCTTGTCGGTGTGGCACAAGCCAAGGTTGTCGAGTTCGACGCCAAATATCCCGGTGCGTGGATGATTCACTGTCACTTGCCGCATCACATGATGAACAGCATGGCCGACTTGCTCGGCGAGCGTCAGATCCAAACTGCGGACACTACCGACGCGCGGGCGCTCAGCCAAATGGAAACGCTGGCCCGCTCCATAGGAGTCGAACATGTCCACCACTCGCCGATCGCCGACAACGCCAACTCCGTTCCTGGTTTCCCGCAGGATGCCTTCATGGAGATGGGCATGGACGCTGCCGTCGACAAGCCCGAAAACTACGGGCTTCCTCCCAATTGGTCTGCCGGCATGATGGGCATGATGACCATGCTTCGCGTTCTTCCAGACGACCAATACGACGAAATCCAACGTCGCATTCGGGAACGCACTCCGTCCCCTGCGCCCGACCATCATCACAGCTGATTTGGAGTGCGGCGATGCATCGCCGCTTTTGCGGCCGGAACCCATTCGCCCAACCACAGTCCGAGCAGGAATTTGTAGGGACCGCCTTCTGGGGCAATCCGCCAGGACCGTGGAGGCAAGAAATCAAAAAGTTGTCGCGGGAGAAAAAAGATGAACTCGTCTAAAACAATCAGTGTCGTCATCTTCATCGCGCTATGCTTCGTCCACTCTCCTGCTCAAGCCCAGCAACCACCTATGGACATGCCTCAAGAACACAGGCACCACGACATGCAACCGGTCACGCCCTTCTACCCGCGCTTGGGCCGTGCCCAGGAACAATCCTTCTCAAAACCTTTCATTCTCGAAGATGCACAACGCCTCGCAGCCGAGTCCAATCCTACGCTCCGCCAAGCTGAAGCAGAAATACGCGCCACCAAATCCCGTCGCCTGCAATCTGCGCTCTATCCGAATCCCACCATCGGCTACACCGGCGACGAAATCCGGGGCGGCTCGATCAACGGCGGCAAACAGGGTTTCTTCGTCCAACAGAACATCGTCACGGCAGGCAAACTCGGCAAATCCGCGGCGGTCTTCGATCAGGATATGCGCCTTGCTGAAATTGAAGCCGAAGAACAAAAGCTCCGCGTGCAAACTGCAGTGAAAACCGCTTTCTACCGGGTACTTGCCGCGCAGGAACTTCTGTTCGCCAGCCGCGATCTTGCTCAAATCGAGCAAAGCTATGCGCAAGTCCTGCGCGAAATGAAAAATTCCGGACAGGCCGACGAATCTGAAGTCCTGGAAGCCGAAGTCGACGCTCAGCGTCAACGCCTCTCTGTCCAGATGCAGGAAAACACGCTTCGGGAAGAGTGGAAATCCCTCGCTGCCGTCATCGGTCGCCCCGATCTTCCGCAATCAACGGTGGCCGCCGATCTTGA
>Ga0335080_10007309_pt1 | contig 11449 bp, 15 predicted proteins | sample Lox_Sample_34_FD_206720 | JGI IMG/M metagenome (GOLD analysis project Ga0335080, IMG submission 206720) | Soil microbial communities from Loxahatchee National Wildlife Refuge, Florida, United States - Lox_Sample_3.4 | ecosystem: Environmental > Terrestrial > Soil > Wetlands | place: USA...
CTGCCGTTCCAGAAACGATCGCACGACCTGCTCGCGCGGCGTCCGGGCGTGGCCGACGTGGTGCGCGAGATGCGCCTGGCCGCGGGCGGCGACGTGGCCGGGCGGGTGACCGCCGCGGTGCGCGGCATCGCCGCCGACCGGGGCGAGCGGGACGCCACGGTGACCGACGCTCGCGCCGCGGGCGAGCTGCTGCTGCCGCTGGCCCGGCGCTGCGGCGACGACCTGGAGCGGTTCCTGACCGAGATCGCGGTGGGCGCCGAGACCGACGCGCTGGACCCGCGGGCCGAGGCGATCACGCTGCTGACCCTGCACGGCGTCAAGGGGCTGGAGTTCGACGTGGTGTTCCTGGCCGGCTGCGAGCGCGGCCTGCTGCCGCTGCGGCTGCCCGGAACCGGGCCGCTCACCCCGGAGGACGCCGCGGAGGAACGGCGGCTGCTGTTCGTCGGGATGACCAGGGCGCGGGAGCGGCTGCTGCTCAGCTACGCCGCCCGGCGGACCAGGCACGCCAGCGAGGAGACGACCGGCCGGTCCTCGTTCCTGGCCGCGCTCGCCCCGGTCCCGCCCGGCCTGAGCGCGCCGCGGCGACCGCGTCGTCCCGCCGACCGCCAGCTGCGGCTGCTCTAGTCACAGGTGGCAGGCACCCCGACTCGTTCGGATCCAATCTGAGCGGATGTGCCCTCGTGCCGGGCGCCGGTCCGTTCGGCGCCCAGCCCGGCCGCCACCACCAGGGCGACCCCGGCCAGCGCCCAGGGCCTGGGCACCTGGCCGAGGAGCACGAACCCGGCCAGCAGGGCGAGCGCGGGCTCCAGGCACATCAAGGTGCCGAACGCCGCCGTGGTCAGCCGCCGCAGCGCGTACATCTCCAGGCCGAACGGGATGACCGGCAGCAGCAGCGCCAGGCCGAAACCGGCCAGCAGCAGGTGCGGCGTCAGCGTCGACCCGATCTCGGATCCGGCGAACGGGGTCGCCACCAGGGCCGCCACCGGGATGGACACCGCGAGCCCCGCCAGGCCCGCGACCTCGTCCCCGACCGCCTGGGTGAGCAGGATGTAGCCGGCCCAGCAGGCGGCCGCGCCGAGGGCGAAGGCGACGCCGAGCGGGCTGCCGCCGCCCTGCCACGGGTGGGTCAGCACCAGCACCCCGGCCGCGGCCAGGCCGGGCCACAGCAGCCGTCGCCGCCCGCGGCCGCGGGCGACGGCCACGCCGAGCGGGCCGAGGAACTCAAGCGCGCTGGCCGTGCCGAGCGGCAGCCGGGCGATGGCCGCCATGAACAGCATGGTCACCCCCGCGGTCACCACGCCGAGGGCGACCGTGGCGAGCAGGATCGGGCGCCGGAACCGCCAGGGGCGGGGCCGCACGACGACCAGCAGGATCAGGGCGGCCCAGGCTAGCCGGAGCCAGACCGTGCCCAGCGGGCCGATCTCGGCGAACAGCGGGACGGACAGCGCCAGGCCGATCTGGACGCAGGTCATCGAGCCCACGGCCATCAACGTGCCGGCCCGGGCCGATCCTGCGCTAGCGGTCATGGTGCCAGTAGATACGAGCGCAATCGTCCGTGTCCACGTGATATTGATGGACATACCGTTCATGAATAATGAATGATTGTTTCGTGGACCCGCGCCGCCTCGAGCTGCTGCTCGAGCTGTCCCGCCTCGGTTCGATGCGGGAGGTCGGGGAGGCGCTGCACGTCACCACCTCGACCGTCTCGCAGCAGATCGCGGCGCTGGCCCGGGAGGCGGGCACCGCGCTGACCGAGCCGGACGGCCGGCGGGTGCGGCTGACCCCGGCCGGGCGGCGGCTGGCCGGGCACGCGGTCACCATCCTGGCCGCGATCGAGGCCGCCCGCCGCGACCTGGACCCGGCGGCCCCGCCGGCCGGGACGGTCCGGGTGGCCGCCTTCGCCTCGGCGTTCCGCCAGGTCCTGCTGCCGGTCGCCCGGATCCTGGCCGGACGGCAGCCCGAGGTCCGGCTGCACCTGCTCGAGCAGGAGCCGGCCGAGGCGCTGGGCCTGCTCGCCGCGGACGAGGTCGACCTCGTGCTGACCTACGACTACAACCTCGCGCCGGCCAGACTGGGCCGTGAGCTGCACAGCAGGCCGCTCGGCCCCACCCCGTGGAGCCTGGGCACGCCGTCCGGCCCGGGGCCCCGCGGTACCGCGGTCGACGTGTTCCGCCGGTACCGGGACCATCCCTGGATCGTCAACTCGCGCAACACCGCCGACGAGGAGGTGATCCGCGTCGTGGCCTCGCTGGCCGGCTTCGAGCCGCGGATCACGCAGCGCGCGGACAGCCTCGACCTGGTGCAGGACATGATCCTGGCGGGCCTGGGGGTCGGCCTGCTCCCGGCGGCCCGGCTCCCGGCCGCGCGCCCGGTCCGCGGGGTGAGCCTGCGGCGGCTGCGGCAGCCAGAGGTGATCCAGCGGTCCTACGCGGTGACCCGCCGCGGCCACGCCGCCTGGCCGCCGCTCGCCCTCGTGCTCCGGCTCCTGGCGGAGGTGACCGGCCAGTGAGGGCTCTAAGGGTTCAGCCCGGGGTCGCGGTGTAGGCGGCTATGGTCCGCTCGGCCATCGCGCGGGCCTCGGCTTGGCCGGCGCCGCTAGCGATGTGGGCCTCGCACCAGCGCTCGCCGCTGAGCGTCATGAAGCGCTTGCCTTCTTCGGATCCGGCCCACGCCATGCCCTGCGCCGGGTCCATCGCCGGGCCGCCGGACAGGTGCAGGCTCAGGCCCAGGATGGCGGAGTCCCAGCCGATGCCGACCGCGGCCGGGCCGAACTCGGCCCACCGCTCGTCGCTGACGTGCGCGATGTGCTCGATTTCCAGCCGCGTCCGGTCGGCCGCCTCGGCGGTGAAACGGACCTCGATCCAGCTCACCTCGCCGCCGTACTCCCAGGTGGCGGAGAAGCTCTTCTGCGGGTCGCAGCCCTCGATCGTGCCGCCCGCGTTGCCTTCGAGCTGGTAGCGGCCGCCCAGCTTCAGGTCCCCGGAGACCGGCAGGAACCACCGGGGGATGCGCTCGGCGCTGGTGCAGGCGTCCCAGACGTCCTCGATGGCGGCGGCGTAGGTCTGGCTGATGGTGACGGTGCGTGCCTCGCCCGCCTCAAGCACCCGCGTGCCGACCTGGCGGCGGACGGCGCTGATCTGCCCGGTCACGTCGATCATGGAGTCTTTCCCCTCTCGGTCTGGCCTTTCTCGGTCTGCGCTGCCTCGCCGAGGCGGCGCTCGCGCCTGCCCCGGGCCAGTTCGGTGGCCAGCGCCTCCAGGTGCGGGGTCCAGAAGCGCCGGAAGCGATCGAGCCACGCGTCGAGTTCGGCCAGCGGTTCGGAGTTCACCGCGTACAGCCGCCGGGTCCCGGCCGGCCGGACCGTCGCCAGCCCGCTGTCCCTGAGCACCTTGAGGTGCTGGGAGACGGCCGGCTGGGTGATTCCGAACTCCTGCTGGACGACCGCGCCGATCGAGCCGGAGGTCAGCTCGCCGTCGGCGAGCAGTTCCAGGATCCGCCGGCGCACCGGGTCGCCGAGCACATCGAACGCGTGCACGTTCTGGAAATTATCAGTGATGACTTATATAAGTCAAACCTTAGGCACTAATCGCGGCGCCGGCCGGGAACGGGCGGCCGGCCGGGGCGTCACGGCCGCCGTCAAGCACCCAGGCCTGCTGCCGGCCGTGCACCTGCCAGCTGCGGCCGCCGCCGGCCAGGTCGACGATCGCGGTTTCCTCGTCGATGCCGATCACCGTGGTGCCCGGCGGCGCGGCCGCCGCGGCCCGGGTGGCCAGGTCCGGCGCCCAGGACCGCATCCGGTCGAAGTGCGGCAGGACGCGCAGCCACGGCAGCACGCCGAGCCCGGGCTCGGGCTCGGCGGCCGGGGACCGGACGGCGGGGACCCAGTCGGTGAGCGCGATCGCCCCGGCGGAGCATCCGGCCAGCGCCGGGCCCGATCGCCAGGCGGCTTCGATGGCGGCCCAGACCCGGGTGCCGCGCAGGGTCCGGGCCAGGAACTGCGGGTTCCCGCCGGACAGGTAGATCAGGCCAGCGCCGTGGATCAGGGCGGCCAGATCCGCTGCTCCGGCCTCGTCGCGGTCCCTGACGACCACGGGAACCGGCTCCACGCCGAGACGTTCGGCTTGGGCCGCGCCCAGGTCGAGCCAGTACCGCAGCCGCCGCGGGCCCTCGGGCGCCGCCGCGGTCGGGATCTGGACGTAGCGGCGCGGGCGTCCCTCGATCAGGGCGCCCTCGACGTCCGCCATGACCTCCAGGTACTCGCCGCTGCCCACCAGCGCGAGCGGGCCGGGTCCCGGGTGCATGGGCCCACCGTAGCGGTTACTCGCTCCTTGCCTTACTTGCTTTACTGTATTACTGCATTACTGCATTACTTGACGAGCTTGTGCACCTCGCGGAATCTGGGGTGCCTGGCGTCGCGCAGCCACTCGAACAGCACCATCTCCGACGTCACGATCTCCGCGCCGTGCCGGCGGGCCCGCTCGATGGCGACCGCCCGGTCGGCCGGGTCGCGCGAGCCGGTGGCGTCCGCCGCCCACACCACCCGGCGCCCGGCCGCGAGCAGGTCGAGCACCGTCTGCAGGACGCACACGTGCGCCTCGACGCCGGCCACGACGACATCACCCCCGGCGGGCAGCAGCGCGGCGAAGCCGGGGTCACCCGCCGCCGAGAACGTCGCCTTGGCCAGGATCGCCTGCGGATAGCCGGACAGCGGCGGCACCGTCGGGCCCAGGCCCGCCGGGTTCTGCTCGGTCGCGCGGACCTGGACGTCGAGCAGCGTCGCCGCCTCCGCGAGCCGTACGGCCCGGGCCACGACGGCTTCGTGATCGGCGATGACTGGCATGAGCCGCTCCTGCAGGTCGATCAGCAGCAGGACGGCGCCGTCGGGACTGAGCACCATTTTTCCGACGTTACGTCAGCTGCGCTCATGCGGCCAGAAATGTCAGTGGTCCGGTGGAGGATGGGAACTGAACGAAGAGCGCCTTATACGGAGAGCAGAGAAATGGCAGCAGGCGATACCCAGATCACGATCGCGGGCAACCTCGTGGACGACCCGGAACTGCGGTTCACCCCGTCGGGGCAGCCGGTGGCGAAGTTCCGGGTGGCGTCCACGCCCCGGTTCCGGGACAGCACCACCGGTGAGTGGAAGGACGGCGACAGCCTGTTCCTGACCTGCAACGTGTGGCGGCAGGCGGCGGAGAACGCGGCCGAGTCGCTGACCCGGGGGATGCGGGTGATTGTCTCCGGGCGGCTGCGGCAGCGGTCGTATGAGACCAAGGAGGGCGAGAAGCGGACCGTGTACGAGGTGGAGGTGGACGACGTCGGCCCCTCGCTGCGGAACGCCTCGGCCAAGGTCAACCGGGCCTCGCGGAACGGCTCCGGCGGGGGCCAGGGTGGCGGCCGGCCCGGCGGCGGCCAGGGTGGCGGCTCCGGCGCCGGGGACACCGACCCGTGGGCGTCCGAGGGCGGCAGCAGCAGCTACACCGACGAGCCCCCGTTCTGACCCTGGACCTACCTAGCCGGAGAACGGGGGGCGCCTGGCGTTCGCCGAGCGGCGGCGGCCTTCCTCGATCCAGGCCGGTATGGCCTCCGGGTCGGCCCCGGCCTGGCGGCACAGCCGGGCGGCGGACCGGGCCAGCGGCTCGTCGAGCTCGCCCTCGCTGGTGCCCTCGAAGATCCCGGCCACCTCGGCCAGCAAGTCGGCCCGGCCGCCGGCCAGCGCGCGGAGTTCGGCCAGCGCGGCCGCTTCCTCTTCCCCGGTGAGCGGCCGCCACCTGGCGTGATGCCGCGCCTCGCCGGTCAGCTGAGCCACCAGGATCCGGTCGGCCTCCGGCCGCGCTCTTTGATCATCCATTCGTATAGTGTCACTGACCTGCGGCAATATCGCCAGCTTAGGCATCCACATCGTATCCGCCGGCCACGACGGCTCCGCGACTATATCTTTCAGCGCTTTCGCGCCTCCCACAGTTACCCTTAGGTAACCCCATCACCCGTGCGGGTGGGTTGCGGAGGCTGATGTGCCTGCTGTGGTCTTTGGCCCTGACCGGGTGATACGCCGCGGCCGATCCGAGGTCGGCCTGGTGCTCGGCGCGGGCGGGGTGCTGGGCGCCGCCTGGATGACCGGCGCGCTGGTCTGCCTGCGAGAGCGGCTCCCCGTCGCCGACGCCGACCTCATCGTCGGGACGAGCGCGGGCAGCGTGCTGGCCGCCGCGTTGCGCTGCCGCGCGTCGATGGACGAGATCGTCGCCTGGCAGTGCGGAGACGCCTCCGGAGTGCTGACCGAATCCATGGTGCTCGCGGCACAGGACAGGCCGCTGCCGCCGTGGCCGCGGCCGCGCCCGGGCTCGCTGTCGCTGGCACGCGCGGCGCTGTTCCTCCAGGTGCCGCCGTGGGTGGGGGCGAGCGGATGGCTGCCGCACGGCCGGGGACGGCACGTGGCGCTCCGCTCGCTGGTCGGCGCGCTGCACGCGCGTCACCGGCTGGATGCCGCCCGCGCCTGGGCCGGCGGCCGCACCTGGATCGCGGCGATGGACTACGACACCGGGCGGCGGGTGCTGTTCGGCCACCCCAAGGCCCCGCGCGCGTCGCTGGCCGACGCCGTGGTCGCCTCCTGCTCCATCCCGGGCTGGTACGAGCCGGCCCGCATCGGCGGCCGCCGCTACGTGGACGGCGGCGTCCGCTCCGCCACCTCACTGAGCGCCCTGAGCGGCACGGACGTGCAGGAGGTCTACGTCCTCGCGCCGATGGCCAGCACCGAACCCGATCATCCGCGCCAGCCGCACCTGCGGCTCGAGCGCCGGGTCCGGCAGCTGCTCACGCACCTGCTGCTGCGCGAGGCGAAGGCGCTCGGCGCGCAGGGCAAGCGGGTCACGGTCGTGACGCCGGGCCCGCGGGACCTGGCGGTCATGGGCGCCAATCTGATGGATCCCAAGCGCAGGCAGGCCGTGCTCGAGGTGTCCCTGGGCACCTCGGCCGGCTCGTTCGGCCTACAGGCCCAGGTCGCCTAGTTCCTTGTACAGGTCCGCCCGCGGGTTGTCCGGCGTCGTCGGGACGGCCACCGTGCCGCCCGGCGCGCGCCCAGCGTCAGCCGGGATCCTGGCCTGGGCCGTCCCGGGGACCGTGCGCCTGGTCCGGAAGATCCAGCCCGAGGCGATCCCGCCGATCAGCCCGCCCAGGTGACCGATCCAGCTCACGCCGGGCGCGCCCGGTATCGCCACGGTCAGGATGTAGGCGTAGGACAGCGCCATGACCAGCGCGGTAAGCACGTCGATGAGGTTCCGGTCGAACACGCCCCGGGACAGCACGTAGCCGAAGTAGCCGAAGATGAGGCCGCTGGCCCCCACCGTGAGCTCGTTGCCGCCCTGGAACAGCCAGACCGCCAGGCCGCTGGTGGCCGCGACGATCAGCGTGACGCCGAGGAACTTCTTCACGCCGCGGTACGCGGCGAGCAGGCCGAAGACGAACAGCGGTCCGGAGTTCCCCTCGATGTGATCCCAGGAGAAGTGCAGGAACGGCGCCGAGAAGATCTCCGGCAGCCGCCCGATGTTGCGCGGCAGGATGCCGTAGTCGTAGTCGAGCCGGTAGTGGCCGGCCCAGTTGACGATCTGGAGCACCCAGATCAGCGCGATGAACCCGACCATGAGGAAGAAGGCCTTCTTGGCCTCGGCCACGTCGATCTCGGCGGCCCTGACCGTACCGCGCTTACGCCCCCCGGTTGAACTCGTCATGCTCACATTGTCCACCAGCCGTGACGTGATTCGGCCATTCAGGAGCAGATTGTCAGCTAGCACTCAGTCAGCTGGCCTGCCGGTCCCGGTAGGCGCGCATCTTGGCGCGCGCGCCGCAGACCTGCATGGAGCACCAGCGTGACCGGCTGGAGGCGGACCGGTCGTAGAACGCCCAGCCGCACCGCCGGCCGGGACAGCACTTGAGGCGGGCCCAGGTGCCAGCCGTGGCCGCCTCGGCGATCGCCGCGGCGATCCCGCCGATGACCCGGCTGAACGGGTCGTGGTCCGCGCTCACCAGGCGCACGCCCCCGGCCGGGTCGACCGCCAGGGTCAGCCGGCAGGGGGCCAGCGCCATGGTCAGCCGGCTGGCGGCCGCGGGATCGTCCCGCCGAAGGGTGTGGCCGCCGAGCACCTGCCTGGTCGCCTCGCGCAGCTCCAGCAGCGCGGCCTGCTGCGGACCGGTCAGCGCCGAGCCAGGCGACAGCAGCCGGGCCGCGGCGAGCCATGCCGCCGCCTCAGCCGCCGTGCCGAGCAGGTCCCGGCCGGTTTCCGCGTTCAGCGTGTTCACCAGGGCCTGGACCAGCCGCAGCGAGCCCGGCGCGGGCGCCCGGTCACCGGGGTCGGCCCCGGCGGTGAGCAACCGGACTTCGTTACCCGGGATCATTTTCTTATGGTAACTCCTGAGAGCAGGCTGAGGACGTATTGCCATGCTGGGTTACCTCTGAAAGACTCTCAGGGGTAAAAGAGGCCCGCCGCGCACGGGGGCGGCGGCGGGCCGCGCCAGGGGCGGTCAGGTGGCGGCGCGGCGGGGGATGTCCTGGCCGAGCGCCTGGGCGCTGGCCCGGATCACGTCCGGGTCGAAGCCGGCCGCCAGGGCGGCCAGGGCCGCGTCCAGGTAGAAGGTCAGGTCGGCATCGGCGCGGGCGGACCAGCGGTCGTAGGCCGCGCGGCAGGCGGCCAGGGTGGCGCGGCCGACGGCGAGCGGGTAGAGCGAGTCGGCCGGCTGGCCCGTCCGGGTCGCGGCGAAGTCGCTGATGGCCCGCTCCCACGCGTCGTAGTGCAGGGCGGCGCTGGACTGCAGCGCGGGCACGGTGCCGATCAGGTTCATCCGCATCCGCAGCTCGGGCACGTCCCGCGGCCCGTAGTGGTTGGCCGTGACCACGGCCCGGCGGATGGCGTCCATCATCGGCGTCTCGGCGGGCACCCCGGCCAGCGCGGCGTGGATCACGTCGACCTCGTGATCGAACTCGCTCCACAGCACGCTGGTCTTGGAGCCGAAGTAGCGGAAGAACGTCCGCTTGCTGACGCCGGCCTCGGCCGCGATCTGCTCGATGGTGGTGTTGTCGAAGCCCTGCTCGGTAAACAGGCGCAGGGCGATCAGTTCCAGCTCCCGCCGGCTGGTGCCGGGCGGCCGGCCCCGCCGCCCGCCGACCGCCTCCGCCGCCCTGCTGGTTGATGCCGTGCCGGTCGACACCGTCTGCCTCCTGGACGAGCCTTGCTTATGGCACAAGGTGACGTTAACATGCGACATATATTCGTCACCGCGTGACGGAAATGGTGCCGCCGCGTCCATTGTCCACGTCTGCGCAGCTAGGGAGAGCGCCATGAGCGAGCGTGTCGCGACCATCGAGATCACCGAGGACCAGGCCCCGGCGGCGGAACCCGGCCTGACGGAGACCGAGCTGCTGGTGGAAGAGGTCTCCATCGACGGCATGTGCGGCGTCTACTGACGCGGTGTTGACGCAGACACCGCCGCGGGCGGCGTTCGACCTCGACCGCCCCTGGCAGCTGCATCCGCAGGTGTCGGTCCGGCCGGAGCGATTCGGGGCGCTGCTCTACCACTTCGGCACCCGCCGCCTGTCGTTCCTGAAGAGCCCCGCGCTGCTCGCCGTGGTCCGGGAGCTCGGCGATGCGCCGAGCGCGCGGGAGGCCTGCCGGCAAGCCGGCCTGACCGAGGCCGAACTCCCCGCCTACGCCGCCGCCCTGCAGGCACTGGCCAGCTCCCAGATGATCCGCCCACGGGAGCCGGAATGACCCTCCCTCTGGTCGAGCAGTTCGCCCGCGGCCTGGACGCGCCGATCTGCCTGACCTGGGAGCTGACCTACGCCTGCAACCTGTCCTGCGTGCACTGCCTGTCCAGCTCGGGCCGCCGGGACCCGCGCGAGCTGACCACCGGGCAGTGCCGGGCGGTGATCGACGAGCTGGAGCGGATGCAGGTGTTCTACGTGAACATCGGCGGCGGCGAGCCCACGGTCCGGCCCGACTTCTGGGACCTGGTCGACTACGCCACCGCGCACCACGTCGGGGTGAAGTTCTCCACCAACGGAGTCAAGATCACCCCGGAACGAGCCGGCCGCCTGGCCGCCAGCGACTACGTCGACGTGCAGATATCCCTGGACGGCGCGACCGCCGAGGTCAACGACGCGGTCCGTGGCGCGGGCTCGTACGCCACCGCGCTGCGGGCGATGGGCAACCTAGCCCGGGCCGGGTTCCGGGGATTCAAGATCTCCGTGGTGGTGACCAGGCAGAACGCGGGCCAGCTGGATGACTTCAAGGCGATCGCGGACCGGTTCGGCGCGCAGCTACGGCTGACCCGGCTGCGGCCGTCCGGCCGCGGCGCGGACGTGTGGGACGAACTGCACCCCACCGCGGGCCAGCAACGGCAGCTCTACGACTGGCTGGTGGCCCGGGGCGAGCAGGTGCTGACCGGCGACTCGTTCTTCCACCTCGCCGCCTACGGGAATCCGCTGCCCGGGCTGAACCTGTGCGGGGCGGGCCGGGTGGTCTGCCTGATCGACCCGGTCGGCGACGTCTACGCGTGCCCGTTCGCCATCCATGAGAGCTTCCTGGCCGGTAACGTCCGCGGTCCGGGCGGCTTCGCCGGCGTGTGGCGGGACTCAGAGCTGTTCGCCCAGCTGCGCCGGCCGCAGGCCGGGGGCGCCTGCCAGGCGTGTTCGGCCTACGACTCGTGCCGCGGCGGGTGCATGGCGGCCAAGTTCTTCACCGGGCTGCCGCTGGACGGCCCCGACCCGGAGTGCGTCAAAGGGCATGGCGAGCACGCGCTCGCGGCGGTCGCCGGGGCCCCCGCGCCCAGGCCGTTCGGCGATCATTCTCACCGGTCGCGTCCGGTGCCAGTGTCGATCGGACGCCGGCCGGCCGGCCTGAGACCCGATCGCGCCTGCGACGAGAACCCGCTGGCCGGATTCCGGACGCCGGCCTTCACCGACTGACCGGCCGAGGAGCTGCCCAGTGTCCGGTGAGGCTGTCCGCGTCGCGCTCGTCACGGGCGCGGCGCGGGGTATCGGCGCGGCCACGGTGGCGGCGCTGGCCGCGGACGGCTGGCGGGTGGTCGCGGCCGACCGGTGCGCCGACGACCCGGCGCTGCCGTATGCCCTGGGCACGCGGGCGGAGCTGGACCGGGTGGTCGCCGCCGCCGGGCGGGCGGCCGCGGCCGAGGCGGACGTCCGGGACCCGGAGGCGCTGGCCGCCGCGGTGCGGCAGGCCGAGGAGCGCTGGGGCGGACTCGACGCGGCGATCGCGGCCGCGGGCGTCGTCGCCGGCGGGGTACCCGCCTGGCAGGTCCCGGCCGGGCAGGAGCAGGCGGTGCTCGACGTCGACCTCGGCGGCGTGCTGAACCTGGCCCGGGTGGCGGTGCCGGCCCTGCTGCGCCGCCCGGAGCCGCGCCGCGGGCGGTTCCTGGCCGTCGCCTCGGCCGCGGCCACCCG
>Ga0335080_10007310_pt1 | contig 11449 bp, 13 predicted proteins | sample Lox_Sample_34_FD_206720 | JGI IMG/M metagenome (GOLD analysis project Ga0335080, IMG submission 206720) | Soil microbial communities from Loxahatchee National Wildlife Refuge, Florida, United States - Lox_Sample_3.4 | ecosystem: Environmental > Terrestrial > Soil > Wetlands | place: USA...
CGCCGAGCAGGAACAGGTCAGCCGTAATGGCCCGAGCGGCTTCGGCGGTCGCGACGCCGCAGGCAACGGCGGAATGTTTGTAGATGCGCCCGCCCAACAGCAGGATCTCGACGGTTGGGTGGTCGACGAGAGCGGCGGCGATGGTGGGGCTGTGGGTGATGACCGTCGCTTGGAGGTCGGGCGGGAGAGCGCGGGTGACGGCGAGGGTCGTCGTACCGCCATCCAGGATCACTCGGTCACCGGGCTCGATGAGCCGCGCGGCGCGGGCGGCGATCCGTTGCTTGCTCTCCCGTTCGGGCGAGGACATCGAGGTCCTCGAACTGTCCTTCGGACACGCGCTCGGGATGATCGACAACGGCCAGATCTGCGACGCGCTCGGCGACCTGCAATGGCTCGACGCGCCTTCGGCCCATCTCATCCAGTTCGCGGCGCGCCGGTTGCGTGCCGAGCCGGTGCCCTTTCTGCTCGCGGTGCGCAGCGCTGGATCGGCAGAGAGGGCACGAGCCCGACGGCGGTGAGCCTCCGACGCAATCCCAACGATTTGCGGTCCTGTGGCGCGGGGTCTTCGCGAAGACGATTCCGCGGAATCACGCAACCTTGTGGTTGCGCGACCGCCGATGAGCCCAAACCCGCCTCACGGCGGCCGTAAGCTGGGCGAACCCCGCACGAGCTGCTCACGAACCGGCGGTCCTGGTGAGTCGGACAGCAACGGCAATTCCTACGAGGAATGGAGCACGCACATGGCGACGTCGGCTGAGAACCCCGGGGTGCGCACCGGGGACGGATGGGCGGTGGCGCACATAGACGCGATCGGCGAGGGGCCTGGGTTCCGCAAGATACGTCGTGCCCTCGGCGTGACGGCCTTCGGCGTCAACGCGATCGTGCTGCCGCCAGGCATCGACACGGGCCCGCACTACCACGACCGGCAGGAGGAGCTGTACTTCGTGCACCGGGGCACGATCGAGATCGAGTTCGGGGACGGCTCGAGCGAGGAACTTGCCGAGGGCGCGTTCGCGCGTCGACCCGCCGACCGTACGCAGGATCCGCAACCGCGGCGATGTCGACGCGGTGTACGTGATCGTCGGTGGCAAGGACGGCTACGTGGGACGGGATGGACAGGTGCCGCCGGGCGAGGAGCAGGGTGTGCGGGCGCTGCATGATCTGGGCGGCAGTCCGTAGCGGCGTCATGTCGGAACCGATGAGCCCGCGCCGGACGTGCCAGGCTCGCGCCTCAAGCGGACACGATGGTGCGAGGCAGGAACGCTCTCCATCGCCGGCCGTCGGTCGGGAGGGTGCGTCTCGTACCACCTTGCATAGCGCCGCGCCAGAGGGGCGGCGGTGATTCCGTGGGCGATCACCGACATGCCGACGGTCAGGTACGCGGTAAGGAGGATCGTCTGGGCGCCCCGGAGGTGTGCCTCCTCAACCGAGATCACCGCGAACACGATCGATGCGAGACCGCGCGGCCCAAACCATCCAAGGAACCCGACGGTCTGCCACTTGGCACCGCTGCCGACCATCGAGATCGCCACCGGAAGCATGCGAACCAGCGTCAGGCTGAGCACGGCGTACAGCGCGATCTGCCAGCTCACGTGCTCGAGCGCCGGACCTAAGAGGACCGCGCCGAAAATCAGGAACGTGACCCCGCCCAGCAGGCCCCCAACTTCCTCGTTCAGGCGTGAGGCCTCCTCGGACTCACGTGGGACAACAGCTCCGAATATGGCTCCAGCGAGAAACGCCGCGATGAACCCCGAGCCGCCCAGGGCGGCCGCCACGCCATAGGCGAGGCCTGCGCCGGCGATCGGGATGATCTGCAGCCATGAGCCGCTGATGAGGTCCCGGCGAGTGCCGACCGCTACGACCGTGGCGACGAGAGATCCCGCCGCCACTCCGCCGAGAACCCCATAGCCGATCTCCTCCAGCACTATGTTGATCGCGTGCTGGCTCGTCGCCGCCTTGTCCTCGACGTCTGCCGCGGCGAGCGCGATCAGCAGGAGCGGCACGCAGATTCCGTCGTTCAGGCCGCTCTCGACGTTGAGCCCCTGCCGAATGCGCGACGGCAGGCGCGGCTCGGTCACGACCGCCTGCCCGAGCGCCGCATCGGTAGGCGCCAGCAGCACCGCCAAGACCACCGCCTCGGCGAGATTCAGATGCGCGAAGATCGCGGCCGCAAGCACCGCACCCACGGCGATCGTGAGCGGCAGTCCGATCGCCAACAGACGCAAAGGGACCGCATACTCGCGCCTGAGCAGGTGCATCTTGATCCGGGAGGCGTCCGCGAACAGCACCACCGCGAGGGTCGCCTCGGCCAGCGTGCGCACCGCCGCGCTCGTCGGGGCCAGCGTCACCTCGTCGATGATCAGTGGGCCGACGAGCAGGCCGATCAGCGCGAATGCCATCGCCGGGGTGAACGACGTGTCGCTCAGCCGGCGCGAGACTCCGGCCACGAGGAGCAGCGCCGCCGCGATGAGCGGGAGTTCCCACTTCACACCGTGCAGCATCTGGTCGCCGGACGAGACCACATCCCCCCGATGAGGTGACGGCGTACTCGCGGCGATCCGCCGCGCGAGATGTGAGACGACCACCCTGGGGCTGGCTGTGATCCCGCCCCGCCAGCCCTACCGTTGGCCGATCGAAATGGGTAGGAGCCGTGCCATCAAGCTATGGTCCGCCGCCTGGGTCACCTGCGGTCTGGGCATGCTGGTCGCGTCGGGGCCTGTCCGACGACGGCGGTCCGGTGGCGACGATGGCGCTCAAACCGGGCAGTCCCGCCACTGACGCGGGCGCGAGCGGAGATGCCCCGCGACGGACGCGCGAGGGGTGCTACGCCCCGCCGGCCTGGGCTGCGACATCGGCGCATTCGAGGTCGCGACGCCGGCGGCGATAACGCGCGTGGCAACTTCGATCACGACCGGCACCGCGGTGCTGAATGGCAGCGCTTCGAACCCCGATCTACTGCCCGCAAGCGCGCATCTGCAGCTCGGGACAACGCCGGCGTACGGCTTGAACACCACGTTGCAGCAGATCAGCCCACTGACCGTCGGGGCTCCGGTCACGACCTTGATCTCGGGCCTCGCGCCAAGCACCGTCTTCCACTTCAGACTCGTAGTGTCGAACGCCACCGGAACCGTGTTCGGCGCCGACCAGACGTTCACGACGGCGCCGGCGCCCGCGTCGTCCCCGGCTCCGCAGGCGCCGCGGATCTCCGGCCTCGCCCTTTCGCCCTCGGCGTTCGTGGCGGCATCGCATGGTGCGGCCGTCACCTCGGTCCGGACCGGCACCACCGTCAGCTACAGCGAGACCGTCGCCGCGACCACCACGTTCACGGTCGAGAGCCGGACGAACGGACGGGTCAGTGGCCGCTCGTGCGTCAGAGCCACGAAGCGCAGCCGTTCACACAAACACTGCACCCGCCTGGTCACCATCGGCCACTTCAACCACGCCGACCGACCGCCACTCGAGGGCCGCATGATCGACGATGCGGCCCGTGCCCCCGCAGCGCAGGCAGCCACTCCCGGCGCACTCCGGGCAACGAGCGAAGCGGGCCTTAGCGACGTCGAGCACCTCGCCACGCTCACACCGCGCAACCAGCATCGGCGTCGCGTTCGGAGGCCCCGCGAGCTCGAAGCCCTCGAACGCATGCTTCGGGTGGACGTGGAAGGGCCCGAGGCCCTCCGAGCTGCTCGTCGTGCCTGGCATCGAACCGCCTTAGGATATGCCGATGGCGACCGACGTCTCGCGGGGCGAAGCGCCGGCCGAACGACGCGAGACGCTCGCCGACTTGTTCGTGCTCGACGCCGACGTTCACGTCCACGAGGACCCGGCGGAGCTTGCGGAGTACGCCGATCCGCCGTGGGACGTGGGGCTGCGGGAGATCGCCAAGGTGCAGGAGCGCTACCTCGACCTCCCTGGCATCTCGCCCCGGGCCGAGTACCGCGTGCCGTTCCCGGGCGGATCCAACCGGCGCCAGATCGCGACGACTGCCGCGGAGATGCGGGAGGGTCTGGACGCTCTGCATGTCGATCGGGCGGTGCTGTTCCCCGATCACCTGCTATCGCTCGCGATGGTCCGCGATCCGGCGTTCGCCACCGCACTCGCCCGCGCCTATAACCGGTGGCTGCACGAACGGTGGCTGACCGAGGAGCGCTCGCTGGGCGGGGCACTCGTGATCGCTCCGCAAAACCCGGAGGCCGGGGCGCAGGACATCCGCCGGTACGCCGGCGAGCGCGAGTTCGCGTGTGCCTACCTTCCGGCGTCAGGACTGAAGATCCTGTACGGACATGAGATCTACGACCCGGTATACCGGGCCGCCGCGGAAGCTGGGCTGCCGGTCGTGATCCACAGTGTCGAGACGATCTATCCAGCATTCCCGTTCCAGCTCGATCAGTTCCGGACCTCGCTCGCTGTGCATGCCCTCGCGCACCCGCTGTCGATGGTCGCGAACCTGGTGAGCATGATCGAGACGGCCGTTCCGGTGCGGTTCCCAGAGCTGAAGATCGGCTTCATGGAGGCTGGCACCGGCTGGATCCCGTTCATCGCCAACCGGCTTGACAAGGAGTACATCGAGCGCCGCCGCGAGGTCCCGCTGCTCCAGGAACGCCCCAGCCGCACCATGCGCCGCTTCTTCTACGGCACCCAACCGATCGAGGAGCCCGAGCGCCGGACGGACGTGGTGGCGCTGTTCGAGCTGTTCGACGGCGAGAACCAGGCGATGTTCGCCTCCGACTGGCCGCATCACGATTTCGACCATCCTCGCCACGTGTTCGCGCTTCCGTTCTCACCCGAGGCTCGGCGGAAGATCATGGGGCTCAACGCCGCGCGCTTCTTTGGGATAGAAGTGCCCGCTTAGCGTGGCGCGTGAGTACCCCATCGGCAGGGCCGAGGACCTTCCCGAAGGCCATCATCGCGTCGTGAGGGTGGCGGGTCGCGAGATCGGCGTCTTCAACATCCGCGGCGGCTTTCACGGCTTGCCGAACCTTTGCCCCCATCAGCGAGGCCCGCTCTGCGAAGGGAGCGTGTCCGGGACGATCGACTACGGGCCGCACACCGACTGGGAGCTCGCGTGGATCTGGGAAGGCGAAGTCGTCACGTGTCCGTGGCATTCGCTCGAGTTCCACATCCCAAGCGGTCGCTGCGTCGCTTTCGAGGAGATCCGCCTGCGGACCTACGAGGTGCGAGTCCTCGACGGCGAGTTGCGAGTGGTGATCTGATTGTCCGCCGGTGAGCTCGGAGGCAGGGTCGCTCTGGTCACCGGCGCGGCGGGCGCGCGATCGATCGGCCGCGGGATCGCGCTGTCGCTGGCCCGCCGCGGCGCAGACGTCGTGATCAACGACATCACGCATGACGACGAGGCACGAGACCGGGTTCGCGAGATCGAGGCGCTCGGGCGCCGGTCGGCATTTATCGGCGGCGATGTCTCAGATCCGCACGAATGCGAGCGCCTCGTGGCCCAGACGGCACAAGAACTCGGCCGCCTGGACATCTGCTGCGCGAATGCCGGCGTCGCCTACTGGCAAGAACTCGCCGACGTGACCCCCGAGGCTTTCCAGCGGATCGTCGCGGTCAACTTCCACGGCTGCTTCTTCTCCTGCCAAGCGGCGGCGGCGCGGATGCGCGCCCAGGGATCGGGTGGCCGGATCATCGTCACCTCGTCAGTCAACGCCGTGATGCCCCACCGCACACTCGGGGTCTACGGCGCCACCAAGCATGCCGTTGCTCATCTGGTGGGGGTGATGGCGCGTGAGTGGGCGGTCGACGGCATCACGGTCAATCACGTCGGCCCCGGCTGGGTGCAGTCGCGGATCAACGATCCCTCGCCGGACTTCGCCAGCGAGGAGCTACGCGCCGCGGCTCGGGCCTCGGTTCCGATCGACCACCGGCCGACGGAGGCGGACGAGATCGGGGAGGCGGTGGCGTACCTCGCCGGACCTGGCGCCGGTCACACCACCGGCGCTTTCCTGCGCGTCGACGGCGGCCTGGTCGTCGGCAAGTACTAGTGCCATGCGCGTACTGCTGCACGGTCACGACGAACGCCTGGAGGCCGCACTCCGCGGGCGCGGCCTCGAGCCTGTCGGTGAAGGCACCGCCCACGCGCTCGTCACGATGGGGCCCGCGCCGATGCTTTCCGCGCTCGCCGAGGTCGGCGCCGACGAGTGGGAGGCCTTCTGGGCGTTCCAGACCTGGCTGCGGGACGTGCTCGCCGACCGGACGCCTGGCCACTGGATAGCCATCACCAGCACGCTGGGCTCCTTGCCGTTCCCGGGTGGCGGCGCGGACGGAGCCTCCGCGGTGGCACTTCAGACGCTCGTTCGGATCGCCGCGATCGAATACGGCCCGCGGGGCATCCGTGCCAACGCGATCGCCCCGGGGTGGCGCGAGGACACCCTCCCGCCGGAGCTCGACCCAGAGCTCGCGGTCCACGACACGCCGACGGGACGGCTCGTCACCCGCGACGACATCGCGGCGACGGTCGCCTGGCTGCTGTCGCCCGACGCCGAGCAGCTAAACGGCGAGATCATCCACCTCGACGGCGGCTACACGATCACCCGCGGGTCGCGCACCGACCCGCGCCGGCGATGAAGCTCGAGGAGATCGCGCCGGGGACTCACCGCATCGAGTCGGACATCGGGCCGCGCTTCGTGGCCGAGTACCTGCTGGTCGGCGCGGAGCGAACGGTGCTTGTCGACACGGGACTCGCGAACACACCCGACGACGCTGTGCTGCCGGCGTTGGAGCGGCTCGGGGCCGAGCCCGATCTGATCGTGATCAGCCACGCCGACCTCGACCACTGCGGCGGCAACCAGCGCATGCGCGAGCGCCACCCCCGAGCGCTGTTCGCCTGTCACGAGCTCGATCGCCGCTGGATCGAATCGAACGCCGCAATGCTCGCCGAGAACTACCTGTGGCACGAGCCGTACGGCCTCGACGAACCGGATGACCAAGGCCGGCGTGAGATCCTCGAGCAGCTCGGCGGCGACTCTCCGGTCGATCTCGGTTTCCGCGGCGGCGAGACCATCCGGCTCGGCCCGCGCCGCCGGCTCGAGGTGCTCCACCTGCCGGGACACACCCTCGGCCATGTCGGCCTGTGGGATCCCTGGAACCGCGTCGCGATCATCGTCGACGCCGTCCTGTACGACGGGGTCTACGATCGCGCCGGCAACAAGCTGATCCCGCCACGCTATTACGACGCCGCCGCGTATCGGGAGACGATTCGCCGGGTGCGCGCGCTCGAGCCCGAGCTCCTCCTGACCGCACACTACGACCCCATGTCGCGCGAACAGGCCATCGAGTTCTGCGAGCGCTCGCTCGGCTACGTCGACGCGGTGGAGGCCATCGTCCGGGCTGCCCACGCCGGCGGCGAAACACGCCTGCGCGAACTGACCGACCGCGTCGACGCAGAGCTCGGACCGTTCCCGGAGTTCACAGCCGAGATCGCGGCAGGCGTCCGCTCGCACCTGGCGCTCTTGTAGATCGGCCGCTGGGTCACCCCCGGTGCAGAGCCCGCCGGGGGACTTGAACCCCCAACCCCTTGATTACAAATCAAGTGCTCTACCAATTGAGCTAGGCGGGCCGGCGACGCTCAGTCTGGCATGCGGTCGAGCGCACGCGAACGCCCGCCGGCGCGGCGCCCTACTCGCGCACGGCCGACACGGCCCGGTCCAGCGAACCGTGTCCGTTGGACGCGTAGTCCGGCGCCGGCCCGGACGGGACCGACTCGTCGTCCCCGTTCAGCCGGCGCTCAACCGCCCCGAGGACGAAACCGAACAGCAGGTGGCGCCAGGTGGCCTGGACGAAGGCGCGGCGATTGCCGGCAAGGACGGGGAGCGCGTCGCGCGCGGGGTGGAAGCGGTCCGAGAGGCCGGTGAGCGGCCACAGGAAGAAGTGCTCGGCGAGCGCCACCGCCGGCCCGCGGAGGGCCGGTGGGATCGGCAAGCCGGGGGCCACGTTCGCGTACAGGGCGCCGAACAGCGCTCCGTTCTGGGCATGCAGGAAGAGGCCGACGCGGTACCAGCCGGGGCCGTTGCGAACGGCCCGGCCAAGCAGCTCGACGTCGTCGTAGCGGCAGCGCAGCAGCAGCTTGTCGAGGGGCTGCTCGAGGGCCCAGACGCCGGCCGCGACGGCGCCGGCGAGCGCTCCGTTGAGCGTTCGGGTGCTGACCGTGGCGTTGCTCAAGGGGGCACAACTGTAACGGCCGGCGCGGGTGCGGGTACGCCCAAGTGCGATGGATTACGAAGCGCTGCACCGCCGCTCGCGGGAGAAGGGGGTCAACCGCCTGGTGCTGTTCATCGTCCGCGTGGTGCTGACGACGTTCTTCTGGGTCTACCTGCGGATGCGGCGGATCGGGCGCGAGTACATCCCGGCGGAGGGCCCGGTGATCCTGGCCTCCAATCACCGGAGCTTCTTCGACCCGTTCATCATCGGCACGATGACGCGCCGGCCCGTCTATTACGTGGCCAAGAAGGAGCTGTTCCAGTACAGCCGGCTGCTCAGCTGGCTCTTGAACGCGCTAGGTGCGTTCCCGGTCGACCGCGGGCAGGGCGACCAGGAGACGATCGAAACGGCCAAGCAGATCCTCAGCCGGGGCGAGATCGTGCTGATGTTCCCCGAGGGCACGCGTACGCGCCCCGGGTCCCTGGGTAAGCCCCACCGCGGCGTGGGCCGGCTGGCGCTCGAGACCGGATCCCTGGTCGTCCCGATCGCCATCATCGGCACCGAGGACATCCGACGGGGCTGGCGGATCCGACCGCGCAGAGTCCGGATCCGGGCCGGGCGGCCGTTGCACTTCCCGACGGTGGAGCACGCCTCGCCGGCGCTGGCCGGTGCGGTGACCGACCGGATCTGGCCCATGGTGATGCTCCAGTGGGAGTGGCTGGGCGGCACGCCGCCGATCCGCCGGGCCGCGATCATCGGCGCAGGCGAGGCCGGGACGAGCCTGGCCGTCCTGCTGGCGCGCGCCGGGTTCGAGGTCGAGCTGGGCTGCCGCACGCGCGAGCAGGCAAACCACATCGCAGCGACTCGCGAGAACGACACCTACCTCCCCAACGTCGAGCTACCCGACACGATCAATGTGACGCGAGCGGGGGACATCGAGCTCGCCGAGTACGACCTGATCTGCCTCGCGGTGGCCGCCCGCGCCCTGCCGGCCGTGATGGGCGCCCACGGCGATCAGATCCCCCGGCGCGCCGGTGTCCTCGTCCTCTCCAAGGGCCTCGTCCCGCCCCTCGGGACGCTTCCCTCCGCGTACGTGGCCGAGCGCTGCGCGGCGCGTGCGGTGGCGGCCATGGGCGGTCCGGCCGACGCGGCCGAGACGCTCGAACACGGAGCGTCGGTGGTCGTGGCCTCGGTCGACCGGGGCTTCCGGCGCGATCTGGCCGACGCGCTCAAGACGGCTGGACTTGACGTCACCACCACCAGCGACGTCACCGGCGTCGAGCTCGCCGGCGCCGCCAAGAACGTCGCGATGCTCGCCGCCTCGGCGGCGTCGTTCGCCGGGCCCAACGTCGCCGGCGCCGCCGCCGGCAAGGTGTTCGCCGAGGTCGACGCGCTGGCGCGTGCCCACGGGGGCCGGCCGGAGACGTTCGCGGGCCTGGCCGGGGCCGGTGACCTCGTGGCCGGCGCGGTGTCGCCGCACGAACGCAACCGCCGGGCGGGCGAGCTACTGGCTCAGGGCGTGCCAGCGGCGGAGATCGACAACGCCCTCGGCCACGCGGTCGAGGGGGTCGATGCGGCGCCGCTCCTCGCCACCGCGGCGCGCGACGCCCACCTCGAGACGCCGGCGCTCGACAGCCTGACCGCGCTGATCGAAGGACGGATCGAGCCCGAGCAGTGGACCGCGACGGTGACCGAGCCGCCGAGACCTCCACGCAAGTCGAGCATCCGCGCGGCGTGAGTAAGGCTAGGCTCCGTATGTGGTGGAACAGGAAGACGAGTTACCGACCGGCAAGGCCGACATCGATGCCCGGTTCACGGAGCTGTACAAAGCGCACCTCCGGGACGTTTATTCCTACAGCTACTACCGCGTGGGAAACCACCACGATGCCGAGGACCTCACCGAGCAGACCTTCCTGCAGGCCTACCGCCACTTCGAGCGGGCGCTGCGCGAGGCGAACGGCCGGCCGCTGCGGCCGTGGCTCATCCGGATCGCGCACAACCTCGCGGCGAACTTCTACCGTGACCGTTCACGCAAGCCCGAGTCGGGTATCGAGGATGCCGGCATGATCTCCGACCTCCACACGACGGAGTCGCTGGTGGAGGGGCGAGAGCAGCTCAAGGCGATCCTCGACGGCGTCCAGCAGCTACCCGACGACCGACGCGAGGCGCTGATCATGCGATTCGCCCTCGGCATGGACAACCGCGAGATCGCACGCGCACTCGGCCGGACCGACGGGGCGACGAAGGTGCTCCTGCATCGCGCGATCCGCCAGCTCGAGGGGATGGTCGCCGAACCGGCGGCCGATTCCGGGGAAGGGGCGCCGCGATGAGCGCGACCGACTTCGAGGCCCTTCTGCGCGAGGCGCTCGCGCCCGTCGAGCCGCCGGCCGACCTCGTCATGCGGCTGGAGGTGACGCTGGTCAGCCTGACCGAGTTGGCCCAGGAGGAGCTCGACACATGGGAGCTCTCGGCCATGCGCGATCCGCGCAACTGGGTGCGACCGGCGGCGGCCGCGGTGATCGGGGTGAGCGCCGGCACCGCGCTCGTCGCGCTGCGGGTGAGGGCGCGCCACCGCGTGCGCAAGCAGCGCTCGCGCAACGCGGTCGAGCTGGTCGAGCGGACCTTCCAGGACGCCGCCGAAGAGGCGCGGCGGATCGTCCGCCGCAAGTAGGCACGGACGCCGCGCCGCAGCCGCGCCGCGTCCTTACGGTGGCGTACGAAACCGCTGATAGCGTCATTCACAGAAATGGCCACTTGCTACCGCCACCCCAACCGCGAGACCGGTGTGTCGTGCTCCTCGTGCGGGCGTCCGATCTGCCCCGATTGCATGACGCCGACGCCGGTCGGGATGCGCTGCCCTGAGTGCGCGCGCGAGCGCACGCGCGTGCAGCGGCTGCCCTCGCTCGGGCGGACCCCGGTGGCGACCCAGGCACTGATCGCGCTCAACGTGATCGCGTTCCTGATCGAGACGGCGGCGGGCGCGCCGCTCGGCGGCGGAGGCGGCGGGTCGGTGTGGAACAACGGCGTGCTGTTCGGGCCCTCGATCAGCATCAACCACGAGTACTGGCGCCTGGTCACCGGCGGCTTCCTGCACGACGGGCTGCTCCACATCGCGATCAACATGATCTCGCTGTGGTTCGTCGGCTCGGCCCTCGAACCGGCGATCGGGCGAGTCAACTTCCTCGCCGTGTACTTCGTCTCGCTGCTCGCCGGGTCGTTCGGGGCACTGTGGTTCCAGCCGTTGACCCCGACCGTGGGCGCCTCGGGCGCGATCTTCGGGATCTTCGGGGCCCTGATC